>JAESFT010000385.1_pt1 | contig 29911 bp, 33 predicted proteins | sample 9269451 | NCBI WGS metagenome assembly JAESFT01 (sample SAMN14502557, study PRJNA617106) | algae metagenome | isolation source: Scytonema hyalinum WJT4-NPBG1 and co-occurring heterotrophs from well... | place: USA: Mojave Desert, Joshua Tree National Park, California | collected 2006-05-25
GGCCTCCCCGACCGCGACGACGTCAAGGTCGGCGTCGTCACCTACAAGCTCGCCGCCCACGCCGCCGACCTCGCCAAGGGCCACCCCGCCGCCAAGCTGCGCGACGACGCCTTGTCCCGTGCCCGCTTTGAGTTCCGCTGGCGCGACCAGTTCAACCTCTCGCTCGATCCCGACACGGCCGAGCAGTACCACGACCAGACGCTCCCGGCAGAAGGCGCCAAGACCGCGCACTTCTGCTCGATGTGCGGCCCCAAATTCTGCTCGATGAAGATCACGCAGGAAGTTCGCGACTTCGCCGCAAAGCAGAATGCCCCGGCGGATACTTTCTTGGCTGCGAACTCCGGGGCCGTTCGGGCTGAGCCTGTCGAAGCCCTCCCTTCTTCTCCTGAAGACGCCGAAGCGGGAATGGCTCAAATGGCGGAAAAATACCGCGCCGCCGGCGACCTCTACATCCCCGCCAAATGATCACGGCGGCCGCGCTCCTGCTGGCGGCCGCTGCACCCGTGCCGGCCGCCACCGCCTTCGACCAGCTCAAGCAGCTCGTCGGCCGCTGGCGCCCGGCCGACCGCGCCGACGGCTCGCTCAACATCCACTTCTACCTGACCGCCGGCGGCACCGTGCTGGTCGAAAGCCGGGAGCGCACGAACGGCGAGCCGCACTCGCTCACCCTTTATCACCGTGACGGGGACGCGCTGATCGCCACCCATTACTGCCCGCAAGGCAACCAGCCCCGCCTGGCGCTGGCGGGCCGCGACGACCAGGGCCTCCACTTCACCTTTCGCGACGCCACCGATCTCGACGCGGGCGAGTTTCACCAGCACGATCTCTGGCTCGACCTGACCGACCCCAACCACCCGATCCGAACGGAGGTTTACAGGGGGGTAGGTCCAGGAGCGCAGGAGCGCATGTGGCTGGTGCGGCCGTAGCCAGGAGAGGCGCAACGCGTCGCATCTGTTTGGCCCCTGACCAGTCGCGTCGGGGTTCCATCGGTGCTAGAAGGCGGTGCCAGCTTGCCTTTTGAGGAGGAACGACATGGCGTACGCAAAGCTGTTTCTGGCATTGAGCATAATCGCCGCCCCGCCCGCCTGGGGCGCCATGCAGGAGCGGCCGGTGGCCGCCCCGGCCGGCGGCCCGGACACGCGCTATTGCATGCGGATGGAAGCCTTGACCGGCACCATCACCGAGCAGGTCAAGTGCTGGACTCGCGACGAGTGGGCGAACCAGGGCGTCGATGTCGATGTGGAGTGGCCGAGAGAAGGCGTCCGCGTCCTCGGCTGACCCGGCGGGCGGCTTGCTGAGCTTCGTCCTTGCGACCATGGCGATCGCCCAGGCCGCCCCCGCCCAGACGCCTGCCCAGGCGGAAGCCGAGATCCGCGCCCAGCGCCCCGCCTTCAACCGCGCCATCGCCGCCGCCGACCTGACCGCGATCGCCGCCGTGCTCGCCGACAATGTCCAGATGATTACCGGCAGCGACTCCATCCACGTAGCCGGCAGACAGGCCCATCTCGATCGCTGGACCGAGGGCTTCAAAGACCCGAACCGCCTCGTCTATGTCCGCACCACGGACAAGGCGACGGTCTCCCCCCTGCTCCCCATCGCCCTGGAAACCGGCCACTGGCGCGGCGCGACAGCCGGCGCGACCAAGGACTGGATCGGCGGAGACTACACCGCCAAATGGCGCCGCATCGAAGGCGTCTGGCGGGTCGAGGTCGAGACCTATGTAACGATGCGGTGTGAGGGGAGTGGGTGTCCCTAATGCATCAACGACCACTCGCTCAGTTTCAAATGGCCCCAGCCGGTGGGAGCCTGAGACAAGTCACCATATTGACCAGCTTCGTCGTTCGACAGTCAAATGTGAATATATATCGATCCCGCCAGGACAAAGAAGCAGGGGGCAGATTTACTAGACACGGTGATGGTGCACCTTGAGCTAACCTGCAGCTGCCTTCCTAGGCCGCCGTATCTTGGTCTTGGGACGAGATGCCTTCTCATCTTCAGGACTGTCAACCGTCGATGACGCTAATCTGCGAAGTCGTCTTGGCGCCTCGTTGGGGAATGCCTTTGCCACTTCACGCAGAACCTCCGCCAAAGGTTCCAGATTATAAGCGTTGGAAGCAATTAGACGCCTCTCTTGCGCTTCTCGCGCCTGAGATACCCATGCTCTTCAAGCTTCGAGATCGCCCTGTGAGCTTGCCGATCAGATACCCCAGCTCGAACGCCCAACGTCTTTAGGGCCGGAAACGGGGCCTCCTCCTTCTTCCACCAAGCCGCCACGAGCTGAATAAGGATGAGAAGCTCGGATGGGCTCAGACGCGCGTCTTCCGCCAAAAACTGGTTTAAAAGCAGCAGATAGTTCGGCACTTGAGCGAAGCCCCGACCCGCGACCTCCTCCCCCTACTTAGCCACAATATCAGACATCTACACCTCGAACGAGAAAGATTAGACCCGCCAGATTGGCGTGTCATGATCCTGCCAGTGGCAGAAATCCTCTTATATCGACGGGCAAAAGGTGGCATCACTTGAGATCGACGGTCTTGGCCTCGCCCGCTTCAAACCCCCACACCGCTTCCAGCAGCCGCTCGGCATTTTACGGCGAGCGCAACAGGTAGATCGTCTCCTCGATCGACGGTCGGGCGCCAGCGCCCCTTACGGCGCGATGCGTGCGCTGGGGGTTCATCAGCTCTCGCCCTCCTCGTCCAGCGCCCACACGGGCGCGCCCAGCGCCTCCGCCAGCTTTCGGCGGGTCGCGCGGGAGCCATAGCCGCCACCCGCTTCGATCCGGTTTACCCACACCTGGCTCAAACCCGCGCGGCGGGCGAGTTCGGCCTGGCTGTAGCCGCGATAGCGGCGCCAGGCGGCGAGCGGCTTCAGGCCGTCCACGACCATCAGCTTGACGACGTCACCCGGCACGGTTCCCTCGCCGGCCTCAATCCGGGCCAGGGTCGCGCCTGCCTCGCGCACATCCTCCTCGTCTTCGGCATAAGCGCGCAGCCGCTCCCAATCTTCCGCGCGCAGAACCACCATCTCGGTGCCGTCCGGGGCCGTGAACCGCTGGGGATGATAGGTCATGCCGCTTACCTTTCACTCATATGCCGAGCCGCGTGGGGCGATCCGTTGCACGGCAACGATAACCAGCGTCTCGGTGAAAATGACACGCCAGTCGCCGACCCGCAGCCGTTTCAGGCCCCCCGGTCCCTTCAACGCGCGCACATTGTTGGCCAATGACTCTGGCCGCTCGGCGAGTTGCTCCACCTTCGCCACGATCCGTTTACCCGTCACGCGATCGATCCGCTGCAGCGCCTTCAACGCCTCGCGACTATACTCGATGCGCCTCGTCACGAAGCTAGAGCTACTCTATTCCGTATACACAGATCAATAATCAAAAGGAGTAGGTTGCCTTGTCGGCCGCGTCGCTCGCCTTACCCTAGCTCAGCGCGAGAGTGCGCTCGTCCCGCTCGCCGCCGTACAGCCCTTCCAACGCCTCGGCGAAGACCGCACCGCCGCCGGCCGCTTCGAACAGGGTAAGGCTGGAGCGGAGCTTCACGGCGTCGATGCCGCCCATGATCTGCTCGGGCGTGCGACGTCCCGCCCAGGCGGTGACCGCCTCCACGCACTCGTGCAGCCGGGCGCCGAGCAGCGGATGGGCGAGGTACGCCTGCGCTTCGTCCAGGTCGCGAATGGCATAGCGCCGCGCCATGGCGCTCTGCCCCAGGCCGGCAATCTGCGGGAAGATGAACCACATCCAGTGGCTCCGCTTGGCGCCGGCGCGCAACTCGGCCAGCGCCGCCGCATAGCTGCCCACTTGCGCGTCCACGAACCGCTCCAGGCCGCGTTCGGTCACATCTGTCTCAGCTCTTCACATTCACCATCTTGACCGGCTGGTCCTTGGTCGAAGGGTTGGCGGCAATCACCTTCTTCTTTTCCGCCTTGGGCTTGCGGACTTCCTTGTTCGATTTCTTCTGGCCCTTGGCCATGGCATGTCCTCCTGCGCTGATCCGCCCGCATCGCCGTCGGCTGGGCACCCGCACAACGAACGGAGTTGCACGCCGGGCTCAGCCCGTCGCCCGGACCAGATTTACATTCGGGCCATTTGCCACGATGGGCGGACCATGAGCGGCAAGGACAAGCCATCCGATCAGCGCGCGGCGACCAGGCTCGTCACCGCCGGTCGGCGCGAGGAATGGACGCAAGGCATCGTCAATCCGCCGGTCTGGCGCGCCTCCACCATTCTCTATGACAGCGTTGCCGACATGAAGGCGCGGCAGAAGGACACGCATCACCGGCTTTATTACGGCCGGCGGGGCACCCCGACTCAATGGTCGTTGGCCGAGGCGCTGACCGAGCTGGAGCCGGGTGCGGAGGCGACGCTCCTCTATCCGTCGGGCGTCGCGGCGGTGGCCACGGCCTTGCTGAGCGTGCTCCGGCCCGGCGACGAGCTGCTGATGGTCGACAGCGCCTATGAGCCGACGCGGCTGATGTGCGACGGGCTGCTGAAGCGGCTGGGCGTCACGACGCGCTTCTATGATCCGCTGATCGGCGGTGGCATCGACGCGCTGTTCACCGACAAGACGCGCGCCGTGTTCATGGAAAGCCCGGGCAGCCTGACCTTCGAAGTGCAGGACGTGCCGGCGATCTGCGCGGCCGCCAAGGCGCGCGGCATCGTGACCATGCTCGACAATACCTGGGCGACACCGCTCTTCTTCCGCGCGATCGAGAAAGGCGTGGACCTCTCTATCCTCGCCTGCACCAAATATGTGGTCGGCCATTCGGACGCGATGCTGGGGTCGGTCACTGCCGCACCGGGCGCCTGGGCGAAGCTGCGGCAGACGAGCTACCAGCTCGGCCAGACCGCCTCCGCCGACGATGCCTGGCTCGGCTCCCGGGGCCTCCGCACGATGGGCGTGCGGCTCGCCCAGCATCAGGCGAACGGCCTCGAAGTCGCGCGCTGGCTGGCTGAACAGGCGGAGGTCGCACGCGTCATCCACCCGGCGCTGCCCGGCTGCCCGGGCCACGAGCTGTGGCGGCGGGACTTCAGCGGCGCGTCCGGGCTGTTCGGCTTCGTGCTGAACGGCGGCGAGGATACCGCGCGCGCGGCGCTCATCGACGGGCTCGCGCTGTTCGGCATCGGCTTCAGCTGGGGCGGCTTCGAAAGCCTGGTCATTCCCGCCGATCCCCAAACCTTGCGGAGCGCGACGAACTGGGAAGCGGAGGGACCTTTGGTCCGGCTTCATGTCGGGCTGGAGGACCCCGCCGACCTGATCGCCGATCTTCGCGCCGGGCTCGACCGCTTCCGGGCAGCTATAAGCTGAACGACCCGTTCCGCGCCTGTTCAGAACGAATCGGGCAAAAGGACATGGTGGAACCGGAGCGTGTCGTTCCGCGTCGTTTCCATGTGTTTTGAAGGAGATAGAGGGTGACCACCATCAAGAAGATCACGACCGGCCTGGTTGCCGGCGCGACTATGCTGGTCGCGGCGGCTCCGGCGGAAGCGCAGTATCGCTATTACCGCAACCGCGGCGGCGACCGTACGGCGCTCGCCATCGGTGCCGGTGCGCTCGGCCTCGCGGTCGGCGCGGCGATCGCGTCCAGCTCGCGCAACCGCGGCTATTATGGCGATCGCTATTACGGCAACCGCGGCTATTATGGCGGCTATTACAACCAGCCCTACGCCTATGGCTATGGCAGCAGCTATTACGGCAACAGCTATGCCAGCCCCTATGGCTATGCTTACGGCCACCGCGCGCCGCGTGCGCGCTGCTGGACCGAGCGGCAGTGGGACGATTGGCGGGGCCGCTGGCGCCGCGTCCGGATCTGCGACCGCTACTAAGGCTTAAAGAAGGGCGGCGTGGGTGACTGCGCCGCCCTTTGCCGACGCGAACTGCGTCGTCGCGGGCTTGGCATAGACGAAGCCGAAGGTCGGATAGCTGGTCTGGCCGACATGGCCCATCGACGCGAACCATACCTTGACCCGGCTCCAATCGCCGGCGTCCGACACGTCGACCACCCGCACGTCCCGCTCGACGCCGCCGCGGCGCGACCAATTCGCGTGAGTGACCTTGATCTCACGGGGCGAAACGATGCGGCTGACCATTGCGACATGGCCGACGCGCATCTTGCCGTGCGGCTTCATCACCATCACCGAGCCCACCTGCGGCGACTGGCCGCGATCATAGCGGCCCGCCGCCTGGCCCCACCAGGTGCCGGCATTGCCGTAGATCTCGATCCCCGACACCATCCGCGCAAAAGGCGCACACTGCCAGAACTGCGCGCTGGCAGGCGTGGCAATCAGGAATGAGGCAAGCATCATGAGCGCGCCAATGAAGGCGCTGCGACCGTTTTTCATGTTCGAAGAGTGTCCCCGCTCTCGCTGACACGGCTGTAGGGAAGCGTTCGTCCACCCGTCATTCCCCGTGCGTTGAGCGGAGCCTGGGGCAGGGTGAGCCGGAGGAACTTTTCGGCTCATCGCGCATGATTATCGGCTCACCGGCGCAGCTTGGAAGCGCTCGCCCGAATCTCTATAGCGCGGCACCATGGAGCGGCTGGAGGGCGGCTCGGCGGTTCCAGCCCATCTGCGCGGCGGGGTCGTCGCGCTGGGCAATTTCGACGGATTTCACCTTGGGCACCAGGCGGTCGTCGGCCGTGCGATCACGCGCGCGCGCGCCGAAAGGCGTCCAGCACTGGTCGCCACCTTCGACCCGCATCCGGTCCGCTACTTCCGTCCGGACGCGCCGCCTTTTCGCCTGACGACGCTCGAACAGCGCCAGCGGCTGTTCGGAACCGCAGGCGCCGATGCGATGATCGTCTTTCACTTCGACGCGGCGCTCGCCGGGCTTACGGCCGAGGCGTTCGTCGAAGAGCGGCTGGTCGGGCTGATCGGCGCTGCAGGCGTGGTGACCGGCGAGGACTTCACCTTCGGCAGGGGACGGGGCGGCAATGCACAGGTGTTGGCCGATTTGGCTCAACGCCACGGCTTTTCCGCCGAAGCGGTCGCGCCAGTGACGCTTGAGGGAGATCCCGTCTCTTCCAGCCGCATCCGGTCGGCGCTCCAGCAGGGCGACTGTGCGACCGCCGCCCGGCTGCTGACACGCCCCTTCACCATTGAGGGCGTGGTGCAGCATGGCGACAAGGTCGGGCGCACGATCGGCTATCCGACGGCCAACATTGCACTCGATCGCTATCTCCGCCCCCGCTACGGCATCTATGCGGTGCGCGCACGGCTGCCGGACGGACGTCTGATCTACGGTGCCGCGAACCTGGGCATTCGGCCCAGCTTCGATCCGCCGAAGGAGCTGCTCGAAGCCTATCTGTTCGACTTCGACGAAGACCTTTACGGACAGACGATCGAAGTCGAGTTCCACGCCTTCATCCGGCCTGAAGCCAAATTTGACAGTCTTGATGCTTTGACTGCGCAGATGGACGCGGACTGCGTCGAGGCGCGGCTAAGGCTGAACTCCGCTTAACTCCGTTCGCTTCGAGCGCAGTCGAGAAGCACTTGCCCGCGCGGTGCCGCGTTTCTCGACTTCGCTCGAAACGAACGGAACCAAGTTACGCCGCTTCGAGCTCCCGCACCGGCACCAAGGCTTCGACGAACTGCTGCGCACTTGCCCTCCAGCTGAATCCCGCGCCGAACGCCGCGCAGGCTTGGCGATCCAGCGTCAACGCTTCGATAATTGCCCGGCCCAGATCGTCGCGCATTGCTCCGACACGCTCCGTCAGAACGTCGATCGGGCCGCTGACCGGGTAGGCGGCGACGGGGGTGCCGCAGGCGAGCGCCTCGATCATGACCAGTCCGAACGTGTCGGTGCGGCTCGGGAAGACGAAGACGTTGGCGGCGGCATAGGCTCCCGCAAGCGCCCGGCCCGAGCGGGCGCCGAGGAAATGCGCCGAAGGGAAGCGCCGCTCCAGCTCGGCACGCGCGGGGCCGTCGCCGACGACGACCTTGCTGCCGGGCGTATCGAGGGCGAGGAACGCCTCCAGATTCTTCTCGATCGCGACCCTGCCGACATAGAGCTGGATGGGCCGCGGCAGCGTGGCGAACAGCGCGGGCGGTGGCGCGTTGGGCGTGAACGTTTCGAGATCGACGCCGCGTCCCCAGGGCTTTACGCATGCGATGCCATTCACTTCGAGCGTGCGGCGAATGGACGGCGTGGAAACCAGCACCGCTTCGGCCGGCGTGTGGAACCAGCGGATATAGCGCCAGAACAGCTCCTTCGGCAGACCGGTGCGCGCCGCGACATAGTCGGGGAACTGGGTGTGATAGGCGGTCGTGAAGGGGCGCATCCGGTTGAGGCACCAGCGGCGCGCCGCCAGGCAGAGCGGGCCTTCCGTCGCCAGATGCACCGCCTCGGCTTCGAACGCCGCAATGCGATTACCCACCGAACGGGTCAAGGCGAGCGCAAGCCTGATCTCCGGGTAGGTCGGGCAGGGCACCGAGCCGTAGAGATCGGGCGAGATGACCAGCACCTGATGGCCCATCGTCTCGAGCTCATGCGCAACCGCCTGAAGCGTGCGGACGACGCCATTGACCTGCGGGCTCCAGGCGTCCGTTACGATCGCGATCCTCATGCCGCCACCGCCAGTTCGCGCGCCGCCGCTTCGGCGGCCCGGCGGGCGGCGATTTCGTCCGCCCAGTGCAGCACTTCCATGCGGCCATCGCCATGTTCGACCAGCGCCGTGCAGCCCTCGACCCAATCGCCGTCGTTATAATAGTCGATGCCGCCGATGCGGCGCATCTCGGCAGTGTGGATATGGCCGCAGACCACGCCGTCGACGCCGCGGACGCCGGCCTCATGCGCCACCACTTCCTCGAACCGGCCGATGAACTCGACCGCGTTCTTGACCTTGTGCTTGGCGTGCTTCGAGAGGGACCAGTAGGGCAGGCCGAGCCGCTGGCGCACGAGGTTCACGCCCACGTTCAGCTTCATCAGCAGATGGTAGGCAGCGTCGCCGACAAAGGCGAGCCAGCGATGCGCCAGCATGATCGCGTCGAACTCGTCGCCATGCATCACCAGCAACTTCCGGCCATCGGCGGTCTCGTGGATCGCCTTGCGCCGAATCTCGACTCCGCCGAAGTTCAGACCCGTGAACTGCCGGAACATCTCGTCGTGATTGCCGGGAATATAGACCACGCGCGCGCCGCGCTTCGCGCGCTTCATGATCCGCCACACTACGTCATTGTGGCTGGCAGGCCAATAGAAGCGCTTCTTCATGCGCCAGCCGTCGATGATGTCGCCGACCAGATAGATGGTGTCGCTGTCGGTGTGGTCGAGAAAGTCGATCAACATCGCGGCGTTGCAGCCGCGTGTGCCGAGATGGATGTCGGAGATCCAGATCGTTCGGAACCGCCGCCGCTGCGCAACCGGCGCTTCCGGATGGCTAGGTTCGGATATGGGAAACAGGTCCGCGTCGAGCGGAATGCGAGTGATGGCGTTCATGGGCGGCCCCTTGCTCTCTCGCTCGGGTGCTATGCCTGACGGATGTGACAGATCGACTCCGTCTCAGTGACAATCGAGTGACGCTCGGCCTGGGCCGCTTCCGGGCTATGCTGATGCGCGACGGATTACGGAGGTAAGAATGAAGAAGCTTTCGGCAGCTATGCTGATTGCCGCGCAGCTGTCGGGTGCACCGGCTGTTGCCGCTTCGCTGGAGCCGATCGGGGCTGGCCCCACTCGCACCAGCGCCTTTGCAGGGGCGCGACTCCGGATCGGGCTCGGCGGCCGCGACTCCGGCCAGCTTCGCGCCGGTCTCGGCATCGGACCGATACGGAGCGTGCAGAGCCATGACGGGCGCATCCGCACCAGCTTTGGCGAGGGTCTGCAGTTCGGTATGCGCGGCACCGGCCCGGCACGCCTGTCGGTCGCCGGCCGATCGATGGAAGAGATAAGGCTGCAGGCAGACGGAAAGGGCGGCGTGCCGACCTGGGCTCTGGTCGTGGGTGGTGTCGTGATCGCCGTCGGCATTGCCGCGGCCGTGTTCATCGACCGCATCAACGACGCTTCGGACTGAGGAGCGATTCTCCTTCTGCTGGCTCACCTTTCATTGCGAGCGCAGCGAAGCAATCCAGCGGGGCGACTCCTGGATTGCTTCGTCGCTTCGCTCCTCGCAATGACGAAGCGAGATTCGCATTCGACAATCAGAAGGGCACGTGGCCGGGCAGCCGTGCCACGTCGCTCAACCAGCGCTGCACGTTCGGGAAGGCCGAAAGGTCGAAGCCGCCTTCCTCCGCCACATGGGTGTAGGCGTAAAGGCAGATGTCGGCGAGGCTGAAGCTGTCGCCCGCGAGCCAGGTTGTGCGGGAAAGCTGCTCGTCCATCAGCTTCAGCGCCGCTTCTCCTGAAGACTTCTTTGCCGCCAGTTGTGAGCGCTGGGCGTCGTTCAGCTGGTCCTCGCCGACGAAGGCGCGCCAGAAGCGCAAGGTGGCGACGTTCGGCTCGTGATTATACTGCTCCCAGAACATCCAGCGCAGCATGTCGGCGCGGGCGAAGCGGTCGCCCGGGATCAGATGCGAGCCGTCGGCCAACCAGAAACAGGCGGCATTGCTCTCGGGCAGGAAGCGGTCGCCGATCTGCAGCACCGGGATGCGGCCATTGGCATTGACGCCGGCCAGGAACTCGGGCGTCCGCGTCTCGCCCGCCATGATGTCGTAGTTGCGCCGGGTCAGCGGCACGTCGAGATGGGCGGCCGTCAGCCTGATCTTATAGCAATTACCCGATCGCGCATCCTCATGGAGGATCAGCTGTCCGTCCATCCTTGCCCTCCCAGTTGGTCGCGCCATGTCGCGACCTGTGGGCGTGAGCCAACAAGTTTCGACGAACGACGGATAAGCTGCGTTTATGCGGCCGTGGTCAGCACGATCTTGCCGATGTGATCGCCGCCTTCCATTCGCTCATGCGCTCTTGCGGCTTCGGCGAGTGGGAAGGTCGTGTCGATCACCGGTCTGAGACGGCCTTCGCGGACGTGCGGCCAAACCATGCGATCGATCTCGTCAGCGACCAGCTGCTTGAAGTCGTTGGAGCGGGGCCGCAGCGTCGAGCCGGTGAGCGTCAGCCGGCGCCGCATGATGTCGAAGATCGGGATTTCCGCCGTCGCGCCGCGTTGCACGGCGATGGAGACATGACGACCCTCCTCCGCCAGGCATTGAAGGTTCCGGGGCAGATAGTCGCCGCCGACCATGTCGATGACGATCTGCACGCCCTTGCCGCCGGTCGCTTCCTTGGTCAGGGCGACGAAGTCCTCGGACCTGTAGTTGATGGCTGCTGCCGCGCCGAGCTCCCGGGCGCGGGCGCATTTTTCGTCCGATCCGCAAGTGACGATCATCTTGAGGCCGAACAATCTGCCGAGTGCGATCGCCATCGTGCCGATGCCGCTGGTGCCGCCATGGACCAGCACCGCGTCGCCATCGGCGGCAAAGGCGCGTTCGAACAGATTGACCCAGACTGTGAACAGCGTTTCGGGCATGGCCGCCGCCTCGACCATCGTCAGGCTTTCCGGCACGATCAAGCAGGAGCCGGCCGGCGCTACGGCATATTCGGCATAGCCGCCGCCCGCCACGAGCGCGCAGACCGGCTGGCCGATCAGCGCCTCTTCCGCCAGGCCGTTGGCAGCGACGACTTCGCCGGCCACCTCCAGCCCGAGGATTGAGGGCGCTCCCGGCGGGGGTGGATAGCCGCCCTTGCGCTGCAGCACGTCGGGCCGGTTCACGCCCGCCGCGGCGACCTTGATCAGCACTTCGCCTTCTTTGGGCTGCGGCACTGGCCGCTCGACCGGGCGCAGCACTTCGGGTCCGCCCGGCGCTTCGGGGTCGATGGCGATCATCGTTTCGGGCAAATCGATCACACTCATCCCCAGATTGCGGCGAGCCCCTAATTGACTTGGGGGGCGAACGGGTCAACTTTCCTCGGGCATGGATCTCGACGACATTCTTCCGAAGCGGCCCGACGATCCGCTGGCCATGCTCGTCCGGCAGGACCTCGATCCCATGTCCGTCGAGGAGCTGAACGCGCGGATCGGGATCCTGGAAGCGGAGATCGGGCGGGCCAAGGCGAAGATCGAAAAGTCGGTTAACCATCGCGCAAGCGCCGACGCGCTATTCAAGCGATGACTCGGCGCGGGTGCCTTACGGGTTCCCAGCACCGCATTTTCGCGGCCTTGATGAACGATCTTCGGGCCCCGACATTAGAACGGAAGCGGTGCCCGGCATCCGCCGGGCCCCAGGAGTGACCTGAATGCCCTCTTTTGCCCCTGCGCTCGAGACCACTTTGCACAAGGCGCTGACGCATGCGTCCAGCCGCCGGCATGAATATGCGACGCTCGAGCATCTGCTGCTGGCGCTGACCGACGATGCCGATGCGTCGAAGGTGATGGTGTCCTGCGGCGTCGACCTTTCCGAACTGAAGGACGCGGTCACGCATTATCTCGACACCGAGCTCGAAGCGCTCCGCGTCGAGGGTGAGACCGATCCGTCGCCGACCAGCGGATTTCAGCGTGTGGTCCAGCGCGCGATCCTGCACGTCCAATCGTCCGGCCGCGACGAGGTGACGGGCGCCAACGTGCTGGTCGCGCTGTTCTCCGAACGCGAATCCTACGCCGTCTATTTCCTCCAGCAGCAGGACATGAGCCGTCTCGATGCGGTCAGCTTCATCAGCCATGGGGTCGGCAAGGGCAGCACCGCGCCGGAGCCGCGCGAAGTGAAAGGCGCCGAGGAGGAAAAGGCCCAGAAATCCGACGGCAAGCAGAAGACTGAGAGCGCGCTCAAGCAGTTCTGCGTCGATCTCAATGCGAAGGCCAAAGAGGGCAAGGTCGACCCGCTGATCGGCCGTGGCCCTGAAGTGGACCGCACCGTGCAGATCCTCTGCCGCCGCTCGAAGAACAACCCGCTCTATGTGGGCGATCCTGGCGTCGGCAAGACGGCGATCGCGGAAGGCCTGGCGCGCAAGATCATCGAGGGCGATGTGCCCGAGGTGCTGAAGCCGGCTGTGATCTACTCGCTCGACATGGGCGCGCTGCTTGCCGGCACGCGCTATCGCGGCGATTTCGAAGAGCGGCTGAAGCAGGTCGTAAACGAGCTTGAGAAGCTGCCGCACGCCATCCTGTTCATCGACGAGATCCATACTGTGATCGGGGCCGGCGCCACGTCCGGCGGCGCGATGGACGCGTCGAACCTGCTGAAGCCGGCGCTTTCGGGCGGTACGATCCGCTGCATCGGCTCGACCACCTACAAAGAGTTCCGCAACCACTTCGAGAAGGATCGCGCGCTGCTGCGGCGCTTCCAGAAGATCGACGTGAACGAGCCGACGATCGAGGACACGATCAAGATCCTTGCCGGCCTGCGCACCGCGTTCGAGGGCCATCACTCGGTCAAATACACGCCCGACGCGATCAAGTCGGCGGTGGAGCTGTCGGCGCGCTACATCAACGACCGCAAGCTGCCGGACAAGGCGATCGACGTGATCGACGAAGTCGGCGCGATGCAGATGCTGGTGGCGCCGAACAAGCGCAAGAAGGTGATCACCCCCAAGGAGATCGAGGCGGTGATCGCGACCATGGCGCGCATCCCCCCGAAGACCGTCTCGTCGGACGACACCAAGAATCTGGCGAGCCTGGAGACCGACCTGAAGCGCGTCGTGTTCGGCCAGGACTTGGCGATCGAGAAGCTCTCATCCGCGATCAAGCTCAGCCGGGCTGGCCTGCGCGATCCGGACAAGCCGATCGGCAATTATCTGTTCACCGGCCCGACCGGCGTCGGCAAGACGGAAGTCGCGCGCCAGCTCGCCTCGATCATGGGCATCCCGCTGCAGCGCTTCGACATGTCCGAATATATGGAGCGCCATTCGGTCAGCCGGCTGATCGGCGCGCCTCCGGGCTATGTCGGCTATGACCAGGGCGGCCTTCTGACCGACGCCGTTGACCAGCAGCCGCACTCGGTGCTGCTGCTGGACGAGATCGAGAAAGCCCATCCGGACCTGTTCAACATTCTGTTGCAGGTCATGGATAACGGCAAGCTGACCGACCACCACGGCAAGACGGTCGACTTTCGGAACGTGATCCTGATCATGACCACCAATGCCGGCGCGTCCGACATGGCGCGCGAGGCGGTCGGCTTCGGCAACGTCACCCGCGAGGGCGAGGACGAAGAGGCCGTGAAGCGCATGTTCACGCCGGAGTTCCGCAACCGTCTCGATGCGATTGTGCCGTTCGGCTATTTGCCGCCGGAAGTGGTCGCCCGCGTGGTGGACAAGTTCATCCTGCAGCTCGAACTGCAACTGGCCGACCGCGACGTGCACATCAATCTGGACGACGACGCCAAGGCATGGTTGACCGCACGCGGTTACGACAAGCTCTACGGCGCCCGCCCGATGGGCCGCCTCATTCAGGAGAAGGTCAAGCAGCCGCTCGCCGAGGAATTGCTTTTCGGCAAGCTGGTTCATGGCGGCGAAGTAAAGGTCCATCTGAAGGACGACGCCCTCGCCTTCGAAATGGTCAGCGCCCCGCCCAAAAAGCCCAAAAAGAAGGGCGCCAAGTCGGAAGACGCGAAGGCCTGAGCCAACCAGCCGGGCGGCGCTTCACATGAAGTGCCGCCCGAGTTGCGTCCGGACTGGTCAACGTCCTAGCCTGTGCCCATGACAAAGCATTCCATCGCGGCGATTGCCGGCGTTTTCCTGGCCAGCGTGGCCCACGCTGCTCCCGTCTATGTGATGCGTCACCTCGAGCGCGACGCCGGCAAGGACCCTTCGTTGAACGCGATCGGTACCAAACATTCGGAGGAGCTGGCGACCTGGTTCCGGCGCGACCGGCCGAAAGCGATTTTCGTGACCCAGTTCCGTCGTGCGCAGGAAACGGTGGCGCCTCTCGCCAAGCGGCTGCGGATCACTCCTATTCGCTATGATCCCGGCAAGCCCGAAGCGATGCTGTCTCAAGTCAAGGCGAGCAAGGGGCCGGTGCTGATCGTCGGACATTCGAACACGGTGCCGAAGATCGTCGAGGAGCTGGGCGGGCCGGCCGGACCCGACCTTGCCGACACCGACTATGGCCGCATCTGGATAATCCGGGATGGCAAGGTGACTGTTACTGAGCTGGGCAAGCCGCAGCCACGCTAGTTGTTCCCCGGCGAAGGCGGGGGTCCAGGATTGCGTTGGACGACTGACCCTCACCAACATTGGGCCCCGCCTTCGCCGGGGAGCGTCAATCCTCCAGGATCCGGCTATGGTCGCGAGTGTCGCGCATGCGGAGATAGACGATCAGCGAGAGGCCGATCATCGCCGTCACATAGGCGTAGAAGCCGCGCTCCCAGCCGATCTTCTTCAGCCACAGCGCCAGTGACTCGGCGGTGCCGCCGAAGATCGCGTTGGCGATGGCGTAAGGAAAGGCGACACCCAGCGCGCGGATATGGGCCGGGAACATCTCGGCCTTCACCACGCCGCTGATCGCGCTGTAGCCAGAGTTGATCAGCAGCAGCCCGCAGACCACTGCAAAGGCGATCCACGGATCGTGCACCGTTTCGAGGAAGACGAAGGCCGGCCAGGTCGCCACCAGCCCGAGCACGCCGAAGCCGACCAGCAGCGGCTTGCGGCCGATCCGGTCGGATAGAGCGCCGGCCAGGGGCTGCAGCAGCATGAACACCAGCAGCGCGCCGGTCATGATCCCGCTCGCCACCTCCCGGCTGAAGCCTGATGTGTTGGCGAGGAATTTCTGCATGTAGATCGAATAGGCATAGAAGGCGAGTGTGCCGCCGGCGGTCAGCGCCATTACCGTCAGCGCCTCGCGCGGATGATCGCGAAACAGGGTGAGCGCACTGGATCGCGGCAGCTCCTGGTCCTGCGCGTTGCGGAAGCTTTCGGTCTCGACCAGCCGCCGCCGCAGCCAGAAGACGACCACCGCCAGCACCCCGCCGATGGCGAACGGGATGCGCCAGCCCCAGGCGTCCATCTGCGCCTCGGTCAGGATCGACTGCAGCAGCACGAGCAGCGCGAGCGCGGTCAGCTGGCCGCCGATCAGCGTCACATATTGGAAGCTCGCCCAGAATCCGCGGTGCTTCCGGCCCGCCATCTCCGACATGTAGGTGGCGCTGGCGCCATATTCCCCGCCGAGACTCAGCCCCTGTGCCATGCGCGCGAGCGTCAGGATGAGCGGCGCAACAAAGCCGATCTGCTCATAGGTCGGCGTCAGGGCGATGGCGACCGAGCCGGCGCACATCAGGGTGACTGAGAGCGTCAGCCCCGCCTTGCGCCCGTGCCGGTCCGAATAGATGCCCATCAGCCAGCCGCCGATCGGCCGCACCAGAAAGCCCACCGCGAAGACCAGGGCCGTGTTCAGCAGCTCGATGGTCCGGTTGTCGCTCGGGAAGAAGGCGCTCGCGAAATAGAGCGCGAAGGCCGAATAGGCGTACCAGTCATACCATTCAACGAGATTGCCGGCCGAACCGCCGATGATCGAGCGCAGGCGGTGGGGCTTGGCGGTCATGGCTCCTGTTTATCGTCAGCGCGCCAAGGAGCAACTTGGCACTTGGTCCTCCGTCCTGCAAAGGGCGCGCGATGACCGATCTTCGCTCCGCCGCTCTCGTCTCCAAGGCCTGGCCCTTTGAAGAGGCCCGCAAGCTGTTGAAGCGCGGCACGCCGGACAAGGGCTATGTGCTGTTCGAGACCGGCTATGGACCGTCCGGCCTGCCGCATATCGGCACCTTCAACGAAGTGCTGCGCACGACGATGGTGCGCAACGCCTTTCATGCGCTGTCGGACGTCCCGACCAAGCTGATCGCCTTTTCGGATGACATGGACGGCCTGAGGAAGGTGCCGGACAATGTCCCAAACCAGGAGATGCTGCGGGAGTATCTCGGTAAGCCGCTGACCCGCATTCCCGATCCGTTCGGCAAGTTCGAGAGCTTCGCGCATCACAACAATGCGATGCTGCGCGAATTCCTCGATCGGTTCGGCTTCGATTACGAATTCGCCAGCTCGACCGACTATTATGCGTCCGGCAAGTTCGACCCGATCCTGCGGACCGTGCTGGAACGCTACCAGGCCATTCTTGACGTCATGCTGCCAACGCTGCGGGCGGAGCGGCGCGAGACCTATTCGCCGGTGCTCCCGGTCAGCCCCAAGTCCGGGATCGTGCTCCAGGTGCCTGTGGAGGTGATCGATGCGGCCGCCGGCCTGATCCGCTTCGAGGATGAAGGGGAAATGGTCGAGCAGTCCGTTTTCGGCGGCCAGGCAAAGCTCCAGTGGAAGGTCGACTGGGCGGCGCGCTGGGTCGCGCTCGACGTCGACTATGAGATGGCGGGCAAGGACCTGATCGACTCTGTCATCCAGTCCGGCAAGATCGCCCGCGTGCTGGGCGGCGACCCGCCGGCCGGTTTCAACTACGAGATGTTCCTCGACGAGAATGGCGAGAAGATCTCCAAGTCCAAGGGCAACGGCCTGAGCCTGGAGCAGTGGCTCACCTATGGCCCGCAGGAGAGCCTCGCCTTCTTCGCCTATCGCGAGCCCAAAAAGGCCAAGCAGCTGCACATCGGCGTGATCCCGCGCGCGATCGACGAATATTGGCAGTTCCGCGGCAACTACCCCGCCCAGCCGATCGAGCAGAAGCTCGGCAATCCGGTCCATCATATCCATGACGGCCGGGTGCCGGACGCGAAGCTGCCGGTTACCTTCGGGCTGTTGCTCAACCTGGTCGGCGTGATGGGCGCCGACGCGACCGAGGATCAGGTCTGGGGCTATCTCGGCAACTATGTCGAAGGGGCGACGCCGGAACGCTATCCCGAACTCGCCAAGCTGATCGGCCACGCGCTTGCGTATAATCGCGACTTCGTCGCGCCTACGCTGAAGCGCCGCAAGCCTGAAGGTGTGGAAGTGGCCGCGCTGGAGCGGCTCGACCGCGAACTCGCGGCCCTTCCCGCCGATGCCAAGGCGGAGGACATCCAGAACATCGTCTATGCGATCGGCAACGAAGGCGGGTTCGAGCAGCTGCGCGACTGGTTCAAGGCGCTGTACGAGACATTGCTCGGCTCTGCCCAAGGACCGCGCATGGGCAGCTTCATCGCGCTCTACGGCATCGCCAACACACGCCGCCTGATCGCCGAGGCGCTCGCCGCCAAGGCCTAGCCGAGCGTCACGTCGAGGAACATCATCGCGGCGAGGCCGATCATCAGCCCATGGGACGCACGGGCGCTCGGCTGCGGGCGCTGGGTGTCGGGAATGATCTCGGTGGCGACGACATAGATCATTGCGCCGGCGGCAAAGCCTAGTCCCCAGGGCAGCAAAGCCGCCGAGAGCCAGGCGAGGCCGGCGCCGAACGTGCCGCCGATCGGCTCGACCAAGCCCGAGCCCAGCGCGATCAGAAAGGCCGTGCGGCGCGAATAGCCGAGGGTCAGCACCGACACAGCGACGGCGAGCCCTTCGGGAATATTCTGGAGTCCGATGCCGGTCGCCGTGGCGGTGCCGGCAGCAAAGTCGCCGGTGCCGAAGCTGACGCCGACCGCCATGCCTTCGGGAAAATTGTGCAGCGTGATTGCGGCCACGAACAGCCAGATGCGCTTGACGTTCAGCGGATCGGCGCCTGGCTTGCCCAGCAACGCGATATGATCGACCGGCAAGTGCCGGTGGATCGACGACAGCACGAACGCGCCGAGCAGCACCGCCGCCACCAGCGTGCCCGCGGCCTCCGCCTTGGATGCGCCCATCGCTTCCGCCTGCTCGATGCCGGGGATGATCAGCGAAAAGAAGGAAGCGGCGAGCATTACCCCGGCCGCAAAGCCGAGCATCAGCTTCTGCTGATCAAGGCTGGGGCGCCCGGTGAACCACAGCGCCAGCCCCCCGATCCCGGTCGCGGCTCCGGCGATCAGGCTGGCGAGGATGCCGGCAAGGACAGGGTCGCTCATGTCCTCAGAACGCTTGAGCTGCCAATCGGGCTCTGAGCCTTCACCCGCACTGACGGGAGAGCTACGCACCTGGCATGATCGAGATCAAGACGGCGCGGCTTCGGCTCAGGCCCGCATCGATGGACGATGTGGAAGCGTTTCACAGCATCCTGAGCGATCCCGAGGCGATGGCATTCTGGTCCTCGCCTCCGCACACGGACATGAGCGAGACCGCGGCTTGGGTGTCCGCGATGATGAGCATCGATCCGGGCGAGGGTGAGGACTTCGTGATCGAGCAGGACGGGCGGGTGATCGGCAAGGCAGGTCTCTATCGCTTTCCCGAGATCGGCTTCATCCTGCACCCCAGCACCTGGGGCCAGGGATTTGCGCGTGAAGCGCTCAAGCCGGTGCTCGACCGCGCCTTTTCAGTTCACGGGCTGCCCGCCGTCGAAGCCGATGTGGATCCGCGGAATAGCGCATCGCTCCGGTTTCTCACCCGCCTGGGCTTCGTGGAAACAGGCCGCGCGAGCAGGACCTGGAATATCGGCGGACACTGGTGCGACAGTGTCTACCTGCGGCTCGACAAATCCGAGTTTGCAGACATTCCCCTGCCAACGCCCCTGATCTAGAACAGCCAGCAAAGCTGTGCGAGGGGGCACGCCCATGACGACCATCATCCGCGAAGCCGATCTGATCGAGAGCGTCGCCGACGCGCTCCAGTACATCTCCTACTATCACCCGATGGACTATATCCGCGCACTCGGCGCGGCGTACGAGGCGGAGCAGTCGCCGGCAGCGAAGGACGCGATCGCGCAGATCCTCACCAACAGCCGCATGTGCGCGGAGGGGCATCGGCCGATCTGCCAGGATACGGGCATCGTTACCGTCTTCGTAAAATGGGGCCAGGACTGCCGGCTGGAGTCGAGCAGGTCGCTGCAGGAAGTGATCGATGAGGGCGTGCGCCGCGCCTATCTTCACCCGGAGAACCGGCTGCGCGCCTCGATCCTGCGCGACCCCGCCTTCACGCGCGTCAACACCAAGGACAATACGCCGTCGGTGCTGAACGTCGAGATGGTGCCGGGCCATCATGTCGAGGTGACGGTCGCAGCGAAGGGTGGCGGCTCCGAAAACAAGTCCAAGTTCAAGATGCTGAACCCGTCGGACTCGATCGTCGATTGGGTACTGGAGATGGTGCCGCAAATGGGTGCCGGCTGGTGCCCGCCCGGCATGCTCGGCATCGGCATCGGCGGCACGGCGGAAAAGGCGATGACGCTCGCCAAGGAATCGCTGATGGGCGATATCGACATGGCGCAGCTGAAGCTCCGTGGTCCGCAGAACAAGATCGAGGAGCTGCGCATCGAGATTTTCGACAAGGTGAATGCGCTAGGCATCGGCGCCCAAGGCCTGGGCGGGCTCGCGACGATCCTGGACGTGAAAATCCTCGATTGGCCGACCCACGCGGCGTCCAAGCCGATCGCGATGATCCCCAATTGCGCGGCCACGCGCCACGCCCACTTCCATCTCGACGGCTCGGGGCCCGCCTATCTCGACCCGCCGAACCTCGATGAATGGCCGAAGGTCGAATGGGCGCCGTCCAAGGAGGCCATCAAGGTCGATCTCGACACGCTGACGCCGGACGTGGTGGCGAGCTGGAAGCCGGGCGACCGGCTGCTGCTCAACGGCAAAATGCTGACCGGCCGCGACGCCGCGCACAAGCGCATCCAGGACATGCTGGCCAGAGGCGAGCAGCTTCCCGTCGAGTTCCGGGGCCGCGTCATCTATTATGTCGGCCCGGTCGATCCGGTGCGCGACGAAGTAGTCGGCCCGGCCGGGCCGACAACTGCGACGCGGATGGACAAGTTCACGCGCATGATGCTGGAACAGGGCCTGCTCGCCATGGTCGGCAAGGCCGAGCGCGGGCAGCTCGCCATCGAGGCGATCCGCGACCACAAGGCGGCCTATCTGATGGCCGTCGGCGGCGCCGCCTATCTGGTCGCCCGCGCGATCAAGGGCGCCAAGGTGGTCGGCTTCGAGGACCTGGGCATGGAAGCGATCTACGAGTTCGAGGTGAAGGACATGCCGGTGACCGTCGCCGTCGATGCGACCGGCGAAAGCGTTCATCACACGGCGCCCTTGGTTTGGCGTGAGAAGATCGCGAGGGAACGGCTGTTGGAGAAAGCCTGACCTCGCGGCACCTGCTCAGCGCATCAGGCCGGCCGCGCGAAGGGCATCGTTGATCGTCTTGGCAATGCCTGTCTCGACCGGCGGGCGCTCTTCCCGTTCCTCTCTGATCAGGCGCTCCGGGCGGACTGGAGTTACTGAAGCCGCCGCGATCGGAGCAGGAAGTCTTGCCGCAGGCACCTCGCCCGTCGGGCGAGCGGACGCTGGTCCTGCAATACCCCAGAAGCGCGCAATCTCCTGAGAAGAGCCGATGCCGACGTCCAGCATGTGAGCGCCGCTCTTGCCACCGCCCTGGAGCGACGGGTCCACCGGCGTGCCATGCCCCATCCCGCGGATGACTGTTTCCTCCAACTGCACGCGGCCTGCAGCATCCCGCCAGAGCCGCTGCGCCGCATTGCCTGTCCGGCGGCTTTCGGAAGGCTGGGCCGGCAGGGCATGAAGTTGGCGCCATTGCTCCACGCACGCGACGCCATTGACCGCCGACACGGTCCGGTCGCCCGTCCCGTGCCAAACAGACACCATGGGCCAACTGCCGTCGTGCGCAGAAGCGGACCGCACCTTCGCTGCAAGGCCGGCCCCATCGGCGATCGCGCTTCCCTGCATGGCGCTGAAGGCCTCCGGCATCGAGGCCGCCGCTCCGAATGGAAGCCCAGCAATGATCGCACCTCCGGCAAACAGCTCCGGATAGGTCGCCAGCATCACGGACGTCATCGCGCCGCCCGCCGACAGCCCGGTGACATAAGTGCGGGCCGGGTCGGTATGATGGCGCGCCCGGACGGTACGCACCATCTGGGCGATCGAAAGGGCCTCCCCGCCGTCTCGGTGAGTATGCTGGGGCAGGAACCAATTGAAGCACAGGTGCGAATTGTTGGCGCGCCGCTGTTCGGGAAATAGCAGGGCAAAGCCGTAGCGGTCCGCCAGGACCGACCAGCCGGCGCCATGATCATAGCTCGCCGCCGTCTGGGTGCAGCCGTGCAGCACGACGACCAGCGGCGCGCCCGCTTCCAAGCCATTTGGGATGTAGATGCGGGCGCGCAGATTGCCCGGATTGGACCCGAAATCGTCGATGTTGCCCAGCCTGTCCTCAGGCGCGGAGAGCCCTCCTGGCAGCGGTTTTGCGCGCATTGCCGCCAAGCGGGAGATTGTTTCGGCAAGACCTGTCACGGTGCGTCCTTCCGGGCTTCGGGCCCAAGCGTCTCAACGCGCCCATAAGGCTCCGGTTGCTGCACTGCACAATAAGTGTGTTCAGCCTCCGGCTCCTTGGATACTCGGCACCCGTAGCCGTGGAATCTCGATCTTGGGGCAGCGGTCCATGACCACTTTCAGGCCTGCGGCTTCGGCGCGGGCGGCGGCTTCGTGGTTGATGACGCCGATCTGGAGCCAAACGGACTTGGCGCCGGCGGCGATGGCTTCGTCGACCGCTTCACCGGCGGCCTGGGGGCGGCGGAAGATATCGACCATGTCGATCGGTTCGCCGATCTGGGACAGGTCGCGCCAGACATATTCGCCGTGCACATGCTCGCCGGTGATCTGCGGGTTGACCGGCAGCACGCGATAGCCGTGATCGACTAGGAACTTCATCACGCCCCAGCTCGGCCGGTCGGGGCGGTCGGATGCGCCGATCAGCGCGATGGTGCGGGTGGACCGGAGCAGATCGGCAATCTCGGCATCGGTGGTGAGCGGCATGTCTCGTCTCCCATATGGCATCGTAACGCCTGCTATCTCTGCTAGGCTCCGACCATGCTGGAGTCGCTCGCCCGCCCCTGGTCGCCACGCATGATTGCACTCGCCGTGATGGCCGTCGTCGCCGCCAATGCGCTCTATTGCCTGATCTACACGAGCCTGGCGGGACGGCCGGAGAGCGTGGCGCAGGCGGTCGGCTGGAGCATCGTCAATCTCACCCCCTGGCTACTGGCGTTTGAGGCGGGCAAGCGGTGGCAGCGGCCCCTGGCGGTGGCGGCCGGCGGCGCGCTGCTGTCGCTGCTGCTGGGCGCGATTCTGCTCGCCGGCGCGCTCAATCTCTTCGAGCTCGCGCGGCGGGTGCCGGGCGCGGCGCTGACGCTGGGGCTGCTGATGCTCGTGCGGCGCCACGAGGTGCGGACCGGGGAGGGCAGCATCACCCTGCCGCTGCCGCCCGACCGGATCGCCTGGGTCGCCGCCGCCGGGAACTATGTCGAGCTGCACGGCGGCGAGCGGCCGCTGCTGGTGCGGGCGCCGCTCGGCGCGGTCGAGGCGGCGCTCAAGCCCCACGGGTTTGTGCGGATCCATCGCTCGACATTGGTCAACCGCCAGCGCGTGGCGAAGGTCAGGAGCGCCGACCTGCTGCTCGACAATGGCCGATCGCTGAAGCTCGGCCCCAGCTTTCGCGCGCAACTGCTCGCCTGATTTTCGTCCCTTCGTCACCCGGCGCTGGCGAGCGCGCGGCCGCCCCTCCAGGATCGCAGCCGGAGGTGACCAATGCGAACCATGTTGATGGCGTTGATCCTGGTGAGCGGCGCGGCGGTGGCGCAGACGCGGATCGTAGGGGACCTGCCGCGCAAGCAGGCGCAGCCGCTGGAGACCACGCCTGGTCTGGAGACGGAATATGGCGCCGTGCGGGCGTCGGAGGGATATCGGCTGCGGACGATCCTGACCCGGCCGGGGGGCGCCAAGGGCAAGCTGCCGGCCATCTTCATGACCCAGGCGGTGTCCTGCGGCAGCCTGGAACTGCCGCCGGAGTCGCGATCGGTGATGCGGCAGCTGCCGCTCCGATCGGGCCACGTGTTCATCCGCGTGGAGCGGGCGGGGACGGGCGACAGCGAGGGGCCAGATTGTTCAGCGCTCGATTACGACACCGAGGTGAGGCACTATCGCGAGGCCTTCGACCAGCTGACGCGGCACCCCTGGATCGATCCCGCCCGACTCGTGATCTACGGATCGAGCCTCGGGTCGACGACGGCTCCGCTGGTGGCGCAGGGCAAAAGGGTGGCGGGCGTCGCCGTTCAGGGCGGCGGGGCGCTGACGTATCTTGAGCGCATGATCCATTTCGACCGCTTCTATTTCGAACGGTCGGGCAAGTTCCCGCCGGACGAGGTGCACGGGCGGGTGCTCAAGAGCATCCGCTTCAACCAGGCCTATCTGCTGGACCGCAAGCTGCCGGAGCAGGTCGAGCGCGAGCAGCCTGATCTGAAGGGCGTGTGGGCATCGATGCGCGGCACGGTCGAGGCGCCGCCGCATTATGGTCGGCCGCACGCCTGGCACTGGCAGGCGGCGGACAAGAACTTCCTCGCCGCCTGGACCCGGATCGAAGCGCCGATACTGGTGCTGTGGGGCGAGCATGAGCAGTTCGAGCCGCGGCACGGTCATCAGATGATCGTCGATGCGGTCAATGCGCTGCGGCCGGGCACGGCGACGTTCGTGGCGATGCCGGGGATCGACCACAGCCTATTCCGGCATGCTTCTAGTTATGCGGCCTATCGCGACGAGGGCGGGAAGATCGACCGCGAGGCTTTGATCGTGCCGATGCTTGCCTGGTTAAAGACCATTGGCAGCCGCTGATCCATTTCCGTCATTGGGAGACGCGCAGCGACGAAGCAATCTAGAGTCTACGAGTCCGAAGCTGGATTGCTTCGCTCCGCTCGCATGACGGAAAAGAGCGGACGCTACGCTTCGTCGGGATCGGCTTCGTCGGCGTCGATCCAGTCGGGGTAGAAGCTGGGTTCCCGTCGCGACCAGCCGGGCGCCGTGGCGGCGCTTTCGGTGATCGTCAGGAACAGATCGCGCCGGCGCTCGCCGGGAATGTGCGGCAGCGAGGCGGCGGCACAAAAGGCGCCGAGCAGCCACGGCCGGGCGGTGGCGCCTATCAGCCGTTCGTAGAGGAAGCGATAGGCCTGGAAACTAACCAGCCGTTCCTGCGACAGGTCGAAGGCGCTGATGCCGACAAGCGGCGCCATGAACGCCTCGACATCTTCGAGCCCCACCCGTTCCGGCACGCGGCCGCGCAGCTCAGGCAGCCGCTCGTAATTGCGCATCTGGACGGTGATGGAGACCCGTTCGATCGGATCGCGCGAATAGCGGTCGACGGCACCTGGTTCCCTGACAATGCCGATCGACCTTCGGATGTAGCGTTGCGTGCCTGGTGGAAAGGACGCGAATTCCTGCATTTCCGCGATGGTGTACTTGGCACTGGAAGCCGTCACTGCTGTGTCACCTCCTCCTCTTCATTACGCCTGCAATGCTTAGCTTGTTCCTAACCCAAACCAAAGCTCGTCCGCACCCGGCGTTCGAGCACTTCGAGCGGCATGCGGCCACCGTCGAGAACGAGCGAGTGGAAGCGCTTGATATCGAAACCGCGGGCGCGCTCCGCTTCCGCGCGCAAGCGGCTGATCGCGACCTGGCCGACCATGTAGGCGCAGGCCTGGCCGGGATAAACGATGTAGCGGTCGATCTCGGTCTGCGACGCGCTGCGCGACTGGGACGAGTTCTCGACCATATAGTCGATCGCCTTTTCGCGGCTCCAGCCCATCGCATGCAGGCCTGTGTCGACGACCAGGCGAGAGGCGCGGAACGCATAGGAGCCCAGATAGCCAATCTTGCCGAGCGGATCGTCGGCATACATACCGAGCTCGTCCGCCACCTGCTCCGAATAGAGCCCCCAGCCTTCGCTGTACGCCGTCGCCGAGCCGGTCTGCCGGTAGATCGGCAGGTCGCCATTTTCGAGGCTGAGCGCGCCTTCGAACAGATGCCCCGGCGCCCCTTCGTGGAAGGCAAGCGTCGGCAACGTGTAGCGCGGCCATTCCGACGTATCGCGCAGGTTGATGTAGAAAATGCCAGGACGCGAGCCGTCGGGAAGGCCGCGCTGTGCCGAGCCGCCGGGCGCGCCGCCTTCGATTTCGGGCGGCACGCGCCTGATCTCGTAGGGCAGGGTCGGCATGCGAGCGAAGACCTGCGGCAGCTTCGGCTGAATGGCGGCGAGCCGCTCGTTCAAATAAGCGATCAGTTCGGCACGGCCCGGATCAGTGTTCGGGAAGATTTGGCCGGGCCGTTTCTCGACGGCGTTCAGCCGCTCGCGGATGCTGCCCTGCGTATAGCCCTGCGCCTTAAGCAGCGCATCAATCTGGCCGTTGAGCTCGGCGACACGAGTGAGGCCCAGCTGATGGATCTCCTGCGCGCTCATCCGGGTCGTCGTGTGCAGGCGCAGGCAGGTTGCGTAATAGGCCTGGCCGTTCGGCAGATTGGTGACGCCGGTCGGCCCCGCCCGGTCGAGCAATCTGGTGAGGGTCTCGATCTGGCGGGTGGCCGCGGCGCGGATTGGGCCTTCGACGATAGCGGCGGCCCGATCCTCATAGCCGTTGAGGCCGAGTGCGGCGGAGCGGCGCGCGATTGACTTGACCAAAGTCTTCTGGCGCACGTCGCCGTCGCGGAACTGCTTCAGCTGAGCGATGGCCTGGTCGAGAATGAAGTGGGGGGCGATCACGTCCATCGCCGCATTGCTGCGGACGATCTCGGTATCGGCGTCGAGCAGGCTTGGGATCGCTGACAAGCGTGCCATGTACGCGTCGGCATCGGCCTTGTTCTTGACCGGGTGCTGGGTGTCCATGAAGCTGCCGACGCCGGTGTAAAAGCCGCCGAGCTGAGTGACTCCATAGGGTCCGCCGCGATGGCCGAAGCCGGCGGTGTGATAGGGGAAACGGTCGAGCTCCGCCTGCCGCGCGAGGCTGAACTCGGCGGTATCATAGCTGATCTGCGCTTCCGCTCTCAGCCCGTCACGGCCGAGCGCCTGCAGGTCGGCAAGATCGCGCGCCGTCGCCTTGCGGTCGCTCTCGCGCCCGGCGGGCGACCAGTCGGGAAAGCGGGAGCGGAGCGCGGCGCGGGCACCGGTGTCCATTCCCAGGCTCGTGGCCGAAGTTGGATTGCGCTGCAGGTCCGCTTCGAACTGTCGCATCAGCAGATCGTGCAGCTGCTTATCCTTGCCGGTCCGCGCGGTTCCTTGCGCTGCGGCCTTGCCTGCCAGCGCCAGGGCGCCCGCTCCCGCCAGCAACTCGCGGCGGTTGAGAGTTCCGTTCCGCATGTCAGCGCGCCGGGGTCAGCTTGAGGAGGCGGCCCTGCGAGCTGTTGCGCTCGTCTTCCAGCACATAGATGGCGCCGTCCGGTCCTTGGTCGACTTCGCGGATGCGCGCGCCCTCCATGTCCCAGAAATCGCCCTTCTCCGCATTGGTGCCGGTCACGTCGACGCGGACCAGACCCGGCGTATTCATGCCTCCGATGAACACATCGCCGTTCCATTGCGGGAAGAGCTTGCCCGAATAGACCATCAGTCCTGCGGGCGAGATGGCGGGGTTCCACCAGACCTTGGGCGCCTCGAAGCCATCGCCCGGGCGGTGATCGGGGATGTTCTTATCGGCGACCGGCTCATTCGGATAATGGTCGCCATTGGAGGCGAGCGGATAGCCGTAATTCCGCCCCGCCAGAACCAGGTTCAGCTCATCGCCATGGCGCGGACCCATTTCCTGCTGCCAGAGATTGCCCTTGGCGTCGAAGGCGATGCCGAGCTGGTTGCGATGGCCATAGGACCAGATGGCCGGGTGGAAGCCCTTGGCCGCCAGCGGATTGCCGGCGGCGGGCGTGCCATCGTCGTTCAGACGAAGCACCTTGCCGAGCGTCGCTTTCGGGTCTTGGGCCGGCGTGAACTTCTGACGGTCGCCATTGGTGAAATAGAGCTTGCCGTCCGGACCAAAGGCGATGCGGCCCGCATAATGGCCATTGCCCTGCACATAAGGCGTGGCGCGGAAGATGACCTGGACATTGTCGAGCCGCGGGCTGACGCCATCGGTCAGCGTGCCGCGGGCGAGCGCGACGCCCTTGCCGCCTTCGCCGGCTTCCGAGAAGCTCAGATAGACCATCCGGTTCTGCGCGAACTGCGGATGCAGCACGACGTCCATCAGCCCGCCCTGGCCGGCGCTGTCCACCGCCGGTACGCCGGCCACCGAGCTGCGGCTCTTCGCATCCGCGGAGACGAGCAGCAACTGCCCTTCCTTCTGCGTCACCAGCATGCGGCCGTCGGGCAGGAAGGTCATCGCCCAAGGCTTGTCGAAATCGGTGAGGACTTGAACCTGGAAGGGCTTGGCCGCGCTCGGCTGATTGGGGCCGGGCTGGGCCTGGCTGGAGCAGGCCATGAGCATGGTCGAAGCCAAAGCGAAGCCGAGGGTCAGGCGCATGATCGTCTCTCCGATTCTGTGATGTTGCCGAATGCCTAGCGCCCCGGCGCGCCGACGCCAATCGGCCCTTGTGACTCCTGCCGGCAAGGTCTATATCGCCCTTGTTCCCTCGACATCGGTAACGGAGTTGAGGCTGGTGCCACGCGGCGCCGGCACGGAACGCTCGTGCATTTGAAGGACGTTCATTGGCCGATATCGCCGCCCTGACGCAGTTGATCGAGCCCGAGGCGAAGGCGCTCGGCTTCGATCTCGTGCGCGTTCAGATGATCGGCGGCACCTCCGATCCGACGCTGCAGGTGATGGCGGAGCGGCCGGACACGCGCCAGCTGACGATCGACGACTGCGCCGACCTGTCGCGCCGCCTGTCTGACGTGTTAGACGCGGCCGATCCGATCGACGCGGCCTATCGGCTGGAGGTGAGTTCGCCGGGCATCGACCGGCCGCTGACCCGCCTCAAGGATTTTAGCGACTGGGCTGGCCATGAGGCGCGGATCACGCTGGCGGAGCCCATTGGGGACCGCAAGCAATTCACCGGCGATCTGATTGGCACCGAAGGCGAAGAGATTGTGATCGCGACGAAGGATGGGCGCGAGGCTCGTCTGCCGTTCGCCGGCATCAAGACCGCCAAGCTGACGCTCACCAACAAGCTTATCGCGGCGACCGCACCTCTCTCTTCGGCCGGCGCCGAAGAGTTCGAGGACGAGTCCGCCGACGACGATATCCACGCAGAAGGGTAACTGGAATGGCAACTGCCGCTGTTTCCGCCAACAAGGCCGAACTGATTGCAATCGCGGACTCGGTCGCGAAAGAAAAGCTGATCGACCGCGCCATCGTCATCGAGGCGATGGAGGACGCGATCCAGCGCGCCGCCAAGAACCGCTACGGCGCGGAAATGGAGATCCGCGCCAAGCTCGATCCTACCAATGGCGATCTCCGCCTGTGGCGCGTCGTCGAAGTGGTCGAGCAGGTCGACGATATCTACAAGCAGGTCTCGGTCGCCGACGCGCAGCGGCTGCAGAAGGACGCCAAGCTCGGCGACTTCATCGTCGATCCGCTGCCGCCGATCGAGTTCGGCCGCATCCAGGCCCAGGCCAGCAAGCAGATCATTTTCCAGAAGGTCCGCGAAGCCGAGCGCGAGCGGCAATATGAAGAGTTCAAGGACCGCGTCGGCGAGATCATCACCGGTGTCGTCAAGCGCGTCGAATTCGGCCATATCGTTGTCGATCTGGGCCGCGCTGAGGGCGTGATTCGCCGCGACGCGCAGATCCCCCGCGAAGTGGTGCGCGTTGGTGATCGCATCCGCGCGTTGATCCTGCGCGTGATCCGCGAAAATCGTGGTCCCCAGATCTTCCTCAGCCGCGCGCATCCAGACTTCATGAAGAAGCTGTTCGCGCAGGAAGTGCCCGAGATCTACGACGGCATCATCACCATCCAGGCCGCCGCCCGCGACCCGGGGAGCCGCGCCAAGATCGGCGTGATCAGCCGCGACTCCTCGATCGACCCGGTCGGCGCCTGCGTCGGCATGAAGGGCAGCCGCGTGCAGGCGGTCGTCCAGGAGATGCAGGGCGAGAAGATCGACATCATCCCCTGGTCGCCCGACACCGCGACCTTCGTCGTCAACGCGCTGCAGCCGGCCAATGTCAGCCGCGTCGTGATCGACGAGGAAGAGGACCGGATCGAAGTG
>JAESFT010000386.1_pt1 | contig 29862 bp, 36 predicted proteins | sample 9269451 | NCBI WGS metagenome assembly JAESFT01 (sample SAMN14502557, study PRJNA617106) | algae metagenome | isolation source: Scytonema hyalinum WJT4-NPBG1 and co-occurring heterotrophs from well... | place: USA: Mojave Desert, Joshua Tree National Park, California | collected 2006-05-25
TCGGGCTGGAGAATGTACTCCTCGACACCATTGTCGAGGATGAGTTGAATCGTGAACTTTCCCTCTTCTCCGCGCTGCTGCTCGGTCCAGGACGCCTGAATATTGGTGACCTGTCGCACCTTGTACTTATGCTCCAAGCGCTGAGACTGCTGGTCGTTCTGATCGGCCATGGTGGCACTCCGGTTGGCTGTTAGCGGGGATGCTCTCGCCCGCCGTCAAGCGCGCAAGGGGCAGCATGTTCCCGCTCGGGCTTCGTCAGCGCGGTCACTTAGCTTGGCTACAGCTTCGTTGGTCTGCCTGCTGCGCCAAGGTGCGCAGAAAAGGATGCGAGAGCTACGTTCGCAACGAGATCAACGAACTCGGGCCAGCCGCGTTACCTCGGAAGCCGCGCCGCCTTCCAGGCGTGTCTGAGACCGTGGGATTCGCAGCGGGAGGAACCCATGCTTGAGAGCGACAAGACCCTGCCGGAGAACTCGAAGGAGAACCTCGACCGCAAGCTGGATCATGCTGTGGAGGAGACGTTCCCAACGAGCGACCCTGTTTCGGTTCAGATCACCAAGGGCGGTGCCATCGACTACGACGAGCATGGGAACGCGATCTCGCACGAAAGTGGCGGGTCCGGTCAAAATACCTCAGGTTCTGCCGAGGGTGTTGTTGATCAGGCGAAAGAGACGCTCAGCACCGTCGCCGACAGTGCCTCAGAGGCTGCCCGTGGAGCCTTCGATCAGGGCATGAGCTATGTGCAGCAGGCGGCTGATCTTTACCCTGGTGCAGAACACTCCGTCCGCGAGGGAACCCAAGCCATTCAGCGTCGGGCGACGGAGAACCCGCTGATGACGCTGCTTGTGACGGGAGCCATTGGGTATGCGCTGGCTTGGATGATCCATGGAGGCCGAGGCACAAGGCGTGAGGGCATGCCATCGCGCCCGACGACCAGAAGGGACCTCCCTGGTCAGCGAACGGGCAAACCCCTGATCGAGAGCGACCGGGTGGAAGGAACGGCGGTGTACGATCCAGGCGGCAAGAGGATCGGCACGGTCAAGCGGGTCATGATCGAGAAGGTTGAGGGACGTGTGGCCTATGCTGTGATGTCCTTTGGCGGCTTTATGGGCTTCGGGCAGGAGGAATATGCGATCCCGTGGCGCAAGCTCAACTATGACACCAGCTTAGAAGGATACCGCACCGACATCACCGAGGAGCAGCTTCGGAGTGCTCCCGGCTTCTCGTATGACCATGACGAGGACTGGTCGGATCGCAGCCGAGAGCAGGCCCTGCACGAGCACTACCGGGTGACCGCCTACTGGATTGTGCCCTGACGATCCGGGCTGGCGGTGCGTAGCGCATGCGGTGCGTCCGTGATGTGGACCAAGAGACGAGGGCAGCATTTTCGGGCTGCTCTCGTGCTCCTCCGATAGCAGAAGTCAATCGTGGCCACTCACGACGAAGGTCGCTCGTCCTACCATTAGTGCCGCTCGGGGCTTGTTGTTCGCTGCCGGATGAGTTCGCGGATGATCCGCACCGGGGCGGCAGCCGCATAGGGCTTACCAATGAAGATACCGTCACCGGGTAGATGGTCGGCTCCCACCCGGTAGCGGCCTGATGTGACCACAAGAGCGATGTGTGGCCAGCGGGCATGCACAATGCCGGCAAGCTCCAGGCCGTTCATTCCTCCAGGCATGTCGATATCCGTGAAGAGGGCCGTCACATCGTCCCGCTTCTCCAGGATGCTCAGAGCAGCAGGAGCGGTCGCCGCTTCGATGACCTGGAAGCTCTCGTCCTCCAGGATGTCGGCGGCGCACATGCGCACCAGGGGTTCATCCTCGACCAGCAACACGATGGTTGGAGCATGGTCACGCGCTTCACTCATGGGGTGACTATGCCTGACGTTCGGTCACCCGAGTGTTTCGTCGGCCTGTATTCCACCATTGCCGCGCCCCTACCTGATCGGGAGGTCTGCAAGGGCCTGACGAGTCGCTCTAAGCGGTCACCGCCTGCTGGAGAGCTTCGACGACAACCTCGGGCTCGTAGGGCTTCGAGATGAACGCACCGCACCCGGCGATCGCGTCAGCGTTGGGCCGGTGATGGGCCGAGGTGACGACCACCCCGATCTCGGGCCAGCGCTCGTGCACGGTCTGCGCCAGTTCAAGGCCGTTCATGCCGGGAGGCATGTCCACATCCGTGAATACCGCCTGCACGTCCTCAGCGCCAAGCTCCAGGCGCTTGAGGGCAGTCGCGGCGTCGCACGCTTCGATCACCTCGAAGCCTGCCTCAGCTAGAAGCTCGGCGATAAACATGCGGATGAGCACCTCATCCTCGACCAGCAGAACGGTAGAAGTACGGTTTCGTACACACATCCCGGTCTAACTGCACTTCCGAGTAGTCGTTCCTGTGGCCTCGCTTCAAATGTGAGTGCACCAGACGCAGAGCCGGGGTTGCCGCCGAGTGACCCGTTCAGCTTAGCGGTCCGATCAGGCGGCGGTACTCGGCTTCCGGGAGGCCGTAGCTGTCTCCTGCTGCCTTCTCCAGCTTTTTGCGCTTGAGCACCACGATATTGCCCCGCTCGGATCGGATAATGCCCTGATCGGAGAGGATGTTGAGAGCTTCGGTCACACCAGCCCGGCGCACCGCAAGCATGATGGCGATGAACTCATGCGTGAGGGGCAGGTCGTTCCCATCCAGCCGATCGTGGCACATGAGCAGCCAGCGCGCGAGGCGCTCCTCGATTTTATGGCTTCCATTCGACAGTGCTGTTTGGGCGGTCTGGATCGTGAAGACCTGAACATAGCGCAGCAGTAAGCTGTGGACGGACGGGCGTTGCTCCAGAACCCGGCGCAGGTCTTCCGTTCTGATCCGCAAGCCAGAACCTGCCACCTGCATGAAGGTCTCATGCGGGGTGCGGTCCACGCCCAGCAGAACAGGGGTGCCCGCCAGACCATCACGTCCAGTGAGGCCGATCTCGATGCGCCGTCCACCGTCTGTGTTCGCCACCACTGAGGTGACACCTGCCTCGGGGAAGGTGACGTACGCGATGGGCTCGTTGGGTTGGACCAGCACATCGCCCCTGTCGAGCACCACCGGCTCCAGGTGCGGCTGTAGGAGGAGGAAGTCGTCTGCCGAGAGCCTGGAAAGGAGCAGATTGCGAACGGAGGATTGGGGCAAGTCAGGCATCAGGAGGAGATCAGGTCAGGCGCGGCGAGCCTCTTTGGGAGCACCCTGGGTCGGCAACGGACAGGGATGTATCAGCATGCCAGTCAAGTTCAAGCGATCCGCCCGCCTGGGGCTCCTGGCCTGCGACAGATGTGCGGTTTCGTACATTTGTTTAGAACTTCCCCCTAAGCTCGGTGTTGGCAGAGAGGCCCAACGGGTCTCGGGGCGGGGAACACCACAATGCGGAAGCTCACGGGCGCGTCTCTCCGGTCTGGAGAGGTCTTGCCCTTCTCCCGAGTGGGTCAAGAGATCACCCCTGCTATCAGTCACTCCTCACAGCAGCACATCGCGACCAATCTTCGGGCCATGTACGACGACCTCGTCCAGCAGCCCCTGCCAGACCGGTTCGTGGAACTCCTCGCCGAATTGGATCAGAAGAAGGCAGAGCAGGAGCGATGAGCGTCGAGCCATCGCTGCGCAACGACCTGCTTGCCGCTCTCCCGAGCCTGCGAGCCTTTGCGATCTCATTGACTCACGATCATCACCGGGCCGACGATCTGGTGCAGGACACCATCATGCGGGCCTGGAGGGCGATCGACCGCTTCGAGCCGGGCACCAACCTGAACGCTTGGCTCTTCACGATCCTTCGCAATCTCTTCCACTCCGAGTACCGCAAAAAGAAGCGGGAGGTGGATGACCCGGAGGGCTCCTATGCCGCGAAGCTCAAGGTGGTGCCGGATCAGCAGGCCCACCTGGACTTTGAGGACATGCGGACCGCTCTGGCGAAGGTCCCCCATGACCAGCGCGAGGCTCTCATCCTCGTGGCCGCTGAAGGGATGTCTTACGAGGAGGCCGCTGCGATCACAGGGGTGGCGGTGGGCACCGTAAAGAGCCGGGTCAATCGTGCCCGCCACAGGCTGGCTCTCTTGCTGCACCATGATGCCGCCGATGAGATCGGGCCGGATCACGTCACCAAGGCAGCGCTTCAGGCGTAAACGGGTACCCCCAAGGGTTTCACCCTCGCGCCCTTGGCGATTAGGGTTTGCCGATGAGCTTGTTGTATTCGGCTTCAGGAAGGCCATAGCAGCCGCCTGCGATCTCTTCGAGCCGCTCGCGGTTTAGCACCCGGATCGTGCCACGGCCTGTCTTCACGATGTCAACGCCTTCGAGGACGTGCAGGGCCTCTGTCACACCCGAGCGGCGGACCCCGAGCATCAGGGACAGGAACTCGTGGGTGAGAGGTAGATCATCTCCGTCCATGCGGTCGAGGCACATGAGAAGCCAACGGGCGAGCCGCTCCTGAATGGTGTAGCGGCCATTGGCCAGGGCTGAGTGGCTGGTCTGGATCATGGACACATGCACCCACCTGAGCAGGAGAGCCTTGAGGGCTGGACTGATGTCGAGAGCGGCCCTGAAATCATCCACTCCGATGCGAAGGGCTGACCCAGCGACCTGAATGAAGGTCTCATTGGGTGTTTGCTCCACGCCCAGGAGCACGGAATCGCCTGTCAGGCCCTCTCGTCCGACATGCGCCACCTCGATGCGGTCGTCAGCGCTGATCGCCACCACGGACGCGAGCCCCTCCTCGATGAAGTAGACGTGCTGGATGGGCTGATTGGGCACCACCAGCACGTCCTTCAACTTTAAGACGACAGGCTCAAGGTGCGGGATCAGGCGCGCGAAATTGTCCGAGGAGATCGCTTTCAGCAGGCGGTTGCGGATAGTCCTTTGGGAGACTGGCATGGCTCTGTCCCATTTGGGGCAAGAGCACGTGGGGTCTCTCAGTCATCAGCGCCCAGGGCGAACTGTGCCGATGATGGTGGTGGTATGGGCCACTACAGCCGAGCCGCCAACAACATGGATCGGCTCTGTACGCTATCGACCAAGAGAACTGTCGAATTCCATTCTTGTGCATTAACCTGTGCGAAGGTCGGCATCCAGCACGGCAGGAGGCCCAGCATGGCAAACCCCTGGCTCATGAAGATGGAGCAATTTACCCGCTTCTCGGATGAGGAGCGCCAGACGCTCGATGGGCTGATCTCCAAGCGGCAGAAGCAGCACCGGCCCGGCGAGGACATCATCAAGGAAGGCGAACACTCGCCCGATTGCCACGTGGTGCTCTCAGGTCTTGCCTGCCGCTACAAGCTCCTGCCGGACGGCACGCGCCAGATCATGGCCTTCTTGGTGCCGGGCGACCTCTGCGATGCGGAAATTTTCATCCTGAAGGAGATGGACCACTCGGTGGCAGCCCTTGGACCCGCTACGACAGCCTTGGTGTCAGGCGAGGTCATGACCGAATTGCTCAGCGGCAAAAGCCGCATTGCTCAGGCGCTGTGGTGGGGCACCCTCACTGACTTGGCTGTCCTGCGCGAGCGGGTGGTGGACCATGGCAGGCGAGACGCGCATGAGCGCATTGCGCATCTCCTCTACGAGATGCTGGTGCGCTACCGGATGGTCGGGAAGACCACAGACGAAACCCTGGAGTTCCCGGTCACCCAAGCTGATCTCGCTGATGCCACAGGTCTGACGCCGATGCACGTCAGCCGCATGGTCGGCAAGCTCAGGGAGGAGGGTCTGATCGAACTCAAGGGGAAGACCCTGACGATCCTCGATCCCGAGCGGCTGAAGGAGGTGGCGGGCTTCAACCCGAACTACCTCCACCTCGACCGGGCGCACGACAGACGAGATGGCATCGACCGTCGCGCAGGCGATCTGGTCTGAGGCGCGGCTCCTCCAGGGGAGGCGAAGATCGAACCCATGCTCTCCCCTGATCCCGACCAACCCGTGAACCTCACAGCCGCTGTCGAGCTTAGGGGGCTGCTGGACGGGCGCGGGATCGCACAGGTACTCGCGGGAGCGCATCTGAGCTTCAACATCCACGGTCCTGATGGCCTGGAGCCGATCCCTGAGAGGTCTGACGCCGACACCCTCTACGTGATCATCTCGGGCTATGGGGTGCTGCGCTGTGCAGACGGATCACGGGTGGAGTTCACGGCAGGAGACGTGATGCTCGTGCCTGCCGGTGCGGAACACCGCTTCGAGGAGATCGCGCCCAAGTTCCGAACGTGGAGGATCGTGGTGGGAGGCCCTGAGTCCGAGGTCAGGACCGGTGGGTCCGCCCCACTCCAGACTTGAGGGTTAGCATACGCGGGAAAGAGCAGTTCCGACGACCCTTTGGTCGCGATCGTACATAAGCTGCCTTGCTTCCGCTCTGTTCGGAAGCGTACAAAGGCAACTCATTCCTCGGGTGTCCGCCGGACTATGCTCACGCCCCAGCAAAGGCATTGCGCATGTCCAAGGTCATCTCCTTCCGAGCCATTCCTGTCCTCATCGACGGCCATGACACCCAAGGCCAGCTTGTGCTCGCGGGCGGGGACCTCTGCGCCGTGCTGGCCCGCCTCGATGGCGATACCCATGATCCGACCATGAAGGGCTGGTGGCACTTGGAGGCAGGGTTTGGACACTGCGCTGCAATGGGAACCAACGTCTTTGCGACGCTGGATGAAGCCGGGGCATGGGTGCAATCCAAGCTCGACAACGCCCGCGTGCTGGAGCAGGTGAGCGGATAAGGAGGCGACAAGGTCACGCCACAACCTGCACCTCGTCCAAATGCAGGCAGGTAGGGTCGAACCCTCCGGCTGTCTTCAACCCCTTCCAGTCCAGCACCTTCAGGGTATCGCCTGCCTATTCCTCACCTTGGCCATGCGCTCTGTGATCCACTCCTGAGCGGCATCAAGGTCCAGGAAGGTGGGATGATCCGGTCCATCCATGGGGCCAAACCCCACTTCGAAGAACCAGTGCCCCACCTCACCCTCGTGCTCGTTGGAGAGTTCCACCAGGACGGCCACGAGCCTCTGGTCGCTGTCGAACACCAGACAGCCCTTCTCATCCGCGCTGCCGGTCGCCACCCTCATGGGCTGGAGCAAGAGGCTCATGCCGCTGCTTCCTTCGGGTCGAGGTGCAGGTAGGTGGGGTCGAACTCACCCGCCTTCTGGAGCCCCTCCCAATCCAGAGCCTTGAAGGTCTTGTCCATCAGTCTGATGAGCCCGGCCTTCCTGAGTTCTTGCAGGGTGCGGTTGGCGTGCACGGTCGAGAGGCCGAGCGCATCCCCGATCTCGCCCTGGGTGATCGGCATGGGGCAGGAGTGATCCTCGGCCAAGCCCACCGCCCTTATGCGCACCAGAAACTCGCACAGGAGGTGCGCCACACGAGCGTAGGCAGCCCGCCGTCCGATGCCGATCATCCACTCGCGGAAGATCGCCGCATCGATCAGCGTGTCGCGCCAGAGGGCACTCGCGATGCGCGGGTAGCGGCGGCAGAGGTCCTCGACCGCCTCGTGCGTGATGAACCCCACCTTCGCTGGGGTGAGCGTCTGCAAGGAGTGATCCATGGTTTTCAGATGCAGGCTCTGGAGGTCCGGCACATCACCAGGGATGTGGAAGGACATGATCTGCCGCTTGCCTTCTGCCGTCATCTTGTAGCGGCAGGCGAAGCCGTCCAGCAGAAGCCAGGAGCGGGAGACGCGGTCGCCCTCGCGCACGATGTCCTGATCCGCCCTGAGGTCTTGGACCTGCATGGGCAGGCTGACGAGCGCCTGCCGCTCGTCGTCCGAGAGGGTGAAGATGCTCTCCAGCTTGCGGATGAGCGGATGAGAGTGGGTGTCATGGGCCACAACGGTGCTCCCGGTTCGAGGCGGGAGCACGGGAGCTTCCAGTCATCAGCGCCTGGATTACGGCTGATGATGAGGGACTATTACGTATAGATAGAAACCGATCTTCAACATAGATCGGTCAAGTGCATTATCCTGGCGGAAAACCTCCTGAGGAAGGTTCCCATAGCTCTATGCTCCTCATTCGAGGAGACCTGATAACCCTTGGCAGATGAGATTACGGCTCATCATTTCAGGAGCTTTCCCTGAACTGGCCCGATTGGAATCTCCTCGTACATGCGAAGGCCAAGTTCGTACCGGCCCGGCGTACACGCGTTCCGCGCTGCTATGAAGCGCCGTACAATGTCGGACAGCGTCCGCTCATCGAGTTCCTGTGCGATCCTGTGCTGATCGATGAGGTCACCGATGTGCACCCGCCACGCATTGCAAGTCTTGGTATTCGCTTAAGGCACGGCAGGCTCCTGTCCTGGTGCACTGGGGTCCAGCTTGTCAGGCTCCTATGTTTATGCGGGCTCCACGTTAAGGGCCGGGTCTCATCGATCTCACGGGTTCAGGCATGCGGATTCTCCTCACCGGCTCCTCGGGCTGGCTCGGTCGCCTTCTAGCACCACGCCTCCGCACGTCGGGCCACAGCGTCATCGGTCTCGACGTAGCACCGGGGCTCCACACCCAGGTGATTGGCTCCGTGGTCGACCGTGGGACGGTGGAACGAACCTTTGCGGAGCACGGGATCGAGGCCGTCGTTCATGCGGGAGCCCTGCACAAGCCTGACATCGGCCGCTACCCCGCCCAGGCCTTCGTCGACGTGAACGTCACGGGCACGCTCAACCTGCTGCAGGGGGCCGTTTCAGTAGGGCACGACCGGTTCGTCATGACCTCCACGACCTCGCTCATGATCTCGCAGGCGATCCGGGACGAGACCGGCTCAGCGGCGGTCTTCCTCGACGAGACCTCAGGCCCTCTTGAGCCCCGCAACATCTACGGCGTCACAGAGCTCGCTGCCGAGGGCCTATGCCGGTTGCACCACCTGGAGCACGGCCTCGCCTGTGTGGTGCTGCGCACCGCCCGCTTCTTTCCTGAGGATGATGACACCCACCAGGACCTCTCGGGCGAGAACATGAAAGCCAACGAACTCCTCCATCGCCGGCTCACCGTTGAGGACGCGGCGGATGCCCATGTCTTGGCGCTGGAGCGTGCGCCAGCTGTTGGGTTCGACACGTTCATCCTCTCGGCGCCAACGCCCTTCGACCGCTCCGAGGCCGCAGCCCTCAAGGAGGATGCCCCAGTGGTGATCGCCCGGCACTTCCCCGACGCGCCAGCCATCTATGCTCGCCGTGGCTGGCAGCTGCCGGCCAGCATCGGGCGGGTCTACGACCCGAGCCGGGCTGAACGGGTGCTGGGCTTTCGCTGCCGAACGGACTTCACCACCGTGCTGGATGCGTTGCGCACTGGGGACCCCCTCCCCTTCGCGCACGACCCCGCCTACACCTCACCAAAGGAGCAGGCCGGCACAGCGATCTGAGCAATCAAGCTCACACCGGGTGATCTTAGGCATCATGCGGCAGGCCACAGAGCCCATGACCACACGGGACATTGCCGAACAACTTCTCACCGAACGGGCCTTGAACAAGGGCGACAAGGGCCTGGTGAGGCTGATGACGAAGCGGGTGGCCGTCTCACTGAGGGACTACCGGGACCGGGGCTATGTGCGGTCCTTGAAGGAGCCGGGGCAGTACAATCTTTGGGAGCTAGTGCGTCCCTAAGTGGCTTGGGAATGTGAGGGTGTGCCGCTTGTCGTGAATGGGCGGGGCTGTGCCCCGCCCATGGAGTGAGTAATGGACCTAAAGATCAAGGATGAAGCGGTAGCTGCGCTTTGGGATGAAGCCCGGCTTATACTTCAAGAACTTGTTGCCCCGCGTCGCCTTCCGCATCGTGTCTTGGACCATGCGCGCGGTGTGTTCATGGAAGAACTTGGCAACTTCCGTCTGAACGTTGTTGAACTTGTCACTTCGCCCACAGGAAGGGCAGGCCAACACGTCGTTGGGCTTCGGGTTCGCCGGTCCTTCTATTGGCACCTTGCAGGAGCCGCACAGGATTGCCTTGGTGGAGGCAGCCATTTGACCCGCCTCCACTAAGCAGCCTTGCTGCGACGCAATGCTTCATCGTAGCTGCCAGGATGAATGCGACCGAACTTTACATCGGCGATTCGTCCTTGGTTCACGTCAAACGACGCGGCAATGCGGGAGTACATCTCGCCGCTCATGAGGCGGAGATGAACGCTAACCGCCTCTTCGTAAGTGAGCCGATGAGAGGGGCCGCGCTGACGTTTGGGGTATGCCCAGCTTGCCGAGAAACTGGCGGCTATCGGCGTCCACGATAATGAGCGGAACATCAACAACAAGATCAGCCGTGGCGGCTTTACCGCCGCGTTCATGCTTCAGTGTCTAGAAGCAATCGGTGCTAAGGATATTCGGATTGATTGACCCATGCCGCCACGCCAACAGCACGTTTGATGATGGGTGCAGCATTATGGTCAAACCTCATAAGCAGAGTGCGAAACTTTCTATAGTCGAGGACGGCATCGCTATTCGGAAATAGCTTCTCGTCAAAAGTCCAGTGACGGCTTTTGTAGGTATCGGGGTCAATCGAGAGGATGCCCTCTTGGTCGGCGTAAGGCTTTGCGAGCGTGAGAACTTCGTGGAGCATGGTCTCCCACTGCTTAAAATCTGCGGTCCATGTCGCCCAATCTATAGGTTCGTTTGGCCTCTCCGTTGGGGCATTCAATCGCTTCGCGAGTTCATCCATTCTCGGCAGAAGAAGTTCCAAACGCTCTTCAACTTGCTTGGCGCGGAATATCGCCATGGTCCGCGCTGCGAAGCTACTCTGATATTCATTTAGGCCATCCAGACGCTGCTTGATAAGCTCGGTTGAAACTCCTCGGACCTTGCGCACGTCATCGATCTTAGCCTCGATAGCGTCCAGCCGGCTCTCAAACTGGTGTCCGCTTCCCAAGAGCCCTTCCGGCTTCGGCTTGAGGTTAGCCTCAAGCACGGCGACGCGGCCCGTCAGACTAGAGAGGCCCTGGGAGAGTTGATCGAAGCGCTGATCACGCGCTTTGGCATCCGCAACAACGAGTCTGCCTAAGTTCCCTATGCCTTGAGAGACCTGTTGAACCTCGGTTCTCAGCCCGTCGATCTCTTCAAGAGGAGCCCCAGGTGCACTGACCGGGGTGGCCCCCAGCAGAGGGGTCGGAATAGGTGGTGATGGCCGCAGCAGGCGCGCACCAAGCCCGATGAGTGGCAGCGCCACCGCAAAGAGCAGCCAGGAGCCAAATCCAATGCTCGCGACCCCCGCCCAACCATAGGCATCCCAGAACCATCCAGTGTAGGCAAAGGCAGTAGCCATTATGGCCGCCCACGTCGTGCCGAGGGGCCAGAGGAGCCAGCCGCCCAGCGACGAAAGCGTGTCAAAGCGGGTGAAGTAATCGTAGATGCGGCGAAGGAACTGCATACGACCCAGCTAACACCGGCACCCTGCGATTGTGGAGTCGTCATCGACCGATCTCCCGGCCAACGCCTCCTAGGCGGGAGCTTGGTGCATTTGCTCCATAAGGCCGCCGATCACTGCTACCGGCAGTGCAACCTACCCCTACCCCTACCCCTACCCCTACCCCTGCCTCTGCCCCCTCTGACCCTTACCTGTGCGCTCGCCTGAACCATGACCTAAACGACCCAGCCGCTCTCCTCAGCAAAGGGCATCGAGCAACCACGAACTCCCATCCTGTGCACTTCTTCGTGTCTCGGCCGAAACCAGCTGACCCAACCAACCCGTGATCGCGGCCTGTTAGGATCGCCATGCCCCAGCCCTCCGCCACCTCCCTACAAGCCGGACATGTAGGCATTTTCTGGGGCGTTCATGTCGACCGCGAGCTCAGGCTCGTTGTCGACCGCACCACACTGGCCGAGGCTGAACCTTACGGCGAAGCCCTTACCCACCCCCGTGGACACTTCGAGGTCTGGGAGAGGTGGCAGCGGCTTGGGCCCGCTGGCCTCGCCAAGGCGGGGCTACCAACAGCCATCGCCTGGAGCGAGTACGAGCACCACCCTCGCGGCCGGGCCGTGTACCACCGGCCCACCTCCCGGTTCATCCTCTACGCCGACCGCAAGCTCCAAACACCCGAGTTCATCGCGCGCATCGCCGATGCCCTGGCTATCCCTGACGGTGCCTACGACGTGCGCTCCGACGCACACTACCCCACCTGACGATGCTGCCCGGCCCCTGCCCGGGCCTCTTAGCGGAGGAGCACTCGTGATCGGCAACGTCATCGACCATCGCTCCAGCCCCGCCTGCCCCGAGGTCGACGTGGTGTTCGAGCCCTCGGCCCACGACAATGCCGTTCGTCCAGACGGAAGCGAGTACTTCCCCTACGAAGACGTGGCAGGTCACCCGCAGGGCTTCCATGCCGAGGCGCTCCACGACACCACCCTTCGTGAGGCGATCCTTCACGCGGAGCAGGCTTGGCCCTTTCCCGTGACGCTCCACCTCTACGACCGCGGCACACGCCCGCTCGGCTGATCACTAACCTCAACCCCACCGGCCATTCGTCAGTTCAGCAATACCGGGCAGCTCACCCAGCAACATCCGTCGGCCACGCGCGAACACCCCGGGCCATGCGCCCTGCATCGCGCTCCAACCCGACGGATCCCACCATGACCAAGTCCTCCTCCCGCCGCGGCTTTGCCGCCATGAGCCCCGACCAGCGCCGCTTCATCGCCAGCAAGGGCGGCCGCAGCGTCCCCGCTGATCGGCGCTCCTTCTCGCAGGACCGGCAGCTTGCCACTCGGGCCGGCCGCAAGGGCGGTCAGAGCAGCCCCCGGCCCGTGTCCCCTGCCACGGACGACACTGACCCCTGCCGCGAACGCCAGGTCGGCTGAGCGCGCATTCATTGCCTCCCTTCACGCTGGAGCGCCTCCGGGCGCTCGCTCCTTGATCATGTCAGGAGCCCCTGATGGCTTCATCCGCCAGCCGTGCTCGCGCCGATCCCACTCCACTCACCCCGTCGAGGCCCACCCAGCGGCGGCACCTTCACATCGAGGACTATCGCTTCGGCCGCTGGCGCTCTCTCACCCGAGCGGCCGAGGTCAGACGGCAGCGCGCCTACTTCCCCCGTGGCTCGGCCCCGTTTGGCCATTTCACCCATCGCCTTCGTCACGAACAGATGCGGATGCTGAAGCTGCGCGAGTTATGCCGCCTGGTTCGTGACGAGGCCGAGCTCGCGCAAGCCTTGCGGCAGAGGAGCCGGTGATCCAACCTAACTCCAGTCCCCCGTTTGTGCGTGCGGCTACAATGCCTGGACCATCTTCGTGCGTGGCCGACTTGCCTTAGTGCTGCGAAGATCCAGTAGGACCGACCCCCGAGTACGTGGCCACTCGCTTTAAGGATCCCACTCCAACGCTCAAGGGCTTTACCGAGGCGAAGATCAGGGTCTCAATGGCCCGGCAAGATGCCCTGACCACCGCACCGTAAAGCTAGAACCTCTGGGGGAGAGCCATGCGAGAGCCCGAACAGTACCCGTCGCGACCTGCCGGCATGCTGCCCAACAGCCGCTTTCCCCTGCTGGTCCACCGTGCTGCGATCCCCGGCGGGGGCGCTGACGCTGTCAGGGCGCGCTTTCGCGAGAACGGCTGGCTTAACAACTGGAGCTATCCCGGCATCTACACCTACCCCCATTTCCACTCGACTACTCATGAATGCCTAGGCTGTGCCGTGGGCTGGATGGAGGTGGAGCTTTTCGGCCGGGGCGGGAGGCGGGTCCGCATCGAGGCAGGCGACGTGATTGTCATGCCGGCTGGCGTCTCGCACCAGATGGTGGGCTCCAGCCCCGACATCCTGATGGTTGGCGGGTACCCTGACGGGCGCGATTGGGACAACATGCAGGAGGAGAAGATCACCGAAGAAGAGCGCCGTGCGGCGGCGAAGCGGATCATGATGCTCCCCATTCCAGCACGTGACCCGGTCACAGGCTTGCCGATGCAGGAGTGGATCGAGGCTCCCTCGTCCGTTGATGCCAACCTGAACGACTACCGCGACGCGCTGGATGCTGGCTGAGCGAGGGCAATCCCGCTCCACGTGAGTACCGTTCTGTCGCTTCAGGCAGGGTGCAGCCAGGACTTCGATGCAAGCCGCGTCTGACAGAGAGGTGCCGCGGACTGCTCTCATGTGAGTTCATTCCGCCGAAGGCCCCGTGAACCCACAGGACCTCGCTTGCCAGCGCGAGGTTCTGGAGGGCTCACATGAGGGAAGACGTCTACAGCCGGGTGACGGCACGTATCATCGCGGGCCTAGATCAGGGCGTGCGCCCCTGGCATAAGCCCTGGAGCGCCAGACACATCGACGGTCGCATCCTGCGGCCCCTGCGCGGCAACGGTGTGCCCTACCAGGGCATCAACACGCTGTTGCTCTGGTCGGAAGCTCAGGAGCGCGGCTACGCCTCGCCCACATGGCTCACCTATCGCCAAGCTCAGGAGCTCGGCGGCCAGGTGCGCCGGGGCGAGCGGGGCAGCACCATCGTCTATGCCGACAGGATCCAACGCACGGAAACAGACAGCGCAGGCGAGCAGAGCGAACGGGTGATCCCGTTCCTCAAGTCATACGTCGTGTTCAATGTCGAGCAGATCAGCGGCTTGCCCGAGCGCTTCCGTCTCAGGCCCGAGCCCCGGCTCGATCCGGTGCAGCGCATTCAACACGCGGACGCCTTTATCACCGCGACCGGCGCCCACATCCAACATGGCGGCATGCTGGCCTGCTACTCCCTTGCGCAGGACCGCATCCTTCTGCCGCCGTTTGCGAGCTTCCGGGACGCGGAGAGTTACTACGGCACGGCGCTTCATGAGCTCGCCCACTGGACGCGCCACCCCTCACGGCTCGCCCGCGACTTCGGCCGGCAGCGGTTTGGCGACGAGGGCTACGCCATGGAGGAGCTCGTGGCAGAGCTTGGCGCTGCCTTCCTCTCGGCTGATCTCGATCTCACGCCCGAGCCGAGGCCGGACCATGCAGCGTACATCGCTTCCTGGCTCAAGGTCTTGCACGAGGACAAACGCGCCATCTTCACGGCGGCCTCCTACGCACAACGCGCGGCCGACTACCTGACCGCTGCCAGCTTGGCGAGGGCCAACCATGGGGTTCAGGCCGTGAACTGACCGAACCACCCGCACCCGAAGCCATGGCATCCGCTCAGCTACGAAACGGCTGGGCGGCGGCCCAAATCTGCGCAGGTCCCCTGAAAGATCGGCACGCAGCACCCCGCACCGCCCGAGACTGAGCCTGCTAAGCCGAGCGCCAGCACATCGCCCGTGCGCCCCACGCGGGTCCCAGCCGGTTGCGCTGTCAGCCGCATGCCGAGCCCACACTCTAGCGGCGGCCCTGCTGCCGGTCGTACCGGCCCAGGCTGCCCAGGGCACTCTGCGATGGCCATTGCGCAGACCTCGACTTCTTGTTTGGCGAGCCCCGCAACTCCTCGAGCCTAACCGTGAATCCCTCCTCGACCGCAGTCCTCGCGGTCCAGGAGATCACCATGCCCAACGACCTCATTCCCATACCGTCTTCATCGGGTGCGCACGCGACCGCGGCTTCGCTCGCACTCCGGCCTGAGATCTTCGATCCCTCAGACCTCGGCCCCATTCCGGGTGTTCCCCTCATTCCTGAAGCCATCCGCCGCCGGCACCACGTCTTCGTCGAGACCGACACCCGGTTTCGTCAGGCCGCTCGCTTTCTGCAACATCTGTGGCGTGTTGATCGCGACCTGCCCATCGGCCACTACACCGATGGCAGCGACAAGGTCCGCAAGCTCGGCTCACGCATCTCCACCAAAGCTGGTGAACTCGGCGCCAACTTCATCGACCCTGCCATCCTGCCGATCGTCAACCACGCCCTCGTCTATCGGGAGAGCGGCGCTGTTTACGAGCTCGACCGGCTCAAGACCAACCTCCTCTCGAGCCAGCCCCTGGTCTTCAACACGTTCGGGCTTCTCAAGCGGGATCTCCGGCTCGCCACCCGCTTCATGGCCGAACTCCTCCCCGGCACCTTTGCCGAAGTCACCGACATTCTCTTTGAGACGTCACCCGGCCGCGGCGATCCGCGCTTCACCGGCGACGGCACTGCCTTCGATCTTGCCATCCTTGGCCGCTCTCCCACAGGTCAGCGCCTCTACTGTGCTTGGGAGTTGAAGTATGCCGAGTCAGGGTACGAGGGGGTTCCGCGCTTCACAGGCTGCTTCGACCCCATCGCCGAGCGCTCCGGCCTCTTCGTGGATCCGGCTGATCCCGCTCTCAAGCGCAACCCAGTGCAGCAGTCGTTCCGGCAGATCTGTCTCGCACAGGCCATTCTCGACAACCGCCTTGCTGATCGCGCCATGCTGCTGTTCGTTGCGCCGCAGCTCAGCCATCCCGCCCAGGGTCCCGCCCACGCCTTCACCCGCCATCTCAAGGATCCACGCAGCGGGCCTGTTCCCTTCATCCCGATCACTCTCGAGCAGGTGTTCTCCGCCATCGCTGCAGCAGGCCTCCCCGACCACGCTCGGGCGCTGCATCGCCGCTACACGGATTTCTGGCTCATCGAAGGCGAACTCCAGCTCGACACCGGACCACTGACTCCGGCCCGAGCGGCTCCGGACAGCCCTGCCGCTGCCGAGCCAATCTCTCGGTCGTTGCAGCCGATTGCACCCGCAAGGCGCCGTTCGTCACCTCGGACCGAGGCTGCCTAGCACAGCTCGCCCCCCGGGCCCCTCCCCCAAGGTCACCGTCTGTGCCAGCCCCAGCGCTCTGCTTTGCCAGGGTGCTGGCGGCTGCATGGCACCTCCTCACCTGCTCCCCTGAGGCACGCTATGAGCAACCCAACCTTCTTTACTGCGGTCCAGCGTGCTCAGCTCCTCGCCAATGGCCTGCGCTCCGCCCATGGCGAGTGCATCGACCCGCCTCCTGTTGTGAAGCTGTTCGTCCCGGATGCCGCCGCGACCTGGCTCCTCACTGAACTCGACCCCAAGTTCTCGGACCAAGCCTTTGGCTTGTGCGATCTCGGCCTCGGCTCACCTGAACTCGGCTGGGTCTCGCTCCCGGAACTCGCCAAGGTCCGGGGCCGCTTTGGGCTCAAAGTCGAGCGCGATCGGTTCTTCGTCGCCAATCGTCCGCTTTCAGGTCTTTCGGCTGAGCAAGTGCAGCCCTCGTTAGAGGCAGGCGGGCTGGCTTTCTCCTGATCTGATGGGGTAGAGCGTTCGTATTGTTTGTGTTGTTAACACCTTACCCTCAGATCTTCATTCATGAAGCGTCAGCTGCGGCCCTACACGGTTGAGACTAGGCATTTGCGCCTGCGCCCCTCCAGTTCCTCCACCACACCTCGATCGACTCCTGAGGGCCTAAACCTCTGTTCCGATGATCTGCCCGTGCGCGACGTGCATGAGGATCTCGTGGCGGGAACCCGAGATGAGACCAGTGCCAGGAGAAGGGCTCTCCAGCGGGCCGAGCGGCTGTTTGCAGGACTGAGCGCGCTGAAGTCAGAGCCCTCCCCCGTATTGGCCCAGGCCTCTTCACCGATGCGCGAGGCGAAGCTAAAATTGGAAGGTCGAGCTGCGTCACGGGCGCGCGTCCGTCGGCATACCGGCGGGCTTCGCCTGTCCGGTATGGACGATGACGAGCGAGGCTGTGGCGATGACGAGCATGCCGAGAACCGAGAAAGCGTCAGGGATTTCGCTGAACGCGATCAGGCCCACCAGGATCGAGAGTGGGAGCCTGACGAAATCCATCGTCGCCATGGTGGAGAAGCGGCCAAGTTGATAGCCGCGCGAGAGGGCAATCTGACCAAACCAGGCGAGGAGCCCGATCGCGAGCAGCCACGGTAGCGTGGCGAGTGGGATCGGCGTCCAGACGCCCGCAGCTGGAACGGCCGACAGGCCCGCGGCCATGAGGAGGAACCAGAAGGCGATGCGCTCGGCCGGTTCCGTCTGGCCGAGGTTCTTCACCATGCCCATGGCGATGCTGGTGAGTAGGGCACCGGCAAGGCCGACCAGCATCATGGGCTCGAAGGTGCCGGTGGGCTTGGCGATCAGGAGCACGCCTCCGAACCCACCGAGCACCGCTGCCAGTCGGACAGCTCCCAGCCGCTCTCCGAACACGGCAGCCGCGATAAGCGTGGACCAGATCGGCTGCGTGAAGGCGAGAGCCACGGCATCGGAAAGCTTGAGATGGGTCACGGAGTAGATGAAGGCGAAGAAGCCGCTCAGCCCGAAGGCGGCCCGCCAGAGATGCCCGAAGGGACGCTGCGTGCGAAAGGCTGCAGGCCCGCGCGCGAGGATGAGCGGGGCAAAGCAGAGCACCGCCACGAGGTGCCGGGCCGCGATGACGACAGGTTCGGGCAGAACCTCCGCGACGTGCTTGATCATGGCTGTGCCCACGACCATGCAGAACCCGTTGAGGATGATGTTGAGGGCGCCGCGAACCTCGGCGCTTAGGCCTCCCCGGCCACCCATGGACGATCGTCAGGAGAGGGGCTGGGGCAGCGAAACCCCGAAGCTCTCCCCAGTCCCCGTGAGATCCGCGATTACGTTGGCGGGGAGCACGATGCCGTTGACCTGCGTGTCGGCGGTGAGCCGTGCCTCGTATTCGCCGGGCATGAGGATCTCGTCGAAGCCGGGGGCCCGGGCCCGCGTCTTCAGCATCGCAATCATCTCCTCCATGCCGCGCGCGAATTCCTGCGGATCGCGCAAGGTGGCAACGTCAAGGGCGAGGAAGAAGTGGCCGATGTTCTGCTCGTTCTCGAAATCGTTGTAGAGGTTACCGATGAGGCTTCCGAAGGCCGCGCCGGAGAGCACGCCGCAGAGGATGTCGACCATGATGGCAAGGCCCGATCCCTTCGGACCGGAAAAGGGCAGCACGACGCCTTCAGCCGCGGCCACCGAATCGGTGGTGGGATGCCCGTCCCGGTCGAGGGCCCAACCTAAGGGAATCGGCTCGCCGCGTTTGGATTTTTCGATGATCTTGCCCCGGGCGACCACGGAGGTCGCCATGTCGAGGATGTAGGGCGGATAGCTCCCAGCGGGTGCTCCGAAGGAGATCGGATTCGTGCCCACCGCGGGCTCCCGGCTTCCGAATACCGCCATAGATGGTGCCGTGTTGGACGCGCTCATGCCGATGCAGCCGGCCTCCACGGCCTTGAGCATGTAATGCGAGCAGATACCGTAATGGTTGGAGCGCCGCGCCACCACGAGCCCGACGCCATAGGTCTGCGCGCGTTCGATTGCCTCCCGCATGGCGGCAAGCCCCACCACGGCTCCAGGGCCGTTGTCACCATCGACGACAACGGCCGCCTTCGCGCCCCGCTCGACGCGGATCCGAGGCCGCGCGTTCACTACGCCGCGCTTCAGCCGCTCGGCATAGATCGGCACGCGGGTGACCCCGTGGGAGTCGATGCCACGCAGGTCGGCCACGATGAGGTTCTCGGCAACCTCTGCGGCATGGTCGGGGCTCAAACCCGCCGACCGGAACACCGCGCTGGCGAAGGCTTCGAGATCGGCGACGGCAAATCGGCGGGCGGCAGCCTGCGCATCCGCGGCTCTGTGGACGTTCATCGCCGCACTCCCGAAAGCTGCTCGACCAGAAGCCCGAGGGCGGCGCTGTCCTTGCCCTCAAAGCCCGAGTTGCAGAGCGCCGTCATCATTTCCGTTCCGAGCGCGGTTGCCGGCGCGAACACGCCGAGATCGCGCGCCGCCTCAAGGGCGAGCTTCATGTCCTTCAGCATCAGGGCGCTGCGGAAGCCCGGTTCGAGGGCTCCGTCCAGGAATCGCTTGGCGTGGTTTTCCATCACGAAGCTTTTCGCCGAGCCGCCGAGCAGCGCCTCGCGGACGGCATAGGGATCGATGCCGGCGCGCTTGGCCATCACCAGGCCTTCGACCACGCCCATGAGGGAGGCGACGATGGCGAGTTGGTTGCACGCCTTCGCGAGCTGGCCGGCCCCGCTGTCGCCGATGCGCTTGATCGACTTGCCCATGGCCTGCAGGACCGGCATGGCCCGATCGAGCGCCGCTTCGTCGCCGCCGATCATGAGGCTCAAAGTCCCCTCCACCGCCCCCTTGGGCCCGCCGCTCACCGGCGCGTCGAGGAGATGCACGTCGCGCTCCTGCAGGCGACGGGCGGCCTTGCGCGTCGCTTCGGGTGAGATGGTGCTGGTGTCGATCACGACGGTGCCGGGGCGCGCCTGAGCCGCCACGCCCTCGGGCCCGAACAGCACCGCCTCGACATCGGGCGTGTCGGGCAACGAGAGCACCACTACGTCGGAAGCGGCCGCCACGCCGCCAGGGCTGCCTCCATCCACGGTGCCCTCGTTGACGAGCTCTTCCACGGCGCCGCGACTGCGGTTATGGACGGCCAGCGGAAAGCCAGCTCTGGCGATGTTGCGCGCCATGGCCTTCCCCATCACGCCCAATCCTACAAAGCCGACCTTCAGATCGGCGCAGTTATGTTCTTCCCGCACGGGCGGTCCTCACGATTGATCGAAGGAGGGGCGGTCGACTGGCATAGCGGCGCGGAAGGGCTCCTGCGCTGGCGTACCAAGCGGCACGCATCGGCAAGGGAGCCCAACCGCGTCACCACGGCATCGACCCCAATCCGGGAGCGGCCGTCCGCAGCGGAAGCCGAACGGCATCGGAACGCTCCCGACGCTACGAACCCTCTTTCAGGGCTGCCTGAATGTCCGTGAAGAGCTCGGCCATCTCCCTGCCGAAAGCGGGCCCGTCGAGATAGGCGTTGCCCTCACCCTGGCGAGCCTGGAAGTCCTTCCACGCAGCGTGGTCCATCGCCTTTTTGAAGCAGTCGTGGTGGTGCTGATAGATGTCGTCCGGCAGTCCGGCCGGGGCGACCCAACCCTTCATATTCTCGACCACCACGTCGTAGCCGAGCTCCTTCAGGGTCGGCACGTTGGGGTAGCTTTGGGTGCGGTTCTCACCCGACACCGCAACCACGCGCAGGGTGCCGGCTTCGACCTGCCCCTTCATCTCGTCGGGGCCCGCGATGGTGAAATCGAGCTGGCCGCCGAGCACGGCCTGGATCGCGGGAGCGCCGCCCTGATAGGGCACATGCTTGAACTTCACGCCGGCCCTGCGGCCGAGGAGAAGCGGGATCGAATGCGCGAGGCTGCCAACGCCGGACGATCCGTGGGCGAGCTGCCCGGGCTTCGCCTTCGCGGCTTCGATCACGTCCTTCATGGATTGATAGGGCGACGTCGCGCTGACGACGAAGTATTGGCTGCCCTTGCTCAAGCGGATGATCGGACGGAAGTCCTTCACCGGATCGTAGGGCGTCTGGCGGTGCGCCGGCACGGACGTGCTCTCGCTCCCGCCGCCGAGGAGGAGGGTGTGGCCGTCGGGCGCGGAGCGCGCCACGTCTTGGGCCGCGATGGTGCCCGCGGCGCCGGCCTTATTCACGATGACGAGAGGCTGCGAGTAGCAGGCCTGGGCGCCCTCTACAATCGAGCGCGCGATCACGTCGCTGCCGCCGCCGGGCGCGAAGCCAATCACGAGCTGGATGGGTTTGGTGGGCTGCCACGCAAGGGCGAGGCCGGGGCACGCGAGAACGAGACCCGCTACCGCCACTCCCTTGATCAGCGTCGAACGAAGAGCGCTGGGATCCATGATGGTTTCCTCCTGGGTTCGCGCCGCTTGCCGTCTGCGGCGTCTGTGCGCTTATCTGACCGCAATCCTGTATGCATTGCAACCAGGATTGTTGACAATCTAGACGTCGGGTGCAAGATCTTGGCGGTGTTGGCCGTTGCTCGGAGGAGCATTCCGGCAGATCGCGCCGCAGCGCGATCCCACCAAAGCCAAGAGGGGACCATGCCAGCACCGGCCCCGGGAGGAACCATGACGAGACTCTATGATCGGATCTTCGCTTGCAACGCCATGTCGGCAATCGCGAACTCCATGGGCGACCTGAGCGAAGGCCTCTCCGGGCGCGAGGTTGAGGAGAAGTTCGGCTTCCTCGACCAGTTGCTGCCGCAGGACGAGCCCGAGAAGTTTCGCCATCCGGATTGGGGTCCGATCTGGCACTATCATGCTCACCATCGCCCCCCAGGCATGACCGAGGACGGGCAGGAGCGACACCGCCTCATCGTCGAGGCCATCATCCGCAAGGGCGGACGGGTCACGGTTTTCGACGTCGCTCGGGCCTGGATCGATCTCATCGACCCCTCCAAGTTCGGCTACCTCCTCGGGCCGCAGGACCAGGTGATCTATTACGGCCTCAAGGCCGGAATTTACCCGTCCGAGATCGGCCGCCATGCCACGTGGCCTGGTTTTCACGGCACCGCCAAGATGATGCAGCCGATCGGACTCGTGAACGCCTGCAATCCTGTGCAAGCCGCACGCGACGCCCAAGACGTCGGGCGCATCAAGGATACCCTGGGCCGCCAGGGGAACTATGCCTTGGAAGTCGCGGCCGGCGTGGCAGCTGGGACCGCCGAGGCCCTGAAGCCAGGCGCCACGGTCGGCTCCGTGATTGACACGGTGCTGGGGCAACTCTCCGGCACGCCGCGCGCCGCCGCTGAGGAGGCGCTTGGTTGGGCGAAGGCGCACGATTGGAAGACTGTGCGCGAGAAGATCGAGAAGCGCTACGAGGGCCAGGTCCCCTGGAACGCGGTCGAGGTGATCTCCTCGTCGCTTGCCGTGTTCTACATGGCGGACGGCGATCCGAAGCAGTGCCTGCTCATCTCCGTGAACTTCGGGCGCGACTGCGACGACCGTGCCTACGACACCACAAGCTGGGCAACGGCCATGCACGGGCTCAAGGACATTCCGCAGGAATGGGTTCGCACCGTGGACGAGGTTCTGAACGAGGATCCCTACACGGTGTCGAAGCGCTCCCTCAAGGATGCCGCCGACGGTCTCTACCGAGCGGCCATGAACGTCATGGAAGAGAACCGCGCCGCGCTCCGCGACCTCGAAGCACTCATGTAGGGCGAGCGAGGCGCCGGGCTCTCCCGCCTACGGCGCCTCGTCCCCATGCCCCGCGAGGGTTTCGAGCATGCGCGATTTGCCGTTGAGCACGTGGCGCTCGAAGGCCAGCCCCGCCTTCTCGGCTTGGCCGTCGAGCACCGCATCTAGAATGCGTTTGTGCTCCGCGTTCGAGGTGCGCAGCTGCGAGGGCGTGAAAGCGGCCCGGCGCAAAGAGATCTGCAGCTGGTTGCGCACCACCACGTCGAGTTCCACCAGGCGGCGATTGCCGGTGAACTCCAGCAGGCATTCATGGAACTCGATGTTGAGCCGGTAATAGGCCTGCACGTCCCGCCGGTCGGTTTCCTCGGCCATGCGGTCGTAGAGGCCCTGGAGGACGCCGATCTGCTCCCGCGACGCCCGGGACGCGAGGAGCCGCCCGGCCGTGCGCGCGAAGCCCGCCCGGATGTCGTAGAGGTCGAGCATTTCCTCAACGGTGACTTTGCGGACGACGGCGCCTCGGTTCGGAACGATCCGCACGAGGCCGGCCTGCTCGAGCAGGCGCAACACCTCCCGGATCGGGCCCCGGCTTACGCCCAGGCGGATGGACAGATCGAGTTCGTTCAGCCGCTCGCCGGGCGCAAACTCGCCCAGCAGGATCATGCGTTCAATCGTGTCCCGCAAGCCGTCGACACGGGACGGCGCGGTCTCGTCCTGGACCGCTGTTGGCATGATCATTCCGTCCTCTTATGTTGACAATATATATATGATTGCTGACAATCAGCGTAGCAGGTCGGGCAATCTCGATCAACAGAGTAAGACCCGACTTGGCCGCCGCAAAGAGCGAGCATCGGGGCTCCGTCGGCACCCTAGGAGGACCACGCCATGAAGGCCCGCCATCGGCCCTGTCGGAGCCCGTCTGCCGGTAGAGCTGACCCATGATCCGCGTCCGCGCACCGCGCGAACTCGCGGCGGGCTGCACCTTCCTGGTCATTGCGGCCTTCTTCCTCTGGTTCGGCCGCCACCTGCCCGTGGGCAGCGCGAGCTTCATGGAAGCGGGCTACTTCCCGCGGCTCGCCAGCACCATGCTGGCCGTCCTTGGCCTCGTGATCGTGGCCAATGCCTTGCGGGTCGAGGGCGAGGGGCTTGCCCCCTGGGCCTGGCGGCCCCTACTGATCCTGAACGGCGCCGTGGCTCTCTTCGGTTTCCTCATCGGGCGCGCGGGGCTCGTCGTCACGACCGCCGTCGTCGTGATCCTGGCGTCGTTCGCGGGACGGCGGCTTGGCTGGGGCGAACTCGCCCTTCTGGCTCTTGCCCTCATCGTGCTCATGGTGGCCCTGTTTCATTACGGGCTCGATCTGCCCATTCCGGTCTGGCCCCGATGATCCCTCCCTGGCCAGGCGCGGACCGTGCCCTCGTCGAACCCCTTGCCGTCCGTCCGCGACCGGGCGGAGCACGGCTCCTTTGCGGCGTGGAGATGCTCCGATGACTGACATCTTCGCCAATTTGGCCTTGGGCTTTTCCGTTGCGCTCTCTTTCGAGAATCTGGGGCTCGCTCTGCTCGGCTGCGTGCTCGGCACTCTCATCGGCGTCCTGCCCGGCATCGGGCCGCTCGCCACCTTCGCGATGCTGCTGCCCATCACCTTCTACCTGCCGCCGACCGGCGCCCTCATCATGCTGGCCGGCGTCTATTACGGCGCGCAGTATGGGGGATCGACCACCGCGATCCTCGTGAACATCCCGGGCGAGGCCTCCTCGGTGGTCACCTGCATCGACGGCCACCAGATGGCCCGCCAGGGCCGGGCCGGGGCTGCGCTCGCCACGGCGGCCCTCGCCTCCCTATTCGCGGGCTGCGTGGTCACCCTGCTGATTGCGATCGCCGGGCCGCCCCTCGTCCAGGTGGCCCTGATGTTCGGGCCCGCCGAATATGTGGCGATGATTGCGGTCGGCCTCGTCTCGGCCGTTCTCCTCGCGCACGGCTCGATCCTCAAGGCAAGCGCGATGATCGTGGTCGGCGTGCTGCTCGGCTGCATCGGCACCGACATCAACACCGGCGACATCCGCTACGACTTCGGCCTGTACGAACTCTCCAACGGAATCGGCTTCGTGCCTGTCGCGATGGGCATGTTCGGGATCGCGGAGATCATCTCCAACATCGAGTCCACCGCAGGCCGCGGGCAAGTGATCAGCCAGGTGACGGGCCTGTGGCCTTCCCGCGATGATTTCAAGCGCAGCTGGCGCCCTGTGCTGCGCGGCACGGCGCTCGGCGCCGCGCTCGGCATCCTCCCCGGCGGCGGGGCGACCGTGAGCTCCTTTGCGGCCTATAGCCTGGAAAAGAAGATCTCGAAGACGCCCGAGCGCTTCGGCCACGGGGCGATCGAAGGCATCGCGGGACCGGAAGCCGCCAACAATGCGGGTGCGCAGGCCACCTTCATCCCCATGCTGAGCCTCGGTATCCCGCCGAACGGGCTCATGGCCCTCATGGTCGGCGCCATGATCACCCATGGTATCACGCCGGGTCCGCAGGTGATGACGAAACAGCCCGAGCTCTTCTGGGGCATGATCGCCTCCATGTGGATCGGCAACGTGATGCTCGTCATCCTCAACCTGCCGCTCATCGGGTTGTGGGTGAAGCTGCTCCAGATCCGCTACGCCTATCTGTTCCCTGGCATTCTTCTGCTCTGTGCCATGGGCACCTACAGCGTCAGTTCAAGCGCACTCGAAGTCTACCTCATGGCCCTGTTCGGATTGATTGGCTATCTCTTCCGCAAGCTCGATTGCCCCACGGCCCCAATGCTGCTCGGCCTCGTTCTCGGCCCGCAGCTCGAGGAGCAGCTGCGGCGGGCGCTTCTCCTCTCGGATGGGAGCTGGAGCGTCTTCATCGAGCGGCCGATCAGCCTCGGGTTTCTACTGATCGGCGCCCTTCTCATCGTGCTGATCGCCTTGCCGACGATCCGCAAGACCCGCGAAGTAGCCTTCGCGGAAGAGGATTAGCGATGACGCGGATAGTGTTCCTGGACAGGGAGACCATGGGGCCGGGCGTCACGATGCGCCGCCCGAGCTTTCCCCACGAATGGATCGATTACGATCAGACCGCCCCTCACGAGGTGGTGGAGCGCTTGGACGGCGCCGCCATCGCCGTCGTCAACAAGGTGCCCCTGCGTCGCGAAGTGATCGCGCAGCTGCCCGACCTGCGCTTCGTGGCGGTGACGGCAACGGGCACTGACATCGTGAATCTGCAGGCCTGCGCAGAGCGGGGGATCGTGGTCTCCAACGTTCGTGCCTACGCCACGACTACGGTTCCCGAACACACCTTCATGCTGATCCTGGCGCTGCGGCGCTCGCTCCTCGGCTACCACGAGGCGGTGCGGGCAGGACGCTGGCAGGAATCAGGACAGTTCTGCTTCTTCGATCATCCGATCCGGGATCTCCGCGGCAGCCGCCTCGGAATCATCGGTGAAGGCGCCTTGGGCTCTGCAGTAGCCGACATCGCCCGCGGCTTCGGGATGAAGGTTCTGGTGTCGGCGCACAAGGGCCGGTCCGACATGGGCTCGGCGTTCACGCCGTTCGAAACCGTTCTGGAGACGAGCGACGTCATCACCCTGCATTGCCCGCTGCTTCCCTCGACGCGCAATCTGATCGGGGCCGAGGAGTTCGCCCGCATGCGGCGGCGCCCGCTCCTCATCAACACCTCACGTGGGGGGCTCGTAGACGAGATGGCGCTTGCAGAGGCGTTGCGTAAGGGTCAGATCAGCGGTGCGGGTTTCGATGTGGCGACGCAGGAGCCCCCGCCGGCGGACCATCCGCTGATGCAGCTCGTCGGCCTGCCGAACTTCATCCTCACGCCTCACGTGGCCTGGGCCAGCCTCGAAGCCCGTCAGGTAGTGGCGGATCAGACCGTCGCGAATGTTGAGAGCTTCCACGCGGGCGCGCCAACCAATGCGGTGTTGGCCACCTGAGAAGCCGGCGCTCGAGGTCTTCCCTAACCAGCGACATCGCGCGGCGCGAGGCGCAGGATCGTCCACTTTTCCTGCAGCAGCCGCGGAACAGTCTCGCGAAAGAAGGTCATGTGAGCGGTCGTGCGGTGGTCCTCCAGGGCCTGCGCGTCGCGGTAATGTTCGATGAGGGACAGACTTCCGTCAGCGAGCTCGAACAGATCGTAGGCCAGGCAACCCGGCTCCTGGCGGCTCTCTGCGCACATGTGCCGCAGCGCCGACGCGAGATCCTCCCGCGACCCCTCCTGGGGCTTGAAGGTCACGACGAGCACCACGTTGACGGTCGCAGGATTCGGCATCGGCGGCCCCTCAGGCCTTGGCGAGGGCAAGCGAATGGAGGAAGTCCGTGCGTGCCTTAGCGGCCTGCATCATGAAGGCGAGGTCCACGCCGCCCTGCAAGAAGCGGGCCCCCATGCCGACGTAGCGCTGCATCAGGGCGTGGTCGTACACGCCCGCCATGCCGGGAATGCGCCCATGCTTGCGGCAAGCGGCGATGACCCGCTCGTAAGCCTGCACGATCCGCTCGTGCCCGAGCTGTCCCGTGAGGCCGAGATCGGCGGCCAAATCGTTGGTGCCGATATAGAGCACATCGATCCCGTCCACCGCAGCGATGGCTTCGGCATTCTCGATCGCAAGGCCCGATTCGAGCATCACGATCAAGATGATGTTGTCGTTGAGGAGGCCGACGAGTTCGGAGGGTGGGTAATTCGCCGCCGCGAAGGAGAGCTGCGGCAAGCCACCGGTCAGGGAGCGCTTGCCCACTGGGGGAAATTTGCATTGCTCAACCACCCGCCGCGCGGTCTCGGGCGTCGCCACATGGGGGACGATGATGCCCTGCGCCCCGGTATCGAGAAGCCGCGTGGCCTGCCAGTGCTCCGGCCCTGGCACGCGCACGATCGGGGTGATGCCCCAGCCCAGCGCCGCGACGCTGATCTGCGCCGCCATATCGAGGTTCATGGAGTTGTGCTCGAGATCAATCTTGAGCCAGTCGTAGCCGCAGGTTTTCGCGATCGGCGCAATGTCCACCGTGCGGGCCTGCCGCAGGCTGAAACCGACCGAGAGCTCTCCGCGAGCGAGCTTTTCCTTGGCAACATTCTGGACGAGCGTCATGGCTGGGTTTCTCGTTCGGCGGCGCACCGCAAGATGAGCGATATCGGGCCAGCCCTGCTGATTTGTCAACAATCGTTCTTGCATTGTTAGCAACGCGAATCGATCATGCGCAGCCCGCATCTCGTTCCGTCCCCTTCCTGGCCAAGTCTGGCCGCCAGGAGCGGTCCCAATCTCGGCCTTGGGAGAAGCCCGTGACCGTCGAACCGCGCTCAGCGGTGCCCCAAAGCAAGGTTTCGGGCTTGAGCGGCCTTGTCGATCTTTTCAGGCAGCGCCCCTATGGGATTTACGCGATTGCCAACGGGCTCTCGTTGGTAGGCAACTGGACGCAGCGTGTGGTGGTGGCCTGGCTCGCATGGGACCTCACCCAGTCGGCCACGTGGCTTGGCGTTCTCGCTTTCGCGGATTTGGCCCCCACTGTCCTCATCGGGCTCTTGGCCGGGACGATCATCGACCGAAGGGGCAGCGTTGCGGTCGTGGTCGCGACGGAGGTCGCCGGATTGCTACAAGCGATGCTCCTGCTCGTTCTGTGGCTGGTCGGGCTCCTCGGCATCGAAGCCCTTGTGGTCACGACGCTGATCCTCGGCGTGGTGACGGCCTTCAACCACCCTGCCCGTTTAACTCTGGCACCGCAGCTCGTTTCCCGTCGACACCTGCCCCTGGCCCTCGTCGTGAACGCGACCTTGTTCAACGTGGCGCGCTTTGTCGGGCCGGCGCTCGCGGGGGCCATGCTCGCCGCGCACATTCCCGCATCTGCCTTTCTGTTCAACATCCTGACCTACGGGGTCGTCTTGGCCGTCCTCACGCAGGTTCGAACCCAGCCCAGGACCCCGCTCGCACAACCCGCTCTTCTGAGCGACATCGCTGCAGGCTTCTCCGCAGCGTGGCAGCATCCCGCGACACGGGATCTCCTGCTTCTGCTCTTCCTCAGCGGCGTCGCAGCCCGTTCGGCAGTCGAACTGCTGCCGGCGGTATCGGACCAGCTCTTCAACGCCAATTCCGGCGGGCTCGCCGCGCTCACCTCCGCGATCGGATTGGGAGCCGTTCTCGGCGGTCTGATCCTCATGCCGCTCGGGGTATCGGGAACTCATAGCTTCGTGATCCTCGTGACGCTCAGCACGGCGCTGCTCGCCGGATCGAACGCCGTCATGGTCCTGACTGGATCCTTCCCGGTGGCCCTCGCGATGGCAGGCCTCGGCGGTGCCTGCACGGTGGCCGGTGCGATAGGCACCCTCACCGTGCTGCAGACCACCGCAGCCGATGATATGCGCGGACGGATCCTGAGCCTGTATGGCATCCTTCTGCGCGGCAGCCCCGCCCTTGGCGCGCTGGTGCTGGGCGTGGCCGCTGATCACCACGGCTTGACCCCGTCGGTCGTGGTCAGCAGCACTCTCATTGCCCCCGTTTGCGCCTGGCTTCTGTGGCGACACCGCCGTGGCCGCGCCGACGGAAGCCCTTAGGCGATGCGGCTTGCTCAGCCGGATGCCGCCTGCGCCGCTTCCAGGCGCAGAATCTGCTCGAGCACGCCTGCATTGCCTTCGGAGAACGCCAGCGGCACCGGCAGATCGTCGCCGTGGAAGACGGCCTGCGCGAAGCCGTCGAACATCAGCCGGTACTGATTGCAAGGATCGAAGATCAGCTCCCGCACGTCCGGATGCGAGCTCTCGCGGATCGCGTGGATTTCGATGCGGGTCGGTGTGTCGTCGGAGGGAGTCATCGGGACGGGCACCTCGATCCGGCCGCCCGTTCCGATGACGGTGAGGTGTTGGTGTGGGGCGTCTTGGGACGAGCAGTGGACGGTCGCCAGGCCGCGGGAGAACCGCAAGACGCCGGCCGTCGCCCGATCGATGCCGAAGGCCGGATCGATGTCGCGGCTGGCGAGAACCGCCGTGGGCTCCTCACCGAACAGGAACCGCGCAAGGGCAAGGCAATAGCAGCCCTTGTCCAGGAGCGCGCCTCCCCCGGTCTCACGC
>JAESFT010000387.1_pt1 | contig 29819 bp, 25 predicted proteins | sample 9269451 | NCBI WGS metagenome assembly JAESFT01 (sample SAMN14502557, study PRJNA617106) | algae metagenome | isolation source: Scytonema hyalinum WJT4-NPBG1 and co-occurring heterotrophs from well... | place: USA: Mojave Desert, Joshua Tree National Park, California | collected 2006-05-25
TGCGCCTAGGTAGCTTATGTCTCCAGGGAAAGATGTTACATCCACATCCAGCATCCGCACCATCCCAAGGACATGGGAGGGCTGGCCAGGCGCATTCGTACTTACCGTAAGAGCCGAGATACTTCGTTCATCGGGCGGACGCAAACTTCTGGCAGCTTGCCGCTTTTCTTTTATATGGTGTTAAAGGCAGATTCATCTCCGATAGCAGATATCAATCAGCCAAACAATCCGCTTCAGCGACCAATCTTTTCTACGCCGCCAGACTCGACCATCACTCCTCCTGCAACGGCAGCCGCACCGTGTACTGATTCAACTTATCGTCATGCGCCATCACCAGCAAGTTGTGCTGTTGCGCGTCCTCGATCAGTTCCTTGAATGAGCGGTAGCCGTAGGCCGATTCGGTGAATCCGGGCCGGCGGCGCTTCATGGTCTGCTTCACCATCGATACCCACATCTTTTCTTCGTCGCCGCGCTCTGCAAGCAGTGCCTCGATGGTTTCGACGACGAGATCGAAAGCTTCCTGGCGGCGGTCCTCGACCGCCGGCGGTTGCGTTGGTGCCTGCTTGGTCGTGCCGCTTGCGGTCTTTTTCGCCTGCGGTTTTTTCTCGACCGGCTTGCGCTTCATCTTCTGCTCGCGGACGAGGTCGTCGTAGAAGATGAATTCGTCGCAGTTGGCGGCCAGCAGGTCGGAGGTGGAGTCACGTACGCCGATGCCGATCACATACTTGTTGTTCTCGCGCAGCTTGGAGACCAGCGGGGAAAAGTCGGAATCGCCGCTGATGATGACGAAGCAGTCGACGTGGGATTTGGTGTAGCAGAGGTCGAGCGCGTCGACCACCATGCGGATGTCGGCCGAATTTTTGCCGGACTGCCGCAGGTGCGGGATTTCTATCAGCTCGAAGGAGGCTTCATGCATGGGTGCCTTGAAGTCCTTGTAGCGCTCCCAGTCGCAATAGGCCTTCTTGACGACGATGCTGCCCTTCAGCAGCAATCTTTCCAGTACGCGGCGGATGTCGAAGTGCGCGTACTTGGCGTCGCGCACGCCGAGGGCGATGTTCTCGAAGTCGCAGAACAGCGCCATGCTGGTGATTTCAAACTGGGCGGCCATGAGCTGCTCCTGACAGGCAAAGCGGGCATTGTACCAACCCGCCGGTTGCCGCCGGGACGACAGCCCGGCGCATGCCTTACAGGTCGATCACGAGGCCTTGCCCGCGCGGGTCTGTCGACGCTGCCGGGCTTGCGGGCGTGCTTATGCAGAGCAGCACATGCTCCGGCTCGCATTCGATGCCGGGATGCACTGTGTGGGAGATCTTTCCGGACAGCAGCCGCGCCGCGCAGCTGCCGCAGGCTCCGCTGCGGCAGCCGGATAATGGCGCGAGCCCGCCGGCTTCGGCGAGTTCGAGCAGGCTGCCGTCGTCGGGATGCCATTGAACCGCTTTGCCCGACTTTGCAAACATGACCGGAATACCTGGCTGCTTGTCATTGCTGCCGCGGCCACCTGTTTGCGTCTTGCGGCGAACGACCGGCTGCGTACCGCCGAATTGCTCGAGATGGATGCGCGCGTCCGGCACCTGCAGCACGCGTAATTCGTCATGGATGGATTGCATGAAGGCGGCCGGCCCGCACAGGTAGAAATCGGCATCGCCAAACCGGCCGTCGAACGGCAGCAGCCGCTTCAGCAGATCGATGTCGATGCGGCCGACACTATCATGCGTGCGGCCGAGTTCATCATCTTCATCCGGGTGGCTATAGGCAATGTGCATACTGAGATTGGCGTGTGCGTGCGTCTTCCTGCGCATCAGGTCGCCGAACGCGTGTTCCCTGCCGTTGCGTGCGCCATGGATGAAGTAGACGGGCTGCGGAAAGCGCGTGCGCATATCGTTGACGAACAGCGCATTCATCATCGCGATCATCGGCGTGATGCCGACGCCTGCCGACAGCAGCACCGCCGGACGCCGCGCGTTCATGTCGAAGGTGAATGATCCGCGCGGCGCGAGTGCCTGGAGGATCGTGCCTGCATGAGCGTGGTCGTGCAGCCATGCGGAAGCGCGGCCGTCACGCTTCACGCTGAGGCGGTAGCTGCTGCCGTTGGAGGCATCGGACAGTGTGTAGGTGCGTTGCAGCGGTGCGGCGTCATCGGTGACCGGCAAACGGATGGGTAGGAACTGGCCGGGCAGGTGGGGCAACACGCCATATCCATCAGCCGGTTCAAGGATGAAGGAGCGGATGGTGGCGCTTTCCTGATGCACCTGCTGCACCCGGAACCGGCGCCACACATTGCGTGATGCGTCCGCCGCGAGGGCCTGGGCCGCCTGTTCCCAAGTGCCGGTGCCGTCGAGCATCGGCGAATATGCAATGCCCGACCATCGCAGCGGCAGCGAGTCCCGCACGCGGATGACTTCGCGCAAGTGAAAGCGGACCAGCCGCTCAGCGCCGGCGAACGCGGCGACTTCCGGGCCGTCCCAGATGATTTCGGCTTCGCAAGCGATGTACAGCAGGTCGCCGCCGTCGAAATCGATGAACAACAGTCCGGCGCGTGGCTCGACCTGGAGGTTGCCGATGGTGTTGAAGAAGAAATTGCCGAGGAAGTCCGGTGTCGTCAGTGTGCGCTCGTCGTCGATTCGCACGAAGCCGGGCCGTCCGCCCCGGTGCGACACATCGGCGCCTCTTGCGCTACCGGCATCGGCGCGCATGTTGGCGGTGGCGATGTAAAACGTGTCGGCGGTGCGGATCAGCGTGCGGTCGGCGTCGCTGAGGGTGGCGGCGCGCATGACAGTAGCCAAGGATGAAGGGACCTCAGGGTCGGCAACGAACCGGAAATCGCGGCTCTGGATGTATTGCGGACAATTGCCGAAGCTTTGATGCACGTGCACCGTCAGGCCATGTTCGTCGCTCGCTGTCACAACGCCGTTCATGCGATTGCGCCGCCGGGTGGGCGGTTCGATTCCGAGCAGGCCGACATGGGCGCCGGTACGCAGGCCGCCGTTCAGCGGGTCGCCCGGCAGCGGTCTGGCATCGATGCGCAGCGTGGTGGCATCCGGCGATGAAATGAACCCCGGCCTGCCAACCAGCATCGATGCCCATGGTTGGCCGTCGTCATCGACCGCGCCGGTCAGCAGGAAGGGCAGTTGCGCGAAGAAGGTGCGGTGCTGATCCGGCATGTAGGTGCGAATGCCGGCGCGGGCGCCGTTGTGCAACTTCGACCGCACGCCGAGGCGCTCCTGGAGTGCGAGTTCGGCCTGGTGAAAGGGCGTGTGGTCGGCGGTGAGTGGTGGTGGCGATTGGGATGTCATGGCAGGTGCCCGCGCAAGGTGATGGTCAATATCGTCAGGCCGCCAGCAGGCCGACGTTCGATGACTGCATGGGGACGAAGCCCGGCAGTTCGGCAACGCGTCCCAGCCATGCCCGCACGTTAGCATACGGCTCCAGCGACACCCCGCCTTCCGGCGCATGCGCAATGTAGCTGTAGGCGGCGACATCGGCAATGGTCGGACGCTCGCCGATCGCGAAGCGCCGCCCGGCGAGTTCCGCATCGAGCACTGTCAGCAGGTTATGAGCGATTGTCTTGGCGCGTTCATGGTCGAGCGGCGCGCGGAAGAGTGTCACCAGCCGGGCAGTCGCGGGACCGCTTGCGATCTGCCCGGCGGCCAGCGATAGCCATTGCTGCACCTTCGCCGCGCCGACCGGATCGCGCGGCAGCCAGTTGCCGTCGTCATACCGGGTTGCGAGGTAGACCAGGATGGCGTTCGAGTCATACACGATGGTATCGCCGTCTTCAAGCACCGGCACCTGCCCGAACGGCTTCATGGAGAGGAAATTCGGCTGCTTATGCGCGCCCTTCATCAGATCGACATCGATCATCTCGAAGGGCAGGTCGAGGAGCGACAGGAAAAGCTGGATGCGGTGGGCATGCCCGGACAGCGCATGGCGGTGCAGGCGAAGCGGGGCGGCGGGTTTGGTAATGGGCATGACGTTCTCCTGGAAAGGGGTTTTGGATGGATGGGATGAATGCAATCAGTAGCCGACGGTAAAACGTTCGCGGATATGTTGCGGGCGCTCGATCTCGTCGAGCAGCGCCACCGCATAATCCTCGTAGGAAATCCAGCTCTTGCCGTCCGCGCCGGTCAGCAGCGCATCCTTGCCGAGGCGGAATACGCCGGTACGCTTGCCGGCGGTGAAGATCGAGGATGGGCTGAGGAAGGTCCAGTCCAGGTCCCGCACCTCGCGCAGATAATCGAGAAATGCCTTTCCCCGGGCGGCTTCCGCCTTGGCGAATGCAGGGAAGTCCGGCTCGTCGATGTTGAGGCGTCCGGGCGCGACTTCGAGGCTGCCGGCGCCGCCGACCGCCAAGTAGCGCTTGACGCCGGAGGCGCGGACGGCATCCACCAACTGCGCCGGATCGCTCTGCAGGAACATGACCGCGCTCACTACCGCGCCATGGCCGGCGAGCGACTGGGCCAGGGCCATTGGCTTGTGCGCATCGCCATGCACCGAGCGCAGCTGCTCGTTGTCGCCGGAGTTGTCCGGGTTGCGGGAGATTGCCGTGACGTGATGGCCGCGTGCCAGGGCTTCCGCCGTGATGCGCTTGCCGACATTGCCTGTTGCACCCACGATCGCGATATGCATTTTCTTCCTCTCGATGGTTGGACTGCTATTTCGCACAAGCACATCCAAGCGATTTTGGCGCTTTCAGATGCTATATTGTGCCTTGGTCTCAAAAAGAGACTAAAGAGTAAGCGGGAAGAATCAAGCCGTAAAGAAGGCAGTTTTTCGTTGGATAGTTACTTCGGGAGAACCAGTCATGTCGACGAATCCGGAAATCATCACCCCCTACGGCAGCAAGGACACACCCTCCGCCACCCATATGTCGAGGGAACTTTGCCCCGTGCGCACGGTGCTCGACAGGCTGGGCGACAAATGGAGTTTCCTGCTGCTGCTCAAGCTGGCGACCCGTCCGCGCCGTTTCGGCGAGCTGCGGCGCGAAGTGAGCGATATTTCGCAGCGCATGCTGACCCAGACGCTGCGCGACCTGCAGCGCGACGGCATTATTTCAAGGACCGTGTTTCCAACCAAGCCGCCGACGGTGGAGTATGGATTGACGCCGCTGGGCCAGTCTTTCCTGGAGCCGATGCGCAGCCTGGTGAGTTGGGCGGAAACACATCGCGACGAAATCAAGGCGGCGCGGAAGACATTTGATGACGAGGCCGGTTAACGCGCACGTCCGGTCACGACCTTCGCTTTGCCGGACGATCATTTATTGTTGAATTGATATGGTGTATCGTGCTGACCGTGGGTGCGATCCGGACCGGGGCAACCGGACCATGTGCCTTCAGTGGTCATCCGTGTTCATCCGCTCCCCGGTGCTTATCCGCGCCGGCCACCTCTCATGCACAACAAGGAATCATGCTCGCCTCCGCCCGCCATCTCGCCTTTCACGGTTCCATCGTTCTGTTATTCGGTTTGCTGTTGGGCGTGCCCTACGCGAAGGCAATCAACAGGGCTGCCCCGGCGCACATCGTCAACTCCTGGCGCATCGCGCATCAAAGCCTGCCGATTGCGGCGACGCTCATGTTCGCGGTAGCCGCTCTGCTGTCCCACCTGTCCGTCTCTTCCCTGGTGTCCTGGCTCATCGCCGGAACGCTAATCGCGTCCTCCTACTTCTTCTGCGTGTCGATGCCGCTGGCCGCCATCACTGGCCACAGAGGCCTCACGAAAGGAAATGGTCCGATGGAGAATGTCGTTCTTCTGGCGAACGTTGCCGGCGCGTGGCTGTCGCTTGCCACGGCGCTGCTGCTCGTCTATGCGACCGCGGCAACGCTATGACGGACAGGCGTGCTGCCTGATTCACGAAGGGAATGAAGGAATATGTCGTTCGATACAAATCCCCGGCAGGAAGTCAAACAGTTCTTCGATGACTTCGTCGAGGCGTTCAAGGCGTTCGACGGACCGTTGATCGCCCGGCGCTATGCGGCGCCTTATGTCGCCCTGAGCGGGGAGGGCGTGCTCCAGAGTTTTGCAACGCAGGCGCGCATCGGCGAATACTTTCAGAACGTCGTCGATCACTATCGGCAAATGGGTTGCCGCTCCTGCCGGTACACACATCTGGAGGTGATATCCCTGGGTCGGAACAGTGCGCTTGCGACGCTTGATTGGGAACTGCTACATGAAGACGGCAGCATCATTCATGCATGGCGGGAGTCGTACAATCTCGCCGGCACCGGCAAGGGACTGTGCATATTTGCCTCCACGGATCACGTCGGCTAGGGATCGTCTTCCGTACGTTCCATGGCTCCGGCTCCATCGACATTCACTCATTCTCATCGACATGCATACACGAAAACATCTGGGTCTTCTATTGCAGGGCACGGTCGTCTGGGGAGCGTTCTGGCTGGCCGGTCTTCCTGCTTACTACCAGCAGTACTCCACGGTTGTCCTCGCGGTCGGGTCTATCCTGTTATCGGTTGCCATCTCACTCGCCGCAGTTCTTATCCTCCGGGGCGGCAAGGACGAGAACCGCATGCCGCGTGCCTTCTGGCTGTCGTTCTACTACACCGTCCCGTTTGTCACGCTGGACGCGCTGTACTGCGGCTGGTACCTAGGACATGGCGCGCGGTTTTTCAGCATGTACTGGTACCTCACTATTTTCTATGTAACGCCGTGGCTGACCTTCATGCCTACCGCGGCGCTGCTCAATCGCCCGATACGCCAGGCCAATACATCCGCAGGCAGCCACGCCGATCCGGCCGTTTTCTGATGGACGAATTGTTTTCCAGAAGTGACCATGCCGGAGACTGATGCCGGTGATCGCAGGCGGGCGGCGATGAAAGCGGCAATTGCCGGACTTGCGTATGCTTAGGGTCTTTTGTCGCTCATTCCGACGCATCGGATCATCGCATCGCTCGCACCGTTTCCTGGGGAGGTTTCATGAAACTTGGCTACACCATCATTTACGTGCCCGACGTGGCGCAGTCGCTGGCCTTCTTTGAAAACGCCTTTGGCCTGCAGCGCAAATTCCTGCACGAAAGCGGCATGTACGGCGAACTCGATACCGGGCAGACAACGCTGTCGTTTGCCAAGCATGAACTCGGGGACATGAATTTCCCCGGCGGCCATGTCTGCGCGCACAGCTCGGCGCAGCCGCTCGGCTTCGAACTCGGACTGATCACCGAAAACGTCGAGGAAGCGCATGCAAAAGCGATCGCCGCCGGCGCAAGGGAACTGGCGCCGCCGCAGCAGAAGCCATGGGGCCAGGTGGTTTCCTATGTCCGCTGCCCGGACGGCACCCTGGTTGAACTATGCACGGCCGTCGCCGGCTGAGCGGGATGAACATCGAATGGCAAGAAACATCGAAATCAAGGCGTCCGTCGACGACCTGCATACCCTCGCCGAAAGGGCCGCGCGCATTGCATCGCAGGGCCCGCAGCACATTCGCCAGGACGACACCTTCTTCAAATGCGATGCCGGCAGGCTGAAGCTGAGGGATTTCGGCGACGGCACCGGCCAGCTCATCTTTTACCAGCGGCAGGACAAGCAGGGGCCGAAGGAGTCGTTCTATGTGCTGTCCGAAACCGCTGCGCCGGATTCGCTCAGGGAAGCGCTGTCACTGGCATACGGACAGGCCGGGCGCCTCAGGAAACAACGCCTGCTGTACCTGGCGGGCAGGACGCGCATTCACCTGGACAAGGTCGAAGGCCTGGGAAACTTCATGGAGCTGGAAGTGGTCCTCCAGGATGTCGACGACATCGACGCCGGGGCGCGCGAAGCGGATGCGCTGATGCAACACCTCGGCATCCGGCAATCGCAGCTGATTGAAGGTGCATACATTGATCTGCTGAATCAACGACAATTGTCGACGTAAAACGCATGCGGAATTTTTTCGCCTGCGTTGCTGTTCATGCGCCAATCGATCCGAACCGGCGCTTTGCCTCCAAACGTCTTCATCCGAATGGAAATCCATGACCCAAGACATCTGTTTCATGAGCGCCGCCGAGATGGCTGCCCATATCCGCAAGGGCGAGTTGTCTGCCCGGGACATCATGCAGGCTCACCTTGCCCGCATCGAGCAGGCCAACCCCGCGCTGAATGCCATCGTCACCCTGCATGCCGAGGAAGCGCTGCAGGCGGCGCTGGCAGCCGATGAAGCACAGGCCCGCGGCGAAACGCTCGGACCGCTGCACGGCCTGCCCGTTGCACACAAGGACCTCATCCTGACCAGGGGCATGCGCACCACCTTCGGATCGAAGGTCCATGAACATTTCGTGCCGCCGCGCAGCGCGCTGATGGTCGAGCGCCAGCAGCAGGCCGGCGCGATCAGCATCGGCAAGACCAATACGCCGGAATTCGGCGCCGGCTCGCAGACCTTCAACGCCGTCTTCGGCGCCACCCGCAACCCGTACGACCTCTCGAGAACCTGCGGCGGCTCCAGCGGCGGATCGGCGGTCGCGCTGGCGGCCGGGATGGTGCCGCTGGCCGACGGCACCGACATGGGCGGTTCGCTGCGCTGCCCGGCGAATTTCTGCAACATCGTCGGCCTGCGGCCATCGGTCGGGCGTGTGCCCACCGTGCCGGCGCAGAATGCCTGGGGCAGCTTGTCCGTCAGCGGCCCGATGGCGCGCACGGTCGAGGATGTGGCGCTCTACCTGTCGGTGATGGCAGGCCCGGATGCGCGCGACCCGCTATCGATCGAGGAGGACGGCGCCCGTTTCCGTGCGCCGCTCGCGCGTGACATGAAAGGAATCCGCATCGCATGGAGCAGGGACGTGGGCGGCCTGCCGGTGGATAGGCGCGTCGTCGAGATAATCGACAGGCAGCGCGCGGTCTTCGAGCAGCTCGGCTGCATCGTCGAAGACGCCACGCCTGACTTCCGCGATGCGCATGACATCTTCATGGCGCTGCGCGCCTACGGATTTGAATTGCAGCTCGGATCGGTCATGGACCAGCATCCGGGCGTGCTCAAGGACACGGTGGTATGGAACATCGAAATGGGCCGCAAGCTCACTGCGTCGCAGCTCGCCCGGGCGGAGAAACTGCGCACCGCTTTATTCGAGCGCATGCATCGTTTCATGCAGGACTATGACTTCATCGTCATGCCGGTCAACCAGGTGCCGCCGTTCGATATCGAACAGCCGTACGTGACCGAGATTGACGGGGTGACGATGGAAAGCTATATCGACTGGATGCGGTCCTGCTATTACATCACCGTCACAACGCATCCGGCGATTTCGGTGCCGTGCGGATTCACGGACGACGGCCTGCCGGTAGGGTTGCAGATCGTCGGGCGGCACCGGGGGGAACTGGCGTTGCTGAGGATGGCATATGCGTTTGAGCAGGCTACGGGGGTGGGAAAGAGAAGGCCGGGGGTGTGAGCAACTCTTTGGGTGGCTTACTGAATCATGCATTGCTGTGCATGCGCATGCGGCTCAAAGATCTGCCCATCCGTATCATCTACGTAGCGGTGCAATTGCGACTACGCCATAAGCTTTCAGCGCATGGTTCCCTCCCCCCTTGTAGGGGAGGGTTAGGGGTGTAGCAGGGATTTCGTGCAGCTCGCTGCACGCTTGCGGCGATCTTCGCTTGCAAGCGAAGATGCGTCCTGCAAGGAGGGGTAGTGAGGTTGAGCAATCGCATGCAAATGCGCGACCTTCACACCCCCATCCTAGCCTTCCGCCTACAAGGGGAAAGGAACTGTTCAGCGGTGGTTGTGATGCAGTATAAAAAAATTGCTCACCACTCCGACCATGGATCAATCGGCAGTACCCGTTTGTGCGCGGTAGCCCGATACTGCTTGAAAATCGCCTCATACACCGTATCGCTGACCGGCTTGCCTTCCAGAAAGTCGTCGATCTCGTCGTAGCTGATGCCGAATGCGGCTTCGTCCGGCTTCAACGGCGACAGGCTTTCCAGGTCGGCGGTCGGCACCTTGAATACCAGCGATTCCGGCGCGCCGAAAGCCTTCGCCAGTCCGCGCACGCGGCGCTTGTTCAGTCCGGTCAGCGGTGTCAGGTCGCAGGCGCCGTCGCCGAACTTGGTGAAGAATCCCATCAGCGCTTCGGCAGCATGATCGGTGCCGATCACCATGCCCTGCATCCCGCCGGCAACCGCATATTGCGTGATCATGCGCTGCCGCGCCTTCACATTGCCCTTCACGAAGTCTTCCTGTTCCGGGCTGTCGAACGTCTGGCCGCCGGCCTGCAGGGCCTGCATCATCGCATCGACGGCGGGCTTGATATCCACTGTCATGATCACGTCGGGACGGATGGTGTCGAGCGCGCGCTGTGCATCTTCCTCATCCTTCTGCACGCCGTAGGGCAGGCGCATCGCCACGAACTTCGCCTCGTGTCCGCGCTCGCGTGCCTGCTGCACCGCCGCCTGGCACAACAATCCGGCGGTCGTTGAATCGACGCCGCCGCTGATGCCGAGCACCAGTGTCTTGCGCTGGTGGCGTATCACGTGCTCGCACAGGAAAGCGGTGCGCCGCTCGATCTCGGCTTGCGGGTCGTAGGACGGCGCCACCTTCAGCAGGTGAATGATGCGATGCTGTTCGGCTGCGTACTGGATATTGGTCATGGCATTGTTCTCCATCGTCGATTCAGAAATTGGCGTGGCATGAATGGGCACCGCTCGCCTGCACCGGGCGCATGCTTATTGCGAGTGCAGTTTGGCCAGTTCGTTATGGTAATGCCAGACCCTTCCGATGGCATAGTGCGTGGCGGCTTCGCGCACACCGTTGCGGTCGCCGTCGAAGTGCCGCGTTTCGGAAAACGTATGCTTCCTGGCCTCGTGATCGAAGGACCAGGCAAAACAGACGGTGCCGACCGGAATGTCGCTGTCGCCGCTCGAGGGGCCGGCGAGACCGGTGGTCGACAGCGCGACATTGGCGCGGCTGACGCGCAGTGCGCCTTCGGCCATCTCGCGCGCCACCTCCTCGCTGGTGAGATTGAAAGTATCGATGGTCTCCTTCTTCACGCCGAGGCAGCTGATCTTGGCATCGGCGGAATAGGTGACGAATGCGCAATCGAGCCAGCTGCCGCAGCCGGGAATGTCGGCCAGCGTCGACGCGATCATGCCGGCGGTGCATGATTCGGCGGTCACGAGTTTGAGTTTGTTGTCGGTAAAGTACTGGAAGAGGATTTCGAGGTTATTGTTCATGATCGGATCGTTGTTTCAACAGCGCAGATTGCACTGGCTCTATCCGATTGGACGCATGCATTGATGAAATGTTCATTGCCCTCGCATGACCGTCCTCCTGTCCTTACCATGGAATCGTTTGCCCATCCCATGCATAAAACCCGCCGCTGTCGACCGGCGAACGCGCCGCGATGACCTGCAGCAAACTTTCTGCGGCGAAATCCGGCGTGAACAATTTTCCTGCGGGGACATTGCCCTGGAAGGGTCTTGATAAACGCGTATCGGTCGTGCCGGGATGCAGGGCCAGCACGATGCTGTTCGGGTTGATCCGCTGCATCTCGATCGATAGCGTGCGCAGCAGCTGGTTCTGGGCCGCCTTGGCGGCGCGGTAGCTGTACCAGCCGCCGAGCCGGTTATCGCCGATGGAGCCGACGCGCGCGGAGAGCGAAGCGAAGATCGCCGGGTTCGACCGGCGCAGCAGCGGCATCAGCGCTTTCGCCAGCAGCACCGGTCCGCAGGCATTGACGGCGAAGGACCGCAGCATGCCGGGCATGGTCAATTGCGACAGCGTCTTTTCAGGTGCAAGGACATCGTCATGGAGCAGGCCTACGGTGTTGATGACAAGATGCAGCGACGGAATGTACAGGCTCACTTCGGCGGCAAGGCGGCCCAGGCTTTCTTCATCGGTGATGTCGGCGTCGTGGATGTGCAGCGTCGCCGCCGATGGTGCGGCAAGGAGGGCGGCGATGTCGGCGGAAGCGCTGATCCGCCTGGCGCATAGCGTCAGGCTCCTCACATTCGGCATGGCGGCCAGCCTGCGTGCAAGCGCGAGGCCGATGTCGGAGGATGCTCCCATGAGCAAGGCGTGTATCGGGGAAGGGGGAAATTGCATGGCCGGTCGTTGGTGACGTGGTGCAGCGATCGTAGCGGAAAACCGGCTGTGCCTGCGTCGTTGCCATGTCCAGTCGCCGCCGGCTCAGGTTCGCCTGCCTTCCTTGACGGGCATCATGCCCCATTTGGCAGCAACTCACTGGGCCGGCACATATTCCCTTCTGGTAGAACCCGCAGACATCCACAAGATCAGGGTGGTCTTCCGGTCTTATCGGAACACCGGATTCGGTTTGCTGAATGGACAGGATAAGCTGGACAACGCCCTGTCCATGATCGGCGGAAAAGATGCGCATCTCGACCATTGCTAGCCTTCCACCGACACTGTAAAAGCAGTTGGGCTATCCCTCACATTCACGATTCTATCTTCAGTGCAATATCTTTCTTCCGTGTTTTTGACCTTCTGCAATAAATTGTCCACAAGCAGTTGCAGGTAGCGGTGCAAAGCGTTCTACTCTTGTTGATTCTCTGTCGCGTCCGCAACGATCACCGCGAACCTTAGGCGGCACCGCATGTCGGTTCAGAGTCTTTGCAGAGCTTCGTCCACGACCCGCCATTCAATGAGATTTTGTTCTTTCACGCGACCTGCCTTGCAGGACCATCATGACCGATTCGGATTGCGGGCACTTTTTCGGTTCCTGCTGCTGATTTCGCTTTGGACATGCTTCGCCGGCACGGCATTCGCACAGGTGCCGCCCCTGGTTGCACCACCGATGGCCAAGCCCGCGGCACCGGCCGCGCCTGCCGCCCCGGCTCCCGAATCCGTGGCCGAACGTATCCCCATTGCCGATATTGCCGTGCAGGCGGAGGCGGCAATGCTGCAAATCCGCCAGCTTGACAACAAGGGACCCGTCGACGATCTGATCGAGACCGCCGGCAACGACCTGCAGGCATTGGCACGGGGCGTGTCGCTCCGGTCGTCGGAGATGCGGCGACTGCTGCCGCAGAATGCCTCCATCGACATCATTCGCGACCTGCAGCAGGAGTGGCGCGATATCGAAAATCGCGCCGCGGCCATCACCCGCGAGCTTACCCGCAGCGTATTGCAGATCGACCGCAATCTCGCCGAGCTGGAAAAAACCGCCACCCAATGGGAGGCGACCCGGACCGCGGCGGTCAGCGAAGCGGCGCCGCCGACCGTGATCGAGCGTATCGACGATGTCAGCAGTGCGCTTGCCAAGACGCGCAAGCGGCTGCTGGAGCGGCGCACCGAAGTCCTGTCGCTGCAAAGCCGGTCCGCCGAACTCGGATCGCGCGCGTCGCAGGCGAGGGATGTGCTCAACGCTGCCAGCGAACGTGCAGCGGCGCGATTGCTGTATCGCGATAGCCCGCCACTGTGGACAACCGATTTCTGGGAATCGTCGATCGACAGTTTTTCGGCGGAGGGCAAAGCCAACCTGACCAGCCAGACCGCGGCGTTGACCACCTATGCCTCCGCCTACAGCAGGAACTTCTTCTCGCATTTCATGGTGTTTCTCGGCATCGTCGCGATGCTCTACCTCACCCGGCGGCGCATGCGCACGCTGGCCAATGCGGACGAATGCCTGCGCCGCACCCAGACGATCTTCGAGGTGCCGGTGATGACGGCCATCATCCTTGCATTGCTGCTGAGCAGCTGGTTTTATCCGCGTCCGCCGCGGACCTTCTGGGTCGTCTTGAGCGTGCTGGGCACCGTGCCGATGCTGATCTTCGCCCGCAGGCTGATCGAATCCCATTTGCATACGATGCTGTACGGGCTGGTCGGGTTTTATCTCGCCGACAAGCTGCGGGCCTTCGTTGCGCCGCTGCCGGTATTGTCGAGGGTGCTGTTTCTGGTGGAGGCATTGCTGTTCGTCGTATTCCTCGTCTGGATGCTGAGGCGCTCGGGCAAGCGCGCCGGCACACCCTGGGCGCAGATCGCCGGATGGCGCAAGATCCGGCTGGTGGCCTGGGTGGAACTGGTGATCATCACCGCGGCCATCGCGGCGAGCATCAACGGCCAGGTGCGCCTGGCCGACCTGATCGGCGGCACCGCGCTGGCCAGCGCCTACACCGCCGTGGTGCTGTACGTTCTCCTGCGGGTGGCGGAAGGATTGCTGCAGGGACTGTTCTGCGTGCCGCCGGTGTCGCTGCTTGGCATGGTCGAGCGGCATAAACCCCTGCTCACGCGGCGCATCAACGGCTGGCTGCGGAAGGCCGCATACATCGGCTGGATTGCGCTCATCCTGCAATCGCTGGGCGTGCTCGGACCGCTGTTCGAGTATGCGAGAAGCGCCTGGGATGCATCGATCGAAATCGGCACCTTCAAACCCTCGGTCGGCGATGTGCTTACATTCATCCTGATCATCTGGGTCACTTTGTCGCTGTCCCGCTTTTCCCGCTTCGTGCTGGACGAGGAAGTGTATCCGAAGCTGCAGCTTGAACGCGGACTGCCGTATGCGGTCTCGACCATGGTGCATTATCTGGTGCTGCTGGCCGGGTTCGTGCTCGCGCTCAATGCGCTGGGGGTCGACATGACCAAGTTCACCATCCTCGCCGGTGCATTCAGCGTCGGCATCGGCTTCGGTTTGCAGAACATCGTCAACAATTTCGTGTCAGGCTTGATCGTCCTGTTCGAGCGGCCGGTAAAGGTGGGCGATACCATCCAGATGGACGATGTAGTCGGCAGGGTAAAGCGCATCGGCATCCGCGCCAGCGTCATCTCCAGCACCACCGGTGCGGAGGTCATCATCCCCAACGGCAAGCTGATCTCCGATCGCGTCACCAACTGGACCGTATCGAGCAAGCTGCGGCAGGTGACGGTGCCGGTGCTGACCAAGACGGATGTCGACCCGGGGCAGGTGAAGACGCTGCTGCAGGACATCGCGCGGGCGAATGAACTGGTCGCGGAGAGGCCGGCGCCCGAAGCGCTGTTCGTACGCCGTGCCGTCGATGTATTCGAGTTCGAGCTGCGCGTCTGGATCGCCGCACTCGATCAATGGCTGCAGGTAAAGAGTGACCTGATGACCGAGATCGACGCGGCCTTGCGGCCACCACCTCCTGCGCCGCAACCGGCGGAGGGGCATCCCGATACCTCAGGCTGACGGCGTATGCCTGCCAGTATCCGGACAGGCGTCCTTTTAAAGACGAATGAACCTGTCCCGCCGTGGGGTAAAGCTAGGCGCCATCCAGCCTGATGCCTTGCTTATTCACCAGATCCTTCATCTTTTCCAGTTCCAGCCTGATTTCCGCCGCATACTCCGCCGGCGTATTGCCTATCGCCTGCGCACCGTTTGCCGTCAGCCGTTCCTTTACGTCCGGCATCCCGAGCACCTTCACCGTTGCGTGATGCAATTTCGAGAGGATATCGGCTGGCGTCTTCGGCGGCGCGACGAAGCCGTACCACGCCGGATCGTTGACCTGCGGCAGGCCGAGTTCCTTGAATGTCGGCACATCGGGCATGGCGTCGAGTCGCCTTGGCCAGGCGATCGCAAGTGCGCGCAGCTTGCCCGCCTTGATATGCGATATGGAAGAGGGGAGATTGTCGAACATCATATCGACCTGGCCGCCGAGCAGGTCGTTGAGCGCCGGGCCGGAGCCGCGGTAGGGGATGTGGAGGATGAAGGTGCGCGTGGCGCTCTTGAACTGTTCGCCGACCATGTGCAGGATGCTGCAGGTGCCCGACGTGGCATAGCTAAGCTTGCCGGGATTGTTCTTTACCTCCGTCATGAATCGCTTGAAATCGGTCGCCGGGAATTTCGGTCCGACCGTCAGGACATTGGGCGTATGAGCGACATTGGTAATTGGCGCGAAATCCCGGATGGGGTCGTAACCAAGCTTCGGATTGCAGGCAGGATTGACCGCATGGGTCGACACCGTCGCCATGCCGATGGTATAGCCGTCGGGTTCGGCTTTCGCGATCGCCGCCGCGCCGATGCTGCCCCCGCCGCCACCACGATTCTCCACGATTACCGGTTGGCCGAGTTCCTTGCCTAGTTTGTCGGCGACGATACGCCCGACAATATCGGTCGTCCCTCCAGGAGGAAACGGAATGATCAGCTTGATCGGCTTGCCCGGATAGGTTTGCGCCTGGACGGAACCAACGGCCATGAGCATGGCGGTTATGGCGACTGCGGTCAATTTTCGCATGGTGTTTTTTTCGTTGCGATTGATTGATGGGCCATCGGAGTTCGATGGAATGCACGCCATGCGGGCCATATCATGCCCGGCGCCGCTCGCGTGCGGGCCACGTATCCAACCAGGCACTTGGGTGCCTGGCTGGGCGCTCATCCGGATGCGTCGGGAGCAGGAAGCTTTCATCGAGCTCGCTCAGCCGGTTGATGCCGAGCAGCGCCATGTTACGGTCGACTTCATCACGCAGAAGCTGGATGCCACGCTCGATTCCTGCGCCCCCTTCCGCTGCGGCTGCATACATGAAAGGCCGGCCTGCGAACACGGCCTTCGCTCCGAGCGCCATTGCTTTGAGCACGTCCGTGCCGCGCCGGATTCCTCCATCCATCATCACCGGCAGCTCGCCGGCAGCATCGAGGATGCGCGGAAGCGCGCGGAGGGGAGCGGCGGCACCGTCGAGCTGTCTGCCGCCGTGATTGGATACGATGATGCCGTCCGCGCCCAGCCCGCGCGCCCGCTCCGCATCCTCTGGATGAAGGATCCCCTTGAGTACAAGCGGGCCGGACCATCTCCGCCGGATGCGCGCGATATTTTCCCAGTTGAGGTGGTCGCGTCCGGTTGTGTCGCGAATCGCGGTGCTCGATACAATCGGTGCGCCGCGTGTGGCAAAGGAATTCTCGAAATGCGGCATTCCCGATGTCAGCAGCGTGCGTGCGAAGGTCCCGAGCAGCCAGCGTGGCCGGATCAAACCATCCCATGCCAGCCGCAAGCTGGGCCGAAGCGGCGTGGCGAATCCGGCCCGGATATTGTTTTCGCGGTTCGCCCATACCGGAATATCACATGTGATGACCAGTGTCTCGAAACCGGCGCGTGCGATCCTGTCGACCAAACAATCGATGCGCCCCTGATCGGCGGGGAGATATGCCTGAAACCATGTGCCGGGCGCCGCTTCGGCAATCTGCTCCATGGGCATGAGAGAAGAGCCGCTCATGATCGCCGGGATATTGGCGTCATGTGCGGCTTGCGCAAGGATGAGATCACCCTGGTATGCCGACAACGCGCTGATGCCGACCGGTGCAATGCCGAACGGCGACGTATAGCATTTTCCGAACAACACCGTGTGCTGGGAACGCCGGGACACGTCCACGAGCGCTCTTGGCAAAAATTGATAGTCATTGAATGCGGCGCGGTTGGCGTCCAGCGACCGGTTGTCCTCCGCCGCACCGGCGATATAGCCGAACAGGGGGCGGGGCAGTCTGCGCTTTGCCGCGACCTCGAAGTCATGCAGCGACAGAATTTTTTCAAGCCTTTTCAACGTCCCTTTTCCAACGTGCCCCATGGATGCGCCGGCTGCTGTGCGCTGTGGGGTCAATGTGCTGAAGGATGTGCTCATGCTGTCTCCAAGAGAAGTTCTAAATTTCGGGACTCATCATCATGGTGAGCAAATGAACTCTGTTTTAATAGAATTCATTGTCAGGGTGAGCTCACTTTAGGTGAGGAACAGGTTATAAAAAAGAGAAATTAAGTTAATATCCAATTTCACTTTTTAGAAAATAGATGAGCCGCCGATGACATTGAAGCAGCTGGAAGCGTTCTATTGGGCAGCGACCTGTGCCAACTTCACAATGGCGGCGGAACGGCTGTACCTGTCGACATCGTCGCTATCAAAAAGACTGGTGGAACTGGAAGAATCCCTTGGCGTGCGGCTGTTCGACCGATCCGGTCACAAGGCAGCACTGACCGAGGCCGGTGAACGTTTCCTGCCGCAGGCAAGCGCCTTGCTCATGGCAGCGGAGGCCACCCGCAAGTCCATCGGCTCGGACACGAACATCAGCGGGCGTTGCCTGTTCGGCGTCGGCGAACTGAGCGCGCTGACCTGGCTGCCCCGGATGGTTGCGCACGTCCGCCAGCACTATCCGGACGTGCGCCTGGAACCGCACGCCGATATCGGACTTGCACTGGACGAACGTCTTCGCAATGGCGAGCTCGACTGTGCGGTGATTGCCGGGCGCTCGCAGCATCCATCGATCGCATCGCAGACGGTCGGCCAGGCCCATTTCGTCTGGGTGGCCTCGCCCGAGCTGGTAGGGATGGCGACGCGCTTCCAGGACAGGCTGCTGCGGGATCATCCCATCGTGACCCTGCCCACGGGCGCCGGCACGACGCGTCTCCTTGACGAGTGGTTGATGGCGAGGGATCTGGATGTGCCGCACCGTCTCACCTGCAACAGCTGGGGAGCCATTGCCGGGTTGCTGATCGCCGGGATGGGAGTCGGCTTTCTTCCGGAGAGTTGGGCGCGTTCACTGTCAAGCCGGGACGACCTGCGCATCCTGGGCGCCAGTCCGGCGCTGTCGCCATTGGTATATACCTTCCAGAAGCGGCGCAACGACGAGCGGCCCCTGCTTGCCGCCATGCTCGACGCTGTTCGCGCTTCGGCGGATTTCAACACGCCGCCCCGGTTGCTCTGAGAGCCTGCCCCGGTGGAAGGGTCCGGTCTGCCGGAGATGATTCGCCGGCAGAACAGGAGTGGGGCGAGGTAATCGAACAGCCTGCCGCTCCGCGTTGTTTTGCCCATGTGCCGATGCCATGCTTCATTCCTCCGGCGACAACACAGGGTGCATGGACGAAGCGGTTTTCATGCTGTCAACGTTTGCAGGTCGATCGTCCTCCTGGAACTATTCATCCACGGCGTCCACACAAGTGCGTTCCTATCGCCATGATGCACTTGTCGGTTTGATCGATGCAGAACGATGTTGCGTTGCCTTCTTCCACCATCAATAAACATGAGTGAACGTTATGAAAACTGACTACGCCGCCGTATCGCCGTTCGCCTATGATATGCATGCACAAGAAGCCGGCAGCCCGCCCGCGCCGCGAGCATTACCGGGTGCCGCTCCTGCCATCCCGGAGAAATCGCCGGATGATTCGCATCCACGTATCCGGCCTTGCGGCACCAAACAATTTCTTGCGCTATTCAATAACAAGGCGTCCGGTCTGCCTAACGATGCAGAGCTGGCAAAAGCATTCGGCAACAGCGTCACTGTCTACAGCAGCCGATCGAAGGAAGTCAGACACCCACACAACCCGGCCCGCCTCCCGGAGCCAAGCAAGGATTCCATGGCGTTGCTGTATAAATTCTGTGGCACACCTTCCCTGAAAATGATTAGTTCAGTCAAATCTCCGCACCTGCTGGAATACCTGCCCGGACAAATCGTGAATGTGCAGCATTCAGTTGCCCTCGATCCTTCCGCGCCGTCGACGTCCGCATTCCTGCTCAATACCACGCTTGACGAGCTGAAGGAAAGCGCCGCACGCTTCCCGGCGAATTCCCGTGTTGTCATTGCCGGCAATGACTCCCGCTCTGTCGCACAACAGGTGGCCTTCCTGTCGCATGCGCGAGCCGATCTACAGGTGATCGGCCATGCGTCCACCTTCCACGATCCGGACAATACCCGTGGCGCCATTGATGCTTTTCGCCGGGTCGGGACGATGCTTCGCGGCGAAACCGCTGTCGTGACTGCCGCGCTCAAGACCCGGGACAGTGCGTGGATCGGCCGCAAGACCGGCTGCCGCGTGCCGGCCGGTACGGCGATCACGGCACCATTCGATGCCAGGGGGCGTCTTGACCGGAATGCATTCGCAGCGTTCCTTCGTGCGGAAAGAGCCGATGCCAATCAAAGCCTGATGGGTGCCGTCAACGCGTTCGATGAGATCAACCTGCCCACGATATCCGCAGGCGCCATTGCCCCTCAAATGCACACCTCCCGCTTGCGGCGGAAAAAGCCTGTCGATGCGCACCATGCTGATGCCGGCATAAAGTCTCTCGGTAAAGTGATGGTATTCGGTTCCACCGGCAATGTCGGTTCGGCCCTGGTCGAAGTCATGTCCGGAAGAACCACGGTATATGCAATGAAAAGAAACATCGCCAAAACGCCTGTCGATTCGTTGGGCAATGCGGCGCATCCGGTGTTTGAACTTGGCGACAGGGAAATCCCGGAAGGAATGGTGCCGGATACGGTGTTCCTGGCTGCGTCGGCACCGCGCCCTACCGACGAGCACGGCAGGATCATCGTCGATCGGGCCGCGATGCTGGAAACAAACCTGGAGCAGGTGCTGATTCCTGCAATCAGCAAGCTGCCCGCCGGTATCAGGCTGGTGCAGGTGATTACGAACCCGTGTTCCGATATGGCATTTGCCGCATGGCTTTTGCGACCTGACCTCGCGGAAAAAATCTCCGGACACTCCGGAACCGATATGGTGCGCCAGCAACAGCATGTCGCCCGCCCCGGAGACCCGGGCAGTTACTTCACGTTCGGACCGCATTCCCCGGGCCAGGTGAATGTCGATATCGAGCGCAATGCGATCGACCCCGACATTGCCGTCAAGGGAGATGACATCGCCCGGCGGTCGGGCGGCCAGCCGGCGACGGACCCGACCGCCCTGTCCAGCGTCTTGGAGGCGATCAACATTACCAATCATGTGCGATCGAGTTATGCGCTGCCGCTGACGGCACTTGAAGCAGCGGAGCTGACAAGCTTCCTGGCCGAAGTGACTCCCCGCGGACAGGACCTGCAAGCCGTCAGCGAAGGAGTCGCAATCACCGTGCCGCGAAACAGCGACGGCGCAATAGATTGGGACATGTTGCGCAAGGCGAGCGACAACCTGCCGGAATTCGCCGGCAAGGCGAATGCGGCGGTTGCCGAGGTGGAAGGTGGACGACGCAGCGTTCTCGACAAGTTGGTCCGGATGGTGGACGCGAAACACCCGGAACTTCGCGCCCACCTCAACCACGATTGGATTCTCGCCAACCGGGAACGGCTGCTCAGCCTGGTGTCATAGGCACGCCTGCCTGCCCGCTCCCGGGATACCTGCTTTTCGGAGGGGCCGGCAAACGGCAGTCCCTGTACGTAACACAGCGACGTCGATCGGCCTTTCGCATGGCCTTGCGAACCGCCCTGAAGGCAACCGATCATTCTCGATCATCGATTTATGGAATTTGCACCAATGGAAAATGCGGAAGCATGCCTTTGTTTGCTGAATGACCTGCGGCGGATCACGAATATGCCACCCGCCACCGGGAATGGCGGAAAAGGAAGCCTCGCGCTCGACATCACCGTCGATGGTATCGGATTCTCGCTCATGCCGGGTGCGGACGACAACGCCGATTGCCTGCTTCTGTTTTGCGAATTCGGAGAACTGCCGGAAGATCGCGGCGCACTTGCAATGCGCAGGCTGCTGGAGGCCAATCTGGCGATGATGGGCGCCGGTCGGCCAAGTTTCGGCATCAACTTTGCAACCGGGCAGGTTCTGCTGTCCGGCGCCGTGCGCATGGCCGGCATGACCGGTGAAACGCTGGCGCAGATGTTGTTTCATTACGCCGGCAGGGCGAAAGAGTGGCGTGAAACCTTTTTCCTGCTGGAGGAGGAGCGCCGGATGTTCGCGCCAACGCGCCATACCCATGCGCGCGCGGCGGAAATGATGCGCCGGTCGCAGACGAGCCCGGCAACAGAGACTTCCGGGAAGCCGGCATGACGATCGCCGTTACGGCGCAGCAACGGACTGCCGCGGTTCATCCAGTCCATCATGCGGGAACATCGACATCGCGCGCCGCAGCGCCAGACAAGTCGATCGGTCCCATGGCCGGACGGGGCGCGTTGATACAGCTTTCGGATACGCGCATTACCGCGGGATTGCCGCCCATCATGCCGCAGGCCTTCGGGGCGCCGGATCCTCGCGCGCTGTCATCATTCCGCTTGCACGTGGAACCCGTGAGTCCCCGGGCCGATGATGCCGGAGGCGTCTCGCGGATGCAAAAACGCTATCAGAACGAGTTGCGCAGAAGGCACGCGATCAGCGAACAGAACATCGATGCCGCAAAGGCGTTGTACGTGGCCTATCACCACATGACGGAGCAGATGCAGGCGAACCCCGCTTCGGTAACGCGCCAGGACATAGACCGCGTCATGACACTGGCGGAGAAATTTTTTGAGGTGGACTGGAGAAGGGATACGAGAGCTGCAGGACATGCTTATCAATGCGTGAGCCATCCGTCCTCCTTGCTTTCCCTGATACCGAGTGCCTACTATGCGCTCAGCAACGACAACCCTGTCAGCAAGGCGAAACTTGCCCTGGTGGCGCAGGTGATCTACTCCGTCTTCTCGTTCGTTCCGCCGGCGATTTCCCATTCGATTGTTTTTCATTGGCAGTCCCGCAGCATGCTGCAGGCGGCGAAGACGACGTCGGACAGCGTGAAAACCCCTACCCTCAAGGCCGCGATCGACGAGCTGACGGAGGCAACGGAACAGTTTGAACGTGTTGCAGGAATGATGCATGGCGAGGAGCGGAACAACACGAGCACAAGGCTGCTGGCCGATACCGATCCTGCTCACCGTGACACGGCTTTCCATGACGCCTATCGCAGACTTCTCGCTGCCCGCGGAGAATGCGCAAAAGTCGAGTCAAAGTTTGGCATCGAGCAAGCCGCGCTGTACAACACCACCATCGTGCGCGGCCTCCGGGTCGTGGTGGGGCTGGCGGCGGCGCTGATTTCCTTCCTCACTGCGAATCCGAAATACGGCCTGTACGCGCTGGCGCTCGGCGCTGTCGGCGCCATGATCGCGCAGGCGTTCGCCGGCCTGCCCGATACGGCCAACAAGGCGGCCGCGCAACTGCGGACCATGCCACGCGCTGTCGATGTTCTGGACAAGGCCGGCATCACACAACGGTCGCCCGTGACCGCCGATGACATCAGCCGTGACGACCTCGATCAATTCATCAAAACCCTGGCCCGGGAATCCTTATCAGGGCCGATCGAGATCCGGGTCGGTGCGGTGCAAAAGCGTCTGGAATACGAAAAGCGGTTAGTGGCCCAGCAGATCGCGAGGATCCATGGAGCGCGTGATTGCGACAGCTTCATCAGGCTGGCGTACCTGGCCAAGCGGGCGGACGAGCTTACACCGGATGATGAGCGGGAGCGCGATACGCTGGCAAGGCAATATGCGCGGCCGTTAAGTGGTGCCAGGCAACGTGATTACGAAGCATGCCTGAGCAAGGTGGTGGCGCTCGAGAAGGACATTGCGGCTTTGGCGAAGCCTGACTGGGATGCTCTTTCGAGTGAGGGCAAAAGTATCCTGATGCGCGAGATGGAGGCTTACGATGAACCTGGCATCTTCCTGCAGGCGGCGCTGATACTCAAGGAAGGCCTGTCCGATCTGGCCAAGCCGGAGCAGGTCTGTCCATTGGCCATCAATAAATGCGTGCAGGCGTTCACGATGATATTGGGTGGATCGAGTACGCCGCAGCTGATTAGCGCGGTGATGCGGCTGGTAACGCAGCTTGTTGCCCATCAACGGAACGCGCCCGACTATCAGCTTCCCCGGTGGACGGTGCTGTTCCTGATTCTCGGCTCGATGCTGGCTCTCTACGGATCGAAAATGGGCCCGCCCGCGGCGACTCATACGGTCCAGCTCAGGAGCGATTTGAAGAAGCGGCTGGAAGAGGGGACGCTTAATATCCCGGCAGGCTGGCGCATGTATTCCAGTGCGGCGTACTGGAAACTCTTCTTCAGCGAACTGCCGGGATCGGTTGTCGCGCAACGAAACATCAACCGCAACTTGTCGGTGCTGGGCGCCGTCTATAAGCGGTCGGAAGCGTCGATTCAGCAATCCGGCGCACTGATCCAGGTAACCAGGCATGCCCGGGAGCACAACGATCTTGAAGCCGGCGTGCCGGACTATGCGCGCCTGCAAATGCAGGTCGGGGTGGCGAGCCGACAAGCCGACCTGAGCAGTCAACGCAAGGAAGACCTGATGCGGGAGACGATGGAGACTGCGCGGATCCTCCGGGAGTTGGAACTGAGGCTTGCCAATATCAGGAATGCCTTGTCCCCGGCAGCGCCGATCGGGACGTCGTTACGCTGAGAGCTGGCGGCGGAGCTGCATGGGCTTTGCATGGAATCGCGCCGGATTATGGCAGTGGGCCGCCATGCGTACCGTAGCGCCTGCAGCCGTACGCACTGAGGGAAACGGGTACGCGACCGCTTCGCTTACTTCGTCTGGCGGTCGAGATTCTCGAACAGTGCGTCATATCCCGCTTTGGAGAATCCCTGTTGCCGCCTTTCTTTCCATAGCAGCAGTGGTATTCCTGTTCCCGTGCCGGCCTGGGCAAACGCCCGTTTGCCTGCCGGAGTATCAATATCGTATTCCTGGTAGGCGAGGCCTCTCTGGCCGAGATAAGCCTTGGCCTTCGTGCAGTAACCGCACCATGTCGCGGTGAAGAGCCGGATGCCTTCGCTCCCGGTCCCTGTCTCCAGAGAGCGGCGCTGGATGCCGGCTTCCGGTTCCTGCCGATCGCGGCGCACCGACTCCGGGACCGGCGAAGCAGGCAGCGGAGAATAGCTCATGGTCTTCTGCACCTTCGCCCCCGCCGGCGGCGTGTCGCTATAGCTGATGCGTCCATCCGGACCGACGGATTTGTACAAGGTCTGGCCCGATGCCGCAGCCGGAATCAGGAAGAGGACAAACAGAAGAACGCATGGGGTGTTCCTGAAAATGTTCATGTCAGCCTTTCGAAAATGACGGGCATCTGTGCGCCGGTTCGGCCTTCATCATGGCCGGCCGGAAGAAATCTCTTGTGACCGCGGGCGCAATTCACTCAGCAGCAGCGCGCCGATGACGATGGCGCCGCCGGCCAGACCACGCACGCCGAGGACTTCGCCCAGCCACATCCAGCCGAACAGCGAAGCAAAAACCGGTTCCATCGAATAAATCACCGCCGCCTTGTCTGCCGGTACCTTCCGTTGTCCGATGGCCTGGAGGAACAGCATGGCGGCGGTGGCGCAGGCGCCGAGATAAAGGATGGTCGTCGCATGGGGCGCGGCCCTTGCGGGCAGGGAAGCGAGCGTATCGGTATTCAGTGACTGCAGCAGGACCCACAAGGTGGCAAGGATTGCCATCACGGCGATCTGGGTGGCGGCGAGATGGGCGGATTGATGTCTGGGCGAACGTCGTGACAGCACGATTACATACAACGCATAGGCAAGGGCGCATAGCAGGGTTGCCGCGTCGCCGTGCGGATTGCCGCCGCCTTCCCACGACATCAGGCCGATGCCGAGACAGGCGAGGACCGCCGCCAGCAGTACGGGCGCGGACAGGCGACCGCCGAACAGCAGGCCGAGGAAGGGCACCATCAATACATTGAGACTGGTAAGGAAGGCGCTGCGGTTCGACGATATATGCTGCAGTCCGTAGGCTTGCGCGACGTAGGAGGCGAGAGCAAGCGCGCCGAGGAGCATGCCGTCAGTCCACGCCGCACGCGGCGCGCGGGCCAGAAAAGGCAGCATGCAGACCGCCGCCACCAGAAAACGCAAGGCGGAAATCTCGACGCCATTCAGGTCGGCCGATGCCGATTTCAACAGCGGAAAGGTCGTACCCCAGACAAGCGTGACCAGCAGAAGAAGCAGGACGCTCCGGTTCACGCCGGCCTCGTGCCGAAACCACGCGCCAGCATGGCTGGCACGATGATCTTGTGTACTGGCACCACGAAGAAAAGATAAAGGCGCCCGAGCCGGTTGTGCACATGCACCACGGTCGATACGACGACTTTCGGCTGTGCGCCTGCGTGCTTGTACAGGGAGAGCCGGGCGTCGAGATGCTTGTCCGCATCGCCGAGCACGACCTCATGGCTGGAGACGGAAAGAAGGGTAAAGATGCCAACCCGGTCGCCCGGTTTGTAATCTGCTGCGATCTTGCTCCGATCGATATCACTCAGGTGGCCCACGTCCTTCAAGCCGAACAGCGACACGACGCGATTGCGTATGGTCAGCAGCAGGTTGACCCAGCGCGGCGTGCCTGTCACCGCCGCCAGGTACAGCGCCATCGCTGTCCTGTCGTCATTCACAACCATCTCGAACGCATCGTGGAAATATGCCGTCGCAGCAGCATCGTGCAATTCGCTGTCTGCCGGAATCTTTGCTGCATGCATGCGCGCTCCTAGCGGAATGACCGGCAACGCCGGGCTGGATCGAACTTCAGCGGAGGGTTGGAGAACCTGACGCCGCAGTGTATTTGCTGCCTGGGGATTTGTCCATATTGCAATATGTCGTCCGATGCATGCGCAGTCCCGAATCGCCACGGTGATCCGTTATCAGCGGGCTGTGCGAAGCATCGCATCACGCCCGTGCGGCATCCTCTGCCAGAAGCGTTCCGATGCCTTTCAGCTTGTCGAGCCCGACCGGCTTGACCCAATGATGGTGAAACCCTGCATCGGCGGCGCTTTGCCTGTCTTTTTCCTGACCCCAGCCGGTGAGTGCGATAAGCAGGACCGGTTTGTCGCCGGCCTGCGCGCGGATGCGGCGTGCGACTTCATAGCCGTCGATGCCTGGCAGGCCGATGTCGAGCAGCGCGATATCGGGCCTGAAATCCATCGCTGCTTCCACGCCGGACAATCCGTCGTGGGCGATCCGCACTTCATTGCCGAGCATGCGCAGCACCTCGGCCACCGTATTCGCGGCGTCGGCATTGTCGTCGACGACCAGGATGCGCCCGACGCTCCCCTGGCCGTTCATGGTTCCGGATTCGATGCCGTGCGCCGGTTGCGGCATGCCGTGGACACCAGGTTCCAGTCCGTCCGGCAGGAAGACGGTGAATTCGCTGCCTTGCTCCAGGCCCGCGCTGTATGCCTCCACATGGCCGCCGTGCAGGCCGACCAGTCCCTCCACCAGCGACAGGCCGATGCCCAGCCCGCCCTGGCTGATGCGGGAGGAGTGGCTGCCCTGTACGAAGACGGTAAAAATCGTGCGCAGCATGTCGGGAGGAATACCGATGCCGTTGTCCCTGACTTTCACGACCAGCCGCGTCGGTTCGGATCGTGCAAGCAGTTCGATCCGGCCGCCGGGGCGGGTGTACTTGGCGGCGTTGGTCAGCAGGTTCGCGAATACCTGCTCCAGGCGCAGCGGATCGGCCATGAACTCCCGGTGTTCGTCCGGAAGACTGACAACCAATTGGTGATTGGCCGCTTCGATATGCGGACGGCAGGCTTCGATGGCATTGTGCAGGACCGAAGCAAGGCTGATACGGGATTTGCGCAGCTGGATTTTGCCCGTCGTGATGCGCGATACATCCATCAGGTCGTCGACCAGGCGGGTCAGCTTGAACACCTGTCTTTCCATCATGTGCACCGCTTTCTCCACCTGCGCCGGATTGCCGCCGGAGAGCTTGATCAGGCTGAGTGCATTGGTGACGGGCGCCAGGGGATTGCGCAATTCATGGGCCAGGGTGGCAAGAAAAATATCCTTGCGCCGGTCTGCGTCCTGCAGTTCCCGGTACAAATTCGAATTGTCGATCGCGATCGCCGCGCGGCGGGCAAGATCCCCTGCCAGCGCAAGGTCTTCCGGACCATACAGGCGGCCCGATTCGGCGGTGATGAAGGTAATGACGCCCTGGGTCTTGCCGTGCGCCGACAGCGGCGCTCCGATATAGGACTTCAGACCGAGCTGCTTCAGGATGCCAAGATAGTCCTGGTCGGAAACCGACTCTTCCAGCATGGCGTCCGTGATTTCCGGAACCAGTTCGGGGATGCCGGTGCGGATGACGTTCCATGTACCGGTCGGCAGCGACGGATCAGGCGGATAGCGGCGGTGCAGTTCGTGCGCCAGCGCCACCTTGTCCGGATTCACATGGGTCACCGCCACCCGGACCAGCCGGTTGTCGGCATCCAGCAGGTCGACCGCGCACCAGTCGGCGAACGTCGGTACCGCAAGACGCGCGATGCGGTCGAGAGTTTCCTGGTGATCGACGAGCTGCGAAAGCGCGGCGCTGGCCTCGGCGACGAATTTCAGGTCCTGTTCGGTCTTCTTGCGACGTGTAATGTCCATGCAGATGCCGGCCATCTGCTGCGGGTTGCCGTCACCGTCCACGAAAATCCTGCCGCGCCCCTCCACCCAATGAATGCTGCCGTCGGGCCACACGATCCGGTACTCGATCCGGTGTCCCTCGCCGCTCGCCAATGATTTCCGTACCGCTTCGCGAACATACTCGCGATCGTCCTCATGGACCAGGTCCGTGTAGTCATCCAGCGACTGGGCTAACGTACCGGGCGGCAAGCCGTGCAGCTTGTCCATGCCGGGCCACCACAAGTTCACGTTTTCGGGGATGTTCCATTGCCATGCGCCCATGCCGCCGGCGTCCAGCGCGAGCTGCAATCGTGCCTGCGTACCGGCAAGCGCATCTTCCGTGTTCTTGCGATGCGTGATATCGGTCGAGAACACTGTCAGCCCATCAGGACCGGGATATACCCGATTCTCGAACCAGGCATTCCAGGGCGCATAGTAGTGTTCTTCGACGATGGCGCGCTGCTGCGCGGCCGCCGCATGCAGCATACGATAATAGGCATTGCCGACCGCTTCCGGAAACAGATCCCAGATACAACGGCCCAGCAGTTCATCCTTCGTCTTGCCGAGCAGGCGGGCGGCGCCTTCATTTACATAGGTGTAGCGCCATTGATGATCGTAGCTGACCAGATGATCGCCGATGCTCTCCAGCAGGATCGACAGGCGGCGCTCGGCGGCTTCGAGCGCATTGCGGGTGGCTTTCTGCTGCGTGACATCGCGCTGGACGCACAGCCAGCAGGTATGGCCGGAGAGCGACAGCAGGGTGATATACGCCTCGGTGTAGAAGATCTCGCCGTTCTTGCGGCGGTTGCGCCACTCGCCCCGCCAGACGCCGATTCGCCGTAATTCGTCGATCACCTCGCCGACGATGCGCGCATTCTCGGCGGCCTCGTAGGCATTCTGGACCGTCACGTGCTTGCCGATCAATTCACCCGGCGCATAGCCGAACATCTTGTCTTCAGCGGCGTTGGTGTAGACGATGATGCCGTCTTCATCGGCGATGCTTACGCCTTCGGTCATGTTCGCCAGGACGCTTCGATGGATTTGCAGGGCCTCGTCGACCGCCCATTGCCTTCCGCTGAAGCCGTGCCTCCCATCTTGTATCGGCAGGACGCCGGCGCCATGTGCAAATGCGGCGTCATCGCCGGATGCCAATACTTGTTCGACGGCCTGTTCCCACCTGGCCGCAGTCAGCGGGTCCGGCGCCGCGCCATTCGGCAAGAGCTCCTGAATGCCGGTAGCGGTTCCCGTCTGTGACGACAGAAACGCCTGCATGGCGCGGTACGCTTGCGCAGCACTCAGCTTTTTTTCACTCATGGAATCGTCCTGGCCGGAAATAAAACGCCCAATCTTCTCACAGGAGAGGGGTAATGCCGAAAAAAGCGATAGGGCACCGTCGGAGAGGCGGGTTTGCGGCGCTCAGCGATGCAGGCTGTCGACCAGTTCCTGGATCTCGTTGAATTTGAGGGGCTTCACGAATACGCGGTCGAAGCCGGCCTGCAGCGCCTTCTCGCGGTCTACGGCGCTGCACAGGCCGGTCACGGCGACCAGCGGAATGAACGGAGAGAGCGACATCGAACGGAATTCACGGGCAAACCCGAAGCCATCCATCTCTCCCGGCAGGCGCAAATCGCAAAAGATCAGGTCCGGCCGTTTTTTATGAACGATGTCGAGACCGCTGCGCGCGGACAGCGCAACATCGGATGTGCAACCCAGGACTTCGAGAAGGTCGGCGAACAGTTGGGCGAGATGATGATTGTCTTCGACGATCAATACCCGCACCGGCGGATTCGACGCATGGAGACCTGCTGTTTTCGTATCGGATTGT
>JAESFT010000388.1_pt1 | contig 29777 bp, 36 predicted proteins | sample 9269451 | NCBI WGS metagenome assembly JAESFT01 (sample SAMN14502557, study PRJNA617106) | algae metagenome | isolation source: Scytonema hyalinum WJT4-NPBG1 and co-occurring heterotrophs from well... | place: USA: Mojave Desert, Joshua Tree National Park, California | collected 2006-05-25
CGCTGCCTTTATCCCCCTACTTAGTATATCTGTACCACTATTTCACATCTCTACTTACCACTTTGTCAATATTTAGATGCGTTTGCCCTGACGATCGCTTGACTTTCAAGACAGTCGCTACAATACTAAGGCGATCGCACTGCTCGTTACTTTATCACAAGTTGTTTTGAAACAGTTCTAGAACATGTTGCCAAGCATCAGGAGCAGCTTCGGGGCTGTAACTTGGGTGCTGCTCTAAGAATGGGTATTGGTCTACAAATAATCCGTGGAAGAATCCGTGTCCTGCGTCGTATCGGAACACACGATGATTTATTTTATGTTTCTTTAATTCTGCCTCAATTTGCTGGTTTTCCTCCTGTGAAACGAATGAATCTCTTGTAGCAAAAAACGCATAAATAGTACCTTTAATTTCAGAGGTGCGATTAATAGTTGGAGTCTCTTCACCATAACTAGAAGTGGTAATCCCACCACCGTAGAACGAAGCTGTTGCTTTGATATCGGGTAAGGTTGCAGCCATGTAAGCAACATGACCGCCAAAACAGAAACCAATAGCGCCGATCGCATCATCTTTGACATTGGGTAAAGTTTTTAGGTAGGCAATCGTAGCTTGAATATCGCTTAATATTTCTTGATACTTTACTTGTTGATAGTAATGCAATCCAAGCCGATAGCCTTCTTGGCTATACCCAACATCTTCTTCGCTATACTCAATCTCAAAACCGGGAGCAATACGTTGATACATCGCGGGCGCTATTGCTACATAACCTTGTTTAGCTATGAGTTCGGTGACATCTCGAATCTGACTGTTGACTCCAAAAATTTCTTGAAAAACTATAACAGCGCCAAAGGTTGCCTTATGTGCTGGTTGAGCCAAGTAAGCATCTATTTCTAAGTCGTTGTTAGGTACTTTGACTTTTATAGTGTTAATTTCGATGTTTGTTATTTCTACCATCTTTGTTTCGGCTTATCTTGGTGCCATCCTACTGTAGAAAAAGTGCTACTTAAGACTCTAGAAAAAAGTTGCGGGATTTTAGTAAATTATTGCGATTGGGTTTGCAGGAGTTGTTTCGGTGTAACGCCAACAATCCGTTTGAAATATCGAGTAAAGTGACTTTGATCGCAAAAACCTACCCTGGCAGCAATGTCTGCAATGCTGAGTTCGCTGTGTTGCAACAGATATTTGGCTTTATCGATCCGACATTGCAAAATGTATTGGTGGGGCGTTACACCCATACTTTGCTTGAACAGACGCAAAAAGTGATATTGACTCATCTGGGCGATCGCAGCAATATCAATTAGCTTTACGTCTTGATGCAGATGTTCATTGATATACGACCTCACCTGTTGCAGCGTTGATTTGGATAATCCATCCGCATAACTAGAGAGCTTAGGTTGCGTGGTGCAATAGTTGCGTAATAGGTGAATGGCTAATGTCGTTTTGAGACTATCAATCAGCAAATAACCACCGATTTTGCCAGACTCTAATTCTTCTCTCAAGGCACAGAAGATACCTTGTATCAATACATCTTGCCCAGTCATAAAATGAGGGATGAGTTCAATGCGATCGCAATTAACCAAATCTTGACCGACTTGTTTGAGGAGTGCAGACTCAATTGCCAAAATCATAAACTGGACTGAGGTATTCCAATTACAGCGATGGGAAATACCCGCAGGGATGATAGCAATGTCTCCCAAACTGCGCGTCTCTCTTGTCAGCTTTCCATCCAACCATCGTTCTCCTGATGAGCAGACGCCTGATGAGCAGGAAAGCCCAGAAGCAATGACGTGCATTGTGTGTTGATGCTCAGCTACGTCAAACTTTGGCTGTTGATGGAGTTCAAGATAGATACTGTCCCAACCGCGGCTTGAGAGGACAGCGGGTTTAGGCACAAACGGATCTGATGCATTCTGTTGGCGGTAATCAATAACTTTGATCGTTTGCCCTTGCATTCTCATATGAGTGCTTATACAGCTTGGGGATTCTTCTATTCTGACTGTTTTTCGACACGGATGGGCGATCGCCTAAAAGGCACTGCGCTGCTTTGCAATCGCAGCAGCGACAAGTTAGGATGTAGGTTATTACTGAAAATTTTGTGAAGCGGAAATAAGTGCGATCGCCCAGAGAATAGCGATTGCGCGGAGCGCACTGCCCCTTGGGCAATCGCTCTCACTGTTAACGTTCCTGGTCAGCGGCTGCCAGTAGCCTTTGGAACTCTACCATCGGCTTGCGGCACTCTGCTTGGGTTATTAGCCTGCGTAACTTGCATTAGTAGCATTAGTCTATTGTAATTTGAACTTCAAGAGTATGTTTGACTCCAAAATCCTCATCCAAAGCATTCGCCTCATATCTTCTATTTGAAGCTGCTGCGAGAGTCTTAGATGCCCTATCGCCTACAAAAGCTGGAACAAACAACTCAACGAACCAATACCAAAATGGAATGGAGTTTGGTAGAAGTTCATCTAACTTAATATTTTTGCTTTTGTATCTGTTAGCTTCAACTGCAAGTGCTGGAACAACTAGAATCCCGGCAGCAGAAGCTTTTTGCTGCTCACTAAAAACTGGAACAAGACCCAAATCATATTCAAAGTAACCCATATTCCAAATGGGTGAACTGCATTCAGGGCGTGAATGCATAAAAACCATCGGTTCAATTGATCTGTAGGTTTTTACAAGTTTAGTGGGCACATAAATAAAGTAATAAGAGCTTGAAGTGATCTCTAGAAGCAAAGAACTTTGCTTTGCTTTGGTCTTTTCAACTTCGTGGAAGAAATCAATAACAATTTCTGAATTACTAATCTTTTTACATTGAATGAGATATGCATATTTGGTTTTCCAGTGATAGCTTGATTGAGAAATATTTCTAGTAAGGATAATTCCAATATCTGCACCTGTTTCGTACTCACGAGTTGATTTATGAACTGTAGTTGATAAATAAATTCCCCTCTCCTGTAAAGGTGATATGACCTTACCCCACACATTTGTAGTTGATTGCGTGTGAAGTAGATCGAGAACATCCTCTGTTAAAGCAGTTTCATTGATATTTTGATTAAGTGCCAACCTGTTATTTAACCGATTCCCCACATGATATGAAACATCTAGACAGGGTTGACAAAGCAACTCTTTTACTTCGTTAGTTAGCCAATAATCCATATTTTGCTTCCGTCTCCGGTGATTTACGGTTTTGCTGACTGCTTACAGTAAGCAATCGGTAGGGTGCGTTGTCGCGCAGCGCAACGCACCACATCAATTATGGGCATCCTAAAAACAAACGCCATCCCCTCACGCCCATGCCTAACTACCGCAGACCCCATATTCCTGGTGGCACCTACTTCATCACCCAAGTTACCTACCAACGACAACCCTGGCTTTGCTCTGATACCGGACGCACTGCTCTGCGTGCTGCCCTTGAACATGTTCGACACAATTACCCTTTCTCCATTGACGCCTTTGTTCTACTGCCAGATCACTTTCACTGCTTATGGACTCTGCCTGAGGGAGATAGCAATCTATCGATGCGAATGCTTTTGATCAAACGCTTTGTTACCAAATACTACGGGCATCAGCTAGGGCTTGATGTTGGTATCTCCCGTTCACGAGAAAAGCGAAAAGAACAAAACCTATGGCAACGCCGCTTCTGGGAGCATCTGATTCGAGATGAAGCTGACTTTGCCAACCATTGCGATTACATCCACTATAATCCTGTAGGGCACCAGCTTTGTGAATCACCGCAACAATGGGCTTTTTCAAGTATTCATGGTTTTATCCAGCAGAACATTTACCCGTTAGATTGGGGTGGCGGTGGTGCGGTTCAGCTTTTATCGGATATTTGGGATATTTGAGATTATGGTGCGTTGCGCTTTGCGACAACGCACCCTACGGGAGGGATGCGATCGCTATTCATCCAATGTGGTTAAGCGAGCAAGTCATAGCGATCGTAATCACTACGCGATTAGCTCGCGGGCATTGATGCAAGATATCTCAGGTTATCCGCTGGATTTCTAACTTTGAACAGATAACATCTCGAACTTTTGGATGATACTAAGCGTTTTTGATTTGTGAGACCTTACAGAGGTAAGCATAAAGACTCAATTTTAAGAAGCACAAGAAAAAACAATGCCGGATGAAACATTCAGGAAAAACGTTCCAGAAATTGACCCAACCGAGATTGAAGATTCTCGAACTGCGATCGCCGACGAACATCACTCGTTCCTGGAAAAGGTCATGGTAAAAAGCGGATTTGGGGATCTGTATGACGCAAGAGACTTTACCGAAGTTGTGTTTCGCGTCATGCGCGACTTAATGACAAGGGAAGCCATTGAGCGCGTCGAGTCAGAACTGCATCAAGAGGTTCTGCCTACGAAGGAGAAAGCACTTCAGATGGAAGTGGCTGACCTCTGGAAAGACACCAATCCAATTGTGGGATTTTTAAGCCGAATACGTCAACCTTTAAGAGGTCCGGCTCCGATTGGAATTGATTCCAATCTATTTCTCACCCGAGTTGCCAATGAAGGAGCACTCCCACCGACAATCGAGGCAGAGCAGGGAGTTAAAGCGGTGTTTGCTGCCACCAAAGACGAACTTTCTCAAGAGCGGATTCAGGAAATTGCTGGCTGGCTCCCTGACCGTATCCGTGAGTTTTGGGAGCAAGCTTAATTAGAAGCCTGGAAAAAGTTAAGTCTGTTTGCTGGTGATAATCACAAACAGGCTTTCTATATAATAATTAGGTTTATTGATTTACAAGCATCAATCTAGAGGAAGGCGATCGCCCAAACTCTTCAGAGGCATATTGTAAGTAGATAACCTCTAATACTGCAACAACTGGTAGGGTGCGTTGCCGTTCAGCGCAACGCACCAGATCAATTTTCTTAGCAAATTTAACTACGCTTATAAACCAACTCCATCTTCAACTTTTCAATCTCCAGCTTCAACTTTTCATTCTCCATCCTCAGCTTCGCATTTTCTTCTTTAATAAACTCAATTTCGTTTCTCTTACTCAAAGCCTGATTCATCGCCAACTTTCGCATATCTAGCGAGAACCAACGCTGATAAGTTTGAGTATGAACTTGCACACTATGCCCTAAATTATCCGCTGCTGCTTTGATTGGTATTCCCAAAATATGCGCCCTAATTGCCCATGCATGACGTAAATCATACGGCTTAAAATCCAATCCTATTTTCCGGAACCACCAACTAACTCGTTGTGTTAATGCAGTTATCTCTGCATGATTTGTTTTATCTTTTTTACTAATTGCTGTTGCTAGCATTTCTAAATATTTCGGATTTCTTAAATCAAATTCTTCAATCCATTGTTTATGCAATGGTAATGCTTGTCTTTCACCAGTTTTACACTCTTTATGAACTTTCCATGTCATATCTGCATTTTCTTCGCTTAGCCACCAATCGATATCAGGACTAATAAAAAGCTCCCGTGGTCGTAAACCAAAAGTTGCCAACATTCCATAAGTCCATCGCCAAAGCTGCCAACTATCTTTAACATCTGGATTCACTTGATTACCTCTGTTATTGAGGTAATCTGCAAACTTGATAATTCCTGCGGATATTTCCACATCGGTCGGTATCTTCCGGGAATTATTTTCAGGCATTTTAGAATATTTAGATAAATCAATTTCAATCTTGAAGGTTATGCAAAATGCAGAAATAGCTCTTGCAGCATTATATCTAGCCCATTCTTTATCAATTTTATCAATAGAATTAATCAGATTTTCTGGAGTCGCCAAATCTTTAGAATTAGTGAACCTCTTGGTTCGAGAAAAGTAATAAAAAAAAGTATGTTCGCTTTTTGTCGTACGTTTATGAGCTTTAAAATACTCATTTTCAAATTCTTCGAGTAACTCTCCTATTGTTTTAAAGTCTTTTTTAGTTGCTTCATTACCTAAATATTTATCATTCCATTCAAAAGTATGCCTTGCGATTAACTTTCCTAATTCATAAGCTTCTTCCTCTGCCGTCTTTAATCCATCCAAGTTAGCAGGAATATTCAAACTGAGATTATATTGTTTTCTTCCAGTTCCATTTGTGTCCTTATCTCCGGGTTTAATGGGTAACGTCGCTCGTAATTGCAGACTTCCATTCGATTCTCTAATTGTCACCTTTGTCTTTGCAGACTTCAAACGCTGATTAATTTTCTCTAACTCTAGTAGTACTTTTGTTCTCATATACTCTCTTTGCTGCTGTGCTTGCTGACTTGAGCCAAGAAAACTGCCATCGGTAGATGAAACTGGCTCCAACTCTTCAAAAGCTTGCTGATACTTGTCTTTATTTTGGTTATGCATCGTTGTGTTTTTAGCCTATATTTAGCCTAAAAATAAATGTGTTATCAGTGAACAATGCTTAAGACTAACACTGCTTACTGTAAACATTAGGCTATTTGAAGCTATTGAATCATAAAAAGGATTACTCCGGTCCTTATCATGGTTATGACGGCTTTGCTATCTTTGCCCGCGATATGGATCTGGCACTCAACAGCCCTACCTGGGGATTAATCGGTGCTCCCTGGAGTCAGAAAGCTGAAGCTAAAGCTAAGGCTAAGGCTGTCGCCTAGGGAAATGGGAGAAAAAAAGATGTGGGGATAACCTGGGGTTTTTACCCCAGGGGGGAGTAGAAAGTAGGGAATTTAGCACTCACCACTTCCCACTCCCCACTCCCAACTCTTATACTCTCCACTCCATTGCCTCAAATCTTTATTCCTCGACCAGTAACTCATTACAGCAACCTAAGGATAGGAAAATGCCTCAGAATCCGGAAAAGATTCAAGATCACGTCGAACTATTCCACCAACCGGAATACCAGGAGCTATTTGAGAACAAAAAGCAATTTGAAAACGGACACGACCCTGAAGAAGTAAAAAGGGTTGCAGAATGGACGAAGAGTTGGGAGTATCGTGAAAAGAACTTCGCTCGTGAAGCATTGACCGTCAACCCTGCTAAAGGCTGCCAACCATTAGGAGCAATCTTCGCTGCTGTTGGTTTTGAAGGCACTCTACCTTTTGTCCAAGGTTCCCAAGGTTGCGTTGCTTACTTCCGTACCCACTTAACCCGTCACTACAAAGAACCGTTTTCTGGCGTGTCTTCTTCGATGACTGAAGACGCAGCGGTGTTCGGTGGACTGCAAAACATGATCGACGGCTTGGCGAATTCCTACCAACTCTACAAGCCCAAGATGATTGCTGTCTGCACCACCTGTATGGCAGAGGTTATCGGTGATGACTTGCAGGCTTTCATCAACAACGCCAAGAGTGCAGGTTCAGTTCCTCAAGATTTCCCAGTCCCCTTTGCTCACACTCCTAGCTTTGTTGGTTCCCACATCACAGGCTACGACAACATGATGAAGGGTATTCTTTCTAACCTCACAGCAGGCAAGAAGAAAGAAACCAGCAATGGCAAAATCAACTTTATCCCCGGCTTTGACACCTATGTTGGTAACAACCGGGAAATCAAGCGGATTTGTAATCTGATGGGTATCGATTACACCGTGCTGGCTGATAACAGCGACTATCTGGATTCACCCAACACAGGTGAATTTGATATGTACCCAGGCGGTACTCCCCTGGAAGAAGCAGCAGATTCAATTAATGCTAAAGCTACAGTTGCTCTACAAGCACACTCTACTGCCAAGACCCGCGAATACATCGCCAAAGAATGGAAGCAAGAGGTTGTCGTTTCTCGCCCTTGGGGTATTAAGGGTACTGATGAGTTCCTGATGAAACTCAGTGAACTGACTGGTAAACCCATTCCCAAAGAACTGGAAATTGAACGTGGTCGGGCAGTGGATGCGATGACTGACTCCCACGCATGGGTTCATGGCAAGCGCTTTGCTATCTACGGTGAGCCGGATCTCGTGTACAGTGTGGTGGGCTTCATGCTGGAAATGGGCGCTCAACCCGTGCATATCCTTGTTCATAACTCCAACGAAGAGTTTGAGAAAGAACTGAAAGCGTTACTAGAATCTAGCCCTCATGGTAAGAGTGCCACCATCTGGCCTGGTAAAGACCTGTGGCATATGCGTTCTCTGATGTTCACTGAACCCGTAGACTTGCTCATCGGTAACACCTACGGTAAGTACCTGTGGCGCGACACCAAGACTCCCCTGGTGAGAATTGGCTATCCGATCATGGACCGCCATCACCTGCACCGCTACGCCACTATCGGCTATGAAGGCGCGATCAACTTGCTCAACTGGATCGTGAATACCCTCTTCGAGGAAATCGATCGCAACACCAACATTCCCTCTAAGACCGATATTTCCTACGACTTGATTCGTTAGGAATTGCATCAACTCGCGTCGTGCCAATAAAGGAAAAGGAAAAGGCAGAAGTAAAATTGAACATTTCTTAATGAATGCCTTTTTCCTTTTCCTTTTTTCTTTTACCTTTTTCCTAAGGATTGTATTATGAAATCGGTAACTCACACTCACACTCACCGGAACTATTATCCACCTAAGTATAAAAAATCTGGTTTTGATATCCTAAATCCATTGCGCCGTCGGGTGGATGAAATTCAAGTTAAAAATGCTCGCCTCGCTCATTTAATTTGCCAAGTCATTCCTTGTTGTTGCCCCTTTGAGCGAAAAATTCATTTCTTTGGGCGTACGCTTCAGATTCCCCCACTGTGCAAACTCAATCCCCTGTATGACAATTTTGTTGGATTGCGTTTCCGTGCCTTATCTTATCTATCAGATGAGTGTGGAGAGGATGTCACAAAATATATTTGCTAATAGGTAATGGGGAATAGGGTAATGAAAAATGCAAAATTAAAAATTAAAAATTGCATTCTTCATTTTTAATTTTTAATTCTCTGACCAATTACCAATCACCAATTACCAATTAAGAATTAAACTATGAAAATCACCCAAAGCAAAATCAACGAGCTGCTCACTGAGCCTGGATGCGAACACAATAAAGACAAGCATGGAGACAAGAAAAACAAGTCTTGTACGCAATTACCCAAGCCTGGAGCCGCTCAGGGTGGTTGTGCCTTTGACGGTGCAATGATTTCCCTAGTGCCAATTACCGATGCTGCTCATTTAGTCCACGGACCGATCGCCTGCTCTGGTAACTCCTGGGGAAGTCGTGGCAGTCTCTCCTCTGGTCCTATGCTCTACAAAACGGGCTTTACCACCGATTTGAGTGAGAATGATGTCATCTTCGGCGGGGAAAAAAAGCTCTACAAAGCCATCCAGGACATACACAAGCGCTACCAACCAGCTGCCATCTTTGTTTACTCCACCTGTGTCACCGCCTTGATTGGTGAGGATATAGATGCAGTCTGCGAAGCCGCTGCCAAGAAAATAGGAACTCCTGTTATCCCCGTAAATGCACCAGGGTTCATCGGTAGCAAAAATCTGGGCAACCGCCTTGCTGGTGAAGCTCTGCTGGAACACGTTGTTGGAACAGCCGAACCTGAATTTACCACACCTTATGATATCAACCTGATCGGTGAGTACAACATTGCCGGTGAAATGTGGGGAGTGCTCCCGCTGTTGGAGAAATTAGGTATTCGAGTTTTGGCAAAAATTACGGGTGATGCTCGCTACGAAGAAATTTGCTACGCCCACCGTGCCAAGCTCAACGTGATGATCTGCTCGAAAGCCCTGGTCAACATGGGCAGAAAGATGGAAGAGCGCTACGGCATCCCCTACATTGAAGAGTCTTTCTACGGCATAGAAGACATGAACCGCTGTCTGCGGAACATTGCCGCGAAATTGGGCGATCCTGATTTGCAAGAGCGTACAGAAAAGCTAATTGCTGAAGAAACCGCCGCCCTGGATCTGGGACTGGCTCCCTATCGCGATCGCCTAAAAGGAAAGCGCGTCGTCCTTTATACTGGGGGTGTCAAGAGTTGGTCGATTATTTCTGCGGCTCGTGACTTGGGGATGGAAGTTGTTGCTACCAGCGCCAGAAAAAGTACTGAGGAGGATAAAGCCCGAATCAAGAGGTTGCTAGGTAAAGATGGTGTCATTCTCGAACAAGAAAGTCCCAAAGAAATCCTGCGAATCATTGACGAATCTAAAGCCGATATGTTAATAGCTGGTGGTCGTAATCAATACACCGCTCTTAAAGCCCGGATTCCTTTCTTAGACATCAACCAAGAACGTCATCATCCTTATGCAGGCTATGTGGGGATGTTAGAGATGGCACGAGAAGTGTATGAAGCCCTTTATAGCCCTGTGTGGGACCAAGTACGCAAGCCGGCTCCGTGGGAAGCAGGAGGAGATAAGGGAGATGAGGTAGCAATATCCTCGTCATCCCCATCTCTTCTACAGGAGGTGAGGTGATGGCGATTGTCAGCGTGACCAACTCATCAGTTGCAGTTAATCCCCTCAAGCAAAGCCAGCCCTTGGGTGCAACCTTAGCCTTTTTGGGATTGCAAGGCATAATCCCCTTAATGCACGGTTCTCAAGGCTGTACTGCCTTTGCCAAAGTAGTTCTGGTGCGGCATTTCCGTGAGGCGATTCCCCTTTCCACCACAGCGATGACTGAAGTATCGACCATTTTAGGTGGCGAGGAGAATGTTGAACAGGCAATCTTGACGCTGGTGCAAAAGTCAAAGCCAGAAATGATTGGTTTGTGTACTACTGGACTGACGGAAACCAGAGGGGATGATATGCCCCGCTTTCTCAGGGAAATCCGCCAACGTCACCCAGAATTGGATAACCTGCCGATTGTGTTAGTCTCTACACCTGATTTTAAGGGTGCATTGCAGGATGGCTTTGCCGCCGCTGTTGAGAGTATAGTTAAGGAAATTCCGCAACAGGGCGAAACCAAAGCGCAACAAATCACGATTTTGGCAAGTTCTGCTTTCACCCCAGGGGATGTGCAGGAGATCAAAGAAATTGTCACCGCCTTTGGGCTTGTGCCCATCTTCGTGCCCGACCTTTCCGCTTCACTAGATGGTCACTTAGAGGATTCCTACAGCCCCATAACACCTTGTGGCACCAGTTTGGCACAACTGCGGGAAATCGGCAGTTCTTCGTTTACTCTGGCATTGGGCGAAAGTATGCGGGGTGCAGCGCAAATCCTGGAACAGCAGTTTGGCATACCTTACGAAGTGTTTGGTGAACTGACGGGATTAGAAGCGGTGGACTCTTTCCTACAAGCATTGGCAGACATCAGCGGTATGAGCGTACCAGAAAAATATCGCCGCCAACGCCGCCAGTTACAGGATGCCATGTTGGATACTCACTTTTACTTTGGTTGTAAGCGAGTGTCTTTAGCGCTGGAACCAGACTTGCTTTGGTCAACAGTTCGTTTCTTGCAATCAATGGGGTCTCAGATTCATGCAGCAGTGACGACAACACGTTCTGCTGTACTGGAAAAACTCCCCGTTAAAAGCGTCACCATCGGTGATTTGGAAGATTTTGAGCAACTGGCACCTGGATCTGACTTGTTGATTGGTAATTCTCATACAGTGGCGATCGCCAAACGCTTAGGAATTCCTCTTTATCGCCAAGGCATTCCCATTTTTGACCGATTAGGCAATGGTCAGTTTACCAAAGTTGGCTACCGAGGCACGATACAGCTTTTGTTTGACATTGGCAACCTCTTTTTAGAGGAAGAGGAAGAGAAAGCTAAGCATTTCATGAACCACAAATACGCAGAAAACCCAGAGAAAGAATGAGAATGCCGTCTAAGTTTTAGCATTCATCAGATTTATAAAATATGAGTTATGAATTATGAGTTGTCGTAAATGTTTATTTACTACTCATCACTCATCACTCATCAATTGAGTAGAGGAGAATAAGGATGAAAATTGCCTTCACAACAAGTGACCGACTTCATATTAATGCTCACTTCGGCTGGGCGAAAGAAATTGATGTTTATGAAATTTCTGATTCTGGATATCAATTTCTAGAAACTCTCACCTTTGAGGGTGATCTCAAAGAAGATGGTAATGAGGATAAAGTCACACCAAAACTTGATGCACTGGCTGACTGCACGATTGTTTATGTTGCGGCAATTGGAGGTAGTGCAGCTGCTCGGTTAATCAAGAAAGGTGTCACTCCAGTCAAGGCGAAATCGGAAGAAGAAGAGATTGCTGAGATTCTCAATAAGTTAGTGCAAACTCTCAAAGGAAGCCCTCCGCCTTGGTTGCGTAAAGCTTTACAACCAAAATCCCAAAGCTTTGAAGATGAATTGGAAGAGGAAGCAACCGTATGACGACAACGAATAGTGTTAACGGAACAACTCCAACAGAAATCTTAAACTCGCCTTTTCTCAAGGCGATCGTGCAACAATTCCGAGGTCAAGATAGTTATGGAACTTACCGTAATTGGTCGGATGAGTTGCTGCTCAAACCATTTATTGTAAGTAAACAAAAGAAACGCGAAATCTCTCTTGAGGGTGAAGTCGATCCGGTGACTCAAGCACGCATTATGGCGTTTTATCGCGCTGTAGCTGCTTGTATTGAAAAGGAAACAGGTCTTTTATCGCAAGTTGTCATTGATTTGAGCCATGAAGGATTTGGTTGGGCGCTCGTCTTTTCCGGTCGTCTTTTGTTAGTAACAAAGACCTTACGCGATGCACATCGCTTTGGCTTTGATTCGTTGGAAAAATTAGCAGAAGAAGGAGAAAGGTTCGTACAAAAGGGAATTGATTTGGCTAAGCGCTTTCCCGAAGTCAGTAAGGTTTAAAAAAGAAGAGCGATATGAGGGAAGAGTGAAGATTGAATTTAGAAGAAATTACTTTTTCTATCTTTTCTCTTCTATCTTCTTTTACACAAAGAGGTGTTTATGGCACAAGCTGAAGAAATATCTACTATTGAGGAGCTGAAAACTCAAATAAAACGCCTCAATAGTAAAGCTGGTCAAATGAAAATGGACTTGCATGATTTGGCAGAGGGATTACCAACAAATTATCAACAGCTTATGGATGCTGCCTCTGAAACTTATGAAATTTATCGTCAATTAGATGAACTTAAGCAACAGCTAAAAAAACTGGAGCAGGCAAAATGAACTGGGATTATAATAAATTCAAAAATCTCGTAGATGCAGAGGAGTATTTTGATTTTTTTCAACTCCCCTACGACCAAAATGTTGTGCACGTCAACCGTCTGCATATTTTGAAAAAGTTTTCTCAACTTATCAAAGAAATTGATGAAAATTATACTGACCTCAGTCTCTCAGATAGGTTAAGTAAATATCGTGAGGCTTTTTCTAAAGCCTATGAGGTATTTCTTGAATCAACACCCCAAGAACAAAAGCTGTTCAAAGTGTTTAATGAGAAGCCTAAAAATGTAGTCACGCTGACAGAAATCACATCGGATTAGGAGGTAAAAAGTGGTAAACCTAACGCCTACCGAATTGGAACGTTACCGTCGCCAAATGATGCTTCCTAATTTTGGCGAAGTCGCACAGAAGCGCCTCAAGTCAGCGACGGTTGTGGTTACAGGAGTAGGAGGCTTGGGCGGTACGGCGGCGCTATACCTTGCGGTAGCTGGCGTTGGGCGGCTGATTCTGGTTCGGGGTGGTGATCTGCGGCTTGATGATATGAATCGTCAGATTCTGATGACGGACGATTGGGTAGGCAAACCCAGAGTATTCAAAGCAAAAGAAACTCTGGAAGCGATCAATCCTGATGTCCAGGTGGAAGCAGTTCATGAATATGTCACCCCGGAAAATGTAGACTCCTTGGTGCAATCAGCTGATATGGCTCTTGACTGCGCTCATAACTTTACGGAGCGCGATTTGTTAAATGAAGCTTGCGTACGCTGGCGTAAGCCTATGGTGGAAGCAGCAATGGACGGGATGGAGGCTTACTTAACCACGATTATTCCTGGTGTCACGCCTTGTTTATCTTGTCTGTTTCCTGAGAAGCCTGATTGGGATACACGTGGCTTTGCAGTTGTGGGTGCTGTTTCTGGAACACTGGCTTGTCTAGCCGCATTGGAGGCTATCAAGCTGATCACTGGGTTGAGTCAACCTCTGTTGTCAGAACTTTTGACAATTGACCTGATCCGGATGGAATTTGTCAAGCGCCGTTCTTACCGCGATCGCTCGTGTCCTGTATGCGGTAACAGTGCGCCCTGGAGATACTCGCAATCCAATCCTATGGAAACCACCAGTCATTGCAAGTAAATATTGGTCATGCTGGTGTCTTCATTCATTGCTTTAGGGTTTGCCATAGGTTTGTTTCAGCTCAGTGCAAAAATCGCAAATCAAATCTGGCAGTTCCTGGCTATATTGATTGTTTTGTTCTGCCTAGGTTTAAGCTTCATTTTTTCACCTGTGCCAATTGAAGTGCTGATTGTGATTGCTTTACTCATCACCACTAAACAAATTCACACTTTGAATCACAAGAACTAATTTCAACTCATTAGGAGGTTTGATGACGGTTACTTTAACGGAAAAAGCAGAATTTCGCCTGCGGGCGTTTCTGCGGGATTCTACTCCCGAAACCAATACGCCAACTAAAGGTATCCGCATCTCTGTCAAAGATGGTGGTTGCAGTGGCTATGAGTATGCAATGGAAGTCACAAGCTCGCCCCAACCAGATGATTTAGTCAGCCAGCAAGGCAAGGTGCAAGTTTACGTTGATGCCAAAAGTGCGCCGTTATTGGAAGGGGTGGTTGTTGATTTTGTAGAAGGGGTCATGGACGGCGGGTTTAGGTTCATCAACCCCAAGGCTACTGATACCTGTGGTTGTGGAAAGTCATTTAAAACCGCTGACTGTTCCTCTGAGGGTGTACCTTGCAGCTAAACAAGTAAAAAGTAAAAAGTTTCTTTTGACTTTCTTACATCTTTGCACCCTTGAAGTCATAAACCTAACTGTCCCGCGTGTGAGAAGAATCAAAAAATGCCTACATACCAAGTTAGATTAATCAGCAAGAAAGAAGGTCTGGATACCACAATTGAAGTTGATGAGGAGACAACCATCCTAGATGCAGCTGAAGAAAGCGGTATTGATTTGCCCTTTTCTTGTCACGCAGGTGCTTGCTCTAGCTGCGTTGGTAAAGTTGTTGAAGGTGAAATCGACCAATCTGAGCAAAGCTTTTTGGATGACGAGCAGATGTCGAAGGGTTTCGCTCTACTTTGCGTGACTTATCCACGTTCTAATTGCACGATTAAGACTCACCAAGAACCATACTTGGTCTAGTTCATATTTTGTTGCAGTGTTTTCACCCGTAAGGAAATAAATTTCCTTACTCATGTAGAGACGTAGTATGTGAGTCCAGCGCTGCGGGAGGGTTTCCCTCCGCAGGCGACTGGCGTTCGCGTAGCGTGCCGAAGGCATACCCGAAGGGCTACGTCTCTACAGTCTTTCTTAAATATGTTTAACTATTACAAAAAAGCGATTTAGTTATTAATGTTCTCTAAATTTAGTGTCAGTGGTTCCTCGCTAGAATTGCTGAAAACAGGAGAGCGAGGAATCGTCAAGTTCTGCAACATTAAGGACGAAAAATTTCTCGAAGAACTGATATCAATGGGAGTAATACCAGGAAATTCCATCACTTTAGAACAGCGGTTTCCTTGTTTTGTCATCAGAGTAGGAGAAAACAGATTGACGCTGCAAAAGGAAATTGCTCGAAGAATTTATGTCCGCATTGATGATCAGCGAACCAATGAGGAATTTGTAGAACCATGATTGAGAATACCGCTGTACGCCACCATCAAAACTTTTTACAAGTCATTCACAGTTACTATCAACTCACAAAGCCTCGGATTATTCCTCTGCTACTCATGACGACTGCTGCTAGTATGTGGATTGCATCCGAGGGAAACGTTAACCCAGTATTGCTGCTTGTGACTCTCTGTGGCGGGACTTTCGCCGCTGCAAGCGCCCAGACAATTAATTGTATCTATGACCGGGACATAGATGACCAAATGGAACGCACGCGTCATCGACCTTTGGTTTCCGGTCGCATACAGCCATCCCATGCTTTGATATTTGCGATCGCACTAGCTTGTCTTTCCTTCACCCTACTTGCTGTATTCGTCAACTTGCTAAGTGCCTTATTAACAATGTCCGGTATTGTCTTTTATATCGGCGTCTACACTCACTTACTCAAACGCCATAATTCTGCAAATATCGTCATTGGTGGCGCTGCTGGAGCAATTCCGACCTTAGTAGGTTGGGCGGCGGTAACAGATACTTTAAGCTGGGCAGCATGGTTACTATTTGCGATCATATTCTTGTGGACACCTCCCCATTTCTGGGCTTTAGCATTGATGATCCGTGATGAGTATGCCAAAGTTAGTGTACCGATGCTTCCTGTTGTCGCTGGTAGTGTTGCTGCAACTCGTCAGATTTGGGTGTACTCTTTGCTTCTTATCCCCACTACATTTTTACTCGTCTATCCGCTTGCTGTTACTGGTGCTGTTTACGCCTGTATCGCCTTTGTACTAGGGGCTATTTTCATCAAAAAAGCTTGGGCGCTTTTGCACAATCCAGATGATAAACAACTAGCGCGTTCTCTATTTCTCTACTCAATTTTTTATATGATGTTGCTATGCGTTGGAATGGTGATTGATAGCTTGCCATTAACTCATCGGCTAATCGGAGCAATTTTAGATTTGAGATTTTAGATTGAAGATAACACAGAAAAAAAAGGTAGAAGGAAAAAGGCATAGTATATTTTACCTTTTCCCTTTTCCCTTACACCTTTACCTAATTGCTCATCTCACATCCAAACTTCAAACTGAATCATTTTTCGCTCAAGATAAAGAGTTGCAGGAGAAAGCCACCTACTTTCTTAAGCAACAGCAATTATCATGTTAATATTAGCTTGTTTTAAGGATTACCGTCATCAGTAAATCTACCAATATTGTGATAAAAATCACCGTAAATTTCCTGAAACAAGGATTGAGTTTACACAGGACAAAATCTCCTGTTAGCTTCTTTTGATATGATTAGTCAACAGCAACCATCACATCTGTTGCCTTAATCACTGCGTAAGCTTGCTTACCTTCTGCAAGTCCAAGTTTTTCTGCCGAAGATTTGGTGATAATTGCCACCACTTCTACACCAGGTGCAATTTCTAAACAGACCTCAGTATTAACCGCTCCAGGTACAACTTTTTTCACAGTAGATTTAAAAGAATTGCGAGCGCTAATTTCCATCCTTTGTAAACCGTTATCTAATTATTTATGTATGGATACTAGCAAAATATGAGCAAAACTATGATGTTTACAATGAGATTTATTTAGATTTGCTAATCAAGTCTTTAAGATGGTGAAATTTCCATATAATTTTTATTATTTTTACTATCAAATCGCAGATGATGTATGGATAAGATATCCTTCTATAGGAAGCCGATTTGATTACTGAAAGATTTTTAAGATAGAAGTTTTGCTGAATAAAGCTTTTAGTCTCAGTATGCTTTCAAAATTAAAGTCGGATTCCTATATGTGTGTGGATTAGTGTTTCAAAATACCAACTGGAATACATTATGTCAGACTTAAATAATTATCAGTCTAAAGATAAAGATTTTGAGCGCAAGTGGTCGGATTATTATAACGCTGTTGTGGGTCGTCCGCCACGAGACACCCTACTTGAAGCTTTAAAGCGTTTTGACAGCGAAAGCCTCAACAAAGACGGGACACCTGTCCAACAGTCGCGGTTTGCAGTTGACTTGGGCTGCGGGGAAGGGCGAGATACAGTCGAACTGTTGCGTCGGGGTTGGCGGGTTTTGGCTATTGATGGTGAAGCTGAAGCAATTACGCGTTTATTAAATCATTCAGATATTAACCGCCAACTTCTAGAAACTCGCGTTATTTTCTTTGAAGACGTAGTGCTACCAGAATCAATAGATTTAGTAAACGCCAGCTTTTCATTACCATTTTGTCCGCCAAAGTCTTTCCCTAGTTTATGGGAAAAAATTATTTTATCATTGCGTTCTGGCGGTCGTTTCTGTGGACAATTATTTGGAGAACACGATTCTTGGGCAATTTATGCTTCCATGAATCACCATACGCGCCAACAGATAGAAATGTTGCTGCAACCTTTTGAAATAGAAATGTTAGAGGAAGAAGACCATCCCGGAAAAACAGCTATAGGGGAAGAGAAGCACTGGCATATTTTTCATATTGTGGCTCGCAAAAAGTAAGATTTTTATGATAAAAAACCTTCGCCAAGCAAATGGGTAGGCAGTGCCTACCCATTCATTATTAGATAGACAGTGCCCACCGTATCCTTACTACTGGTTAACGTCCTGGATTGGAGGTTCCTGTACCAGAAGTGCCGGAACCAGAGGTTCCTGTGCCAGAAGTACCGGAACCAGAGGTTCCTGTGCCAGAAGTGCCGGAACCAGAGGTTCCTGTACCAGAAGTGCCGGAACCAGAGGTTCCTGTACCAGAAGTGCCGGAACCAGAGGTTCCTGTGCCAGAAGTACCGGAACCAGAGGTTCCTGTACCAGAAGTGCCGGAACCAGAGGTTCCTGTGCCAGAAGTACCGGAACCAGAGGTTCCTGTGCCGGAAGTTCCTGTGCCAGAATGTCCAGAGCCAGAATGTCCAGAGCCGCTTGAGCCGGTAGTTCCCGAGCCTCCTGCCATGCTTTGTGCCATTTGTAGGTGATCGGCGACGATTGGAGCAAACTGACTTGCAAACGCTCTCAGATCAGGATCTTGCCCCTGTTTGAGGTAATTTTGGTAATTAGCCAGAGTCTTGCTATGAGCTTGAACCTGCCCTTGCATATATGCTCGGTCAAAGTCTGTACCTTTTAGGTTGCTCAGTTTCGTCAATAAAGCTTTGTTTTCCTTACCGATGTCTTTTGGTGGTGTAAAACCCTTTTTCTGCGCTATCGGCGTCAGTTGTTGGCTCGAAGTTGTATGCTCTTGAATCATGCGCTCTGCAAAGCTTCTCACTTCTTGGTTTTGAGACCGTTTAAGTGCCAGTTGACTTGTTTGGATCTCTGTCTGATCACTTTGCGCTGCCTTGGTGATAAATTGTTTATCCGCAGCAGTAAGCGAACGATTAGGACTCGTGGTGCCAGGAGAAGACGTGCCCCCAGGAGAAGACGTAGTGCGAGGAGAAGGCGGGGTTGGAGTAGAAGGGCTTGTTGTCCCTGGGGAATTCTGGGAAAGGATGAACTGACTGGAACTGTTAGAAGAACCAGAGTTAATGTTTGCTTGTGCTATTCCTTGCAAAACGATGAAGCTACTTACGCCAGCCACTCCCACAAAGCTGCCAACAAACTTTTTCATTAACCGTGTGTGATTGTGCATATTCGTTGATACCTGTGTGTTTGAATCTTTGAAAGATGGTTATGATTTCTATTCCTGAGCGCTCTTGAAGGAGATTCAGAGCAAGGTAGGTTCCAAAAATTAGTTTTATAGGAACTTTGACGATGCTTTGCTTCTAACGGTCTTCCTCGCACAAATACAGGTTTAAAGAGCATTCAGGTCAAGTCTTCTTGCCGTTGAGTTGTTAAGGCAGGCTTGAGCTTGAGTTGCTTATGATGAAAAGGTAACTACTGTAGCTTTTTTAAACTTCTACCTCAGGAATATCCTCCCCTTCCATCTATAGAGTGACTTTGGAATTGTGGGTAAGTATGTTCCTTATGATCAAGTTAGATGCTTGCTATACCAACTTCATAATACTTGTAAGCATCTCCGATCTCTTTTTTAATAACAGACCTATTTCATTTGTGATTCAGAACTCCGACTTTTTTAAGAAGTCGGATATCTTGTGTTTTAACAAATTATTTAGGTTTGCTATATTTACTAAAATCAATGCTTATTATTTAGCATTTTTGAAATTTTACTGAAATTTTAACAAGAAAGAACTCAGAACAATCGTTCTGTACTACTAGGTGATAAGTAATGGGGAAACACCACGCTAAAATTGAAAATTTGGTGGTCAAGTTTCTTCCTAGCGGGTCTGAATCCAAGGGCGTAAGTGCATTCTGCGTTTTTCTTCAACACTTCTAAATTTTTTCAAGTTGTAAAAATTCCTAATATCGAACATTAAACAAATACTAGTATCTATCTTGATAATGCTCTGAAATCTATAGATACACCGAAAGAGAGGAAGTCATTGTTATAGGTTAACAAACTAAACAAGACAGTAATGTTACAAGAAAGAAAGCGAGTTTTTCAGAGCAATACTAAGGAATGTTTATGAAGCAACATTTGAGTGAGGCAACAACTCAATGGCTTATAGCAAAAGCTTACAATATTCAAGATTTAAATGGCAGAGGTGAAAATGGCGATACAGCTTTGATGAAAGCCACAAGAGAAGGCGTTTACTCAGTCGTTAAAGAACTGATTGACGCAGGTGCAAATATCAATGCTAGAAATAATGATGGTAATAATGCTTTGTGGTTTGCTTGTTTTGGCAACCACTACAATTTGATCAATTTATTACTGATGGCGAATATTAACATTGACAACCAAAATGATAACGGCGCTACTGTTTTGATGTACGCTGCATCAGCGGGGAAACTAGAGGTTGTCAAGCTGCTCTTAAAGCATAACCCTAACTTAGATTTGAAGAACTTAGATGATTCTAAAGCTCTAGATTTTGCCAGTACTATAGAAGTTTTAACAATACTGAAATATGCAACAAAACCAAAAAGTAGGTAAAACTTATCACGACTCCACAAAGCATTCTTACCTATCAGTAATGCTCGACCCAAATTATGTGAATCCATCTACCCAACCATCACCATTTAAATTGTATCCAAAGTTTTATAGGAGATTAAAATTAAATGTCAATAATCCTATTGATTCTTTTCTTTGGCTAACCAGCGCTATTACTTTTGAAAAAAATTATCAAGATGGTCCATATAAGCTGCGAGTCAATCCATCCGCTGGCGCTCTCTATCCTACTGAAGTTTACGTACAAATTCGAGGGATAGAGGGGATAGTAGATGGTATCTATCATCTAGAAGTTGCAAATAATTGTCTAACACTCATCTATGAATTGATTGATGATGGATTAGAGAGTTACATATTACCGAATAATCGTATCATCGGATTCATTTTTTTAATGAGTTGCGTTTATTATAGGTCTAGTTGGAAATATAAAGAAAGGAGTGTGAGGTATTGCTGTTTAGATAGCGGGCACCATCTAGGCGCTATTGCAGCCTCAACTTATCTACACAATAGAAAGCTACAATTATTTTTTGATTTTGATAAACTCGCTCTCAATGCTGATTTAGGCTTTGAGAATAAAGAGTTTATAACTGCTTGTGCTATCTCTGGTGAGTTCCAAGAAAAGACAGTCAGACGTTTAAGGCTGAAAATGCCTTTTGTTTGCGGAACTGATTATTTTGAAGCTAATCAACTTATTGAAGATGGCTATCAAGCAACTGCTAGTTCTCAAAGTTCCCAAAAACAACTAGAGTATCCGCAGTTTGACTTTGACAAGGAAAGATTTTACCAAACTGTTTGGAACAGACGCTCAATCAGGCGTTTTCAGAAAAAGTCTATCTCTGCAAAAGATTTCTGGAATATCTTACAGGAAGTAGAAAAACCGATACCAACAGAAAATTTCGAGGAGATAGAAATTTACTCTGTTATTCATCGAGTCGAGGGAATATCGCCTGGGTTATATCAAGGAAATCGTCTGGTTAAAGCAGGCGACTTCAATGATAAGGTGGGTTACTTGTGTGTGAATCAAGCCCTTGCTAGAGATAGTGCTGTAACTTTATTTTTTGTTTCCAACTACAGCAATTATCAAACGGCGATGCAAATTGCTGGTTTTTTGGGACAGAGAGTGTATTTATTCAGCAACTATTGGGATATTCAGTGTAGTGGTATTGGTGCTTTCTATGATGACGAGACTCAGGAATTTTTACAAACAAATAAAGACGTACTTTATGCAATGGTCATTGGAAAATAGTTAGAGCAATCGAGAGACAAGGAGATGAAGAGGAAACATTTTTTTAACGAAGAAGATTCACGCCCTGTTCAACCAACATCGGCAGATATTATCCTGCGGCAGCAACTCGAGTATTCTATTAGCAGATACTTTTACGAAGGGTGCGATCGCACTATCCAAGATTTATTGTCTAATTGTCGGTGGTACGTAACTTTCCACACCAATACTTTAACCTTGGTTATTGAATGTCCAGACCAAGTGACAAACTGGCGTATGTTACAGAAACTTGTGACGATGGCTGCATTGCTACATACACTTGTCAGCAGTGCGAAAATTCGCCTCTGTCCTCCCAAGGGTCAAGGAATGCCTTTTGAAATGAGAGTGGATGAACTATCCGTGTACCGAGATTTGGCTTAAGCTCGCAACACAGCCCACAAAAGAATTTGCGGGATCTACTCGACATATTCCCGGCGTACAATCAACTGCTAAAACCACGTTTGTCTTTATTATTACTAACTACATTTGGTTGGATGCTGAGATTTTGACTGACTTCGCCTGAGTCAGGAACTTAGCTCATGCTCAGTCAGTCAATAACTTTGGCTTACTATGTTACGTATTTTTCCATTTGGTTAAAGGTAGTTCAAAGTTGCAGTGAATTTGAAAACAAGGGCGAGAAAAAAAAGACGAGAAAACAGTTTCATTTTTCGTGTCAGGTGTTTCTCCTTCGCTGCATCTACCCCTTTTTCCCTCTTGCCTGGCTCTGGACGCGATAAAGCCTTTCTGGTATAATAATGCCTACAATGAAGGGATTCGGATATTGGAAAACAATGGCGGAAGGAACCCCGTTATTGCTGATCGAGGCTGTGTAAGACCACCTATTCGTAAGGGCAAGGGGCAACGGTCAATCAAGTCAGAAGCCAACACCGTACCCGTAAGAGTCGGTGTTGGGTAGTTCACTGAGGCAACTTTGCACAAAATTTACTGAACACCAACCAAAGGATCTCAAAACATTAAAGCCATACCTTCTGTAGTCACAGATGTTTTTAACCAGATGAACAGAAAATTTGTCCTCACCTTGCTTTCCAGTCCTGTGCTGTTTGCTTCTATGCTGTCTCTAGCAATGATGACCCAACCAGCTAGAGCAAATCAAACAGTGAATCCAGCGGCAAACAATCTTTCCTGTGTACGTTCTCCTCACCAAGCAAACCCTAGTCCAACATGCACACGGGTTAAGAACACTGCTGGTTCCTCCGTGGAATTTGCCGCACCACAAGGCGATCAAAATAAAGCCGCCGGAGAACTGAAATTCACTGATGAAGAAAGCGAAGCAGCTGTAGCTAAATATGGCTGTGATTGTGTAGCTTGCATCAATGGTATTCGTCAAATGCGAGGTCTGGCTCCTGTGACAGGATAGTTGACAAACGAGGAAAATAGGCACACAAGAGCCAGAAATTATCTAAAAGCACCGTAATACCCCATCCTGAATGTACCCCTAGGGTGGGGTATTACAGTGGGTGATGACGAATGATCTCTAAATAATGTCTCACGTAGTGACGCAAGTGCTAGGTGTCAATGAGCCTTTCTAGAAAGAGGTAAACAAGCAATCATCGTGAAGATAATTTAAACTCAAGGTGATGTAGATTCATAGTTCCTACCTGTGTTATGTCCTCTACCATTGATTCCTTGCCACCAAATCTTGCTAAAATTGTCCAACGCTTCCAACGAGCCTCTGACCCTAAGCGACGTTACGAACAGCTCATTTGGTATGGTCAGCGGCTCAAGGAGTTTCCAGAAGCTGACAAAGTACCAGAAAACAAAGTTTCTGGCTGCGCTTCCCAAGTTTATGTCACAGCTACTCTGGAAGACGATAAAGTCATATTCCAAGGAGATTCTGATTCTCAATTAACCAAAGGATTAGTCGGGCTTTTGGTCGAAGGGTTAAATGGATTAACCTCTGGTGAAATTGTGCAACTCACTCCAGATTTTATTCAAGAAACAGGTTTAAATGTCAGCCTGACACCCTCGCGAGCTAATGGATTTTACAACATTTTTAAAACTATGCAAAAAAAAGCGTTGGAATGTCAGTTAATCGCTAATGGCTAACATATAGTTAATCGTCAATAGTTAGTTAATAGTTAATAGTCAATAGTGAATAGTAAAAAACTATGGATTATAGGCTATGGACACCGGACTATTGACTTATCAGAAAACTGAAATAGCTAAACCTTTTAAGAAAATGTTTTGTTATGCCAACCAACTTATTATCTGCATCTCCCTATAGTGAGATTGGTGGAGTCGTTCAAGAATATTTTTGGAACTGGGAAAACCAGCAATTGCGTGCTGTGTATGAAAGTTTAGGAAAAGGTCCGCAGCTTTTGCTACTCCCAGCTTTCAGTACCGTTTCTATGCGCTCAGAAATGGGCGAAATCGGCAAATTGCTTTCTCCCAATTTTCAAGTAGTCGCAGTGGATTGGCCTGGTTTTGGGCAATCTTCACGCCTTGCAGTAAATTACGGACCAGCTTTGTACCAGGAATTTCTGGAAGGTTTCGTCACATCTGTAATAAAGACGCCAGTAGCAGTGGTTGCGGCTGGTCATAGCGCAGCGTATGTTCTGCAACTGGCAAATAAAATACCATCAGTATTTTCGCGCATAGTCTTGGTAGCTCCGACTTGGCGCGGTCCGTTACGGGTTATGGGACTGAATCAGCAAACTACTGGGATGGTTAGAGAGTTAGTGCGATCGCCTTTTGTTGGTCAATTTCTTTACAAGCTGAACACCTTACCCTCTTTCCTCAGTTTTATGTATCGTCGCCACGTCTATGTAGATGCGGCAAAACTCACACCCGACTTCATCCAGCATAAATGGCGCAATACTCAACAGCCAGGGGGAAGATATGCTCCTGCTGCGTTTGTTACCGGTACCCTCGATGCTGTAGACAACCAAGCTGATTTTCTAGCGCTTGCTCGGGGTTTGTCTGTACCGTTGAAAGTCGTCATTGGAGAATCCAGCCCAGCCAAATCTCGTGCAGAAATGGATGCTTTGACAGCTTTACCGGGAGTACAAACAGTTGTTCTTCCAGGTTCGTTGGGAATGCATGAGGAATATCCACAGGCTGTGGTTGAAGCGGTTCGAGACTTTTTATTATCTTCCTGAAATTTAATTGACTCCAGATAGAAAGCGGCTTTCTCCAAGAAACCCGCTTTCTATTGTCACCTCATCCGCTACCCAATCTGTTAGCAGTACGTTTCTTGTGTCGAAAAAGCGAAAACGCTAGTAACCCAACAACACCGAGTCCAATTGTGGTTGTAGGTTCAGGTATTGGCTTGACTTGAAAATCAAAACTGAACGTGCCAGACTCGCCCAGAGGTGTGCGGTTATTAGCAGTACCTAAATCTATAAGCTTCAATGTAGCTGAATAATTTCCTTGTGGCGCAGCAGCGTCAGTCCAAAAAGTAGGAGTGAAAGAAAAATCATCCCCACTGCCGATAGTGTAAATATCGCCAACAGAGTTGAAGAGATTTGACCCTGACTGGTCAGCAATATTTAAACCATTGCTTAATGACACCAATTGTAAACCAATTGTTGCTCCCTCAAGCGATCCTTGCCAACGACTATTACTGCTATTAAACAGATATTGGTTTTCTAGTTCGCGAGAATTTTGGAGCGATCGCACAGGTTGTACATTGAGATTGCTATACTCCTCGTTTGTGGGAGTGGTAATTAAACGACCAGTAAAAACTCCTGTTCCTGGTAATAATGTTAGAGGCGATTGTTGTGTGTATGGTTCAGGAATTCTGTTATTTGTGTTGGTTGAGGTAATGGTTGGACTGTTTTGTGACCCTAAATAGCTGTAAGCACCAATACCGTGGAAATGGTTGGTTGTGGGGTCTTCTTCCCTATGTGCATACACAAAAGTCAGACGATTATAGTTCGGGTTTTCCAATCCAGCGTACGTACCGCTGGTAAGAACCTGTAAAGTATCTCGCCCTATGAAGTATTCAGTGTCATCAGCATGACTATGAGCGTCATGAGCTTGTGCTGATGTCAACGCGGTAGATAACACTAGGGGTACTGACACTAAAAAGCTGACTGCAATAGACACAGATGCTTGCCCTGTTTGAATTCGTTGCTTAAGAAACCAGGTCGTCTTATTCGCAACCACAACGCTTCTCCATCTAATTCTAATTTTTACTTTACGATAATGATTATCATAATTTAGTGAATTTTGTTTATTAAGAATTTTTAAAGAGAATCCCAAGCTACTGTTTCGCTTCAGATGATGTCAGGGCGATGGGCGTAAGCCTGGCGGCACCGCACGACTCAGCCCCGGTGGAAGCGATCGCCTGATTCCCAAAAGGTACAACCCTAACAGCAACTTGCTTTTCTGTGGTGAAAATGGCGAATTGTGGTTTGGTCAAAGTTTCGGGCGCGGCTGATTTCTTATTTCCAATCTCAAGTGGGAATTCAGCAAGCAAGAGGTGATTTATTTTATACCCCTTTCTAAAAAAGTCTAATGACTCTTGAGAGAAAATTAGTTATGCTGTGTGTGCAAGACTCCTATGTTTTCGTAAATTATGAAAGTAGCTAAACTGATTCTTCTAGCGTCTCCTGCACTTGTAGCATCTATGCTGGTGTTAGCCAAACCTGCAGAAGCATCAATTGTGAAATCTGCACCTGCTCAACCACACCTTGCTTTGGCATCTGATCAGCCAGTTTCTCAATCAGTCACACCAAATTCCTCTCAAGAGTCTAATCCGATCACGGATCAAATGGGTTGCAAGTGCGCTACTTGCGTTCAAGCTAGACTTGAGCTACAAGGCAAGTTACCTATCTCCAACCATTTATAAACTTATAAATTGTCGAGTAAGAATGATAAAATATGAATTATGAATTGTGATAAAATTCATAGTTCATAATTTTCGATTTCCAACTATTCAAAATTTTTATATTAATAATATGTTTATAAGCTTAACAAAAATCTCCCCATTTATTTCTATGTAAAATTATATCGACTCAGAAAAGCGCTTTCTCGAAGAAAGCGCTTTTTTTGGTGCTGAGCTTATTTATTTTGTCCTCGCAAAAATATTAATTTTATTTGCGATAGTGTAAATTCATTTAGAGATAATGATTATTATATTCACAAATTGGGTCAAGTTTGACCCGAATTCTCATGAAAGGAAAGATATATGTCCCTAAACGTGAGCGTGCATCTGATTGAACAAGCCAAAGCAGGTACGGTTAACGAAACAGACTTTGTAGCGAGCATCAGAGAATCGTTACCTTATGCTTGGAGTATTGTTGAAGGTTTAGCTGAACGTTTGGCAAGAGGTGAAGAATGGGCTAATCATGCTGTAGCGCCACCAAGTGAAAAAGCACGCGCTCAATTATTGCGAATGATGGGTGGAGATGCTATTCGTGGAGCAGTTGAGCGTTATTTTGGAATAAAATTGGCATTTCAAAATTGTCACAACGTTGGTGCATTTCACCTAGATGGATTAGATTCGTCTGCTTACCAAGACTTTATCTCTATCGAAAGTCAAATTCTTAACCAAACACCTGACTTAGTAGACTGCTAACACTAGACTTTCTGTAAGACTACCGGAAGAATAAAGCTGCGAAACCCCCTTTCATCCCCCCACTAAAAAGTTTTTCCTTGTCTGTCCCTATAACGGGGAGTTGGCGGGGATAGGGAAAGAGGGGGGTTTCGCTTATGAAAATTTTTCTATAATTGCCTAAAGATGCATAATATAGCTGGCGAAAACAACCCGTATAAGCAATATCCGCCATCATTATTGTGTTTGTGCAAATAAAAGTTGTTATGTCAAAAAAATTACGATTAACCCTACCATTACCTACTGCTCTCGTCGCTCTTACTATTGGCTTGTTCGGGTGCCAGAATCTGGGTAGTGTAGCAAACACTTCTTCTACTGCGACTGTTTCTGAACTCAACAGTAATCTTCCTAAAGTCGTGGTAACGACAAGCGTATTATGCGACTTAACCAAACAGATTGCACAGGAGACAATTAATCTCACCTGCTTGATTCCCCCTGATACAAATCCCTACCTTTATCAACCAAAACCAGAAGATCGCCAAGCCATTGAGCAAGCTCAATTGATTCTTTTCACTGGGTACAATTTAGAACCTAGTTTGCTCAAGTTAATGAAAGCGAGTAAAAACAGTGTGCCTAAAATTGCAGTTGCTCAACGTGCTGTTCCTCAACCACTAGAGTTTAGAGGAGATGGTAACACAGTACCAGACCCTTACATTTGGCACAATGCTAACAATGGTATGAGGATGGTAGAGGTTATTAGCAATAACCTGGGTAAAGCGATACCAGAAAATGCATCGCTTTACAGCAGCAACGCGCAAAAAGTCAAAAATGAACTCACCAAATTGGATGCTTGGATTAAGTCAAGAATTGGTAGCGTTCCCGTCAAACAACGCGAATTAGTCACAACCCTCGATGCAATGGGTTATTATGCCAAAGCTTACGGTCTTTCATATGCAGCGGCTTCGGAAGGTGTTAGTGATCAGTCTAAACCTACTGCGACCCGAGTAAAAGCACTGACAAGATACATCAAACAATCTGGCGTTCCAACACTTTTTTTAGAAACAACAAATAACCCTGATTTGATGCAATCTGTCGCTGAAGACACAAAAGTGAAACTGTCAGAAAGAAAGCTATTTGTTGATAACTTAGGTGCGCCAGGAAGCGAAGCGGACACCTATCAAAAAATGATGGTTGCTAATACACGCACAATTGTAGAAGGTTTGGGCGGGACATATCTGATATTTGAGCCAATACTCTCAAAGTAGCCAACGCCGTTGGAAAATTCGGTAATCGGTAATGGTCGATGGGATATCCCACCATTACCATGTGAGTATTACGTAATAATACAAATAGTATCAGTAGTATTAGGTTAACAACATGACTTGCGAGTTGTGTGAAAGAGAAGTGGAACCATTAACGGTTCACCATCTGATTCCTAAGCAGAAAAAGGGTCATCATGGACCGAAGATCAATATCTGTTCTGCCTGCCATAAGCAGATTCACACCCTGTACGATAATACACGCTTAGCACAGGAATTAAACTCGCTGGAGAAGCTAAAAAATGAGCCGCAAATGCACAAATTCCTCTGTTGGGTAAGCAAGCAAGACCCCAACAAACGGGTTAAAGTGCATCGTAGAAGAGCTTAAAGCGGTGGTGCTGGAATAGGTTTCGCCGGAACTGACATTGGATCTACCCCACCTTGCCCAGCCCTTTCAACGCGAACAAATGAACTAGTGAGCCATTTGAATGACACAAGTTGCAGATGACCAGGAAAAGAGGTATTTTCGAGCGATTTTAGCGTGTGTTAAGTCTCGCAGTTGTGAGTGGAGTTGAGAGTAAAAATCGGCGATCGCCATCGACAGTAAAAACTCCGCTTAGCGATGATCAAAAGGTGTGATGAGCGAGCAACCCGAAATGCTTGAGTTGTCTCCAAGAGGCACGAGGGGGGCTGCGCCCTCCCTCAGGACTCCCCCCGTTGGCTGTCGCTGAGTGACCGCCAGTATCAAAATAGCGAGTGAAGCGGCATCGGCGGTCGCGGCGGTCACTCACCGCTTCGCTGCGACAGGCTCAAAAAAGAGTTACAAACAGATGAGAAGGAGTCAGAATTCAGAATTCAGAATATCCCCAAAGGATATTGACGGGGGTTTCAAAAAGGATGCTCCGCATTTTACTTCGACCTACTTAAAAGCAGGGGCTTTAAACCTCGACTCATCTGCGGCTTCGTACAGGACTCCCGCCTGACTCCTGACTGCTGAGTTCTTCTTGGTATTTTTTTAAAAAATAGGTATTCTTCTAGCGGTTCGGGAGTAAGTAACTCTGAGAGGATGTCTGAAAAGTTGTGGACAAGTGATTTTAATCACGCAAGTTGTTTTAACATTAAACGAATCATAGCGATATAAATAAACGTCTGTGTAGTCTCAGGAAGTACTTCATAATCCTTACTAAG
>JAESFT010000389.1_pt1 | contig 29763 bp, 21 predicted proteins | sample 9269451 | NCBI WGS metagenome assembly JAESFT01 (sample SAMN14502557, study PRJNA617106) | algae metagenome | isolation source: Scytonema hyalinum WJT4-NPBG1 and co-occurring heterotrophs from well... | place: USA: Mojave Desert, Joshua Tree National Park, California | collected 2006-05-25
CGCATCTGTAGGTAGGAACTTGAACACTTGCCAATAACGTAGTACACGAGGTACTTAGTCGGGTCAACTACTGTCCTTGGACTTAGGCTAGAAGCCCAGCGTCTTTAGACCTGGGTTGTTGACATCAATAATACATGGTAGGCGCTTATGTGGTTTATTATGGCGTTATTTTGGTTTCATGCTTCCGAAGTATAACTAGCCAATAAGCAAGTTGGGCGTCCCAAGGCTTTGTGTTCATAAATTTATGCTCAAATGCGAACAGCCTTTCGTATTTTTTGAGAATAGAAAGAAGCAGATTCCTCACCTGTAGCACACTCAGCGGCAAACTGAATCAGGTGATGACCTACTAATCCAACATGAATCAAGTCTTCTATGTTACCTGCTTTGAGTGCTGGTTTAGCCATTTTCCAAAAAGTTTTCCGGTAATTTCCGAAAACCCCTACCCGTAGCAAAATGTTAGTTAACATTGTCAAACCTTTACGGATATTTGCCCAAGAAGTGCGGGCTGGACTGTTTGGTACTTTTATCCGGTTTGGGTAAGTATGCTCTATATTGTAGGCAAATCGCTGATACAAAAATTCTGGTTCGTATGCTGTTGTAATACAGCGACGCCACATTTCAACTACCTGCTCGTAAGGCATTAAAAACTCGATATTCGACTCACGATTTTCATCAAAGACGAGTCGCCCTTCTAGTTCTAACCTACGCCACAATGGAGTTTTTGGTAATGCATGAAGCAGGTTAATTGTCAACATGGGAATCTGGGACAGACGAATAAATTCCAGAATTCGGTCTGCGGTATCTAGTGTATCTGTATCAAACCCGAGGATGATTCCCGATACAACTTCCATGCCGTAGCTATTTAAAACTTTCACTGCCTCAAGAATCGGCATACTGAGGTTATGAGTTTTGGAAATCGCTTGGAGAGCGTTAGTTTCTGGTGTTTCAATACCACAGAAAACTGTACAAAAATATGCCTCGCGCATCATTTCCAAAAGTTTGGGACTTTGAGCCAGATTCAGGGTGGCTTCACAGGCAAACTGAATGGGATAGCCATTGCGCTTTTGCCAGTCAATCAGGTGTGGAAGCAACTTCATGAGGGCACGGCGATCGCCCACAAAGTTATCATCGACAAAATACACTGCTCCCGGATTACCAGATTCCAGCATCGCATCTAGTTCCGCTAGAACTTGCTCTGGAGTTTTTAGACGAGGGTTGTTGCCGTAAAGCGCAGGAATATCACAAAATTCACAGTGATAAGGACAACCACTGGAGAATTGAACGTTGGCAATGAAATATTGATTGAGATTGAGCAGGTGATAAGCCGGAATGGGAAAATCACTTAGAGGCAATCGTTCGTTGGTTTCAAAGCGAATTTGCTGTTGGGGACGTTCGCTGTGTAAATCCAGATACTCAATCATCGAGTCAGTTGCATCCCCTAATTCACCCAAATGTAAAATATCAAAATCAGGGTAATATTCTGGGCAACCAGACACCGAGGGACCACCTACAACTGTGATTTTGCCTTCTCGGTGGGCAATTTCATTAATTTGATTGATTTGCGAGCGCTGGATGTGCATTCCACTCACAATCACCACATCCGCCCACTGAAAATCCGTTCTGGTTGCAGACTGCACATTCTCATCAATAAAGCGGACTTCCCACTCTTGAGGTAAGTAAGAAGCTACAATCAAAATGCCTTGCGGTGGCATGAAAGCTTTGACATTCCCCATCAACGGGTAGGCATGGTGAAAGGTTCCAAACGATCGGCTGTACTTGGGAAAGACACAAAGAATGCGTCGATGATGGCGCGGAACGTAGCGGGTTGTTTGAGTTGTCTTCTCAAGAACAGGCTTTTGTGTTGGCATTACGTAACCATCCATCGCAAATTTCTCCCCACAAACCGCAACAGCTAACTTGATAATACTTTGGCAAAATCACTTGTAATTTCCACTAGCTTACCGCCTTTTGTCAGTTTCAGTCGTCGCCCGCGCCACTCAATTGTGTTGCCAAAGAAGCCGCAGCACCAGATGCCAAAGTTGATCAGGTCGGATAAAGGAATGAGCCAGAAAAATTTTTGGACACATGGATCTTGAAGATATTTAACGCCAACAATCCAGCCCATGATTAACCTTGTACTCCAGGTTAAACCAGCGACTACCCAACCGAAAACCGATCCGAGTGTTGCTATTAAGAATAATAAGCTGATTGCTGTGCCGTGGGTAAAGATGAGTCCGATATAGCCCCAAGGTCGAGAAACTCGTGTGCAACAATTCCAGCGTGTTTGGCGATGGATTAAATCAATCAAGCTTTCTGTTGCGATCGCATGGTTAATCACATACTCAGAAAGTACGACTTCATAGCCTGCTTGGGCGCTTAAGTAGCCAAGTTGGAAATCGTCTGCCAGATAATCAGCAATTGCCCCAAATCCTCCTATTGCTTCCAAGACACTTTTGCGGATTGCAATGGTTGGACCGAGGGCAAAGTTCATACCCTCGAGCGATCTTGCGACTAAAACGCTAGCATGATACTCAGTAGATATGCCGATGGCTTCCAAGATTGCTGCCCACCCTCGAACTTGCGGACGGTACAAACAGGTGACAACACCCACAGCTGGGTTGCGCATTGGCTGGATGACTCGCCTCAAATAATCTGGCCCGACGCGAACATCGCTATCTGCAAGCAGCAGCAGCGAATACTTGGCTTCAGCTTGTACGTTCGCTAGATTACTAACTTTGAAATTAGTCCCAATCGTGCGATCGCTTATAACAAGACGAATATCAATTGTTGGGAAATCGTCGATGATTTTCTTGACAATTTGCACACAAGGGTCATTCTCATCGCGGACACCGAAGATGATTTGGTACTCCGGGTAGTCTTGTTGGCAAAATGAAGCGAAGTTTTCGTAAGTATCGATGTCGAGACCGCAAATTGGCTTGAGGATACTAATGGGTGGGTGGAAGTCGGGATCAATCTGTGTCTGATCGGAAAAGAACTCAATTGCCGCATAGATCCCATAGCAGTAATACCAAATTGCCGACAAACACACAATCAGGAGCAGAAAGTAGAGCCCAGTGCCTGTCAAAGCAAAATAATCTGAGCCAATCTGATGCATGAGTTGATGCAAATAAAACATCCGTTACATAAGACTTAGACAAAGCTACCCAATATTAGAATAAGTTACTTGACACATTCTAGATTGGACTTTTACCTGCACATCATTTTATGACCTTTCTATGTAGAAGATATTACTTTAAAATGAAGAAAGTACGACTTTTGGCTGATAGTATAATCAAAAAAAATCTATATAATATTTCTCTTTTGTAGGAGCGCTCACTCAATTGGTTTGCAATCAAGCGTTATGAATCTGATTTCCTTTCTGCTGCGTTCTTCTTGGCGGATGGTGGCGATCGCAATTGTCACCGGATTTTTAAGTGGTGGCAGTAGCGCTAGCCTCATAGCCTTGATCAGCACTGCCGCAACTCGCAGCACTAGCCAACGCCTCACATACCTCGCTTGGGGCTTTGTTGCGCTGGCATTAGTGGCGCTGATTACCAGTATCATTTCTCAAGTTATGCTGATTCGCTTATCTCAGCATGCTGTGTTCCAATTACGAATGCGCTTAAGTCGCCAGATTCTTTCTTCCGAGTTGAGTCACTTGGAACAGATGGGAAATCCAAAACTCTTGGCAACCCTGACAGAAGATGTCCAGACAGTTGCTAATGCTGTACACCAGCTTCCTTACCTATGTATTGATATTGCCATTGTAGCAGGTTGTTTGCTGTATATTACTTGGCTATCCTGGTTCGTACTTGTGATGGTTGTGGGACTTGCAGTGGTAGCAATTGGCAGTTCTCAGTGGCTGTTAAAAAGAGGAGAGAGATTCCTTGCTCTTGCGCGAGATGATCAAGATGTCCTGTTTAAGCATTTTCGTACCATTACTGAAGGAGTCAAGGAACTCAAGCTACACTACAGGCGGCGTCAAATCTTCCTTTCTAAAAACCTGCAATCAACAGCTGCTGCATTCAGCCGTCACAACATTCAAGGTCTGATCCTATTTACATCAACAACAAGTTGGGGAAGACTTTTGTTTTTTTTCGCGATGGGTTTTGTGCTGTTTGCGCTACCCAATCTGCTGACTATTACTCCTGAAACTCTCTCTGGCTACATCTTGACATTTGCATACTTGATGATGCCGATGAACAACATTTTGGAGAACCTCCCCTTAATTAGCAAAGCTAACATTGCTTTGCAAAAGATAGAGTCGCTGGGTTTATCTTTGGCAAACCAAGCTGAACAGTTGACGGTTCCACCCGAAAGCAAGTCTTCGTGGCAGTACTTACAACTTGTCAATGTGACCCATACTTATCGCACAGACCAAGAAGACAGCAGCTTTATTCTCGGTCCTGTTGACCTAAGGTTTTATCCTCAACAACTCGTGTTCATCGTTGGAGGAAATGGGAGTGGTAAATCCACTTTAGCCAAACTCATTACAGGACTTTACATTCCGGAAGTTGGAGAAATTTTGTTCGATGGGGAGTTGATTAGCGAACAGAATCGAGAATGGTATCGTCAGCATTTTACCGTAGTATTCTCTGACTTCTATTTGTTTGACGAACTTTTAGGATTAGACAATGTTAATTTGGATACTCAAGCTCAAGAGTACTTAAGGCTCCTCCAACTCGACCACAAAGTCAAAATTAAAAATGGTAAACTTTCCACCACAAATCTTTCGCAAGGACAGCGGAAACGACTGACTTTACTGACGGCATACTTAGAAGACCGACCAATTTGTTTGTTTGATGAGTGGGCGGCTGACCAAGACCCAGTATTTAAAGAAATATTCTATACGAAACTTCTACCAGAACTGAGAGATAGAGGCAAAACAGTGCTGGTTATTAGCCACGATGATCGGTATTTTCATGTAGCAGACCGGGTCATAAAACTGGATTACGGTAAAGTGGAGTTTGACAAAAAATCTAATGACTAAAATTCTGTAGAATTTATTGTGAGTATTTTTTAGAAAAAAGTATAATATTATGCCCCATAGTAACTCGGTTTTGCAGTCAAAAAGGCGTTCATTATGGCAAATGGTACTACAGGGATTTTTGGATGGGGGACCTTCCACATGTCAATTTGCCATTACCAGTGCGTGCAATGCCCGTTGTGGCTTCTGCAATTTTGCAGTAGATCGGTTGCCTATGGATTTGAGGCATTCTGTAACGCTAGATGATGCAAAGCTGGCGGCAGAGATTCTCTATCGCAATGGGGTGTATTACCTCATCTACGTGGGTGGTGAGACAATGCTCCATCCCCACTTGACAGAAATAATAGCTCATGCATCAAGTATCGGTATAGCACCGATGATTGTGACTAACGGTTCGCTCCTGACGCCAAAGCGCATTGACGAAATGGCTGATGCAGGGCTTTTAGGAGTTTTTATTTCCATTGATGCTGCTGCGGCTTTGGAACATGAACAGAACCGAGGACTGACGGGAGTGTGCGATCGCATCCGCGATGCCAATACTCATTTGCGCCGCCGAGGCATCGGTACCACTGCCTCAGTCACCATGAGCCGACTAATAGATGATTATCAAAAGCTACCACCATTCTTAAACTCACTTGGGTTTGACACCGTCAACTTCTCCTATCCACTCACGACTCTGGCATCGTCTTACCTTGGTTACGCGGACTCAAACTTAGTCGATTATACTGCCGAGGAATTGCATGAGCGCTTCGAGAGTGTCAAAGCGCTCAAACGTGATTTTCGCGTCGTAAATCCCACCATTTCCATAGAAGATATGCAGCGCCATTTACAGGGTGAACCAGAGCAATTTGGCTGTCTTGGTGGCTGGAAGCTTTTTTATCTAGACTGGCACCTGAACCTCTACCGGTGCCACAACTGGGATCAGCCATTGTGCCATATTACAGAGTTTGACGGCACACAGCGGGTTCGTGATGGCTGTACAGCGTGTGTCATGAATTGCTACCGCGACCCCAGCGTCATGCAACATATTGCTATTGCCGTTAATGATGGGGTGCAGGCAGCAGCACGGGGAGAGTTTAGGCAAGCTTTGCAACATTGGTTTAACCGTAAAAACTTGCTTTCTCTCAAAGCCGTCTTGGAAGAAGCGACTTGGATACGCCAGTTGTAAGGGACTTCCAAATTAAAAAGTGTCCAATTTTTTCTTGTGGGATGGGATTGGCACCCGTCCTATAAACCAATACGGTTCAGTTAAGGTTGATGTGTAAAAAATTACCTGTGTACAGACGCGCCATGGCGCGTCTGTACATTTGGAGCGTTGTTGGTTATTGGTTGGTAGCTGCAGGTTGATAGTTGTTGGTTGTTCTTTACCACTAACTACTATCCACTACCCACTACCTAGCCACAACTGATTGCGTTTTAGCACCCGCCTGGGTGTGGCGGTCTTTCAGGTAAGAGAAAAATTCGCGTCCCTCACGCAGGCGACGCACTAGCATCTGAGGATTAGTCAGCATTTCACCCACAATTGGGATGATGGCTTGGGGTCGGAAATAGAAGCGACGGTACATCTGCTCAACAGCATCCTCAATCTCGGAACTGGAGAGATTCGGATATTGTAGTGAAGACATTTGAATGCCGGATGAGGCAACTAGGGAATTGTCGCTAAACCAACCATTAGTCTGAGCTTGTTGATAAAGTTCGGTTCCTGGATAAGGAGCGGCGATGGAAACTTGGATAGTATGAGGATTCACCTCGCAAGCAAAGCGAACGGTCTCCTCAATTGTTTGGCGGGTTTCGTTTGGCAAGCCGATAATAAATGTGCCGTGTACGGTGATCCCGAGTTTGTGGCAGTTCTCCATAAACTTCCGCGCCACCTCTAATTTAATGCCTTTCTTGATCCCGTCTAGAACTTGCTGATTGCCGGATTCAAATCCCACTAGCAATAGGCGCAAGCCGTTGTCACGCAGTTGCTTGAGTGTATCGTAGTCCAAGTTGGCGCGGGCGTTGCAGCTCCAAGTAAGCTTGAGTCGCTTCAGGTGTTCGCTGATGGCGATCGCCCGCTGCTTATCAATGGTGAAGGTGTCATCATCGAACATATATTCCTGAACCTTGTCACCAAAAATGGCTTTGGCTTCTTCCATTTCTCGCCCAACCGCTTGGGGGCTTTTGGTGCGGTACTGATGACCGCCTATCGTCTGAGGCCACAGACAAAAGGTGCATTTGGCAGGACAACCACGACCTGTATAAAATGAAACGTAAGGATGTAAGAGATAACCGATAAAATATTTTGTAATGTCCAAGTCACGAGCATAAATTGGCAGAACACTGGGCATTGCATCCCAATCGTGGATGAAATCGCGTTCAGCATTGTGATGTAAATTACCGTTTTTATCTCGGTAACTCAGCCCCTTAATCTGATCCCAAGGTTTGCCTTGCGCCAGTTCCTGACAGGTGTAATCGAACTCGTTGCGACAGACAAAGTCTATAATCGGGTTTTCGCGTAGTGTTTCGTCTGGTAAGACTGCCACATGCGCCCCAACAAACCCAATCTGCACATCAGGGTTTTGTTCCTTAATTGCTAAAGCACACTTGGCATCATTAGCCAGCGAGGGTGTGCTGGTGTGCATGATAATCAGTTCGTAATCTTTGGCGATTTTCAGCACATCTTCCACAGTTTGATTGTGTGGAGGAGCATCTACAAGCTTGCTTCCTGGGACTAGGGCGGCGGGCTGTGCTAGCCATGTAGGATACCAGAAGGAGGTAATTTCCCGCTTGGCTTGGTATCGGGAACCTGCACCACCGTCAAACCCATCAAAGGAAGGAGGACTGAGAAAAAGGGTTTTTTTCACTAACATTTCTCCTTTTGTTAAGTAAGGCAATACACTGCCTCGCAAGTTATATAGGCTGTGGCAATCTGAACCATCAGAAAAGTTGAATACTCAAGAAATGGCGTTCATTTTCGATAATTCAACTGCTTAATGAGTGCAAAACATTACTGTGGCTGAGTATATCTTTAAATACCATCAAGAGGTTTAATGAGAAAAAAATAATTTTGCAAAACCAGTCGTTTTAGTCCTATTAAGATCTATTGTTCGGCTACCCTAGACCCTGCATCAGCTTCCCATCACGATAGAGAGGCAAATGCTGGGTTGTTGCTAAGATACTATTTTAGAAGTGTGTGAGTAAGTGCGAGGAGCAATGTTGAGCAAAACCTCCGGACGCTTAGTCAGACCTAAACAAACATGGTTTCTAGTTGGTTGAGGTATGGGTGTAAGTGAACGCCCGTGGGATCCCATAAAGGAAATGCTTGACGGCGGTTATTTTACTTGCTTGTGTTAGTCAACTGGTCAAGCAGTGCAAGGACATCACTGCGGCTGAGTTTATTTTTGCCATTAGCCATAGCATCAAGAGTGCCATAAGCCAAAGTCAAGGGAATTTGACAAAAGTCTAAAGCCGGACCAGCAGGAAGGGCACTGGTGTATGCATCTGCCAGCGCCAAATTGCGACGAGCATAATGATGTAGATCTTTCGCACTCCAACCCTCGGGGAAGAAGTCCACCCCACGCACCAAGTCTTCACTGTGGTTGCGGATGATATTCACCGCCTGCAAACCGCGACCAAAGCCAACTGCATGCAGACGGTTCGTCTGCGTCCCATCGTACCAAGCCCATAAATCTGAGAGCATTAAGCCAACAGCACCTGCAACTCCAAATGTGTAACGATCCAAATCGGACTCACTACGGATTATCCAATTCGTTTCTGCCCAGTAAGCCATTCGGTCTGCCATTGCTGCAGTGGCATCCCAAATGCGAGGTGCAATTGTTGCAGGCGCAAGTATTGCCCATTCTCGAATCCGCAGGGAAACCTCTGGTAGTAGATGTTCATGTGACTTTAACCCCTTGTAGAAAGCATCGACGGCAAAGCCATCACCTCCTGCTTGTAATGTCAAGCTAATTGTATGTAACAGCTTTGCCTTGGTGAAGTTATCTAGGTCTGGATGGTCTTCAATTTCGTCAATAGCTCGCAAGCACAGGTATGCTGACGCTACCGCCTCTTGCAAGCCAAGTGGTAACTGAATAATTGGAATGTAAAAAGTCCGACTCGTTTCCTTGAGGATGTTTAATGCATCTCCATACAAGTCCATAAGACTGCAACTCCATTGGCTATGATTAACTTTGCTTAATATTGTTCGTGAAAAAGTAACCACTTAAATCAAAAAGTTGGGATTTGTGAATTTGGGATGCTTGTCTACCCAACTGCAATTGCATCAATCCACAGTCGGCTGCAAAGCTCAACCCAATCCAACAGCCACCAACTTCTGACTGACAAGGCAGATTCCGATTATCTATTTTCTTCAACCAAAGATTAAAACTATTCGCCAAGAACGACATCGGTTTCCACCTGCTGGACTTGTTAGTTATGGATCATATGTGCTTCTTGGCTCTCACTCCTAATTTTATTGATTACCGTGCTAATTGATACTAAAAATGTACGGTTAATCCTTTGCAAGCTACTCTCCTCTGTGTGCGATATCGCAAAACGCTATAGACCTGCATTAGTATGAAATGACGACAGTAATAAGTCAAAGTTCCCAGTAAACGCTTAGTTGTGACTTAGCCACCAGAACTGTTGAGTCTGTTGATCAGCGCGACCGCTGTGATCGCGCTTTCTCGGTGCCATCGCAAAGTAGAGGACTGCCTAAGAAGCGATTGATCGCTTTTGTGGGTGTTGTCGTTACCGTATCCAAAGCAAGGCATAGCCAGATAGAAGGTAAAGTACTTTAAAAGATATACCAGTCCTGTACCTCCTAAGTCATCATTTATAGGCTACGGCGTCCCAAGGAACGAGGAATATTATGCTAACAGGCGAGGCGATCGCTCCACAAGGAAAGATAAGCATGTTACTGGGGTAGATATCTTACCCGCCCTTGCCTGAGAAATGAGTATTTTCTGTTTAACGACGACTACTTTTTTAGACGTGAAGGGAAAAAAAAGGTCGTTTCAAGTTTTTCTCTCAAAAGTGCATAAGTTAATTTCACTCACCCCTATTAAGGAGTAGAAGGAAGGCGGTGAACCTAAAGCGCAAACGTATTTAGTGTTAACTACTTTCCTAGCGGTATTATCCATTAACGCATACTCTCACGCACTGTTATTAGTGCAATATTCAATTCACAAATCTACCAGGTTGCAAGGAGAAAAAAGTCATGGTTATTGAAAATTTACAGCAGTTACAAGAAGAGATTAAGCAGGAACTATTGAATGCAGTAAATAACTCTAAATTAGTCGAATTATTCCAGCAATACGGTTTAACAGGAGACGGACTGGTAACATTTCAGTGCATACTCGATATAACTAAAATTCAATTGAGTGATGCTGTTGTGAATCAGCGACTTGAAGAAAGTTTACGAGCAATTGGAGAGAATGAACTCATTATATCAGCATGTAATTGCTGGTGCGAAAATCCACCAGAATATTGTTGTAAGTGTGTTAAGTAAACTGTAACGGTATTGTTAACTTAATAGCTATAGTCTCAACTTATTGAGAATAAAAGTGATGACACTAGCTTAGGAAGCCCTTTCTCCTACTAGCAATTAATTTTGTCTCATTCTTAATAAGCTAGCTTTCCAGCAGTTAAGTTGACAATACCGCTATCCATTAAGCTTTGCTAAGGAGTGAAACGCAGATTACCAACGTCAATGTAGTCTACTCTATTAAAGATCACTTCTACTTAGCCTGCAATTTATTATATTGCAGGCTAATGAAGTATGTGATACATAGATTTGAGGTAAGCAAAAATGTCTCAAAGCCGAAGCAGTCAGGTCTGGAAATTAGCGCTAGCGAGTGCTTTCGCAATTGGTGGAGTACTTGCCTTGTATGGGGATTATGCCTTAGCTCAAATCAGAAGCGATGGCACCCCAGTAGCTGAAAGTTCAGCAGTTAAACCTAATCCGAACAATGACCGCCCTAGTAACGAGGTTAATGGTAGAGCAAATTGTACAGCCAACCTGTTCCGCAGGGTTGAACATTTTTCTACTTCCACCGATGTAACAGATGACAGGAACAACACAGCTGATATTAACAACATCACCGAGGTGACGGCTAAGTCTATCTCTGATGTAGGTAGCACATTTCGAGTCAACGGCACCACCAATCTGTTTTTGCTCAATTCCATTAGAAAACTGCCATTTAGTGATGCTATTGTGGATCAGCAACTTAAAGAAAGTTTACGAGCAATTCCAGAGAATGAACTCATTATATCAGCATGTAATTGTTGGTGCGAAGATATAAAACGATTTTGTTGTAGGTGTGTTAAGTAAACTGTAACGGTATTGTTAACTTAATAGCTATAGTCTCAACTTATTGAGAATAAAAGTGATGACACTACCTTAGGAAGCCCTTTCTCCTAGTAGCAATTAATTTTGTCTTATTCTCAATAAGCAATCTTTTCAGCAGTGAAGCAGTAGGCTGGGTTGAGGAACAAAACCCAACCTACTAGTATTTCGGTAATCCAATACCAATAAGGAAGTAATATAGTCGCAGTATTACCGTTGTTCAGCAACAGTTACTTCTCATAGAGGGGTGCAATATCTGGGATGAGTACTGTTTGGAACTATTTTAAAGGGCTAGGAGTTGCAATAGGTGGTGCAATAGCTTTCTCTGCTAACTGTGCCATTGCCCAAATTACCCCGGATGCCACTCTACCGAGTAATTCTCGCGTTACAACACAGGATAATATCAGAATTATAGAAGGTGGAACCCGAGCAGGAACCAATTTGTTCCACAGCTTTGAGCAGTTTTCTGTACCTACTGGGACTACGGCTTCCTTTAACAATGCACTTGATATTCAGAACATTATTAGCCGGGTCACGGGTAAGTCTGTTTCTAACATTGATGGCACCATTAGCGCTAAAGGCACAGCAAACCTGTTTCTGATTAATCCCAACGGCATTATTTTTGGTCCCAATGCCTCCCTGAACATCGGCGGTTCATTTGTAGCAAGTACGGCTAGTAGTCTTAACTTTGCCGATGGTATCAAATTTAGTGCTACAGATCCCCAAACCACACCCTTGCTAACAGTCAATGTTCCCATAGGCTTGCAATTTGGAGCAACTGCGGCACCCATCCGCAATCAATCACAAGCAAGTCCAGGTGGAGCAACCAATATCTCGAACTTCCCTGTTGGTCTACAGGTGCAAACAGGTACAACCTTGGCACTTGTAGGGGGTGATGTGACGTTGGAGGGGGGAAATTTAACGGCATCAGAGGGACGAATTGAGTTAGGAAGCGTCGCTGGCAATAGTCTGGTCAGTCTAAATCCATCCAACCAAGGTTGGGTCTTGGGGTATGAGGGTGTCCAGAATTTCCAGAACATTCAACTCATCCAGCAAACAGTTGATGGTTCTGAAATTCGATCTTTTATAGATGCTAGTGGCAACGATGGCAGTGGTAACATCCAGGTGCAAGGCAATTCTGTAGAACTAATTGGTAATGTGCGATTGAGAAATTTAAGTAATGGTGTCAAAGATGGCGGAGATTTAACGATTACCACAAGAAAATTAATTGTTCGGGATGGCGCACAAATAGGAACTTCTACTTTTGGAGAAGGTGCAGGAGGAAATTTGACCGTTAACGCCTCTGAGTCTATAGATTTAATTGGTAGCTTTAGCACACCAGTTCCTACTGTACTAAGTAGTACAACTTTTAGCAGTGGAAAGGCAGGTGACATAGTTCTCAACACTACAAGGTTGCGTATTCAAGATGGAGCACAGGTATCAGCAGCATCTGGTGCAAGACAACAGAACTCAAAATTTATACCAGCTACAGGATCTGCAGGAAATTTGACCGTTAACGCCTCTGAGTCCGTAGAGATTATTGGAACCTCTACAGATGGTTTTGCTAGTAGCTTATCTACTCAAACTTTCGGTTCCGCAGATGCTGGAAAAGTGACAATCTCCACAGGGCAATTGATTGTCCGCGATGGGGCTGCAATAAATATAACCAGTCAAGCTCAAAACAATGTAACCTACTTAGAAGACCTTAGAAATCTAGGAAAAGCAGGCGAACTCAGTGTTACCGCTCGCTCCATACTTCTGGACAACAAAGGAAAACTCACATCTGAAACTGACACTGGTCAAGGTGGAAATATTAACCTACAAGTGCAGGATTTATTACTGCTACGCCGCAACAGTCAAATTTCCACCAATGCAGGCAAAACTCAAGCTATTGGTGACGGCGGTAATATCACCATCAACGCTCCTAATGGCTTCATCGTCGCCAAACCACAAGAAAACAGCGACATCACCGCCAATGCTTTCACAGGTTCTGGTGGCAGAGTCCAAATCAATGCTACTGGTATTTTTGGCATAGCACCGCGTAGTCGAGAAGACTTAGTAAGACAATTAGGAACCAACGACCCTACCAAACTGAACCCACAAAACCTATTTACAAGCGACATTACCGCAATTTCTCAGACCAACCCGACTTTCAACGGGGTGGTAAATATCAATACACCTGAAGTTGATATCAACCGTGGATTAATCAACTTGCTTGTGGAAGCAGAGGAACCGAGACTGGCACAAAGCTGTGATGTAGCTGCACACAATCAAAGCGAATTTATCATCACCGGACGCGGCGGCATACCACCCAACCCTAGGGAAGTTCTTAAAAGCAACAATGTGCACGTAGATTGGGTGTCTTTGGATGGGGATGCAAACAATCCTTCTGGTGCTTCAAGCAGGGAGACGCAAGAGCGCAGAAGTGAACGTAATACACAAAATCACAAAAATGTCAATACAGTACCAAATGAGATTGTGGAAGCACAGGGTTGGGTGGTGGATAGGAATGGTGATGTGATTTTAGTCGCTCAAGCACCCAGTATGACACCTCATGGTCCGTGGTTGAATCGTGCATCTTGCAATGGTGGTTAGGAACACAAATTCATTGATATCCAATTTTTGGGTAGGGGCACAAGGTTTTGCCCATTGGTGTCAACTTAAGCCCAAAGTCATTATTGACAAGCATTAGACCATTTTTCGATGTACCATCTAGATTTTCGATCCCCCCTTAATCCCCCCTTAGAAAGGGGGGAAATAAAATCAAGCCTTAATCTCCCCTTAGAAAGGGGGGAAATAAAATCAAAGCCCCCTTTTTAAGGGGGTTGGGGGATCTAAAACGACCCTTAATTGAGTGTTTGAGCGTGATTATTGACACGCATCGGCAAAGAAAAACCCCTACGGAGGTTATGAATTTTACAAGTTATTTAATCCACATTCCTTAGTAAGCGGTTTCGGGGATGGGAGTTGTGAAACTTGCACATCTGATCAAGAAATATTTAGACTAGTCTAATACTAGTCTAATAATAATTATGGAATCAGTAGGCTCATACGAAGCAAAGACGCACCTTCCTGCGCTCCTTGAACGGGTCGCAAAGGGAGAAGAGTTTGTGATTACAAAGCACGGAGTCCCCATTGCGCGACTTGTTCCCGTGGATCAAGACCAAAAGCGTGACTTTCGCTCAGTGATTGAAGAGTTAAAGCAGTTCCGCAAAGGGCACACTTTGGGAGGACTCTCGGTACGAGAGATGATTAACGAGGGCAGAAGATGAACTTTGTGCTTGACTGCTCAATAGCAATGGCATGGTGCTTTGAGGACGAAGCAACAGAATTTACCGACTCGCTACTTGAGGGGCTTGCCCAAGGAAGTGCAAAAGTGCCTTCCATTTGGCCCCTTGAAATTGCAAATGTCCTAGCGATAAGTGAACGAAGGGGACGAACCAATCAGGCAAAGATAACTCAATTCCTCAGACTCTTGGGCAGTCTACCCATTACCGTTGATGCAAAAACTGGGGAGAAGGCATTTACTGACGTGCTTACCCTTGCGCGAACCCATAAGCTTACCTCCTACGATGCAGCATATTTAGAGCTTGCGCTGCGTGAAGGATTAGCTCTTGCAACACTTGATGAAGAACTGAAACGAGTTGCGAACAAGCTTGGTGTCACCATACTGTGATTAGAATTGGTGGTTGCTTGTCCATAAATAAACAGCACTACGCTGAAGGCGCATGCCCATTCGCGTAGCGTGCGCTTTGCGCTTAGGGCTTTAGACGCAGAGAAGGCAGAGGAAGAGAGAAGAGAGGGTTTTTTGCGTAAGCCCTGTATTGCTCTTGCCATTTCAAGATTGGCTATGACATACTCATAAAGTACGGTAATTATATAGATTTAGTGTAATTAATAATCAACTCCAAAATTTAGTGCGTTAACGGGTGTTGAAACAGAAAAGCCGATCTTGAACTAGGAATGAACAATGCTAAAAGACGCTCAAGGACTTGAAGTAACAACAGACTCAAAAGAGACGATCGCAGCCATTGACTGTTTCATCGAACAAGCCCTCAGCTATGGTAAGGATGCTGAAGCTTGTATCTTACGAGGAATTGCCGCAGATCCAAGCTGTGCATTGATTCATGCCTATGCAGCTGCTCATTACCTCTGTCAAGAAAACGCTACGGCTTGGCAGCAAGCCACACCCCATTTACAAACGGCTCAACAGTATTTAGCAAAGATCACAAAGCGAGAACGGTTATATATACAAGCGATCGCCGCTTGGGCTTCCGGAGCAATTGACTGGGCGATCGCCCTACACGAGACTCTTGCTCAAGACTTTCCGCGTGATCTCATATCGGTTCAACAGGGACAGTATCACTACTTCTATTTGGGCGATAAAGAAAGATTGCTCAAAATTGCTGAAAAAGTTCTTGCTGCTAATCAGGAAAATCACTATCTGTACGGTATGCTGGCGTTTGGTTTGGAACAGTGCCATCGGCTGACACAAGCCGAAGCAATGGCTCGAATGGCAACCTCTCTCAATCGTCATGATCCTTGGGCGCATCATGCTATTGCTCATGTGATGGAAACTCAAGGACGAGTGGATGAAGGCATTGCTTGGATGGAGAGTCATGCTGACACTTGGAATAACTGCAACTCCATGCTGTATACGCACAATTGGTGGCACGTAGCGCTGTACTACCTAGAACGAGGCGACGAACAAAAGGTGTTGACACTGTACGATACTCATGTATGGGGACGCGCCGAGAAAGAATCTCCCAAAGACCAAGTGGGGGCGATCGCCCTACTGTTACGCTTGGAGTTGCGTGGAGTGGATGTGGGCGGACGTTGGCAGGAGTTGAGTGGATATCTTTTTCCCCGCCTTCACGAACACGCATTGCCGTTTCAAGACTTGCATTATATCTATGCACTGGCCAGAGCAGGACGTAGCGAATGGTTGACGCAAATGCAAATCAGTATGCACAAACACGCTACTACTGTCAATCCCTATTTACGCCAAAACTGGTTTCTTTTGGCAATTCCAGCGGCGAGAGGTCTGGTTGCTCATGCCAAGGGCGATTGGTTAGAGGCGATCGCTCAACTGAAACCTGTATTACCCCTATTGCATAATATTGGTGGAAGCCATGCTCAGCGAGCTTTGTTTGAGCAAGTTTATTTAAATGCTTTGTTGCGAATTGACGCACCCACCCCTTCTAGGGGTGGGATTCACGCGAATATGCCATTATCGCGTTATCCCATAGACTCAGTTGTACTGAGTTAGGCGGGTTCCCAGGCACACCGCGTTTGCCCTTCGGGTAAGCGCAAAGCGCACGCTCCGCGAACGCAGTCGCCTGCGACGGGAAACCCGTCTTCAGCGCTGTCTCACCATCGCTGGCACGGTGTCTCCTTTTAATCCCTGTTAATTCAGGGTTGGGCGTTTCAAACAGTACTAGCTGTTTGGGTTCCGCAGAGTCCCTGCGTACCTTTATCATTTTCTTGATTGTTAACCCGTTTTGTTGTACTGCACGGGTTTTTATGTTGCCTGCTGCTTGTTTATCTGCATGTGCTTCATGTCCGCATGATGTGCAAACAAACTTCTCTCCAAAGCGAGATAAGGCATCTATTGCGCCGCATTTAGAACAAGTGCGGCTCGTATTTCTGGGATCTACTTTGAAAAAACTTTTTCCCGACTTTGCAGCCGCGTACTGAATTTTTTCTATCAAAGTCCCCCATGAAGCATCGGAGATGGAACGATTCAAACCGCGTTTAGCTGATTGACCGTTCTTGAGAAATCGACCTTGTTTAACATCATCAGGCGATAGCTTACACCTTGCTTTCATCCCTTTGATGTTCAGGTCTTCCACGCTGATAGCGTCAGCTTTTCTAACTATCTTGTTAGCAGAAAGCCCACTGGCTTTTAGCCGTGGGAGTGTCAAAATACCGATTCTTGAGACACCGCATTGTGAAGTACCCACCACCAAAACGGAGTACCGTTTATGGTGGGGGCTTCCAGTTTCATTGGTCAGTGCCACGTTAGGTATACCCGAAGGTATTCGTCACTCAAGACGATGATGGTCTTACCTGTCCTCCGGAGGTTTGGGACTCGCCCCTTACTCCCGTACACCCGTGTGTACCCTGGTAGCCGCCCGCCTCCCGCAGGCAGTTAATTTCTTTTCCGTACATCCTTGTGTGGCTTATCTTTTACCGCAGAGCGTAATCATACGAACCAGTGACCAGGATCTTTCCCCTTTTCTCTCGCTAGTTACTTTCGCCGCGCATCCTTTCTGCTACTTCGTGTTGTGGTCAGCCGAGTGGGTGGGTCGCAACCAATAATAGTATACCACTCAAAATAGACGGATTCCGGACAAAATTTAGAAATACTTGGTGATTCTTCGGACATCCCACTCCCGCGCTCACTTACAGTCAGCATAGGTCGGGGATGCCCTCATCATCACCCGCCTTATATCCCACCACTGAACGGAGTACCGTTACAGTGGGGGCTTTACGGCGAATTTTGGTAAATTTCCGCAAGTACATTGTAATCTTCCAACTTGACTGCTGCAAAACGCTGAACTCCTACTTGTTCCATCGCGGCTTGTAGTTCTGCATCTGGCTGAAGTAGAGCAAACTGAAGCTGCTTAATCACAGAAGCACCGAGACGCTGGCTCACAACCAAAGGCGGTATAGGACAAGGTCCAAGCACTTCCACAACTTGCAGATGATCAGATATTTCCGGAAAATCGCGCAGTTCCTGCTCTAAGACGACACTGTCAATTGCTGCACAATCTACCAACCCGTCTGCTACCCACCGAATTGAACGCTGGTGAGAACCTGATTGTATTGCCTTGCTAAAAAAGTTTTTGGGATGTCCGCCTTGAATTAACCGATAGCGCAGCAAATTGTAGCCGCTGTTGGATCCTGGGTCATTGTAGCAGACTGTTTTAAGAGCCAAATCCTCAAAGCTTGCCAAGTTGCTGGTAGCATTCACAATCACGTCTGAAAAGTAAATGGGACGGTTTTGATAGCGCGGTGCTTGCATTACTGGAGCAACCAACGCTTGCAACTGATGTGGGACAACTTGGCAATACCGAATCAAAGGTAGTCCACAGATGAATGCGAGATCCACTTGGTCTTTTAAGAGTACCGGGTCTTCTAATGGGTCGCATTCACCTGGATAAAGCTGTGTTTCAACTCCCAAGACGCGACCCAGATAAGCCAAAATGGTTTCGTAGAAATTGAACCAGTTGGGAGCTAGGTAAGACACAGCTCTGAGCTGAGTTAATCCAGTGACTTGCGGCTGAGGGTATGCCATTTACGTCCTCCAATGCCTTGATGAATGGAAACTAACAGCAGCTTACGGAAAGTCCCATGAATACGCAAGAATATCAAACTTAGTAAGGTCAGTAACCCGATCATCAAAACTGTTCCATAAGCCTTGCTGTACCACCAAAACCGCACAAGCAGTGCTGTACCTAGTTGCACAGGCTCCCATAAGCGGGGAGTTACCCTCTTTGAATCGTCGATAGTGACAACCAAGGATGTTGCTCTATTTGCCATTGCCATTTTCATCGAAAATTTGGCTAGAAACCCCGTCCTTATAGGACGGCTTTACATTCTTTGTTGTGAACCATTACCGCCTTGGGGTTACTAGATTCGGTGTACCTTTGTAATGTACTTTCGAGCTTGACAATTACCCTTACGGGTTCGCCATGTACCTCCAAGGAGGGAGACCCTCCTTCAGTACTGGCTCACCATCTCAAATCGTTCACCCCAACGGGAGAGCCAGTTCCCTACGGCGGGAAACCCGCCTTCAGGACTGGACTCACCTGTACGCATAACGGTTTTGCACTCGATGTGCCTTCCCAAGTGGGAGTAATGTTAGCCTTGACAAAGTTATTGGTCGGTACTTTCCAGGCGACACTGGCTTAACCCTCTAAACCTGTTTAATCGTCCGGTTTCAGAGTCCGAGACTGGCTATGCCTAACGTCCCGTTGAGGGATACGCATCCCGGAGCGAGAACTTGAACACTTACCAATAACGTAGTACGCTTCGGTACTGAGTCGGGTCAGCTAATCCTAGAGGTTTGAGGCTAGAAGCCCCTCGCCTTTAGGCAGGGGTGCTGACTACTCCTTTAACACCCTACCTAAGCTACTCAATTTTGCAGTTAAACTACGGTAAGCCGATAGGTTTAATGTTATTTATACGCAATATCTCATAGCTTGCTGAAAAAAGCAAGATCTCAGGTTAGTGGCTACTGGAAAATGTATGTGTTTTGAAAACTTTATATACTTATAGCGAAAGTTAGAACCCCTCAACCTCTGTTGCGGAGTTCACCCAAAACGACTTTTGTCCTCTACATACTGAATATGTTGATGAATCAGAATCTCAAACCAACGCCACCTTGCAAGGAGAAAGCGGTACCGCCGTCACGGACAGCGTCAAAGGCAATGATAGCGTTCCCAAAAATCACCGTATTGCTATTTGGAACAACGTAATCAATTCCTGGTTGCAGAGCAAAGCCAATTTTATTGCCAACTGGGGAAGGTGTATCACCGCCAGCTAAAACAACCCCAGCTCCTATATAGGCATCAGTTTGCCAGTTGATGGGGTAGTCGTAGGAAACTGTTGGCACAAGGGCGACATTTGAACCAATGAAAGCCTGAGCGCGGAAAGAAACGGGAACTTCAAGAAGCTTGTAGCGGCCAGCAATCACTCCTCCGACTCGCGCACCATCTGCAAAACCAACTGCTGGACCAACGCCGACATAGCTGCCATATGCGACTTGAGCTTGTGCTGGTTGGGTAAATTGAGCAAAGCTAAAAACTGAACCAGCTAAAACAAGTGATATTAAGTACTGAAGACGCTTCATTTGCCCGCTCCTCACACAATTTCTGAGTTAATTGTAGATTTTATACCTTCTGTTAATCAGAAGTCATCCTTTGCTCGTACTCTCCATCTCTATGGGCAACGAGGATGAATACCTCCTTGAGTACAAATGTAAGCTATTTGCCTGGGATCTAAATTTTTGACTTGAGTGAAATCCACTCCATCGACAACAGCAGATTTTGCCCCTATAGCTGGGATTTGGACAAATTGCTCTGCTTGGTCTTGTTTGCTAGGGGAAAGAATTGCTCCCTGAAAATCGGCTCCTGTGAGATTCGCGCCCCTTAAATCTGCAAGGCTCAAGTCGGCGTTTCGCAAGTTGACATTTTCCATGTTCGCAGAGCGTAAAATAGCATTAGCAAGGCGAGTGGCGTTGAGGTTGGCATTGCTGAGATTGGCATGATCTAAATAAGCTCCTGTCAGGTCTGCTCCTTGCCAATCGCTTTTGGTTAAGTTGGCGAATGACAATTGCGTTCCTATTGCAATAACGCGACCCAGACGAGCAGCATACAGATCCGCGTCTTTCAACTGTGCATTACTCAAGTCGGCTCCTGTAAGGCTGGTATTTTCCAGCACAGCACCTTCCAAATCGGCTCCCTCTAGCTGGGCGCTACTGAGGTTAGCACCAGTTAAGCGTGCGTTGGATAAGTTAGCTTTGTTGAGAATGGCGCGGCTTAAATCAGTACGAATCATCAAAACACGGCTGAGGTTAGCTTCAGTGAGATTTGCTTGCGTCATCCGTGCTTGGCTTAAATCAGCAATCCAATCGTCGTAGGTATCCCAGCGACCATCCTCGCCTCCTCCCCGAAAGCGACTCCCTTTGAAACTGCCAAAGGATAGGTTTGCGGATTTGAACCTAATTCCCCATAAATCAGTTTTATTTAGTACCAAGTTGAAGGAGCTTTGCTCTGAGCCGTTTTGACCTAAGTTGATATTGCTCAGATCTAAGTTATTGGCTTGACCGTTGTAGACAGCCAAAATCTTATTCATGACACGCTGGTTTGCTTGCAACTGCTTTTGTAGCACTTCTCGTGGTAAGGCTTTGCTGCCTCTTGCTGGGTCTAACTCGCCCGTCAGGTACTGATTCATGCGTTTTAAATCAGGCATGGCATTCGGTCCGATGCTGACCAAAGCTTGCTGAATCGTTTCAACTAAGATAGGGTTGGTTTCCTTAGACAGCAAGTTGACAAGGTATTGAGTTGTCTGGGGGTCATTGAGAGTACCCATAGCCAAAATTGCTTTCTGGCGTTCGTCCTTTGTTGCTGTCGAGTTGGGAGTTAACTGTTTGATCAGTGTAAGAAACTGCTGGCTGTTGCGCTGCTCGGCGACACGTTGATTTTGCTGACCTTGAATGTATATTTGAGTACCTACTAAAAGTGCTAAAACTGCACTCATGCTCAGGAGTGCAACTGCGGTCAGCGTTTGGCTTGGATTTTGTTGCGTCCACTGCCATACCTTGGAATGCTCTCGGCTTGGCTCTTCTGGAGTGATCACAATTGATGCGATCGCCGCCTCTTCATCTGGTTCGCTCAACGGAGATTGACTCTGCTTGGTATCTTTATGTGGGGATGTAAATGGTTTGGTAGCATCTATCGTATAAGTCCTTGCCAGCCTGTCATGCAGTGCGCGACGGTTTTGCTGCCAGGGGAAGCCCGTCGCTTCTAACACAAGCATAATTGTCGCCAAGCTGGTAAAAGCACCTAAACTGGGAAACAAGAAGCTGTTGCGCCATAGAAAATAAGCGATCGCCGTCGGCAAACCCCAACGACCGAGTCCTTCTCGCACGAAAACGGCTTTGAAACCTGGCGGTTTACCAAGATCGTTGACAACTTTAATGCCAAACTGACGTTTCCCCAGTGTGCTTCCAGTTTTCGCTAGTAAATATAATTGCCAGCCCGAAACTGTCAGGGGTGCGAGCAAGGCGATTGTCCATAAAAAATTCGTGACCGATGCTACATTCCGGGTTCCGTAGCTGACAGGCAAAGCGAGTGGGCGGGCGATCGCTCGTTCCGTTTGTACTAACAAAGGGTTGAGTGGCGATCGATTCAAATCGCTTCTAGAGTTGGCATATGCACCGATACCAAAGGGCACTAATCCACTGGCAACCACCAGTGTGATTTCTACTGCCCAAGCGGCAATGCGCCTAGTCGCTAAAGGCAATGAGTTAGATTTTCCCGGTTCTTTAGCTTGACTAGATTGATTCGTTCTCCTCACACCTGGGGTCGCCATTGGATAATTCCCTTTAACTTTATTTCTACGCCACTCTCTGCACGTTTAAAAATAAACTACTGCTTTTTTTGAGAGTTATTAGATACCAAAAATTTGTATCCAAGGTACACTAATATTGCCAATAGTGCCAAACTGATCGCAGCAGCGACGAGTTTCAGGACTGCTTGCAGTATGGCAAACCCCAACAGCAAACCTGCACCAGAAACTATAACCTTTTTCACGACCGACAGATTGTTGAACCAAGTCACAAATCGCACCAAGCGATGCTCCAAGCTTGCAAAACCAAACTCAGAGGACTTGACTCTTTTTTGTGACGGTGTGACCACATACGAGGTATTAATCTCTGCCTCTAGCTTTTCGAGGCGACGCTTTAAGTCTTCTTCTGGTTGAGGATTCATTTGTTTCTACCTTAGCTTAAACACTCTTATGAACAACGAACCAACAAAATCTCTTTGTTGATAGTTTCTAGCGTGATTTTAGCGAATACCTTTGTTTGAAAGACCGCTGTTGGTAGTTAGACAAGCTTTTTGTGCTAGCTTTGCCTAAAAAATTTATAAAGAACAACTCAGAACTCAGCTTTAGTTCTGTGCAAGTGGGTGATGAGACTGCCCTTAAGACCTCGCTGCTTGTAGGCGAAACCAATACTAAAATTTTCTTCCTTGTTGAAACTCCATCCCTTTATGGGTGGAGTCATTCTGAGTTTCTAGCTGGCATTCTGACTCCTTTTATTTTTTTAATATTTAACCATATAGCAATTCATCTGCCCAAGAAAAATTTATAATGTTCGCTTTGGAACAAAGACAGTTTGTTATCGTCTTTTCACTTTAAGATATATGTATCAATAATTGCTATAAAAAGCTCGGAAGCATAACAATAATATGAAGATGCGTACGCGATTTAAAGCTGTTCCCGCATCATTAGCGATCAGTTTGGTTCTTACCAATGCTCATTTGGTAGAGGCACAAGTTGTGCGAATTAATCCTAATTTGCAGCCAGATCCACTGATTGTAAATGGTACATCTGGGGGAACACTCCAAAGCAAGTGTGGCAACATTGCCGCTAAACCCAATCAAGTTATCCAGGTGACAAAATCACTGCCTTACCTACGATTAACAGTTGAAAGTGGTGGACAGCCTACTTTATTAATTGATGGTCCAGGGGGACGCTTCTGTGTGTTAGCAGATAGCTACTCTGGAGGCAAGCCAGAAATTTCTGGTTATTGGCAGGCAGGAAGCTACTCTTTATATGTAGGAGACTTATCCAAAGGACAGCATAACTATAGTCTATCAATTTCGCAACAAAAGACACCTAAAAATAAATAAACACTCATCAACCGGGCTTGATATGAGTTCTTTGTTGATCAAAGTGTTTTGATGCAGTATCGATCGCGCCCCTGCTGCTTTGCTTGATAAAGTGCCAAGTCCGTTGCTGCAATTAAAGCTTGGGGCAAGCTGTTGTCACTGGGAACAGTAGTGACAATGCCCATACTCACGGTGACGTAATCTGCGACATTAGAACCAATGTGGTCTAACTGAAGCTGGCGCACTTGGTTTTGAATAGTTATTGCCACATGAACCGCGCCTTTGTGATCAGTGTTAGGTAAAATTATCGCAAATTCTTCACCACCGTAACGCGTTACCAAATCTGCTGGGCGTTTAACGGAATGGTTGATTGCCTGAGCAATTTGCACTAAACACGCATCGCCAGCTGGATGACCGTAAGTATCGTTATAGCGTTTGAAAAAATCGATATCGCACAAAATTAACGATAGCGGTTTTTGTTCGCGTGCTAATTGGTTCCACTGTTGCTGTATGTACTCATCAAAACGGCGACGGTTGGCAACTTGAGTGAGTGCATCAATTTTGACAAGACACTCTAAATGCTCGTTTGCCTGTTGTAGTTTTTGGTAAAGTTCTGACTGCTGAATGGCGATCGCCAAATGATTTGAAATTTGGCGCAGTAAATCAACTTCTTCGCTTTGCCATTGACGGTAGTCATTACAAGCGTGAACAATGAGCAAACCCCATAATTGTCTTGCTGGAGATTTGAGGTTTGTTGTGGCAGTTCCTTGGTGTTGAATAATCGGAATAACAACCTTGGATTTAACGCCTAATTTCTGCATCAATTCCGTCAAACAGTTATTCCGCTCATCTTCACTTGTATCATCAATCACCCGCGACTGTCCCTGCCAGTAAAACTCATAACAATCGGATGGAAAACATTTGTCGGAGAAACTCATTCCCAGTGTTGGGGAAACAGAATCTACTGATTCTTGGATGACAACTCCCGAACCATGTGGATTGATCTGAAAAATTAACACTCGATCAACCTGAAGCATTTGACGCACTTTCGTCACGACCGTGGTGAGAATTTCATGCAAATCAAAAGATTTGTGAATTTGCTGGGCAACCTCACTCAGTAACCGTTCGCGCTGCATTTGCCTTTGCAAGGCTTGATCAGTTCGTTTGCGTTCGCTAATATCCACAATCAAGCCATCACAAATAATGTCTCCATTTGCCTGTCGGGAGGAGCGGTTAATCATTTGAATCCATTTGATCTGTTCAGAAGGAATTTGAATGCGTCCCTCCCATGTGTAAGGTTCCACCGTTTGCTGCATCGCCTCAAACGCTCTGTGCAAAGAACTGGCATCATCAGGGTGGATACTAGCCAGAATGAAATCTCTTCCCTGCTGGAAGGACTCTAGCTCCATTTCAAACAGCGTTTGGAAGCAGGGACTGAGGTAGAGGCACTCAACTAAGCCATCCAGCCGATGCAGCACCCTATAAATCACGCCGGGTAGGTTTGCTGCTAGCCTCTGAAATCTGGCTTCGCTCTCCTGTAGCGCCGCTTGTATGCGCTGAGTTTCGGTGATGTCCCGAAAAACGATCACCCCACCTTGTACCTCACCAAAAGCGTCGCGAATTGGGGTCGCCACATCATTAATTAAGCGTTCTGTACCCTCTTTTGTTCGCAACTGACATTGCTTGGGCAACTCAAAAGGGATACCCTCTTGCATGGCTAACAACACTGGATTTTCAATTGCTTGCCCCGTCTGTGGATTATATAGTTCAAGCACCTGATTGACTGGCTTGCCCATCGCTTCTGTTAAGAGCCAGCCTGTGAGAGCTTCCGCGACAGGGTTCATAAAGGTAATGCGACCTTCTTGATCAGTGGTTATTGTGCCATCGCCGATGCTGTTTAAGGTCGATGTTAGCCATTGCTGTGTTGCTTGTAATTGTTTTTCTAATTGACAACGATGCAAGGCTGTGGTAATGGTGGTGTGAAGCTCGGCGCGTTTGAAGGGTTTGGTTAGATAGCCGTAGGGGTCGGTGGCGATCGCCCGCTCTATGGTTTGATCATCGGTGTAAGCAGTCAGATAAACAACCGGGATTTTGAACTGATTGCGTATTCTGGCGGCTGCTTCAATACCATCTATTTCACCAGGCAGCCGTATATCCATAAGTACCAAATCTGGTTTGAGTGTTCCGGCAAGACCAACTGCCTTGTCACCAGAACCAATATTTGCTACCACGGTATACCCAAACTTCTCTAAAGCAGATTGAATATTCCAGGCAGCCACCCTTTCATCTTCAACTATCAAAATGCCTGCCATATATGGCTTTTGTTAGAATTGCAACCTGCAAATTTACATCTTATCTTATTTCTTTATCATAGATTTTTATATATATTTACAATTCATAATTCTTATCTGAAAGGGTTCTGGTCTTATCCGCAACCGTATTGAGGTATTACGGCGGATTAGTTAATTGGGTAGAACACAGGATAGTGCAATAGGGGCTAGCAACGGATTCACGGTTACTTACTTTGAGGAAATCGAACTTTAAACCATGTTATCTCGCCCCGCTGTAGCTCAAGAGAGCCTGTGAGTTGTTCAACAAACATCATGACTAACCTCAGCCCCATTGAGGCGTTTTGCTCAAGGTCAAAATCGGGAGGGAGGCGATCGCCATCATTGCCCACTTTTAGCTCAATCCAGCTATCAGCTAGACAGGTCAAGAGGATGTAGATATGCCCGGAACTACCTTCTGGAAAGCCATGTTTCAATGCGTTGGTCATTAACTCATTGAGCAGCAATCCGCAGGGAATAGCCTGGTCAAGACTAAGGAAAACCGGATCGCCTTCAAAATTGAGCATCACATTGCTCACAAGAGATTCGTAGTTTGCCAGCAAATCACCTGCCAGTTGTTGAACGTAGTCGGCAAAATCGATCCCGGAAAAATCGTTAGCCCGGTAGAGGTTTTCGTGGACCAGCGCCATTGAATTAACTCGATTGCAGCTATCCTCCAATGCGGCTTTGACTTGTGGATCGCCTGAGCGATCCATCTGAAGCTCAAGCAAACTGCAAATGACATATAGGTTGTTTTTGACTCGGTGGTGAATTTCTGCTAACAAAACTTCTTTTTCTTGCAGTGAGGCTCGCACTCGGTCTTCGGCAAGTTTGCGATCATTAATAACAATGTCTACTCCATCCACAATAAAATCCCCGTTTTCACTCCAGGAAAATCGCGCATTGTCTTGAATCCACGTCACCTCGCCTCCAGGTGAAACTACGCGGAACTCGACGAGATACCCCGGTTCACCGGCTTGTTTGGCAACTTCCAGTGCGGTTAAAAACCTGTCGTGGTCGTCCGGGTGAATCATTGCCAATAGCCGTTCTGCATGGTTCATCATCTCATCCGGACCGATTCCCAATAGGCTGAGGTAGGCAGGGCTGGCGTAGGGGACAGAAATTCTGCCATCTGCATGGTAGATGTTGCGATAAACTCCCCCGGGAATATTGGCAATGATGTTTGCCAAACGTTCCTGGCTCTCGCGCAGGGCAATTTCTGCTCGTTTGCGTTCTGTGATGTCTTCGGCAAACCCCAGCAAAAACTGTGGATTTCTTTGTCCGTCGTGAATGGCGACTTTTTTGTTGCGGACAATCTTTGTTTCCCCCTGTTTTGTCCAAATCATCCCTTCAAGGGTTTCCACCGCCTGCAAGGTGGCTAACACTTCCTGGTCTTTAGCAGTGCAAAAATCTGCATGCTGTGTTGTGAATACCTCATAAGCAGTCTTACTTAAAACTTCCTCTGCTGTATAGCCCATCAACTGAGTAGACGCGGGGTTCCAAAGCACAAAGCGGAGATTGCTGGTTTCTTTAGCGAAGACTGCAACGGGCAAATGATCTAAAACCGATTGCAGGAAATTATGAGTCTCCACGAGTTGCATTTCTGTCTGTTTGCGTTCCGTGATGTCAGTAATCAGAGCAAACCATCCCCTAACTTGAGATTGAGCATCAAATTCTGGGATGAGGATTCCAGAAATGTAGCGACTGCCACCCAATCGATAGGGTACTTCAGATTCATAGTATACTGTCTCCCCGGCAAGCACCCGCTCGTTATATTGCTGAATCGCACTATAGGCAGCTTCACCAACAAACTCCCTTAAAGTTCTACCGTAGATTTCATCCCGGTTGCACCCAAACCACGCCTCATAGGTCTTGTTGACAAACCGATAGCGTTGCTCTTGGTCAAGGTAGCAAATGCACACTGGTAGAGAATCGGTGATTAAGCGCAACTGTTCCTCGCTCTGGCGCAGCGCTATCTCTGCTTGTTTGCGTTGGGTGATATCCACATAAACAGATGCAACCCCGTAACTCTCCAAGGGAATTGGGGCTGATGTCAGGCAGATCCAAGCAATTTCACCATTGGGCTTAAACACGCCCATTTCCACATCTCGAACAACCCGCTGCTCGGTTAGCGCTATCATACCAGCATATTCAGAACTGGGCTTCGGGCTACCGTCCGGGCGGATAACCTGCCACTCAGGACTGTCATACCGCCGCCCACAATGTTCAGCAGCAGAAATGCCTAAAATTTCCTCAGATGCTGGGTTGACTTCAACCACCTTGCCTTCGGGGTCGGTAATCGCAATGCCGATAGGTAAGATATCAAACAGGATTTTGTACTTCTGCTGACTGGCGTTTAACTCATTTTGTAGGCGTTGGCGATCGCGTAGCATGGCTTGGTGATTACGTAGCATGGCTTGGTAATCGCGTAGGGCGGCATGGCGATCGCGTAGTGCAGTTTGGCGATCGCGTAGCGCAGCTTGGCGTTCAGAAATTTCCCTGCTCAACTCGACAGTTCGTTCTACCACTCGTTGCTCAAGTTTTTCATTCAAAGCGCGATACTTTGCCTGACTCTGGCGCAATTCCTGCTCAATTTGCTTGAGCCGTGTAATATCTGTTGCTGTACCAAGTATCTGCCGGGAAGAGCCATCGGCATTTCTGGTTAACACCACTTCTCGGCTGTAGAGCCAGATCCACTCTCCACTGGCATGACGCATTCGATACTCAATTTCTATAACTTCCCCATCTCTGACTGTGGCATATTGCTTCAAACTCTCAGCCACTTTCACCCAATCCTCAGGATGGATCAGGATTTGCAGCACTCCTGTTCCCATTGCCTGAACCGTTTCGGCAGACAAACCCAAGACTTCCATCATCTGCCGATTTGCATAGACATTCCGTTGTTCACATAAGTCGTAGACATACAATATTGCTGGCATCGATTCAGCAATCTGCTCAATAAATCGCTGCTTCTGTTGCAGTTCCGCCTCCATCTGATTACGTTCAGCTTCAATGCGCTTACGCTCAGTGATATCTTGTAAAATCGATAGGTGACGATAGGGCACAAAGTTTGCGACAGCTGCGTATTCTGTTTCCCGCACAGTGCCATCGGGACGCAAAATACGAAATTCGTCCCTGACTCTTCCGTGTTCCAGAAATGATTCCCACTCCTCAGAAAAATCAACACCGGGTTCTGTAATATCGGCAATGCTTCGAGTCAAAATTTCTTCCCTCGACAAACTTAGCAGTTCACAAGCGGCGGGATTGGCGTCTACATATCTGCCAGCATCATCAGCAATCAGCATTGCATCCAGAGCTCCATCAAATAAGGCCTGTAGTTCGTATTCCCCACTCGAAAACCTTTCTTCGGAGGGTTGTTGTGTGGTAGAATCGGCTATCAGTCTTTCCAGGCTAGTGTGCAGAGCTACAAAAGTTTGGGAAATTTGCTCAGATTGCACTTGGCTTTTTGGCAGTTCGCTGATTTGCTGCTGTAGGGTGTTAAGGCGATCGCGAAACGACTCTATGAAATGAGTCAATTGCCTGACACTCATTCGATGATCCCCGCTTAGTATCAGTTTTCTGCTGCTTTCCAGTTTATCGAAAAGTTGGGTCTAAAACCCCGTCCTTATAGGACGGCTTTGTATTTACTAGAGTTACAATCTCCAGTAAATGTGTTAAAATAGCGAAATGTTAACCATGAACTACCGCTATCGAATCTAC
>JAESFT010000390.1_pt1 | contig 29648 bp, 29 predicted proteins | sample 9269451 | NCBI WGS metagenome assembly JAESFT01 (sample SAMN14502557, study PRJNA617106) | algae metagenome | isolation source: Scytonema hyalinum WJT4-NPBG1 and co-occurring heterotrophs from well... | place: USA: Mojave Desert, Joshua Tree National Park, California | collected 2006-05-25
TACTAAGTCTCAAGGCTTGGGAGAGTAGGTCACTGCAAGGTCTGCCAAAACCATAAACGTCTCACAAAACGATCATCGAAACACACAAACCCCCGTAGCGAAAGCTGCGGGGGTTTTGCGTTTGGGGAAGGGGAGAGAGGTGGGCACCCGCAAAACTAGGTCGCTCAGCCTGCCGCGGCGATGGTGGCCGGCTGATATGGTTCGCTCCAAACCTCAAGCGGATCGCCATGCTGGCTCGAAACATTGTTCAGGCTGAACAACGCATGTGGTCCATGACGAGGCTCCATGATCGGAGGACATCAGTAAATGGCAAACGCGTCGTTGTCGGAAAACGGGCGCTCGCTAATGCAGCCTCTCCTGCAGCTTGCACCATCGCTTGCGACCCGCGATGTTCTTCACGGCCATGGCAATGGCTTTCTTCTGGCCAAGCAGGATGACCAAGCGCTTGCCTCGGGTTACGCCAGTGTAGAGGAGGTTGCGCTGCAACATGGCGTAGTGTTGTGTCAGAAGGGGGATGACCACGACTGGGTACTCCGAGCCTTGTGATTTGTGGATCGTGGTCGCATAGGCGAGCACCACCTGGTCCAGCTCGCCAAACAGGAAGCTTACTGAGCGGCCTTCGAAGTTGATGAGCATCTCTCCCTCGTCCAGATCGATGCTTTCGACGAAGCCAATGTCGCCGTTGTATACCTCTTTGTCGTAGTCGTTCTCGATCTGCATGACCTTGTCACCGACAGCGAATGTGGTCCCGAACTTCTCGATCCTGGGTTGGCCATCAGGGTTGAGGGCTTTTTGCAACTCAAGATTGAGCGAGCGAGCGCCAACACCGCCCCGGTTCATAGGGCAGAGCACCTGGACATCGTTGACCGGATCCAACCCGAAGCGTTTGGGGATCCGATTCTGCACGACTTCAACTAGGCGGGATATTGCGTCTTCCGGCGCATTGACTTCAACGAAATAGAAGTCTGATGTGCCCGAGGGTGGTGACAGGTCAGGAAGGTTGCCCCTGTTGATACGGTGAGCGCTCTGGGTGATCCGGCTTTCAGCTGCCTGCCTGAAGATCTCTCTGAGCTGTGCAATGGGGACAGCGCTGCTCGATATGATGTCGGCAAGCACTTGGCCGGGCCCTACGGAGGGCAGTTGGTCGACATCGCCGACCAGAATAAGCGCTGCGGCATTAGGAACAGACTTGAGAAGAGAGTTCATCAAGGGTACGTCAACCATTGAGGTCTCGTCCACCACCAGCAGGTCGCAGTCCAAGGGGTTCTCCTCATTACGCTTGAAGCTGCCGTCCTTGGGATCGATCTCCAAAAGGCGGTGGATAGTCTTGGCTTCTCGTCCGGTCGCTTCGGTCATGCGCTTGGCAGCGCGTCCTGTTGGAGCACACAGGAGCATGCTGGTGTTCTTGGCGCCCAGAATCCGCAGGAGTGAGTTGACCAGCGTTGTTTTGCCGACGCCTGGTCCACCTGTGATGACCGACACCTTTGCGTTCAGTACCAGCCGGAGTGCGTCCCTTTGACTTGCTGCCAGGACAATGCCTGTCTTCTCCTCCACCCATGGGATCGCCCGTTCCAAATCCAACCCAGCCCAAGGCACCGGGCCAGCCAAGAGCGCTTTGATCCGCCCCGCAATCGACTGCTCGGCGAAGTAAAGCCCAGGTAGGAAGACGCACGGCCGGTCGGCCACCGTATCTGCGACAACAGTGCTTTCCCCCAGCTCCAGGCCGAGCGCCTCCTCCACCAGAGATCCGGGGACATCAAGCAACTCGGCAGCAAGGGGCAGCAGATAATCCCTTGGCAGCCCGCAATGACCATCATCCATCGCTTCGGTCAGCGCATGACTGATCCCTGCCCTCACCCTAACCATCGCCGTCTTCTCAATACCAAGCTTGGCGGCGATGGCGTCTGCGGTCTTGAAGCCAATGCCTCGGATGTCTCTCGCAAGCCTGTAAGGATTCTCGGAGATCAGCTGCACCGCATCTGCGCCGTATGTCTTGTAGATGCGCACAGCCCGCGATGTACCGACGCCATTGGCATGGAGGAAGATCATGATCTCCCGAATGGCGCGCTGGTCAGCCCAGCCCGCGATGATGCGATCGGCCCTGCGAGGACCAATGCCGGTGACCTCCCGCAGCCGCTCAGGCTCTGCTTCAATAACGTCGAACACGTGCTCGCCAAAAGCTCCGACAAGCCGCTTGGCATAGACCGGACCGATGCCGCGTATCATCCCGGATCCGAGATATTTCTCAATCCCTTCTATTGTGGTGGGGGGCATGGCCTTGAGGAATTTGGCCCTGAACTGAAGCCCGTGCTGGCGGTCGTTTGTCCATTCACCCGAGCCTTGGATGAACTCACCAGGCGAAATTGTGGCAGCGTGCCCCACCACCGTAACCAGATTCCTCTGACCGCGTGCTTTCACGCGCAGCACGCAAAAGCCGCTATCCTCATTGTGGAACGTTACCCGCTCCACGAGGCCGGCAAGAACATCTGCTGCGGAGGGCTGAACGACTGAGGTGATTGTGCGAGGCATTCCGAATTCGTTTTAGACATTCTAGCCCACCCTCCGGAAGACTGCACCGTCTCCGTCGCGTGTTACTTCAGCAATTGCAATGGTGAATGGCGCCTATTGCGGCTTTGTTGATTCGACTGAACGGCTAAAACGGGGCCGTTTGCAAACCGACCGCTTTAGGATCCAAAGTGAGAATAGCTGCCATTCAGCAGCAGATCGACCAATGGCAGCGACCGACCCCATTTCCGCCGTTCATGGGCAAACCTTCAGCTCCCAAAAGCAGACGCGAGGACTACACGCGCAGCGCGTTCATAACGACAGAGAACGCCGGAGCATTCTGCCGCTTGCTAGGATAATATAGGTAATATCCTTGAAAAAACGGCGACCACTCATCGAGAACCTGGACCAGGCGCCCCGTCGCAAGGTCATCGAGCACCAGGTTCTCGGGAAGGTAGGCGATGCCGTACCCACTCAGTGCAGCATTGATCTGGGCTCGCGAGCTATTGAAGATCAACTGACCATCGACGCGGACACGCAGTTCCCGACCATCCTTCTCAAACTCCCAGGCATAGAGGCCGCCGGACCGTATTTGCCGCTGATTGATGCACTTGTGAGAAACCAACTCCCGGGGTGCTGGGGAAAACCATGTGCTTGGAAATAAGCGGGCGAACCTACGGCAACCAGGCGCCAGTCCGGGCTGATGCGCACTGCTATCATGTCCTTGTCGAGGCTTTCGCCCAGGCGCACGCCGGCATCGAAGCGCTCCTCGACAATATTGATGAACCCGTCGTTGGCGTTTAGCTCAATCTTAATGTCGGGGAAGTCCTTCATGACCGGCTGTAGCTTCGGCCAAACGACGCTTTCAAGGGCATGATCGGAGAGGGTGATCCGAACAGTGCCGGAAGGTTTGTCGCGCACTTCCAGAACAGCGTCGATGTCTTGCTCGATCTCAGAAATTCGAGGCGCCAAGGAGCGCAATATCTTCTCGCCAGCTTCAGTCGGCGACACGCTGCGAGTGGTGCGGGTGAGTAGCCTGAGGCCCATCCGTGTCTCGAGGCGTTTTATCGTGTGGCTCAGGGTGGACTGAGACGTGCCGAGGCGGGCGGCCGCTTTGGTAAAGCTGCGTTCTTCGGCAACCGCCATGAACCACAGCATATCGATCAGGTCTTCACGCTTCATCCCGCATCTTCAGCCGATTTATGTCGGGAAGCAATAAGTCTTTGCCGATTGCAAGGACTAATCAGGATGCCGGTGCTGACCTAGTTTCATCGTCATGACACAGCATCCTGCAACGACCTGTGATGAAAGCCTTGTGCGAAGCCCTGCCGCTTGGAGCGCGATCCTATCGATGTCGCTCTGCGTGGCGGTGTTGATCGCGTCCGAATTCATGCCGGTGAGCCTTCTAACGCCGATCGCTGCAGAACTCGGTGTAACGGAGGGTCAGACCGGACAGGCGATCTCGATCTCGGGTGTGTTCGCCGTCATTACCTCCCTCTTTATTTCCGGCCTGACACGCCGGCTCGATCGCCGCCTTGTGCTGCTGGCCTTTTCAGCATCCCTGGTGTTGTCGGCAGCGATCGTCACATTCGCCCCCAACTATGCCGTGCTGATGGTCGGACGTGCCCTGTTGGGCGTGGCAATTGGCGGGTTCTGGTCGATGTCGACGGCGATCGTCATGCGTCTCGTGCCTGCAGACTCCGTGCCGAAGGGGCTCGCGATGATCAATGCGGGCAATGCTATCGCGGCAACCATCTCGGCACCGCTCGGCAGCCTGCTTGGCGACTTTATCGGCTGGCGCGGTGCATTCTTTCTGGTTGTGCCGCTCGCCCTGGTGGCTCTGCTTTGGCAATGGGTAAAGCTGCCGTCCTTGCCACCAAAGCGCGCCAAAGGCTCGCCCAATGTCTTCCGGCTACTGCTTCGTCCGCAGGTGGCACTTGGCATGGCCTCGATCTTCCTGCTGTTCACCGGGCAGTTTGCCCTCTTCACCTATCTACGACCGTTTCTGGAGACGGTGACCGGCGTTCCCGTAACAATCCTGTCGCTCCTTCTCTTGCTGATGGGACTTGCAGGCGTCGTTGGCACCTACCTGGTCAGCCGGATGCTCCACAACCGGCTCTTCAGTATCGTTGGCGCGATACCACTCCTTATGGCCGTGATTGCCCTTGGCCTAATCGCGTTCGGGACATCGACTGTCTTGACCGCTCTCCTTCTCGTCGCATGGGGCCTCTTTGGCACTGCGGCGCCGGTTGGCTGGGGAACCTGGCTGAGCCGGTACCTCGCCGATGATGCAGAAGCCGGCGGCGGTTTGCAGGTAGCAGTTATCCAGTTCGCCATCACCATGGGCGCAGCACTTGGCGGTGTCCTGTTTGACGCTGCGGGATGGTGGACCACCTTTGCCTTCGCCGCTGCCGCTCTTGGAGCCTCGTCGCTCCTGGCGTTCGTGGCCTGGCGATCAACTCTCAAAATCAACCAGTCTTCATAGGAGATTTCAGATGAGCAATTACGAGACCGCAATCAAAGAACAACAAGCCGGCATGTCTCGGCGGGGCCTGCTTCAAGCCGCTGGCGCCGGGGCACTCGCAGTGAGTGCACTAGCGATCACCGGTCTACCAGCTGCAGCTCAGGAAGGAACCGCGATGACTACCGACTGGGACAAGGTATTCCCGCAGAGCGAAACCGTTGATCACCAGAAGGTCACCTTCAAGAACCGGTATGGCATCACCTTGGCTGGCGACCTTTACTCACCGCAGGACCGTTCCAGCGGAGGCTTGCCTGCAATTGTCGTCGGTGGTCCGTTCGGGGCAGTAAAGGAACAGTCTTCCGGACTTTACGCTCAAACTATGGCCGAGCGCGGCTTCATCACGCTGGCCTTCGATCCCTCCTTTACCGGTGAAAGCGGCGGCGAACCCCGCAACATTGCGTCCCCCGACATCAACACCGAGGATTTCAGTGCAGCCGTAGACTTCCTCGGCCTACACCCTTCAGTGGATCGGGAACGGATTGGCGTCATCGGCGTCTGCGGCTGGGGCGGCATGGCGCTGAACGCCGTTGCGGCTGACAAACGCGTCAAGGCGGTCGTGGCGAGCACCATGTACGACATGACCCGTCTCATGTCACGTGGCTACAATGACAGTGTTACCCTTGAACAGCGCACGCAGACGCTCGAGCAGCTGAGCCGCCAGCGTTGGGAAGATGCTGGCGACGGATCACCCGCCTACGGCCCGGCGTCTAATGAGCTGACGGGCGGCGAAGCGCAGTTCCTCGTAGACTATCATGACTACTATATGACGCCCCGTGGCTATCACCCGCGCGCCGTCAACTCCGGGAACGCTTGGTCTGTGACGACACCCTTGTCGTTCATGAACATGCCGATCCTGACCTACATCTCGGAGATCTCGCCACGTCCAGTCCTGTTTGTTCATGGTGAAAACGCACACTCGCGCTATTTCGCCGACACGGCCTTCGCGGCGGCGGCAGAGCCGAAGGAACTGATGATCATCCCCGGCGCCAGCCATACCGATCTCTACGATCAGATGGACGTCATCCCTTTTGACAAGTTGCAAGCTTTCTTCGAGCAGCACCTCAACAACTAAACGGAGGCGAGGCATCCCATGGAAATCAAACGTGCTGGTTCAGTGGCCTCTGCCAGCGGGTCAGCTGACTGGTTCACCGGCACGGTGCGGATAGATCCCCTTTTCAACAGCTTCGCGCCCGAGCGCGTGCAGGGAGCCAACGTCACCTTTGAACCAGGCGCCCGAACAGCGTGGCACACGCATCCGCTTGGCCAAACTCTAGTCATCGTCTCCGGCATCGGCCGGGTGCAGCGGGAAGGCGGCCCAATCGAGGAAGTTCGCCCCGGTGATGTCGTCTGGTTTGCTCCGGGCGAGAAGCACTGGCACGGCGCCTCTCCCAGGACTGCGATGACTCACATGGCCCTTCAGGAAGTCCAGGACGGCAAGGTCGTCGACTGGATGGAGAAGGTGACCGACGAACAATATGGAAGCTAGGAGAAAACAATGGAAAATATCAAGAACAAGGTCGTCGTCATTACTGGCGGCTCCAGCGGTATGGGCGAAGCCACGGCCCGTCACTTGGCCGCCAACGGCGCCAAAGTCGTCATCGCCGCCCGGCGCGCTGAGCGCATCATTGCCCTTGCGGCAGAAATCACCGCATCGGGCGGCACGGCCATCGCTATTACGACAGACGTCACCGAACGCGATGACGTGAAGAAGCTGGTCGACCAGGCGATCGATACCTATGGCCGGATCGATGTGCTCATCAACAATGCCGGCGTGATGCCGCTGTCACCGATCGAGCAGCTCAAAATCGATGAATGGGACCAGATGATCGACGTCAACTTGCGTGGCGTGCTGCATGGCATCGCCGCTGCACTCCCCCACATGAAGAACCAGAAGTCCGGGCACATCATCAATACGGCATCGGTGGCGGGTCACAAAATATTTGGCGCCTCGGCGGTTTACTCGGCCACGAAGTTCGCAGTGCGGGCGCTTTCGGAAGGATTGCGTCAGGAGGTCAAGCCGTACAACATTCGGACCACCATCATCTCGCCAGGTGCGGTCAAGACCGAGCTGCTGGATCACATCAGCGACAAGGACGTGCAGGCAGCAAACCAGGAGTACGTTGGTCAGGTCGGCGTTTCAGCGGATAGCTACGCCCATCTCGTAGCCTTCGTTATGAGCCAGCCAGACGACGTAGACATCAACGAGATCCTCTTCCGGCCTACAGCTCAGGAACTATAGGCTGCACGAGGGAAGCGTCTAACTAGAGCCAGGTGTTGTTGATCGCGTCTGCGCCAGCTGATCGCTATGCCAACAGCGACCGCGCACCTGGGGAAGGCACCACAGGCAGGCAATCCTACTCGGCCTGCCGAAGGCAGAGAAAATGATGCACAAGCTGACTGTCATCGCGACTGCTTCGATATTGTTTACAGGAGCCACCATGTCGCAAGAAACGATACTGATCTCATCACCGTGGGGCAATCTGACGGCGCAACTCGCCGACAATGCCTCGGCCCGGGCGCTGCTCGAAATGCTGCCGCTTACGATCAACATGCAAGACCATTTACGTCAGGAGAAAACAGGAGAGCTTCCGGCGTCTTTGCCAGAAGGGAAGCGGCAACTAGACTTCGAAAATGGAACGCTTGGTCTCTGGGGGTCGGATGATTTCGTCATCTACTATCGAAACGGAAGTGTCCCGCGCCCAGGTATCGTCGTTCTCGGCCGGGTTGGGGGAGACGCTTCCATCTTGGACCGCGATGGTCCAATCACGGTCGAGCTTGATAGATCAGAGTAGCCCGCGTCCATTCTCGAAGATCTAGGATCCTGACCTTGGGGACCGCTCTCGACCCCATTTCGGCTATCAAGCTTCGAATTGCGGTTTCTGCGAAGCAGACATTCAAATGCGCGGCTTAACTGTCTAGAACGGCTCGGACCTTCGACAGCAGGTTCTGCATCGTATATGGCTTAGACAAGAGGAGCACACCGGGTTCCAGTCGACCATGATGAACAATCGCGTTTCGTGTGTATCCCGTGGTGAACAGCACCTTCAGGCCTGGGATTACTCTCTTGGATTGTTCAGCCAATTGGCGCCCATTCATACCATTAGGCAGTACCACGTCCGTGAAGAGCAGAGCCACTTCAGGGTGACCTTGGAGTAATTCCAAGGCTGCGTATCCATCGCCGGCCTCAAGTACGCGATAGCCTTGCTCCTGAAGTGCTTCGACGCAAAAGGAGCGGAGCGCTTCTTCATCCTCGCAGACAAGGATGGTTTCACTTCCGGTGACATCAGTGCTGATGGCATCAGCGAAGGGAGTTTCGGTCTCGGTCGCCAACGCTCGCGGCAAGTACAGCTTGATCGATGTTCCTTGTCCCACCTCGCTATAGATGCGGATATGCCCGCCCGACTGCCGAACAAAGCCGTAGACCTGGCTCAATCCTAGCCCCGTGCCTTTCCCCGCCTCTTTGGTGGTGAAGAACGGCTCGAAGACTCGAGCCAGCGTCTCCTTATCCATCCCAGTGCCAGTGTCAGATACGGCAATCAGCACATACTGCCCGGGTGGAATGGGTTCGTCGAAGGAGGCCAGGTAACTATCGTCGAGATAGATGTTGCTCGTTTCTATGGTGAGCCGGCCCCCATTGGGCATGGCGTCGCGAGCATTCACTGCAAGGTTCACCAATGCATTGGAGAGCTCGGACGCATCCACCAGAGCGGCCCAAAGCCCACCATACTCCACCGTCTCGAAAGAGATTGTTTCGCCCAAAACGCGACGAAGGAGTTCTGATGTTTCCCTAAGCAGCACTGTGATGTTGTGTGCCTTGGGATCAAGTGGCTGCCGCCGAGAAAAGGCAAGCAGGCGTGCCGTGAGCGAAGCCGCACGTTGCGCACCAAGCGCGGCAAGCTTTTGAGCTCGTTCGATGCGGCGGCGTGGTTCGCCTGGGGCGACAAGTTCTACTTGGCGCCCGATGGTATCGAGCCCACCCATAATAACGGTCAGCAGATTGTTGAAGTCGTGCGCAACACCACCGGTGAGTTGCCCGATTGCCTCGAGCTTTTGCGCCTGGCGGAGCATTTCCTCTGCTTGGAGCCGCTGTGCTACTGCATCGGTAACCCGCAACTCCAGCGTCGCGTTCAGCTCCTCCAAGGCCTCATTAGATTGCTGCAGAGCAGAGCGCGCCTCTAGCAGCTCGTGCTCGTATCGGCGCCGATCCGTGGCGTTGAATATGGAGAACCGTAGGGATTGTACCTCGCCTTTGGTGTTTCGGCTTTCCCGCGCGTTGACCAGAACCGGCATTGACTTGCCGCCCGCTCCAACCAGGTCGAGGGCCACTTCGTCGAAGGAGCCTTGCATGCGCAACAATGGGGCGAAGTGCGTTTCGTAGTAGATCTTGCCAGCAATGTTCAGCAGGTCTTGGAAGCGTCTGCCCGCAAGCTCATCCGCAGTGCTGCCGACCCAGCTTGCCATGGTGCTGTTGACACGTTGGATGCGACCCGCTCCGTCTGCGATCACGTAACCACAGGGGGCGTGCTCGAAGAGATCTACGAACTCGGCGTAGTCTCTTGCGTCTATGCGGTCGGCACTCTCAGACAAAGGCGCGAATAGCCCTTGTCGTTTCGCCCGGCGCACTCAAGTTTGGGCAATGACCCGTTGCCTGAAGAATGACCAGGGTGCTGTTTGGCAGCTTTGAATGCACGTATTCGCCTACCTCGCGGGGGGCAATGACGTCCTCACTGCATTGGAGTACCAATGTCCTGGTGGTAAGGCCTTCAAGGTCGGCTCGATTGTCCGAAGTAAAGGTGGTACGCGCGAAGTGCTTGGCAATCTCCGGATCAGTGCGGCAGAAGCTGTTGGTCAACTCTTCACCTAGCTCAGGTCGATCAGGATTGCCCATAATGGTCGGCGCCATGGCCTGCGACCAGCCCATGTGATTGGAGTCGAGAAAGGTCAGCAGTTCGTCGATCTGATCTGCCGTAAACCCACCGATGTACCCGTCATCGTTGATGTAACGCGGTGAGGGGCCCACCATGACAAGGTTGGCGAACAGATCGGGTCTCCTCTTGGCTGCAAGCGCACCAATCATGCTGCTGACCGAGTGACCGACGAAAATGACCTCTTCCAGATCAAGCTCTTCGCAGATTGCAAGGACATCGTCGGCATAGCCCTCAAGCGAGCTGTATTTGTCTCGCGAGTACGCAGACAGGTCTGATCTGCCAGCGCCAACATGGTCGAAAAGCACAACCCTGAAGTCTGCTTCGAACTCCGGGGCAACGAAACGCCACATGTTCTGATCGCACCCAAAGCCATGGGCGAACATGATGACCCGATCACCCTTGCCTCGAACGGAGACATTGTTGCGCTCAAGAACAGACAAGGCGATCTCCATGAACCCGGATCAGATGAATTGAAGCTGTAGCACCCTCGAAATCGGCCGTCACCTGCACGGCCGCAGAGTTGCATCACTATGTGGCCGGACGGTGGTGCCAAGCGCTGACACGATCTGGTCCGCTCAGTCGATCTACAATGCCATGAAGCTAGTTCAGTGCGGGTTGCGCCACCAATCTGTTGTCTGCATCTGGATGGGCAAGAACCTGCAGCGCACCTGGTCTTATGCGGAAAACAAGAGGGACGGCCAAACTTTGGATCTCGCCGTCAATCATGACCTGCAGCCTCCGCTTGCGGCTGCGAATGGTCACAGCAGGAACACTCTGGATGGACAGGGCTTCATCCTGTTTCCAGCGCCCCAGCAACATCTCTGTGCCGAGCCGAACAATGTCCCAGGTGCCTAGCTGCTTGAGCGTGTACAGGGTGAGTTCCCCTGCATCGAGCGTCTCGCGCTTGAGAATGCTTCCGACTGCTTCTTCATACGGGTTACAGGAGATCGCGATCGACTGAACGCGTTCGATGCGTGCTGTCTCACCTTCCGGATCGATCTGAACAGCCAAGCGCCTAGTCCGCGCCAGCCGACGGAGAAAGTACCGCAGAAGGCCGACTTTTGCGCCAACTCCTACCTGGCCGCGTATGAGTTCGCGTCCTGCAGCAAGGCTTGGAATAAGGCCAATCACCACCATGTGGAGGAAGACACGGCCGTTCACCTCGCCAACGTCGACGTGCCGCTTGTCCATTGTGGCGAGAGAGGCAATCCATGCGTCAATGTCGAGGGGAATACTCAGGTCTTTGGCCAGGCTGTTGACCGTTCCCAAAGGCATGACGGCTAAGGTCTTGCCGGTGCCGACAAGGGCGGCCGCAATGCCGGATGCGGTACCGTCCCCACCTGCCGCAACGACAACGTCATGCTCGCTAGCGAGCGCACGACTGATCCTGTCCTCAAACGAACTTTCATCATCAGCATCGATCGTGAACTTATAGCCATGCTGTTCCATGTTTTGGGAAAGCGTGTCGGCTGTTACCCCAAGGGCGTGTGCTGTGCCCGAACGGGTGTTTAGAATCACGTAGTAACTGCTTTGACTCGGCGTGGGCTCGATCGGCATGGTTTAAACTACGCAGCAGGGGGCAACGCGCCGCCAGCACTTAGTCGCAAGCAGCGCTTCTTAAGACCTCAATCTTCCGCAAACTTGTTTGTTCCTGCCGCGATCTGCGGTCTGGTTTACACAAAGGGCAGAAGATGTGTGCTTCAGCAGTTCGTCAGCCTAGAGGTGCTATCGTGAGGAGCGTTCTATTGGCTCGGAGCGCATCCTCAGGGCAGCAAGCATCTGTAGTGTCGCTTGCTGCCATTTTTCGCATACCCGTTTTTGCCCGATTGCTACCGATCAAGAATTTCTCTGACCCGTGCCGCAAGATCAGTGTAGGCGAACGGCTTGGTGATCAGTTCAACGCCTGCATCCAGCCGTCCATGATGCACGATGGCATTGCGAGCATAGCCAGTTGTGAACAGCACTTTGAGGTCAGGCCTGATTGCTCGGGCTCGTTCGGCAAGAACGGCGCCCGTCATGCCCTGCGGCAATACAACATCGGTGAATAGGAGATCGACCTGGTCAGGCTGTTGCTCGAAGATGCGCAGGGCGGCAGGGCCATCTGGCGCCTCAAGGACGCGATATCCAAGCTCCTGAAGCATTTCGACGGAGAACGCTCTGACCTCAGGATCATCTTCACACACCAGTATGGTCTCGGTACCCTCGCCATCCGGAATTGTCTGGGCTGGAACCTCTTCTTTCTCTGCTTCGCCACCCAACAGGCGGGGAAGATAGATCTTGATTGTCGTACCCTGGTCCAACTCTGAGTAGACTTTTACGTGGCCGCCGGATTGTTTGACGAAGCCGTAAACCATCGAGAGTCCCAGGCCAGTGCCTTTGCCAACCTCCTTGGTCGTAAAGAACGGCTCAAAGACCCGCTTCAGAGTATCTTCGCCCATGCCTGTGCCAGTATCCGAGACAGAAATCAGAACGTACTGGCCCGGAGCGACTTCTGCGTTCTGAACTGCGTACAGGCGATCGATATGGGTGTTGGCTGTTTCGATGGTCAGTTTGCCACCATCAAGCATAGCGTCGCGCGCATTTACCGCGAGATTGAGGATGGCATTCTCAAGTTGGTTCGCGTCGGCTTCTACTCGCCAAAGGCCGGTGGCAAGAACCGTTTCGAGCTCGATGGTCTCGCCTAGGGTGCGATGAAGGAGCTCAGACATCCCGGCTACCAGCTTGTTCGGTTCGATGGGCGTTGGGGCTAGCGGCTGGCGGCGCGAGAAGGCAAGTAGGCGCTGTGTCAACGTGGCAGCACGTTTTGCGCCGGCCATGGCATTTTCTGCCGAACGCCGGAGCCTTGCCTCATCTTCGGGCAAGCGGCGGATCAAGACATCCAAATTGCCGGTGACGACCTGCAGCAGATTGTTGAAGTCGTGTGCGACGCCGCCAGTTAGCTGCCCCACCGTCTCCATCTTCTGGACCTGGTGCAGGGCTTCCTGAGCCTGGCGTAGGTCGTCTGCAGCTTGCTTTTCGTTGGTGATATCGCGGCCTACTGCATGGATAAGCTGTGCGTCCGGAACAGCGATCCAGGAGATCCAACGGAAGGTGCCATCCCGGTGCCGATATCGGTTCTCGAACCGTAGGGTCGTTAATCCTTGTGCCAGACGTCCGGCTTCGGCTTGCGTGCTGGCAAGATCATCTGGATGAACGTAGTCAAAGAACTTGCTGCCAATCAGCTCGTCTTCTTGCCAGCCGATTAGGTTTGTCCAAGCTGGATTCACAGCCGTGATTGTTCCATCAAACTCGGCGACCAGCATGATGTCCGTTGACAGCCGCCACATTCGATCTCGATCGGCCGTCCGCTCAGCAACCTGGGCTTCTAGCGTCTGGTTTAGATGCTGAGCATTTTCAAACAGCTGAGCATTGTCCATGGCGATTGCGGCTTGTGCCGCTAGCCCTACCATCAGGCGCTCTGCCCGTTCTGTGAAGATGCCGGGCTCAGCATGACCGAAGAACAGCCCGCCTATGACATCCCCCGAGCGAGACTTCACCGGAACAGCAAGGTAGCTGCGAACGGGAAGGTGGCCTTCCGGCATCCCGTGATGTGGTGCGTTGTGGCCGTACCGTGTATCGAGCTGAATATCGTCGGATCGGACAACGCCTTCACCATTGAAGGTAGGTGCAAACACATGGGTGTTTCGCGGCAAAGGATAGGACGAGAACGCTTCGCGCGGCGCGCCCGAAAGGGTGTAAAGCGTATAGCTCTCCCCCTTTGCGTCCACCCGGTTGTAGAAGAAGGCGCCAAACTGAGCACCTGTTAGCTCCACGGCGGCATCGACAACACCTTGAACCAATGCCTCTACATCAAGGTAGCCAGCCACCTTGGCAGCAGTAGCGTTGAGTATCTCAAGGGCATGGCTTTCTTCCCGAAGTGCCTCTACGGCAGCCCGGGCTTCGGTGACGTCAAAGCCTTCGGTGAAGATGCCTGTTGTTCGGCCATCTGATCCTTTCAGGGGCTGATAAACAAAGTCGAAATAGCGCTCCTCAACAGCGCCCCCGGGGCGCTGAATACGAACCGGAACGCCCTCTCCAATGTATGGCTCTCCTGAGGCATAGACTCTGTCCAAAAGCTCGAAGAAGCCTTGGCCCTCAAGTTCTGGCAGCGCTTCTCGGACAGGTTTTCCGATCAAGTCCTTACCGGCCATCAACTGCTGGTAGGCAGGATTGACCAGCTCAAAGGTATGACTTGGCTCCCGCAGCAAAGCGATCAAACCAGGAGCCTGTTCGAACATCTGACGAAGTCGCTCGCGCTCGCCAAGCTGTTGGCGCTGTATCAGGACTTTGCTCGTGGTTTCTGTTGCTGCGCAAAGCATGCCGGCAACACGGCCGCTCTCATCTCGAATGGGTGTGTAGGAGAAACTGAACCACGCATCCTCGAGAAAGCCATTACGACGCATTGGGATCAAAAGATCCTCATGCCAGCTTGCTTGGCCTGCCAGGGTACTTTCGACCAGCGGCTTGATCTGACCCCAAATGTCCGACCAAACCTTCGCGAAAGGCAGAGCGAGCGCATTGGGATGCTTGGCTCCAAAAATCGGCGCATATTTGTCGTTGTAGAGGAACGTTAGATCGGATCCCCATGCAATAAACATGGCTTGCTGAGCATCTAGCATGAGGCGAGCATACAGCTGCAAGGACATCGGCCATCGGTCAGGATGACCAAGCGATGTGCGAGCCCAATCATGATCTCGCATGCGTGCTCGCATGTCACCCGGACCATCAAATAGCCCAGAGCTTTCAAGCTCCAGTGTTTGTTGCAATTTCAATCCTTCGAGCTGATGCGACCTTAAAGAAGGCTCAGGGCAAAGGTTTGTTCCTGTGCTCCGAAGCAGGAGGCTCTTTCTATTTGAATGTAGCAACGGAACCAAGCCGCGCTGAGGCAGTTGGCTAGCGGGGCCGCAGGAGCATTTACCAGATGGCAAGACCAACAGCACTCGTCCTTGAGGACGAATAGCTTTTGCTTGACGTGATGGAAGTTGAGCTGACCGAAGAAGGCTTCGAGGTTGTGACTGCAATGTCAGGCTAGATGCTATCGCCAAGTTGGAAGAAGCTGCCGGAGAAATCTCCCGTTTGCTCACAGACATTCGGCTTGGCAGTGGAACCGATGGCTGGAAGGTCGCCGAAAGAGCAAGGCAGCTCTATCCGAAGCCGACAGTCATCTACATGACAGGGGATAGCCACGTTCAATGGCAATCAAGGGGTGTTCCTAAGAGCATCCTGCTGTCGAAACCGTTTGCTCTTTCGCAGCTAACTACCGTGGTATCCGAGCTGGGAAATCTAAGGGGATTAACCCAACTTAGCGATCTGCAGCTTTCACTCGGCCTTTCTAGAAGCTTTGTTTCTGTGATTGGAAAGCAACCTCACTGTCACTTGATCCGTCATATTTCAATAGAACGAGCCGGTACTCAATCATTCACAGCAAGTCGGTAGGAGGCCCGGTCTGTTCGCGTCCTTGAACCTCGAAGCGGCTTCACTAAGAGCTGAATGGCTCGCGCACAGTATCCACACTCAAGCAGGCAGGGAAACTGTCTGGGAACCTAGTGAACCGTGTTCTTCAATGCAGGGAAGTCGATCGAGAACTTAGCGCCTGAGCCGTTCTCGTGCGCACCGAACTCCAGTGCTCCTCCCAATTGCCGCGCCAGTGCAACAATCACTTTCATGCCCAATCCACTTGTCTTGGATGGGCTGAAATCAGAGGGGAGCCGATTACCTGCGTTCGCCACAGTTAGCCTATGAACGCCCGGCGAGGGCTCCTCAAAACGCACGACGATCTCACCACTGCCGTGCTTGGTTGCATTAACGACCAGCTCATTGAGAACCAGTCCGAGCGGTACTAGAAGGTCAGCGGCCAAAGAAGCTGACTGTACGTCAACTAAAACCAGCGCATTGAGCGTGCTTTGCAACTCCGCCATGAGGTTCTCAATGTAGCCTTTGGCATTCACCGAGCCGGCGCTTTGGTTTTTGAATATATGCTGGTGAACTCGGGCAACCGAGGCTACCCGCAACGCAGCCACATGCAGCTGTTCTGCAGCATGCGAGCCTTCCACCTGCCGAGCCTGGAGCTGCAGCATGGATGAAACCAACTGCAAACTGTTCATCACGCGATGATCGATTTCCTGTCCAAGCATCCGGGCTGTTTCGAGGGCCCCTGATAGTTCATCAACAGCTTTCCGTGCAGCCAAACGCAGTTCCATTTGGTCCATGACGACTGAAGCAAGGTGGCGAAGTTGGTTGATCTGATCTTCGGTGACCGGTCTTGGTTCCCGATCGATGACACAGAGGGTGCCCAGGTTGAACCCATCGGTCGTCGTCAGCGGAATGCCAGCATAGAAGCGCAAGCCGAACTCTCCAGCAACCAAGGGATTGGCAAGAGAACGAACGTCCGTCGCTGCGTTCTCGAGAACCCACGCTTGATCCTGGACGATTGCAGAGGCGCATAGCCCCGGATCCTTGCCGATCTGCTTCACACCCTTAAGGCCGTGGTGGGACTTGAACCACACCCGATCGGTATCGACCAAGCTGATGATCGAGATCGGTACATCAAACAAACTGGCTGCAAGCGCCGTGATCCGATCAAACGATCCGTCTGGCGGAGTATCAAGGATGTCATAGCGTCTTACGGCAGCCAATCGGGCTTCTTCAGCTTCTAGGTGGTTGAGCTTTGATTGTTCGGAGGACATAACGCTTCCCTTATCAGGGCAAGAGCATTGCGTGTCTCTCAGCCATTCGCGCCCAGTTTCGTGGCGAATGATGGAAGAAGTCTACAGTATCGCGGCTTTATCGGATAGCCCGGAATTAGCGCCGGCATTGTGCCCTTGAGATGGACGACTTTGGGTGGTTTATCGACAGTTCTCGAAAGGAAGTCCTCTCTGTCAACATTAGCTAGTTTGTAATTGTCTCGGCACCTGAAGAATTTGCAGTCGAAGCCGTGCGAAATTCATAATCGAATACAAAAACGTGGCCCCTGCCGCCATGAAGATGACAATTACATGACAAGCTAAGTGGCGGAAAATCCACAGAATTTGTCAGAGATTTAACTCTCTTGTGCGAAGTTCTCCCAATTCAATTCGGAGTTCTTTGGTGAAACTGTCGCATATTAAGATCGGCACGAAAATCGCGTTAGTGGCGGCTGGTCCAGTTCTAATGTCGCTAGCAGTAGGTGGCATCGCGCTTTGGGGTCTCTCTCAAATGCAAAGTGCCTCCCAAATGGTTGACCACACCAATAAGGTGCTTGCCGATGCAAATGTCATTGTCGCCTCTGCTGTCAACATGGAAACAGGCATGCGCGGGTTCTCCATCTCTGGTGAGGACTCCTTCCTAGCACCGTTTGAAAGCGGAACTGCGCAGTTCACCTCCAAGATCACCGAGCTCAAGCAGACGGTTAGTGACAACCCACCTCAGGTCGCTCGTCTCGCGGAGGCAGAGACTGTTATGGCGGATTGGAAGGCCAAGGTAGCGGAGGCGCAGATTGCCATGCGCAGAACCGTTGGTGTTTCAGCCACCATGGAGGATGTTGTGTCCTTCTCAGCCAATGCCGGTGGCAAAGTGTTTTTCGATAAGTTCCGGGCATTGATGTCTGAGTTCATAGATATCGAAGCCGGGCTGATGGTGGAGCGGTCCGAAGCAAATCAGCAAACCGTGGCTATGACCATGTGGTCGATTGTTGGTGGGCTAGTGGCTGCACTGGTTCTCGGCACGCTTTCAGCCTTCCTGATCGGGCGCAGTATCTCTGGTCCTCTTGCTCGCCTTACCGATGCCATGCGCAAGATTGCCGAAGGCAAGTTTGACACCGAAGTAGAGGGCGGCGAGCGTCGTGACGAAATCGGTGGCATGGCAAACGCTACGCTTGTTTTCCGCGAAAATGGCCGTCGTGTCGCCGAGATGACCGAGGCTGAAGCGGCTCGGATCATCAGCGATCAGCAAGCGCGAGCCGAAATGATGGCTGAGCTGCAGCACGCTTTCGGTACCGTTGTTGATGCGGCTGTCGCGGGTGACTTCTCCAAGCGCGTCGACGCGCAATTCCTAGACAAGGAGCTCAATTCCCTCGCGAGCGGTGTCAACAGCCTCGTTGAAGTTGTTGACCAAAGCATTAGCGAAACGGGTGAGGTACTGGCAGCTTTAGCTGAGACCGACCTGACCAAGCGCGTCACCGGCAGCTACCAGGGCGCCTTGGCACAGCTCAAGAACGACACCAATGCTGTTGCCGATAATCTGACCAATGTCGTGACTCAGCTGCGCAGCACCTCCCGTGCGCTGAAGTCCGCAACAGGCGAGATCCTGGCCGGCACCAATGACCTGGCCGAGCGCACCACCAAGCAGGCTGCAGCGATCGAGGAAACCTCGGCCGCAATGGAACAGCTCGCCACGACCGTCAACGACAATGCCCGAAAGGCTAGTGACGCTGCCATGCGGACGCAGTCTGCAGCCCAGCTGGCTGATGAGGGTGGGCACGTCATGGATCAGGCGACCCAGGCTATGGAACGCATCAGCACCTCTTCGGCCAAGATCTCCAACATAATCGGCTTGATCGACGACATCGCTTTCCAGACCAATCTGCTAGCGCTCAATGCTTCGGTTGAGGCCGCGCGTGCAGGTGAGGCCGGCAAGGGCTTTGCCGTGGTTGCCGTAGAAGTGCGGCGCCTGGCTCAATCAGCAGCTCAAGCTTCCGCCGATGTCAAAGCCTTGATCGAGCAGAGCTCGGTTGAGGTCAGCGGCGGCAGCAAGCTGGTTGATAGTGCAGCGCAGAAGCTTCAGGCAATCCTCGCAGCCGTTCGCGAGAACAGCACATTGATGCAGGCCATTTCCTCGGCCAGTGGCGAGCAGTCGTCGGCCATTGCCGAGGTGACCACTGCCGTTCGCCAGATGGATGAGATGACCCAGCACAATGCCGCCTTGGTTGAAGAGACCAACGCCGCGATTGAGCAGACCGAGGCGCAGGCGGTGGATCTGGACCGGATTGTTGAAGTGTTCAGGATTGAAGCCCAGGCAGAACGCAAGGCGGGCGCTCACGCACAGCTGTCAACGAGGTCGGCACCACCCAAGGGCGGCATTCGCGCTCTCCAGGACAAGGTCAAATCCACAGCCAAGTCTTATCTGAGCCATGGCAACGCCGCCGTGAAGCAAGACTGGAGCGAGTTCTGATGGACTACCTATCCGATCGGGACCCTGACCATGGCGCCAGCAGCATCAGCGTTGCCGAGGCCGCCACCGCCAATCAGTTTGTTACGTTTACCTGCGGGCAGCGGTTGTTTGGCATCGAGATCATGTCGGTTCGCGAGATCCGCAAATGGTCTAAGACCACGCCGATGCCCAATCAGCCTTACGGTGCTTGCGGCGTGCTTGATATCCGGGGCTCAATAGTCGAGATCTACGACTTGGCCTCTATGCTCGGTGCTCACAGTGACCAAGATGAAGCAGGCAAGGTGATCCTTGTTGTGTCCCTGGGTGGGCGGGATGTCGGCATCATTGCGGACACCGTGTCTGACATCATTTTTGCCAAGCCAGATGATCTTCGGCCGGCGCCAAATGGTAAAGGGGGTGGGGAGAGCACAGTGTCCAAGCTGGTCAAGTCAGGGGATCAGCTGATCGCAGTCCTTGATCTCGATGTGCTGTTCCCGAGCTACGGCGTCCATTGATGCGTTTAAGACCCGCACTGCCAGCGTAGTGCGGGCCAGCCTTTACTGCACGAAGTGAGGCTAAGCTCCATTACATTGCAAGCCCAGCATATATCGTCTGATTTAGATATTGGTCAAAGCATTTGGGAGCTGGCGCTCGAGGGTGCTGGTCAAGGAGTGTGGGACCATGACCTAGTTCGCGGGACAGCCTACTATTCGCCTGCCTGGTATCAGATGCGAGGTTTCCAAGCGGGTGAAGACATAGACGCCGAGCTTGGGTCCTGGTTCGACCGACTGTGATCCACACTTAGTGCCTCCTCTTGCCTGCGCTCGATGACCTGGTAGCGTGACGCTCACGAGAAACATCCGCGGAATAGAGATCTGATGATCCGACCTCTCTGCACACTTGTTACTATCCTGGCACTGTCCGCGTCGGCTTCTGCCTTCGACTGTGTGGACTTAGTCGAGATCTACCAAGCCAAGCTGGCGGACGATCCAACAACGGGTTTGCGCGACATTTTTCCGGGATGGAAGGGGGCTAAGAGCCTACCCCTGATGCCCAAGGACGATCCGGCTTCCAACAGCACCGAGCTGATCTGTGACGAGACACGTCAGCTGGAGCGGCTCCGTTATGCCTGGAGCTGGGAAGGGGACACCGTAGACGAAATCGAACTTGCCAGAACGGTTGCATCGATGCTGGAGCTGTCGGACCTGTTAGCGCCGAACAACTTGGCAGTGCTATTGGCGTTCGGTCGTTCGTCCGAGAGCCACGCAATCGAGGTCGAGGATCTTCCCGGTCCATACAAGGTCTTCGTGCAGAATACCGACTTTCCTGCAGGCGGCGGCGTCCTGACGCTTGTTATCGAGCCGGACTGACAAACACCCCACGAACAGGTGGGGCCGACTCGTTAGGCAACCCTTAAGTGCTCCCTCAACAAAGGAGCCAAACGATGCTGAAGCTCATCAACGCCTGGCGCGAGAGAAGCCGAAACCGCCGCGACAACGAACAGCCTGCACAATTCGATGAACAGCTGTTAGCTGATCTTGGACTGACTTGGCAGGACGTTGTTGACGCTAAGGCGCAGCAATCCCGAGCCTACGGCGAAGGCGCGGTGTTCCCATGACCGTGCCCATCAATCCCGTTAACTGCTGCACCCGCAGCAGAGCTCTGCGAATTTCTGCTGCTATTGCACTGAGCATTTTCGCGGCTCCTGTGTTTGCTGACGATTGCCGAACATATGTTTCGCAAGGTGGTTCGAAGCTAGAGGTCAAGCCCGAAGAACGAGGACTTGTGGTCGATGGCACTGAACGCTGTTTCATTGCCGGGGAAGCTATTGGGATAACGCCACTCCGAGCACATTGTGGTCATGGAAGCTCTGCCTTTTTTTCAGTGGCTTCCAAACCTGGCGGGAGATACGACCTTCTGATTTTCGCAGATGAGGTTTGGTACGAAGACTGTCCCGGCTCAAACTCGGACGCTGTTCCTTCAGCTGAAGCCTCTGGTACAGATTTGAAAGACAAGTAGGTCGACCCCAGCGTGTACAGGGATTCGCGCCCCTCTCTTCGTGGTAGCGGCGATTACATGAACAGAAGCGGCATTTAGACGTTTGGCTTTAAGTAACAATTCTTCGGAGATCATCATGTTGAACAACAAGCAGGATCGCGCCCGTGTTGCCGGCGGCCAGGATCATGAAGTTCGCTACGAAGCTCAAAAGCAAGGCGTCTCCACTTCTGAGGTAAAGAAGGCCGTCAAGGAAGTCGGCAATAGCCGTGAGCGGGTAGAGAAGAAGCTCGAGAACTAAGATGTCGGCCTCCGATCTCTGTGGCCGCCGCATCCTGGTCGTTGAGGACGAGTATCTCCTTGCCCTTGGCATCGCAGATGAGATCGAAGACCACAACGGCGTCGTACTCGGTCCCGTGACGACCTTAGAGCAGGGGATAACTGCGCTACGCGATCAGCAGCCAGACGCCTGCATCGTCAACATTAACCTTGGCCCTGACAAGGTCTACGAACTTGCGGACCTGCTGATCCAACAAAGCATTCCCTTCATCTTCGCCAGCAGTGAGGATCGGGCTGCGATTCCCTCACGGTTCGCCAGCGTTCCATTGCACAGCAAACCAATCAAGATGATCGGGGCGGCGGCCACCCTGTTGCGGCAGGGCGCCTCGCAACGGGTCAGCCGGTCTTCGCCATCGCAGTCTGCACCGCACTGAGTAACTCTTCGTTGGAAGATGGCTTGTTCAACCAAATGCCATGTTGGAAAGGCGTACCTGCGTACTGATGGGCGACATCTCCGGAATGGACGACAAACGGTATGCCTTTGACCTGCAGACGCTCGACAACAGTCTGGCAAGTGCCATCCGAAAGCTGAACATCTACGATCGCGACGTCGGCATGGTGGTCGCCGATCCAGTCGATTGCAGCGGCGCAGGATATTAGGTGCACCACGTCAAAACCAGCGACCTGAAGGCTCTCCTCCAGGTCCATGGCGATCAACGGCTGATCTTCGAGCAGCAGGGCGGTCGACACGTTCTTGATCATTCCTTATCTTGCACGCAGGCTCATAACAAACCAGTGACTACCCGGAACAATAGCTGACCATATCTGTTGTCATCCTCAGAGACCGGCGCGCGTCAACTGGACGTGGCGGCATAGGGAACAGGGATGGTTTTTCCAGTTTCCCGCCCTGGCCAACGAAGCGGCAGCCGAGCCCTTATCCCGCCCGTGCCGGTCTCACGTTACTCCCTCGTCTCAGCAATCTCTGTATAAAGGCGCACCATGCTTGCGGGTTCTCCACGCGACTGAAGTAAACCTGGGCCTGTAGGTTCGCGCATGATCCGCTGCGGACCAAATCAACACCTGGCGCCTGCTTCGCGGCTTCTTCCATACTCCTGCTTCCGTAACAACCTGAGGCTCGCGTTGTGCGAACCCAGCGTTGAGATCAACCACCCGATAAACAATCATTATTGCCGCCATCCGCGATTCACAGCCTTACAATTTACCGTCCAGCCAAGATCGCTGCATCTATAAATTCCGATCGGCGACTTATCGATATGGATCTTAAATGCAATCCATCAGCTGAACGCGTGAGTAGGGAGACCACGCTGATCGCTGCTGCGAGGCTGCTACCGGGGGCCCTATTGCTGACTACCGCTTGGGCGGAAGCAGCCTACTTCTTTCTTTGTCATTCTTCTATGAAGTAGGCCGCCCTGAGCGCCACCCTCTTCCCGGCGGCATCGCGAACAAGGATGCGAACCTCGGAAAGGCCTTCATCGATCGCTTCGGAGGCCATTTCTGCCATGCAGCGCTTCGCTTCTTCGCGAGCTGCCTCCTCATCCGCAAGATTAGTTCCCACGGTGTCCTTGGTGACGGATCCATCCACTTGGACGATGTCGAAGAAGTATATGGGCATGGCATTACTCCTGCATACCCAAAGTCTAGAGCAGCAGTTCTGTTCCAGCCCGGTTCAAGCGGCATTTGGTTAGCGCGACAGAGGGTTGAGTTCATCGGCCAGATGGGGTGCGTACTGCGAGGAAGGCGAGCGCTACGGATCAGTCCTTCACCCGATCAGACCGATGGTGCACTGTTCACGATTTAGGATCGAGCTGGTTTCATGACGGGTACGCCTGTGGTGGTAGACGGCGGCATGTCGGTTCGACTTCTGAAATAGCAAAGAAAACGAGTGTCCGCTTCCTGGTCATTCGAACCTAGAAGCGGACTGGCAGCAAACCACCCCGATTTTGCCATTGACCGCGCGGCGCGGCAATGTCCGCTTTCGGGAATTTCGACTTGCCGGTCGAATGGCCGAAATGGGGCGCAAACCTGTCAACAGCGACTTTGCTGATCCTGTAAGGAATGAGGTTTGACCCTGGGCGAGGCACCGCATCGCGCAAGTGCACACCCTGATGCACACTGTTGGCAGTGCATGGCCACTTTCGCAGCACTTTCAGAGGCTTAGAAAAAAGAAGTGGCGGAGAGAGAGGGACTCTCCGCTGAGTACTAGAAAAACCCGGAAAATCGAGGGTTTCGGTACGTCCTATCCCGGCCGTTCTATACCACCCCGTTGTAACACCTACAAGATCAGTGTTCTTCGCCGTTAGCCGTTCGCGTCAAATCTGCGAACTTGGGTCCAGGTAGCGTCTTCGCCAAGGCCTTTTGAACGCCACCGGGCTGGTTTCGGGGCGCAAGAAGACGCTCGTACTCCGCTGCCGAAAGCAGCACCAGGTGTGGCCGGCCGTGCTTTTTCAAGGAGATTGGGGCCACGAGCGCCAGATCCGCGAGCTCGCCGGATCGTCTATTCAGATCTGAAAGGTTGAACTCTCTCATATGCGCTCCCGCTTCGAAGAGGCTACTGCAATATACGTACTTTACGTATATGTCGAGGTCATCAGGATGCAAACGCAACCTCCGCGATAGCGGTGGTACCCGCCGCTGGCCGCACCGAGCCAGGGCTGGCCTGCCGCGACGGCGCAGGCTTGCCGGGGCCTCGGGCACTGAATACTGATTGCGCCGAACGGGTGGGACAGAAGTGTATCCCCTCGTAGCCGACGTTCGCGTCGCTCGGAGGAATGATTGGAAACTTTCGAGTGGGTAATCGCGCTACTACTGGGCGGGGCGGGTCTGTCGGCCATTGCTGGGCGGCTATCGCTGCCCTACGCGACGCAATTACGACACTGGGCACAGTTTCTTTAACGCCGACGGCGGCGCGTTCCTTCCGACCCCCCCCTTGCCACCATCCAGCTGGGCGCAACCCTGTTCTCCTCACAGGTCGGCGGTTCCGACATCGGCTATCAGGTGGGCTTCTGGATGGTGCACTGGCAAGGGGTGTTCTATTGCAATGGTGAAGCGCTCGGTGGCTATCCACTGTCGTGGTTCGACCTAGATGGCGAAGCAGGCCCGATTACCCGAGGGCAGAGTGCATCAAATTTGGCGGCGAGGTCGGCAACGCCGAGGCGGTGTGGCCATCCATGGGCTCCGGCCGGAAGGCTCACGAGGGCTACGGTAAGGCTGCTTACTGTCGCGAGGCATAAGTTACCGGCCACGACGGTGTCGCAAACTGGGGCGCAACTGTCAGACGCCGGTTCAATCGTCGGCAACTGCTATTTGGTCGACATCCACTATACTACCAACTCGGACTGGGGCACTTACCTGTTCTATGGCGGGACCGGGGTCCTGGTTGCTCAATGAGCCAGCGTTGACAGGGCAGATTACTAAGCTGAACTGACACCGCAACGAGGGCTCTGACAGTGGCATGTGCATGAGTCTTCCCGGTTCTTATGCCGGCACAGCCACGCACGTCCTTGCTCACCCGCCAGCGTTGCAGCCGGTACGACATCAGCCGCCGGGAACGCTGCCCACTTCTATTCCGACACCCAGGAAAGATACCTTGCTGGATCCTTGCGTCAGTTGCGACGTACCGGGTGAGCGCGTCACGAACGTGCGATCACTGCCTGCGACCGCATCGACTATCAACGCCGCCTCGTCGGCAACGAAAGAAGCCGAGGCGGTGGCAACCAAGACAGTCACGCCGTTGGTTCCCCGCGTGGAGGAAGCCTTGCGGTCTTCCACAGTTCCCAGGAATTCGGAGAGGCCATCAACGCGCCTCCGAAGCTCCGAAAGAAGGTCGATCCGATTGCTGGCTAGCAGGGCAAGCACCTTTTCCGACAAGGTTATCTCGACGACGGTCAGATCCACGGAAACCTCCAAGAATTGCCGTGCCATGCGACAGGGATAGCCACTGCCCCGACATTGTCAACAGAACGAGACAAAAGGCTGGTGCATGAGACGTTAGGGGTGACAATACCTTTTACTTACACCTTCACTGACGGACCGCCGACCGGGAGGAATACGGCACCGTAAGGTCCGTCTATGCACAGGCAAGTTCGCCCTGTGCCCACATGCGAATCGTGCGGATTCTGTCCCGATCCTGAAGAAGACGATATGGATTTAAATGCCTGATCCACCGTTTGGATTGATTGTAATCCAGACCACGAGCGCTAGCGTCTGCTTGCGGCAATTCCTGCCGCTTCTTTACTTAAGGTGACAGTATGACGAACAAGACTTCTATCGCCGCAGTAATTAGCCCCGCCGATCTTGCCGATCCCCGCAACGTCCACATTGCTAACAAAAGTCCAGCTTTCGATGTGGGTGACTTCATCGACGATGGTAAGGTGCACATTGCTAACAAGAGTCCGGCATTCGACGTGTCTGACTTCGTCGATGATGGCAAGGTCCACATCGCCAACAAGAGTCCCGCGTTCGACGTCGTGAGCGAAGCAGCTTAAGGGAAGTCAGCCATGCGCAGATCGCCAGCAGCCGCAGTGAACGGAGGGGCAGGTATAACCTTTCTGCGCATGGTCCCGTCAGCGGTAAGCCCGATACCGGCGGATGCATCCGCCTCTGGCACCCTCCCTGTGCGGGCCTACCGCTATTGCGAGCCGATCAGGCTAGCAACCCAACTTGGGTGGTACATCTTCCCTCCCATGGACTTCCGCCTCCTATGGGACGGCAAGGTCATCTTCTTTAAGTGTGCAGGACTGGACGACTGGATCCAGGCAGACGCGCTCCAGTTTCCTAAGTTCAAGGAGCTGTTCAACGCATCGGCGCCACCTGAGGCGCAAGGAATGTCTCCGCCCTTCATTTCTTCGGTGCCGGAGCCGGGATCGTTCCAGCTATGGAGCGGGCTCGTCATCAAGACTCCGCCGCAAGTATTCACCTACGTCCGTGCGCCCATCAACCTGCCGCCGAACAATCACACCTTCACTTACGAGGGCGTTGTCGAGACCGACAGCTGGTTCGGTCCCTTGTTCACCAACATCAAGATTCTCAAGACGGACACAGAGGTCATCTTCAGCCGCAATCATCCGATAATGCAGGTCTACCCGGTAGATCCGAGCTCCCTTTCGCTCGGTAGTTCCGGGGATTTCGCATTTGTGGGGTCCTTGCAGGAGTTCGATGACGACCACTGGGCAGCGTTCAAGGCCACGATCGCAGACCGCGTCGGCCCAAAGAGGGAAAAGGGCAGCTACGCCGTCCAGTCACGGAAGTCGCGACGGGTATGACTAGGCTTACTAGTGACAGGCGGATACTCCATGGCATCCTGTCGGCTGCCTCCGCCTACACTGCAGACATCTCAGTCTTCCCGATCGTCCTTGCCGCCTTGTTCCGAGACATGAACCTAGGCGCGACCGAGGGATCTATGCTGGCATACTCCTATAATGTCGCGCTGATGGCCGGCATCGTCCCGGCTTATTTCGCCCGCACTTCTGCGGCCTTCTGGCGGCTGTTCCGCCTAGGCGTAGCACTCTTCGCGCTCGGCACGGTTCTCCTGATGGCGACAGTCACTCTCCAAGGCATGCTCTCCGCCCGCATCCTGATGGGCCTTGGTGCAGGGATTTTCTCGCCACTGATCCCTTCTTTGATTTCCGTTACCTTTGAGGATCGGACCAGGTACCTGTCGTATTGGGCAACTACGACAGGTGCCGTGTGCGTGTTTGCCCCGTTGCTGTTGTTCACCGCTTCTGGACCGCTTGGAGCTCAAAGTCCCTATGCGCTCGTCCTGGTCCTTGCAGTCTTATCTGTCCTGCTGAGCAGGAGGCCGCAAGTCGCCAAACACATCGCCGCTCGTGTCTCGGTGACAGCGAAAGCACGAACTTGCAACTGGTTCGGCCTCAGCTTCGTGTTGGCCGCTGTCTTCGTCATTTATGGCCAAATCACGTGGCTCATCTACTCTGTCCCGCTGAGATTGGCCCAAGGAGCTGTTTCGGACATTGAACTAGCGTTGATCGGGACCGCGCCATGGGTGGCGTTTACGCTCGTCTGTTATCTCATGAGAAAGATGCCGGATGCCCTGTTCCCACACTGCCTTCTCTTCTCGGGCCTTCTGGCCGCTGCGTGCATCGTCGCGTTCCTGACGTTGCCGTCTGGATCGCCATTGGGCTACTCCACGGTGATGATCGGCTCCGGGATCGCGATGGCAGTAGCCAACGTCCCATCGACCGCGATTGCCTTCTCCTACGTTGATCCTTCCAGGATGGGTCTTGTTTCTTGCCTTGACATCCTTGCCGCACGTCTGGGGGGTGCCTTCTACCTCTACCAGTTCAGTTGGGTTGTTCCGGAAGCCACAATCCTATGGTCGTTGGGACCTCTGCTGCTGGCTTTGGCCGTAGTCTTCGCCGGCAGCTCTGCCAAAAGGCCTGCATAGCAAAGGTCTTAAGCAGCGGGCCTTCATGCCCTTCTATTGCAGACCGCAGCCGTTGTGCGATCCACAATGGCGAGCAAGCATTGCAGCAGTGCCTAAGACAGAAGAAGGTATTGAGTCGGTTAGTTCAGCCGGGTGAACCTTACGTTTCGAGGCACCCTGCCGCACCTGCGGCTCTTCATGGCCATGAGCTTATCTTGCAAGTCCGAAGGCCCTGAGGTGCCAACGGAGAAAAAACCTGGCGTGCGCCCGGGTTAGTTGAAGGTCAGGTCAGACTTTACTGCAAGGCTGCTTGAAAGTGCTCCCTTCTCCTCTCCCGGTAACAGTTGAAGACTCTTGCCAAGCGATCAAGTGACCCGGCGTGCGTGTTGAAAGTGCGAGCGAGGATAACTGATGCTGCTTGAGCGCAGTCGTTAAGCGCAGGTTTACCCTCCAGTGCCAGTGTCTCTTTGTGCGATGTGTTTGAGTACGCGCTGATGTTCTCCCGAACGTTTGGAAACGCTCGCTTCTTGCGGCAAGAGGCGGGCGTTTGCTGACCAGCTTCGGTCTTGTTGCTTTCGTTTTCAGAACCCCATGTTTATAACTCCCGCCGCACAATCATCAGTGTTGACGGTAGCGGAGGGCTGACAGCTGATGCTGGAGCACGATTTCGACCTGTTCAGCGTCGACCCTTTGGCTACTCAGGCCGCTTCGGAAACGGGGCGGTACTTGGCTGACAGCCAGCATCACCTTGGACGAATGCTTGAGCTAATGCCTATCGGCGTGCTCATCCATTCCGAGCAGTCCATTGTTTCGCCAATCGCCAATCAGCAAACTACCTTGGTGCTAGAGCAGACCAGCTCAGAGGCCATCACCTTCTCGACTTCGTTGCTCCGGCCGACCTCGTTCAAGTCAAGAAGTGCTTGGAGGCGGCATTTGTTGAGGATGCCTCTGCTCACGAGGTCGAATGTGCTGTGGAACGGGCTGATGGCACCAGCCGATTGATGAAGATCATAGCAGCGCGCTTGCCATGGCATGGCACGCCGGTAGTGCTGCAACTGCTTTTGCAGGATATCACCGAACAAAAACGGGCCGGAACGTCTTTGCGGCAGATGACGATCACGGATGAGCTGACTGGCTCTTATAACCGCCGCCATGCACTTTACGAAGCAAGCCTCTACCTCGAAGCTGCACAAATAGAAGGTGTTCCGTTTAGCGTCATTACGATCGATATGGAAAAGGAGGCTGAGCTGTTGAACCCTCCTGCGCGAGCGGTGTGACATTTGTTGAAAAGATTAAGAACGCAGCAGCGCCCAACAATGCGGTCAGACGCTGTACACGACCTCGACTAAAGGGCAGTGTCATGTTGTCATTCTAGTGCATCGAAGTGATACTAAGGAATTGATGAAGACGCATTGCGGTTCCTGAAGCAATCTGATTTGCCGTACCAACTTCGTTGGTGTGATTGACTTGCAAATCGCCGTGCGGGCTGACGCAGGTTCTTCCGCCTTTCTCCTGTCGGATCTCGACTCCTGAAAAATTTTGTGCCGGCAGGTGCCCAGAGCCCTTGACGCTTTGAAGGGCAGTTCCAAGATCACATCCGCCGGGCCTTGAGGCCGGTGTGGTGGGGCGAGCCATCGGCTTGGCCACCAGAACCTTGTATCCATGTTGCTCAAAGGAGGATGTGGCTATGAGCACAGGTTTTGATTTTTCTCCTCTGTTCCGGTCGACTGTAGGGTTCGACTGGCTGCTGAACGCGCTCCAGTCTGAGACCGCTTTGACAGCAGCTCCAGGTTCACCCAGCTACGACATCGCTAAGACTGGCGACGACACTTACCGCATCAGTCTTGCT
>JAESFT010000391.1_pt1 | contig 29455 bp, 22 predicted proteins | sample 9269451 | NCBI WGS metagenome assembly JAESFT01 (sample SAMN14502557, study PRJNA617106) | algae metagenome | isolation source: Scytonema hyalinum WJT4-NPBG1 and co-occurring heterotrophs from well... | place: USA: Mojave Desert, Joshua Tree National Park, California | collected 2006-05-25
CTCTTCATTGGAACTAACTCTGAGTGACGGTTGCGCTCTGCGCAACCGCTAAATTGGCATTGGCGATCGCATTAATCTCAGACTGCGAAGCGCTCGAACTCAGATAACCCGCAACTTGGGTTACTATGTCAACCAGGGTTTGGAGCATCGTTTCCGGCTGATTCACTAGCTGCCGTGCCAACGTATGCAACGCCTGATTTTCTGAGAGCAAGTTTGGGGGAGGAGGCGATTCTCCTGCGCAGACGCTTCGCGAACGCCGAGATAATTCCTCGGTGATCAAAATATCGTCTAACGTGACAGTTTCAGGTCGAGGTCGTTGCATAGCGCTTATGGCTCCCGCAATTCGGCAAGATTTTTCAAAGTGGTTCAGATCCCCGACTTCTCACAGAAGTCGGGGATCTCCGATAACGGCAGCTTGACGGTAAATGTTGCGCCGCGTCTTTCCCCCTCACTCGCTGCCTCAATTGTACCTCCGTGCAGTTCTACGAGTTGACGGGCGATCGCCAGTCCCAAACCTAGCCCCCCAGGCAAATGCCTACTAGGGACTTCAGCTTGAGTAAAGCGCTCAAAGACATGGGGCAGAAAATCCGCACTTATCCCGATACCTGTGTCTTTAACCTGGATAGTAGCCCAAGAGTCAACAGTATCGAGCCGAACTTCTACTCTTCCTCCCGAGTGTGTAAATTTGATGGCATTGTCAAGCAAGTTTGTGATAATTTGCTGCAAGCGCATTGAGTCGCCTAAAACGGAAATATCCCTATGTAGAGACGTTGTATGCAATGTCTCTATATGTAACGTCTGTGTATGCAACGTTTCTACAATATAAATACCCTTAGCCTTAGCATTAGGCTTGATTGTATTAATAACTTCTTCAATTATAGGAGTCAGTTTAACTGGCTGGCGATTTAAGCAGACTTTCCCTGAGATGATAGTAGAGATATCCAGCAAATTCTCAATAAGCTTCGCCTGATTCTTAGCGCTGCGCTGAATTGTGTCCAAAGCACGTAAAGCAGTCGCCCGATCAAGCTGGCTTGAACGTAGTAAGCGAGTCCAGCCAAGGATAGAAACCAAGGGAGCATGAAGTTCGTGCGTAACCGTTGCTAAAAACTCATCCTTCATGCGATTGGAGGATAACTCTTGACGCAGACGCGACATTTGCAAGTGAGAACGAACGCGAGTTACCAGTTCACGAGCAGAGAAGGGCTTAATTAGGTAGTCATCAGCCCCTGCTTGCAAACCCTCAATCGCCGCTTCTTCCCCTGCACGAGCCGATAGAAGAATAATAGGTATTCCTTTTGTCTTTGGGTTAGCACGTAATGCACTCAGCAATTGAAAACCGTCCATTCCAGGCATCATGACATCAGTCAGCACCAAATCTGGTGGTTGCTCACCGATAGCAGCTAGTGCAGCAGCTCCATTGTTCGCAGCTTTAATATGCCAGTGCTTTGAGAGCAGACGCGCTAGATAGTCCCGCATATCGGCATTGTCATCGACTAACAAAATCCGCGCAGAGTGGGTAGTTCGAGTATCTGGGACAGATGAACGAGTATCTGAGACTGGTGAACGAGTATCTGAGACTGATGAACGAGTATCTGAGACTGATGAACGAGTATCTGAGACTGGTGAACGAGTATCTGAGACTGGTGAACGAGTATCTGAGACTGATGAACGAGTATCTGAGACTGATGAACGAGTATCTGAGACTGATGAACGAGTATCTGGGACTGATGAACGAGTATCTGAGCTAGATGAACGAGTATCTGAGACTGATGAACGAGTATCTACACTCTCCTCTGCTCCCCCTGCCTCCCCTGCTTCTCTTCTCCCCCTGCTCTCCTCTTGAGGTAGCCACCGCTGCGCTTCTTCCACGTAAGGGGCAGCAGTTGGTGCTGAGGTTGATGCCAGTGTGCGTTCAGCACTAATTTGATTTTTAGGCAAGTGCGATGAGCCTGTGGGCAGGGTTACTGTGAAAGTCGTTCCCACACCCACCTCACTTGCTACCTCCACAGTTCCCCCATGTAAGTGAACGAGTTCTTGCACCAAAGCTAGCCCAATGCCTGATCCTTCATGACTCCTTGCCTGTACGCCTCGTATACGGTGAAAGCGCTCAAAAATTCGGGGTAACTCTTCGCTTGGAATGCCTGTGCCTGTATCTCGTATTTTTAGCTCTACTTTGTCACCAATTGAGTGTAATGAAACGGCTATTTCACCTTTAAAGGTAAACTTAAACGCATTGGAGATTAAATTAAGAACAATTTTCTCCCACATTTCGCGGTCTACATACACAGGTTCGCTCAGGGGCGGACAATCCACGAGCAATTGCAAAGAAGCTGTTTCAATAGCCGAACGGAACACTGAGGCTAACTCGGCTGTGAATGCAGCTAAATCAGTTGGCTCATAAACGGCTTGTATCCTGCCTGCTTCAATTCGGGAGAAGTCAAGCAAAGTATTGACCAGTTTGAGTAGGCGTAAGCTGTTTCGTTGGACAATATTAAGTAGTTCGCGCTGTTCGGGCAAGAGTGAACTTTGTGTTTCGGCGATGACTTGCTCAAGTGGATTGAGCATCAACGTCACAGGCGTGCGAAATTCGTGGCTGACGTTGCTAAAAAAAGCAGTCTTTGCCCGGTCTAACTCAGCCAACACTTCTGCGCGCTTGCGTTCCTCCTCATAAGCACGGGCATTAGCGATCGCCGTTGTCACTGATTTACCCAGCAACGTGTAAAACGTTTGGTAAGCCTCATCCAACGCCCGCCGGGGACTAACTCCGGCAACAAACACGCCCCACGGATGCGCTAACCCTGGAAGGGCGATTGGTACGACGATAGCAGACTGAACGGATTCCGGGTAAGGGCTGCACGCAAGTGAGCCGAACCGTTGTTCCAAGTCATCGACCTGTCGGGCTTGACCGGATGACCCCTGATCAGCGGTCGCCCATCGCGCCACTTCTGCGATCGCCCAAAGTTCTGGCGTTACCTCTAAATCTACGACTGTTGGGCAAGCCGCACTTCCCGGTTCCAGCCCAGTCATGCTCATTAAATACACCTGTTTGCTGTCCGGAGCAAGCCGATAGAACAGCGTAAAGGGCAGATCGAGTTCGTGAGCCGCAAGGGCTTGGGCGCTCAAGCTACAAGCTTCTTCGATGGTTTTAGCATCGGCGGTGCGATCCGCAAGGTCACGCAGCACTTTGAGCCGCCGTTCTGTCAGGGTTTGCTGGGTTAACTCTGTGACCGGGTGAAATAGTCCACCCACACCACCCGTTTCATCGCGGATGGGGCTAAAGGAGAACGTGAAGAAGGTTTCTTCCAGGTAGCCGTTGCGATCCAGGAACATCCGTCGGTTTTCCAGGAAGGCAGTTTCTCCCGCACAAGCACGCTCAAAAGGTTCCCCAACCGCATCCCAGGCGGAGAGCCAGCATTCTTTCATGTCTTGTCCCATTGAGTAGGGGTGCTTGTCGCCACAGATCGGCCAATAGCCATCGTTATAGATCTGAACGCGCCCAGGTCCCCAAATGATGTTAATCGGGAAGTTAGAGGCAAGACAGAGGCTGACCGTCGTCCGCAAACTTTGCGACCAAGATTCAATTGGACCAAGCGGCGTCTTTGACCAGTCCATAGAGCGAATCACTTTGCCCATTTCACCGCTGCTACTGAGCCAGTCTGTAGCTACGGATTTCCCGTTCTCGCCCATAAAATTTCTCCTGCCGTGACGTTCTCCCACCACCAAACGGAGTACCGTTATGTTGGGGGCTTCTACAAGTCGCCTCATAGAAATTTCCTGCTTCATTGGTCGTTACTCCAGATGCCCTAAGGACAAGCCATACAGCAACATCCACGTTTCGATACCTCCACAGGCAGTTTAGAGTTCCGTGACATCCCACCGGAACTTTGTATGTAGCGAATCCATCAGAATTCTATGTCTATTACGTTTCCCAACGTTCGCACTGTTCACCTACAAAGTAGTCCGTTTGTGTCGAGTGGATGGTCGTCACCAATGTCGCCTCACAAGAGCTTATCTATGGCTACGGGCATTACTATTATAGACTTTGTTGACCCGTAAAAGTTCCTAGAGAGTGGAGATTACGAGCGCCATCCCACTTCTTTAATGACATAAAGGTCATTATCAGTCGGAGATGTCTTCGTCATCTCCCGCCAGAGCAATCCCGGCGCTAAACGGAGTACCGTTATAGCGCGGGACTTACGGCGATGAGGTTAAACTGAAAACTGACTCCAGGTAACGTTTCTAGACAGCCAGATAATCTATCGTGCGCCAGATCTACTGTTCGCATCCGGGCACCCATCTCGCCACCGCCTGCAAACACTTCCATTGCGAGAGCGTCTTTCTTGCTTTCGGTTAAGCTGTCCATCTTTAACCTGGGAAAAATCTGCTAAAGTGCTCAATTCTTCTTCAGCTTAATGAATTTTGGGGCGTTACTGAATTGAAATATTAAAGGGAACGGGGAACGGGGAACAAAATAGAGAATATGTCATTAATTTTGTTTAGGTACTTAATTTTGGGGTTTTTGAAAAAACTAAAATTCTCTTCTCCCCTGCTCCCCTTTAAGCTCGCCCAGCAAGCTGTGCAACCATTGCAATTAACTCCGTTGGCTCAGCAAGTTTATGCAAGTGCGATTGAAAACCTGCTTTTATTGCCTTTGCTCGGTCTTCTGCAAGATAAGCTGTTAAGGCAGCAGCAGGAATCTGCCATCCCTTCTGAGCTTCTAGTGCCCGTACTTTCTTAATCAAAGCATAGCCATCTTCATCGGGCATCCTGATGTCACTGAGTATCACATCGGGGCGCGATCGCGAAGCGGGCACTCCGTGCCATCCCGCCTTGCGCGGCTCCCCTTGGGAGCATCGCTCCAACACCTCCAGCGCCTCAGCAACTGTTGCAACTGCTGTCACAGAAATCCCATGTTGCTCCAGCACTGCGGTGATAAACTCGCGGGCATCGGCTTCATCATCCACAAAGAGGACTTGCAAGCCATCGAGCGAACGAGGGAGCTCTACAGCTGCTGCCTTTGGCAGCAGCTGAGTTGCTGCTGCTTGAAGTTGTTGTAAATTCGCCTGCTTGTACTTAGTAATATCTAGGACACTTATCCGCAGCGAAACCAGCGAGTTGAAATCGCGGACAGGTGCCACCATAAGCGAAGCGTCAAAAGGTTGACCACCACGCGGACAGATAAGCATTTCCCACTCTTGCACAGAGTGTACAGAGGACAGTTGGTTCAGTTTGGTACGAAAAACCGAACGCTCTGCCTCAGCCACAAAATTGACTAATGGTTTGCCAACCAGGAAGCTGGGCAACACGTTTAACAATTCGCCAGCAGCGCGGTTAGCTTCCAGAATGATTCCTTGAGCATTTGTAAGCAAAGAGCCATCAGGTGCAGACTCGAACAAACGCTCACGTTGTTTTGCTAGATACTCATTCTGCTGAAGCAGTTCCTCCTGAATGACCTCCATTGCTTCTAAGCTAGTTTCCATTTGTTCTTGGAGTAACTGCAGGTTCTCTAACGAGGAGGCGATCTCCTCCAACGCTTCAACCACCACGTGCTGCTGTGTTGGCGATTGCATTGTGTATCTGTGCAGCGCCTCTATCTGCTGACTGATTATTTGAATATGCCGAGTAAATTCATCTTCGTTCACAACTAACTTGCCTCATTTACGACTTCGGGCTTTCTTGACTGACAAAATATCTTTATCTTTCTTTTATTATCTTTATTTTATATATTATCTATTTGCTCTCTCACCCAATTTCTAAAAGCTTTCATTGTCGCATTCCTACCAGCGGTTTTACTCTGCTCAACATACTGAGGAATAACATCATTCAGTGGGAATTGGGGAAATAAGCGACTAAGGTTTGACTTCAGATATATGTCATATTCCAACACATTAATCTCTAAGCTTTGCCCATCATATCGCCAAAGCTCAGGTACTCTCAAAGCTTCATAATTATTGAAGCGAGTCCGGGATGTAATATCAATTTCAATTGCCAAATCAGGAGGTGGATCTACAGTTAGATCTATCCGCTTCTTACCTCGAATGAGTGCTTCATTTTGGATATAAAAACAGTCGTCTGCTTCGATTCCTGCTGCCATTCCTTTGCTTTTAAAGGTTGTAGATCCAAGACTTCTAAATTCAATATCTAGTTCTTCAAGTAATGCTTTTACTAAATCTCCAATAATGACTTTGTCATCTTCATGTTCTGGCAGCGGTGTCATGATTTCCAACATTCCTTGGCTGTAATTAATTTTGGCACCACGACATTCTCCCAAATCGTCTAAAATGTTTTCATACATCTGCCAGGATACATTGTTTAATAATACTTGCTGACCAGGTGGTACTATTATTTGACTTAATTCCAGCAGCATAATTCACAATCCTACAGCTATAGAGTTCACTTATATCATTTCTATCAGAACAAAAGGCAGAATCAAAAGTTTATTTCATTTTAAACTCGCTTAGCCGTGAACACTTACAATCCATTACCAATTAAAATGAAAGGTGCCCAATAATAGGGATGGCTCAGACGATTTGCCACTTTCGCTGGTAGCTTCTCACGCGTAGATTTGAGAATTCCTCTATCCTGGTCTTGAGTTATCCCTGAATAGTCGCTTGTAATCATTGCGGCTTGCGCCTGACGTAAAGCTTCAGCTTTGGTAATTTTGCCTTGACTTAAGAAAGCGTAAAAAGCATTCATCAAAGCTTGTGTACCACCATCGCTGACAGACCATAAAGAAGCGATCGCAGCTCTTGCTCCTGTACGCTGTATTTGATAACCAAAACCTAAAATTTCTTCTCCCTTGCCTATTTGGTCACCAACTGCTGTTTCGCAAGCACTCAACACGACTAAATCTATATTTGGTAAAGATAATTTTTGAATATCTGGTAGGGTAATTAAACCACCATCGCCCATCAAAATAAAAGAGTATTCAGGTTTACCGTTAACAAATTTGGCGTGAGTCGCCATATGGATAATTGGGTAGACATTTAAATAAGAAATCATCGCTTCGCGGTTGAAATCATTATCTAAAAGTGTCTTGGTTCCTGGCATCATCGTAGCAAGGTTGTTGACTTCCGCCCCTGCATATTCCAACGCTTTAAATGGTAAAGAAGTAGACTCAACTTGTACGATGTGACGCTGTGTCGTCGCGCCAGCTAAGACTTTTATCTGAGGTAAAGGTTGGGTATCAAGTTCTGTTAAGCTCAAAGCAGTAATATTGTTAGTACGGAAGCGCTGTGCTAACCATTTTTTGCCGTCGTATAAAGCAGCGAGAGGTATGTAACGTAATGGTCCATCAGGCGCATAGATGATGGTTTTGGCATCTGCATTTGCCAAATCTTTTTCTATCGGCTTAATTAAATACTCATACAACTTTTGTGCGGGAACTGTAGCATCGGATTCGGGATTTTCTAAGGCGCGGCGAAAATCTACAATTGCTCGATTGAGTTCTTCTTTTTTGACAGAAACACTACGATGAATTGGCGGTGTGTTTGGGCTTGTTAATACCAGTTCCAAACGGTCGTCTAAAATCAACGGGTACAGCAAGACGGCGTTTTGGTTGAGACGCTGCAAGTTATCGCGCAAGCTGTTCAGATTCTCCAGTGGTATAATCTGTTGTGCCGCTTTTGAGCTAAGCTGTTCTAACCAAGCATTCACTTCTGGACTGTCGATAAATTGGTTAAAATCTGTGATCAGATTTGCCTCTAGTTCGACAATCTTTGCAATTTGGTCAGGTTTTCTGTTGGTTGATGGAATTTTTTGCAGTTCGCCGAGTTGTCTGCTGATTTTAATTTGTCTATCGGCTACGACTTTCAACCCTTGATTAATTGACTGTTCTGGAGACAGTGACTCAACTCCTTTGGCGGTTCTTTCGTTACCCCGGACATCACGCAGGTAATCGTCTAGTTCTTGAATCTTGAGTAAATCTAAAACTTGCTGTGCTTCCAGGACTCTGTCTTGTTGCAGCAGTAAGTCAGCCAAGCGGCGATAGGTATCGGCTATAGTTGCTGTGTAAGATTGCTGTTGTTCTCGTGGAAGCGATCGCAATTCCGCACGAATAGCTTCAGTTACGTTGACAGATTGCTTGTAGAAAATAATTGCTAATTGTGGCTTGTTTTGTCGCGCCAGTAAATCGCCGATGTTTCCTAGGGTAATTCTTTCAGCAGGTTTGTCACCAACTTCTCGACTCAAGAATAACGCTTGCTGATATGACGCCAATGCTTGGGAATAGTTGCCTATACCTTTGTAAGCGCTTCCCATACTATCAAAGGTACGCCCAGCGACGGCGCGATCGCCTACTTCTTGAAGAATTCTTAACCCTTGCTGAAGAGATTCTATTGCTTGCGAATACTGCCCCAATTGTTGATAGGCAAACCCTATATTGTTAAGAGTACTGCCCATCTTTGGCTGATTACCGATCTTTTTAAAAGCTGCTACAGCTTTTTGATAATAATTAAGGGCTTGGGAATATTTTTTCATTTGGTTGTAGGTGAACCCAATATTATTAAGGATCGTGCCTTCGCCATCTTGATCACCGATTTTTTCCCGAATTGCTAAAGCTTGCTGATAAAATTTTAGTGCTTTGGAATATTGACCCAGTTCGCTGTAAACAAGTCCGATGTTATTAAGAATATTAGCTTTATCTGTAGGTTCTTTGGCATTTTGGACGTTTGCTAAAGCTTGTTGAAAAAACTTGAGTGCTTGGGAATACTGTCCTGTTTCGTAATAAACTCCCCCTATACTATTAAGAGAATGTCCAACGCCTAGTTTATCTTCTATTTTTTGCTTGACAGTAAGGCTTTGCTGATAGTATTCCAGTGCTTGAGAATACTGCCCCATAGACTGATAAACTAAACCAATATTATTAAGGATGAGTGCAGCCGTTTCCTGTGTCTCTTTATTAGGAATCCCAACATCTACTTTTCGACTTATCGCCAATGCTTGCTGATAAAATTTTAGTGCTTGTGGATACTGACCTAGATTTTTAGAAATCGCCCCTAAGCTATTAAGCGTGTCACCAATGCCTTCCTTGTCACCTATTTCTTGATAAATAACTAATGCTTCTTTGAGGACATCTCTTGCTTGATAGTATTGAGATGTTTGATTATAAATAACCCCAATTGCGTAGAGAGTTTTAGCAATATCATCTCTCCCCCCAATTTGCTGATAAATTGCCAAAACTTTTTGGTACGTTTCTAATGATTTTTGAAACTGACCACTTTCATATTGATCAACCCCCTGATCATACAATCGGTCTGCTTCTGTCTTCAGGCTTTCAGGTTTTTGTGCTTGTAATGTCCCAAAAAAATATCTCACGAAGTTAGAATGACTGCTTGCTCCGTAAGCTGGATTCAATAAACATAAAAGAGTGAGCGCGATTGCACCAAAGCGAGTCAGATGAGACAAGTGCATGAATGAAGTTTCAATATTATTAAATTAAAGAGTTGCTTATTTCTTCAAGAAGCAACTTAAACACTTAGTGAGAAAAAATTGTTTTTGAGTAATATTGTATGTTGAGTAATATTGTGATGCACCTATACTAAACTTGATTTAAATCACCTTCAATCATTCAAATACTGACCTTCTTAGTTTTCTTTCTCTTAGGACCGTTTACCCGTGAAGAATGAGCTATTATACCACTAGCAGCAGTTAACTTGATTTTAGAATCACCAGACTCATCTGTGGTGGTAACAGTCACAATCTTGCTCTGAGAGATAATATAAGAGATGAGAGTAGCAACAGTATCTTCGCCAATATCCTCATAGACATCTAGCGCTTGTTGGTAAGCTTTTAAAGCTTCCCCTAACTGTTTATTAGCTTGTTCTAGTAACTTTTCGGCTTCCGCTTTACGGGGATTTTGATTTTGAGGTAAAGTTTGGCTAGTCATTTGATGCTCCTTTTTAAGGGTAATTTCCTAGATAGATTGACTTTGACTCAAGACAAATATGTATACCCACTGAAATCACATCATTCCGGATATTCGTATCACAATTAACTAGCTAAATTTACTCATAGTTGTAAAACTCTCGGATGCAACGTCTTTACAGGGTAGTAGCTATAGCGGTTCGGGGGTTGAGTGCAATAGTCAGGAAATAGGAACCACAGATGGACACTGATGGAACACTAGTTAATTTGTACTTCATTCAAACGAGAAGGGCTATAACTGCAAACACCACAGCACCAGGGTAAGTTTTTAGGATTGCTTAAGATTCAAGAGCATCAGACGTAGATTTGAATTGTTTAAGCTGGGTATCCAGTTCCTCTACTCTTTGCTTGTTACCTAAAGTTTTGTAACTATTTCGTGCTTGAGTCAGCCACTTCATGGCAGCTTTTTGGTCATCTAGCGCGACATATAAATCCCCCAAAGCTTCAGCAATTTGCGCTTGCTGTACCATATCCTTATTAGCGATCGCCTGTGTATATGCATTTAAATAATGAGTTTCCGCTAGCACATCGACTCCTGCTTGCCAATAAAGATCGCCAAGCTTCCGAGAGACGGAAGTCTCTTTACTACCACCACTTATCAAAGTTTCTAGCGTCTCAATCGCCTCTGATTTTAGGTCAGAACCGATATAAAAAAAAGCACTTTGTAAAGCCTTTACTTTGTCGGGAACTTGTTGATTATTCAGTTGAGCGATCGCTGTTTTCACAACTTGCGCTTCTTGCTTTGACAATAGGCTAAAACCCCTTGAATTTGGTTTTTCATCTGTTGAAAACTTACCGTTGTCAGCTTTAATAATCAGCAAATATTCCCCGCCAGGTTCCAGTTCTGGTTTCCCAGAATACACAATTTCATTGGTATTCACCTTTGTTTGCCAAATAACTGAATCACCTTTTTGTAAACTGACATCATAGCTTTTGACACCCAAAACTTGGTTCCAGCGTAGCCTCGGCTTGTTAGTCAAAAGCAATGTGCGGCGGGGACTAATAACGTAGGGAATATCCGGGTTGCTAGGGCTGCGAGGATCACCACTTTCGGCGCGTCTGCACTGGGCAAAAGGTATTTGACTAACTTGAGTGCTAATTGCTGCTAGAATTTTTGGTGGAACTGCCAATATCAAAAGCAACAAGCAAATAGCAAAAAACCAAAGAGAAATTTTGGCTTTTCTACTCTTTGCTTTCCAGTTTTTTAGTAGTCCACTACACATATAATGATATTTCTAACCACAGATGGACACAGATTAACATAGATAAATTATCTGTGTGCATCTGTGTTGCTCTGTGGTTCAATTTCATTCTTCTTGACGTTTTGTAAGAGGTTACTGAATCTTCTAAATTTATTTATGCAGTCCTACTAAATTCTGAACTCTCCTCAATTAATATTTCTCGCCGCCTCATTGATCCACTGTTTTTCCTCTGGAGTTCCAGAATTGCCATATTTCAGGCAATTTCTCGAAGCCAAAAAAGCCCCTTGCTTATTTTGTTGTTTTTCTAAAACTTTGGCTTGCAGGCAATATGCAGCAGCGCGATCGCTCTTAATATGAATTGCCTTTTCAAGAGAGTTTTTTGCTTCTGGGTAATTCCCGAGTTCTAAATACGCCCAACCCAAGTTTTTCAGCATTGCATATTTAGCTTTGTCATCGTAAGCAAATGGCAGTCCCTCTTGCAGTAGCCCTACTGCTGTTGTATATTCTTTATCTAAAATCTGTAAACGCGCCAAGTTATTGTAAGCTCTATCATAACCCTTTTGCACAGCTATTTTGTAGGCAGTACGAGCTTGCTCAAACTTATTTTTGTCTTCATAAAGCAAGCCCAAATTGTAATCAGCTTCTGGCATCTTTGGGTTAAAAAACAGAGCCAATTGATAATATATCTTGGCAACCTCAAAACTTTTCTGCTGATAGTTGGCAAATCCCCAATCGTTGAGGTTCAAAGCTATCTCTGGTGAAGATTTCCACAAATTGATGCCGCCACTGCTCAAAACCAATAAGCCAGCCAGCAAAAACTGAAAACTACGTTTGTTGGATAATTTATTCTGTGTTGTTTTCTGTTTATCAGCTAGTCGTTCATCTGACTTAAATTGAAGAGTAAATGTATTTTGTAGTAAGCGCTGAAGCGCTAAATAACTGACTCCAAACCCTGTCCCTGGTATGGTATCTGCTCTATCTTGAAATAGCTGAGAATTTTGTTGATTGCCTTTAAGGCGATTTAATATTTCCTGGCAATTTTGAGGTCGCTGTCCGGGGAAAGGCGCTATGAGGCGGTCAATTAAGTTTGCTAATTCCGGCGAAACATCAGTAAAATGGTCACGCCAAATTAATTCCCCAGTTTCTGAGTTTTTGGGAAAATCGAGAGGAGATTTTCCAGTCAGCAAACAGACAAAAGTTCGTCCTAGAGCAAAAAAGTCTGATTGTGGAACAGCATAACCCTCAGCTTGCTCTGGAGGGGTGAACCCAGGAGAAACAAGGACAGTACCGGTTTGTTTACCTTGTTGTTTTTCCAGATAAGTCGTTGTCACTTCCCTAACAGCACCAAAGTCAATCAGCACCAGTTGTCCATCAGGTTTCAGCATGATGTTAGAGAGTTTGATATCGCGGTGCAGATACTGGTGCTGATGCAGTTCGTTGAGTATCTCTACCAGTTGGATTAACCATTCGCGCGCTTGTTCTGTGGTGAGTGGTTGATTTCCTCTAGCTTGCAACCACTGTTGCAAATTAGAACCTGGTATTTTCTCCATCACGATGCAGTGTAACGGTTCACCATTGCCATCACACCAAGTAAAAGAGCTATCTGGCTCTACACGTGGAATACCAGGGTGCTTTAGGCGAGCTAATAATTCGGCTTCTCGTTGAAATAAAGCGATCGCCTTGAGTTTGATTGTCGGGTTGTGGAAACGCTCTAGACTGAGAACTTTTAATACTTTTGTCGTGCCATTATCATCTACTTCAAACACTTTACCAAAACCACCGCCACCAATTTGACGGATAACTTTGTAGCGTCCTTGAAGTAACATTCCTGGACGAATCATGGCTTAGTCTTTGCTCCAGCACATTGATTCTTCTACAAAAGAAAATCGGCTCATTCCAGAAAACTAATCTCTAGCGATAAGTGGAAGGCGAACAGTGAAAATCGACCCGACTCCGGGTTCACTTCTAACAAAAATTTCACCACCCATCATATGGCAAAAGTGACGGCTAATTGCTAACCCCAGTCCAGTACCACCATATTTTTTTGTTGTCGAAGCGTCCCCTTGGCTAAAAGGTTGAAATAGCTGTTGCTGTTGATGAGAGGACATACCAATGCCTGTGTCTTGAACACTAAAGGTGATCATTCCAGGAGCATCGGTTCCGTGTAAGTCTAGCATTTCCTTCTTAACCATCAGTGCTACCTTGCCGTTGGTGGTAAACTTGGCAGCGTTACTCAGCAGATTATACAGAACCTGTCGTAGCTTAGTCTGGTCAGTGTACATGATGCCAAGTTCCCCATGAAAATTCACTTCTAAAACATTGGCATTTTTCTCTACCAAAGGCTTGACTGTCAGGACAACGTTATTGATGAGCGTGGCGAGTTCAAATGTCTCCGGGTAGAAAGTCATTTTCCCCGCTTCAATTCGTGACAAGTCGAGGATGTCGTTGATTAATGTCAGTAAATGCCTACCCGCACCATTGATAGATTCAAGATCCTCAATAAAATCTTCTGTCATTCCAAAATCAGCAGCATCATCTTTGAGCAATTGGCTCAAGCCAATGATCGCATTCAACGGCGTGCGTAACTCATGGCTAATATTGGCGAGAAACTGGCTTTTTGCTTTGCTGGCTGCTTCTGCGAGTTCTTTTGCTTGTTGTAGTTCTTTTGTACGCTGTGATACCCGTTCAATCAAACGATTGAGAGATTTGGCGAGTAATCCAATTTCATCTTCGGTGCTGACAGGGGCTCGCAAATTAAAGTTAGATTTTTTCGCCACCTGTTCCGCGACTTGAGTCACTAGGATGACTGGTTCGGCGATCGCCCGAGAAGTACGCCATGCTACAATTGCGGCAATAGCTACCGACAGCAGCATACTCACTACAGCAATCATTTGCTCGATTCCTTTTGCTACGCCCACATTCCTTTCAATTGCGTTCTCTTGCTGTTGAGCAATTTGCAAAGTGTCAGTTAATCGTTGACGTATCTCATCTAACCGCGTGGTTGTTCCACCGCTCATAATTCCCAGCAACTTGTTTCGTGCTGCAGAAATCTCCTGTTGATCTTGTGGCTGCTGCTCAAGCTGCTGCAAGATTGACTCAATTTGAATAACGTAAAATTTTAGGTTAGTCGAGTAGTCATTCAATATAGTTCGTAGAGTGACTTCCGTTGCTGCTAGCCTTCCTGGCTTGCTGTCTATAAAATTCGTAATGTCTTTCTCAATGTTCTTGGCTTTGTCAACACTGTTTAAAAATTCGGCTCTTTTGCTATAAAGGCGTTTCGGATCGTCCACAACAGCAACCAAGTTTGAGCTATGCAATTGTGCATCTACTAAAGCATCTTTGTACCTACCAAGCATTTTTGTTTGAAACTGGGCATGACTTAATTGCCCCGTTTCTATACCTCGGTAGTAATTAGCGATGAAAAGCCCAGTGAGTGAACCGAAAAAGCCAATTCCGATTGCCAGAAAGTACCCATAGCCAATTTTCTGATGGATACGCCAAGAACTTGCTTTAAGTTTCCCTCGGGAAGGAAATTCTATAGTCGGGAGTTCATCGTCGGTAGAGGGCTGTTCGGCTGACACTTGTGTTATTTCCCAATTGCTGTCAACAGCGGTTGGCTTTTGAGTTTGCATTCCTCAAATCTCCTTGCCCTCCCGCAAAAATTACCGGATTTGTATCAAAGCTAAAATTTGGGCTAAAACTTGGTTCAATTTGTGATTACCACCTACTACATTATCATTATCTTCTTTTTTAACAGAAGCAAAGCGTTTCTTACTTAAGGATGAAGTTTAAAGTATGAAAGAAAAGCTAATTTTTAAAGTATTTTTTATAAACTTTTTATAAAGGACCTTGATTCTAGTCTAGACAAAGCTGCCTAAAAGCCATCTACATCTTTCATCCTTTTTCAGGGCTTGTACTCGCTTGTACTCGCTTGTTCCTTTGTGCTTATTTTCTGCTTTTAGCAACCCTTCCTACCCTTCTGGGGAACTATACTTTCTCTTGACGATACACACATTTTATTTTTTTCGCTGTCTTCAGTTATTAGTATAGTTTGCACGATTTCTATTATATCTAAGCAATTTTTATATGAACATTTAACGATATTTTTTGCTGCCAACAAAAGTCACCTTTATCAGGCTATTGACAGCGTCATGCAGCCAGACTCGATATAGGAGTTTTTAATTCAACAGAATACTACAGTTGTAGATTCTTGTGGGATGAACCAGACAGCCTGTCCTAAATTCAGGCGACCAAGATGTTCACCCTACAATATTTGTATGACACAAAAACGTAGAACTGCTATTTTTTGGATGCACTACAGCTAATCGACTAGTATATCACAAATATTGCCACAAGCTTCGATTCTCAAAAACTTTTATATATTACAAATCATTAAGGGCTCATACACCGGTTTTCTTTCGGGTGGGCATTGCCGCCCTCCGGGTATCTCCTGCGGAGACGCTACGCGTAAGCCTAGCGGCACGCTTTGCGCTTACGCAGTTCCTTCAACCGGGGGAACCCCTCTTCGGGTATGCGCAAAGCGTCTCCGAAGGAGATACACCAGTCGCCTGGGCGTGGGAAACCGTTCGGAGTTCGGCGAGGCTCACTCGAGCCGCTGAACGCGGTTCGGCTGAGCTCACCGTCGAAGCCTCACGGCGAAGCCCTCCTGCATAGCGCTGGATTCACCGCAACGGACTGCTCACGAATATCTCAAATGTCTATTACATAGCTTTTTTGGACAAGGAACACCCTACGATTTGTGGTCTAATCATAAGAATCAGCGCTCTTCAAGAATGAAAATCGCAAATGCATAAAAAAGCCCCCAAGGAAAGGGGGTTACAGGAGATGAGTTAGGAATTAAACTGATTCAAGCTCCTAACTCCTGAGTGTATCTATACAATCGCTGCCGACAGTAAATTGTTGACTGCTTGCTTCAACAATTCCGCCTTATCGGTACGCTCCCAAGGCAAGTCCAAATCGTTCCGTCCTAAATGACCGTAAGCCGCGACGTCCTGATAAAAACGTCCGCCTCGTTCACTAGGCAGGTTGCGTAAATTGAAAGCATGGATAATGCCCGCTGGACGCAGTTCAAAATGCGTTTTGACCAATTCCAGCAAGATTTCGTCATCGACCTTGCCTGTACCAAAAGTCTCCACCAGAACGCTTACTGGTCGCGCTACACCAATAGCATAACTGAGTTGGACTTCACATTTTTCTGCCAACCCTGCAGCGACAATATTTTTCGCCACATACCGAGAGGCGTAAGCCGCACTCCGGTCTACCTTGGTGGGGTCTTTGCCAGAAAAGGCACCACCGCCGTGTCGCGAATAGCCACCGTAGGTATCGACAATGATTTTACGCCCGGTTAGACCAGAATCTCCCTGAGGACCGCCGATGACAAACTTACCTGTGGGGTTAACCAAAAAGCGAGTTTGCTCATCAGGCTTAACATCAATGTCTCCAAAGACAGGCTCGACCACTGCTGCCCACAGGTCTTCTTTAATCTTGGCTTGCACTGCTGCTTCATCAGTGATGTCACCAATGGTAGCTGCGTGCTGGGTGGAAACCAGGATCGTATCAATACCTACAGGTCGTCCGTCTTCATAAACTATGGTGACTTGGGTTTTCCCATCAGGACGCAGGTATGGCAAATCACCTGTTTTACGAACCGCAGCTAGTCGGCGAGCAATGCGGTGAGCAAGACAGATGGGCAACGGCATCAGTTCTGGTGTTTCGTTGCAAGCGAAGCCAAACATGATACCTTGGTCGCCAGCACCAATTGTGTCAAATACTTCGTCACTGTGCTCTTCGCGGGTTTCTTGAGCAGTGTTAACACCTTGGGCAATATCAGGCGATTGTTCGTCCAATGCGACAATCACCGAACAGCTGTTGGCACAGAACCCGTTATCAGCGTTGGTGTAACCAATCTCGGCAATTTTCTTGCGAGCGAGATTGACATAATTCACATTTGCTTTGGTGGTAATTTCACCAGTGATTAAGACCAAACCAGTGTTAACCACAACCTCAGCAGCCACACGACTACTGGGGTCTTGTGAAAGAAGGGTATCTAAAATTGTATCAGAAATCTGATCGCAGATTTTATCTGGATGCCCTTCAGTCACTGATTCAGAGGTAAATAGATAACGACGAGACAAGTGGAGTTCCTCCATAGAAGGTTTTTCCAACTGACCAAACGAAAGCGTTTAGTTCAGCGACTTTAATCTGCAATCATAACAAGATTTTTACAATCACACTTCGTAGTTATGCTACTTTTATAAAAATTATTACCTAATACCGATTATTTTAAAGATAGAGAAAAGTTACCCTACTTGTTTATCGTTGTTTAGAGTACACTCAGCAATTTACCCTGAACTCTCAAACCTCTGACTTGTTTCCTACACCGATTAAAAAAATAGGGGGACACCCGTAAGCACCCCCAAAAGCTTCCACACAAATACAGCGACTGTCACTAAACGTTAACAGCTAGCTTTGCTTCCTTGGATGTCAACCGTTCGTAAGCAGTACGCATTTTCAAACCTGTTAGTACTTGGAATAAACCAGTTCCATTATTAGAACCTGGATACTCGCGGTGCTGGAGTAACAACTGAGTCATCTCACCTTTGTACTTGGTGGATGTGTTGCTCAAATGAGTTTCGATGTAAATCACTTCTTCCAGGTTGTCAAATTGACCATCTACCTCTAATACTGAAACATAACGACCGTAGTACACGTCTGAGCCATAATACAGTTGCATACCAGGGTAAGAACAGCTCAGTTTGCGTCCGCAGGGAGTCCACTGAATTGTTGAGCCTTCATCAAACAGGTAAACTGGGGCAAAGCCTTCTTTGCCTTCCCGCTGGAGCATACGTACCCGCAAAACTTTGCGCTCTTTATCGTCTTTAATTAAGTTTGTGGGCAATACCTGAAGAACGACATCAGCAAACTCTCTTTGTGGTTCAATGTACTTGCTAAAATCAGGTTTACGAGAATTGATTTGAGCTAAGACATCTTCATAACGATGACCACGCTCTGCCATATCTCGCTGGATTTTCCAGGCAATTTTGACTTCATCGCTGATGTCGAAATACACGCTGAAGTCGATGAGTTCGCGCACCCGCTCATCATATAAAGGATGTAACCCCTCAACCACTACAATGTGATTCGGCTCCACTCGCTCTGGTGGATCGATATTGCCGGTTTCGTGGTTGTAAATTGGCTTTTCAATCGCTTGACCATTCTTGAGCGCTTTGATTTGCTCATACATCAAGTCAAAATTGTTTGCTCTTGGGTCAAGTGCAGTTATTCCTGTTTCTTTGCGCTGCTTGCGGTCTAATGAGTGATAGTCATCTAAGCAAATGACTGTCATTAACTCTTCACCGAATAAATCTATCAGGCGACGCAAAAAAGTAGATTTACCGCACCCGGAGTCTCCAGCGACTCCAATCAATACCACGCGTTCCGGCTTACTCATAAATCTCCTCTAGATACTAAAGATGAATCAATAATTTTTCTCACAACAACTTTCCAGCCAGGAATATCCTTCAATGGTTTATCCTGCGTTGTCGCCTCCAGCAGCGCTATGACGCACTAAACGGGTATACAACATAGTGGCAGCAGATACCCGTCTGATGAGTCTGAACTCGTTACTGGTAAGTATTTAATCCTAGTGTTATATTGGATTGTAACAGAATGGAGTACTCTATACAAGGCTTGCTGTATTTCCTTTCAATCAGTTTTTTCGCAAGTAGGGAGTGAACAAAATTTTTCCAACCACCTATAACAGGCGTGGTCTTGTGAAGTCTTTGCTTGTGACTCCATATAGATAAGTTTATACGGTATCTTTTTTGTTTTCAATTTTTTTGTCAAAGAAAATAGACTCCTTTGAATTATCATTTGTGAACAATGCTCGCTTAGATCAAATCAGGAATTTCGAGAGAGAATTGAGCAAGTCACGAAAAAAGTCAGACTTTTTCCAGTAATTTTGCGTATATGATCAAATATGAGGTAGAAAAATCTAGCATGACACGCAAGAGTGGTTGACAGATTTTTCACATCAAGTAAAACTTATTTTAGTTGCTGATGTAAGGTTTCTCTCTATCAGAATTTAGTAGCTGGAGTATGCCTCAATTGTGGAAATACCCATAATGGTGGATGAAAATTCAGCAAATAATATTCTGTCTAAAATTCCCAGACTCATTTTCTGTGGAAAGAGGGAAAATTACAAAATTGGAGAAGTAAAACAAATCGCAAACAACCGTGATTGGTATTCTCCAATTCTTACGCTGTTTCAGGTTATCTACCTAACAAGGGGTAAGAAGTTATCTCCCTCTTTAGAAGTAGTACTTCAGGAAAAAAAATTAAATTGACTCATTATTAACATTCTCTAAAAGACTTATCGTCTAATTTAGAAGGTGAACAGGTGTGTTTTTTTGCAATTCTTGCTTGTCTTTGGTGAGTAGATGTAGCAACGCATTGGCTAGAGATGCCGCTTTCCCAAAAGCGCCAGTTTTGTCAAACCAAAATCAGGTAAACTAAAGCTGGCGCATTGTGCTGGGAAGGGTTTTCCAGAAAAGGTTAAGTAGACATCGGAGTGGTAGAAGAAATGTACATTAAAGGTGCTGTTGAAGGTGCTGCCAACACAGAATCAGGTAGCCGCGTTTTCGTATACGAAGTGGTGGGTCTACGTCAGAGCGAAGAAACTGATAAAACGAGCTACCAAATTCGTAACAGTGGCAGTGTATTCATCAGAGTGCCTTACAACCGTATGAATCAGGAGATGCGGCGTATCACTCGCCTAGGTGGCAAGATTGTTAGCATTCAGCCTTTGAGTGCTGTGGAGCAACTCAACGGTAAAGCCTCCACGAGCAACGCCACATCTGGTGAGACTGCTAACATTGCAAATGGTAAAGCCACACCTGTAGCTGAGCAACAGGCCAACAAAAAGGATAAAGAAGGCAACACCATGACTCAAGCGAAAGCTAAAAAAGACGCCCACGCTGACGTTCCCGTCAATATTTACCGTCCAAACGCTCCATTTGTAGGAAAATGCATATCTAATGAAGCGTTAGTGCAAGAAGGCGGAATTGGTATTGTTCAGCACCTAAAATTCGACATTTCCGGCGGTGATTTGCGGTATATAGAAGGTCAAAGTATCGGCATTATCCCACCCGGTGTTGACAAGAACGGTAAGCCAGAAAAACTCAGACTGTACTCGATCGCCTCAACTCGTCATGGCGATGATGTGGATGACAAAACAGTATCTCTTTGCGTCCGTCAATTGGAGTACAAGCACCCAGAAACTGCTGAAACAGTGTACGGTGTTTGCTCGACTCACCTGTGTTTCCTCAAACCAGGAGACGACGTAAAAATCACAGGTCCTGTGGGTAAAGAAATGTTGTTACCCGCTGATCCTGATGCCAAAGTGATCATGATGGCAACAGGAACAGGTATCGCGCCTATGCGGGCTTACCTGTGGCGGATGTTCAAGGACAACGAAAGAGCCGCTAACCCAGAATACCAGTTTAATGGATTTGCTTGGTTGATATTTGGTATCCCCACAACTCCCAACATTATTTACAAGCAAGAACTAGAAGAAATCCAACAGAAGTATCCCGATAATTTCCGCCTAACTTATGCCATCAGCCGCGAACAGAAAAATGCACAAGGTGGCAGAATGTATATCCAAGACCGCGTAGCAGAACACGCAGATGAACTGTGGCAGTTGATTAAAGAAGAGAAAACCCACACCTACATCTGTGGTTTGCGGGGTATGGAAGATGGTATCGATGCAGCGCTGACAGCAGCGGCTGCAAAAGAAGGCGTAACTTGGAGTGATTACCAGAAAACCCTCAAGAAAGGTGGTCGCTGGCACGTAGAAACCTACTAATTTAGTCATGAGTCATGAGTCGTGAGTCATGAGACTTTTGACAAAAGGCTATAGACTAAATTAAATAAAGATAATCAGTAGGTAGGGCATATGCCCTACCTACAATTGTTGTTGTGTATTTGACAACATTATCTAAAATCCAAAATATAAAATTGGTATAAAGCTTGTGGGTGTAAAGCTGGGAATACTGGGATTAGGCACTGTAGGGACGGGTACAGTGCAATTGTTACAAGATAAGGGTTTTCGTCACCCGTTATTGCAGGAAGTAGAAATTTATCGGGTGGGAGTGCGATCGCTCGACAAACCCCGCGCAGTCACATTGCCAGATTCCGTATTGACAACAGATTTAGAAGCAATTGTCACTGACCCAGCGGTAGATATTGTGGTCGAGGTGATGGGTGGACTGGAAAAGGCGCGATCGCTCATCCTCAAGGCAATTCAAAATGGCAAGCATGTGGTGACTGCCAACAAAGCAGTCATTTCCCGTTTTGGTGATGAAATCTTTACAGCAGCAAATCAAGCTGGGGTATACGTCATGCTGGAAGCCGCCGTTGGTGGTGGTATTCCAGTCATTCAACCTTTGAAGCAATCTTTAAGTGTCAACCGCATACACACCGTCACTGGCATCATTAATGGCACGACGAACTACATCCTGACGCGGATGCAAACAGAAGGTAGTAACTTTAGCGATGTTTTAGCGGATGCCCAACGCTTAGGTTATGCTGAGGCTGACCCCACTGCTGATGTCGATGGCTTAGACGCCGCAGATAAAATAGCCATCCTCGCATCGTTAGCCTTTGGTGGACGCATCAAGTTAAAAGATGTCTACAGTGAGGGGATTCGGCAAGTCAGCAAGACAGATATTGCTTATGCCGAGAAATTAGGATTTGTGATCAAACTCCTGGCGATTGCGCAAAGCGCAGCGCCGCTTGCGGCGATCGCCAACAGAACGACCCCCTCATCTCCTCTCATCTCAGTCAGAGTCCATCCCACCTTAGTCCCTAAAGCACACCCCTTAGCCAGCATTAACGGCGTAAATAACGCCATTCTTGTTGAAGGCGAACCCATAGGACAGGTGATGTTTTTTGGTCCTGGTGCTGGTGCTGGGGCAACTGCTAGTGCTGTATCATCGGATATTTTGAACTTAGTAGCAGCACTCAAAAAGAGCAAAACAGCACTAAATCCGCTGCTTGCTTGCGCACATCAAGACTACTGCCAAATTGTGCCAATGGCAGAACTCGTCACCCGATTTTACGCTCGTTTCCTGACTAAAGACCAACCCGGAGTGATTGGCAAATTGGGAACTTGCTTTGGCAATCATGGAGTCAGCTTGGAGTCAGTCGTTCAAACAGGCTTTCAGGGAGAACTAGCAGAAATTGTTGTTGTCACTCATGATGTCCGAGAAGGTGATTTTCGGCAAGCATTAACAGAAATTCAAACCCTTACAGCAGTAGACAGTATCCCTAGCTTGCTGCGAGTAGTTTAAAAACAAAGGTTATAGTGGACAGGCGGAATTTAATGAATCCGTAACCTGAAAGCTGTAACCTATTACCTAAGACCCTCAAACCTATTCCCTATCCCCAAAAAGATGACAGATATCCCTCCTTCAGATCCAAAGTCATCTCAAAGAAATACCCTTGGCTTTGATGAATTTCTCGCTATTCTGGTTGCTTTTTCTACCATTGGGTTGGTTTTATTTTGGTCATTTTCCCGTAAGGATTCTAGTTGGAACATAAATGGTTTGCTATTGCCTTCCCCTACTTCCTCTGCTCCTCCTGTTACCCCCGTTAGCCCTAGTCAACCAGTCGTTCCATTTATTGTTCCTAGTGTAAAACCAACAGTCACTCCATCCCCAACTGACCAAGATACCTTTGAAGATGAGTTACCTCCGGTTTCTAACTTTGCCCCAGATCAGTCACAAGCAGAAGACGAATCAACCTCTTCTGCGACCATAACTAGACAACAATATTCTGTAGTTGCTCCTGGTGAAAAATTGCCAACAATTCCCCCGCCACTCGCTTTTACGGATGTACCTAGTGAGTTTTGGGGACGGCGTTTTATTGATGTTCTTTCTTCTCGTGGGATTACCAAAGGCTTTCCTGATTACTCTTTTAGACCGAATCAGCCTGTCACCCGTGCGGAATTTGCTGCCATTTTGCAACAAGCTTTTGGTAAAAGAGTTGATAGTAGTTCAACAACAAATTTCAAGGATGTGTCAGCCCAATTCTGGGCAATTCCAGCGATTAACCAATCCATCAGTACTGGATTTTTAAAAGGCTATCCAGACAAAACCTTCCAACCAGAGCAAAAGATTCCACGAGTACAAGTTTTAGTTGCTCTTGCCAGTGGCTTGAATCTAAAAGTACCCTCTTCCCCAGATAAACTTTTAAGCGTCTATAAAGATGCCAAAGAAATTCCTAAATATGCTCTTGATAAGGTAGCAGCAGCTACAGAAAGTAGTCTTGTGGTAAACCATCCCGATCCACAAACCTTTGCTCCAAATCAAGAAGCTACCCGTGCTGAGGTAGCAGCTATGGTTCATCAAGCTTTGGTGCGAATGGGAAAGTTACAACCCATCAAATCTCAGAGCATAGTGACAGTGCCTCGTTAAGCTTTGCTGTGCAACTGATCAAGCAAAATTAACCGCCTCGCACTCATAAACTAAAAGCCTGCGTAGGGGCAGGCTTTGTTTTGGTAGCCCTGAACTCCCAGTCTGAGGGCGTAAAATGAGGGAGGCAGGGCTTGAGAAGAAATTGATAGCGCATAAGCCCTAATGGCTTTAGCACTGCATCAATAGCAGCTATTTAGCTTTCTGGAATTTGTTTGCCAACAACTTGTGATTTGAGCGCTGCAATTTCACTGGTTAACTCTTGCCGATTTGAAGCTTTGAGTAGATAGCGGTAAACAAACCATGCAGAGTAACCAATACCAATTAACTCAAAGGTAGGTGCGACTAAGGGAATGTCATTCAAAGCATCCAAGATCGCCAAGACTACCCTAACACTGACAATTGCTGTCACAAGCAAACCAAGGGTAATCAGGGGCTGTTTGTATCTATTAAAGAAGGTTCCCAGATAGTCGGGCAGTGTCGCTAAAAAACCAGAAACTTGTTCTCCGTATTTTAGCCATTGATCTTGAGACTGCACGCTTGGCTGGAGTTTGGTTATGGTTCCTGTTTGGTTGTTGATATTTGGCACTGTTGCCTCTGGAGACTTAGTTTCCACAATTTCCGGTTCTTGCATTTGGGCTTCCTTAATTTTCACACTTCAGTTACTTTAAATCCGGACAGTTACATCCAAAAGGCTGTTGACTAGGCGATGCACCAGCGCATCAGCACAACTGACTTTGGGGTACAACGAGGTTTTAGTTGCCTATAACCATAATTGTCCCTGAACCATTACTTCATCAACTACAAGGTAGAGAACCACTCAGAGGGTAGCACTCATAACGTAGTAGGATGACTGGGAAATAGCATTCTAAGTTCATTTTTGGATGAACTAGAATCTTGAATCTAGGGCTATTCCACACCCTGTGAGTTGCGAACAATGGTACTCGTCTAAGTACAAATCATGCAAAAATCAGTCCACCTTTCATTTATACAAGTCTAAATGCCGATTTTACCCGATATTTAAGGTATTTTAAGGTGTTGTCCTCAATTAATAAATTTATATTGATAGTTCCAACGGAGAGAGGTTACTAGTTATACTAAATTCACACTAAAAATAAGTTTAATAATTTAAAAATATTTATATCTACCAAGAATTAACACAAGTATCTTTAGGCATAGTCAATATCTTGTAAGTGTACGCCTCAATAATTTATGCATTATTTATGCATTAAGGGGGAAGCTAAATTACCCATGACACTTAGAGGAGTTTCCCCTAAATCCCTGTTGCTATTGCCAAGGAATTTTTAACTTCCCACGCAGGTAATGCAAAATCAAAACAAAAATCTTTTCAAAAGAAGTAGGTTTATGGGATCATGTGCACACTTAGCCTGTTTCTCTGACTGTCCCACCTAATGATAGAGATAAGCAAAATTAATCGATCAACTCAGAAAATCCGTTTGCAAGGAATTTACGAATCTCTAGTCCCTACTTCCTATAATCAAACCTATGGTAGGTTCTATTTCCAATCTGGAATTTCTCCATCTTCACCACCAACACCGATACCTGTGTTAAATATCTCAGCGTTGGTAATATTCAGGTCATTCATGGATGCCCCATAGACATTAGAGTCATAAATCGTCGCCCGGCTAAAATTCACGCCGTTGAGATTGGCTTTCTTGAAGTCAACGTTTGTTGCGAAGGCTGACGTTAAATTAGCTCCTGCTAAGTTCGCACCCGTTAAGTCAGCGCCTTCAAGATTCGCTTTTGTCAAGTTTGCTCCCTTGAGATTCGCATTTCTCAAGTCAGCACCAATTAAATGCGCACCACTGAGGTTAGCTTTCGATAGATCGCACCCGCTACATTCCCCAGTTGAAATTAGCTTTTTTACGTGCTGCGGATTAGCAGCCTTAACTGAAGTTGCTAACAGCAGGGGAGTTACTAAGGTTAGAGCTGCTAAAATCTTGAATTTCATGATATTTCCCCTTTCAAATACAAGTTGCTTCCGTTTTCTCCTCACAGTTCCATTATCGCCTCTATAGCTTGTTTGGTATAGATTGACGACATAAGTAGGTTGTGAGTTACGTCAGCTTTTTTTGTGATGGTAGACAAGTCCTCTTGGTTTTGAGGAACTGTTGATGTATGAATATATGAACCTTATCGATCCACCACTGAAAAAAATAATAACACTTGGTTTCAGTGGTAAGTTCTGCCATAAGGCGTTAATCAATATCTGCTATGAGGCATAAATGGCAGAACAGGTAGCTGAGCAAAGCTTTCTTACTTTATAGGTATTTACTCGCAAAGAAACACCCTGACAGTACTACTACCAGGGTGGTATGAATTTTCGCTAAAAGACCACAATAAAGAATGGTAAAGAGGTTTCTACATATACTTTTTCAGCAACAACCCCAACTTCTCTTTGGTGACTGCTGGAGCCTTTTCTAGGTTCGTCAAAATCGCATATTTTAAGGCTGAATGTGCATCACTTGGGGGCGGGTTTTCACTTAGACGCCGCACCGTTTCTTGAATCACTTTCTGAGCATTAACTGCATTTCGCTGCAAATTAGCAATGACCATGTCCACCGTCACGTTATCGTGATCTGGATGCCAACAATCATAATCTGTCGCTAGCGCTAAAGTCGCATAAGCAATTTCTGCTTCTCGTGCTAACTTCGCTTCTGGCAAATTCGTCATCCCAATTACCGTTGCACCCCAACTGCGGTAAAGATTTGACTCTGCCTTTGTCGAAAATGCTGGTCCTTCCATACACACATAGGTACCGCTACGATGAAGCGTGACATCTGGTAAGTTAAGAGATGCGATCGCATCTGCGACAACTCCAGCTAAATTTTTACAAATTGGGTCGCCAAAAGCGATATGAGCAACAATTCCCTCACCGAAAAACGTTGAAACTCGATTTTTAGTTCTATCAATAAATTGATCGGGAACCACCAAATCCAGTGGTTTGACTTCTTTCTTCAATGAACCCACAGCTGAAGCAGAAATTAAATACTCTACACCCAGTTGCTTCATTGCATAGATATTGGCGCGAAATGGCAACTCGGAAGGTAACAGCGTGTGATTACGACCATGACGCGCTAAAAAAGCAACTCGCGTACCCTCTAAAGTTCCTACGATCAAAGCATCAGATGGTGAACCAAAGGGCGTTTGGACTTGCACCTCTTCGATATTTTTGAGGGCATCCATTTTGTATAAACCGCTGCCACCAATAATTCCAATACGAGTTTCTGCCATTATCTTTAAATTTCGTTAGGGGTAGGGAATAAAATTAAGAGTTACGAGTTATAAATAATAACTCATAACTCATAACTCTTAACTCTTAACTTTTAGAAGTAATCTACCCGTGCATCTAACCCACGCGAGCGTAACCATTTAGACAACTCTTCCGCTTGTGAGCGTTCTCTAAATTGTCCAGCATTTACAAAAGGACCAAGTCTAGATTCAGCTTGGAAAGCCTCGGGAATGTACTGACGCACTTGATTCAAAGTGTCATTTCTAGAAATCGGTACGACCACGACAAAGCGATTCTCCTGGTTAGGATTCGCTCCTGTAGAATTGTCTGGATTATTGCTTATCCCTAATGCTTGCCAGGTTTGATAATTGACAAAGCCAGTCGTTTCCAGCCCATAGGATCGCTGGAATTGAGCTACAGCATCTCTAGTTGCTGGACCATAATAACCAGTGATATCACCGTTAAAGAATCGCAAATTCTGCAAACGCTGTTGCACAACTCTAACTCGTTGACCCCTCTCACCTTGACAAATATCTCCGGTTGTTGAACAACCATAATTTTGCTCGGGATTTTGCCCATAATTTTGCCCAGGATTTTGTCCATAATTTTGCCCTCTAAGAGCTGTCGTTATAGCTCCTAAGGTTTGTGAGTCGGCGACACCACTGGATCTTATTCGATAATCTTGCTGAAAACGTGCCACAGCTTCCTGGGTTGTTGGACCAAAGTAGCCAGTGGGGTTCACTCTAAAGTAGCCCAACTGCTGTAAATCCTGTTGTAATTCTCTGACTTGGGCACCTGAGTCACCCAAATTTAAAGCATAGGGCGAGTTATCTCCGCCAATACCGTCTGAGGAGTAAGTTGAGGAGTAAGTTGAGGAGTAATTTGAGGAATTATTTGAGGAATTGTAAGTTGAGGTGTAACTTGAAGAATTATTTCTGTTAAGACTGATACGTATTGCTTCTTTTGTTCTCCCACCGACAACACCATCAGCACGTATTCCATTTGATTGCTGGAATCTCAGGACTGCTCGTTGAGTCTCTGGACCAAAGTTGCCTGTTATCGGACCATTAAAGTAACCTAAACGCCGCAAATCCTGTTGTAACTTAGTAACGGCTTGACCTCTGCTACCTGGTTGCAAACCCCCGCTCACATTACTACCAGGTCTTCTACTTTGACATTGAGATTGCAACGCTTGTTGAGTTCTAGGACCCACAACTCCAACCGGTGGCAGTCCATTGGTTCGCTGGAACCGAATCACAGCATTCTGGGTTAAGGAAGCAAACTTACCTGTTACCGGACCATTATAATAGCCCAGCCTGCTCAAACATCTTTGGATTTGTGAGACTTGAGAACCGCTGCTTCCTACTTCAAGTGCTACCGCACGCTGAGCTATATTTAGAACTGCTAAAGTCAGTGCTACAGATAAAAGATGTATTGCTGCACTGCTAGAGAGTGTTTTCCAATTTAAGTGTGCAAAAAGATTAGAATTAACTCGGGCAGGAACATCCTCATTTCTTGTTGATGCCTCGTTTGCTGAAGCAAGCTGAAGATAAACAATTTTTTCCATAGTTGTTTCAAGTTTCTAGTTTGCAATATTGCCCTGTTGTAGGTTTGACCTCATACAGAGCGTTAGTTAATTGTTTGTATATACCATTATTGATACACCTGTGTCACAGGTAATTTCTTACAACTTGTTTTATAATAATTAAATACTTATTAATTACGTAAATGCACGGAAGTCGTACCAAATCTTTACTGCTTGAAACCCTACATTAAGAAAACCTTGAAAATACTGTTTACAGAGGTTTTATACAGCAAGCAACTAACCCCCCAATTTGACTGAATTGCACAAATCGACTTATACAAAAAATATACCAGTTTCTTAAGTAAATTGCTTTATTTAGCTTGAGACATACGACATTTATCTGTTTATCTTATGTAGCAATCCGTATTTATATGTGGAAGCACGTGGAAGCCAATTTGGTTAGGATATGCAGCCTTTATCGTATCTGCTGGCTGTGTGAAGTTCTTGCCGGAAACACAGAACTTAGCTTGAACAGCCGCCTCAGGATTTGGATAACTATTCTGCGTTGAAACAGTGTGGTGGGTCGTTTGAGCATATGCATGACTTCCAGCAGCGCCAACCGAACCTCAGCGTTGTTTGTCGTCAACTGCACAACTTCATCTATGTATCGGTGCATGAGTCGGGTGAGCAGACTGGGTGGTTGACCCTCAGTGCCTCGATAACGGTAATCTTCGCTTGTAGCTAATAGCCAAGGTACGGCATTGATTTTAGCAAGTTTCTTCTGGAAGCGCCTTGCCAGACCTGTGAAATCACCATCAGGCTGGTATTGTTGTTGCTGCTGTAGACACTCATCTAAAGTTAAAGCACCCAAAGCGGCAGTTGTCATTCCCTGTCCATACACAGGATTAAAAGCACAGGCTGCATCACCTACAACTAATAACCCAAGTTGCTAGTTATTTGAGAAGGCGATCGCAAAGATAATAAAATCCCCTCCAGTAAGAAAAACGGAGGGGAATTATGTTAAATGAAACAATTGCTGTCTATGCTATCATTGACG
>JAESFT010000392.1_pt1 | contig 29383 bp, 27 predicted proteins | sample 9269451 | NCBI WGS metagenome assembly JAESFT01 (sample SAMN14502557, study PRJNA617106) | algae metagenome | isolation source: Scytonema hyalinum WJT4-NPBG1 and co-occurring heterotrophs from well... | place: USA: Mojave Desert, Joshua Tree National Park, California | collected 2006-05-25
AGATAACGTAAGGATGAGTCGTTCGCAACAAAGTCATTTCCTTCCTCCGGCTTTTAAAGACGAACAAGCATTGCAGAACCACCTCGGGCCGCCCTTCCGGCGGCCCTTTTTCTTGAGCGGCGCGGATGTGGCACCGGCTGGTCACAGCCACCGCCACGTTTCGACGCATCGCCAATCCGCCGGCGCAGCCTTAACGGAGATGGTGAAGAGTTCTTAACCATCCGCCTGTATGGTCCGCCCCATGATTACTGCATCTCTCCAGCGCGGCATCGCCGCGGGCATCCTTTCCGCCGTCGTCGTCATCGGAACCGGACCTGCAGCCCTGGCTCAGTCCCAGCGTTCGACGCAGCAATCGACTCGTCCTGCCGCTGCCAAGCCGGCGCCGGCGGCAAAGCCCAAGCCGGCTCCGGCGACCAGAACCAATGCGGCCAGGCCGGCGGCGGCAGGAGCTGCGGCTGGAGCGGCCGCAGCGACGACGGCCAAGCCGGCCCAGGCGGCGACCGGCCCCGGAGGCGCTTCGCTTCTCACGTCCTATGGCGACTGGGGCGTCTACACGGCCCAGACCGGCCGTTCCAAGATCTGTTATGCCCTGAGCCAGCCCAAGGACCGGCTGCCGAAGAACGTGAATCGCGATCCGGCCTATCTCTTCGTGTCCTTCCGCCCGGCGGAGAACGTCAAGAACGAGGTCGCCCTGGTGCTCGGCTTCACGGCGAAGGAGAACGGCCCTGCGGAAGCCGCCGTCGGCAATGCCTCCTATGCCCTGATTACCAAGGCGGCGAACGCCTGGCTCAAGAACCCCGCCGAGGAAGGCCAAGCCATCGCCACCATGGCGCGCAGCGGAACCGTGACGGTGAAGACGCAGTCGGCTCGCGGCTCGAGCCTGACGGACCGCTACTCGCTGAACGGCTTCAGCAAGGCTCTGGAGCACGCCCGCAAGGAATGCGCTTCTTAAAACCCTGCACCGTTGAAAATTGGTGCCTGAATGAGCATGTTCCGGGTCACGCGCCCGGAATTTTGCTCATTCAAGGCTCACGATTTCGGCGCAATCGTGTTATAGGCACGCCGACTCCCAACAACGAGGCTTGAGATTTCCCATGGCGACGGTGCTCGACATCGCCAAGCGTAACCCCAATGCGGCCCCGGTGGCCGTGAGCGATGCCGCGCGCGCGGCCGGGTTCATCGAAAAGACCGCGGAACTGAACGTCGTGGCCGGAGCCGCCCCCGGCGGCGCCTCCCTCGTCGGCCTCACCCGCGACCAGCTCAAGGACTCGCTTGCTGCCATCGGCGTGCCGGAGCGCGAGCTGAAGATGCGCGTGGCCCAGCTCTGGCATTGGATCTATTTCCGCGGGGCCAAGGACTTCGCCGAAATGACCAATGTGGGCAAGGAGCTGCGCGCCAGGCTGGCCCAGGCCTATACGCTCGCCCGCCCGCAGGTGGTCTCCGAACAGGTCTCGAAGGACGGCACCCGCAAGTGGCTCATCCGCATGCCCTCCACGGGCCCGCTCGACAAGGGCGCGGAGATCGAGTGCGTGTACATTCCGGAGGTCGATCGCGGTACACTCTGCGTGTCGAGCCAGGTCGGCTGCACGCTCACCTGCTCCTTCTGCCACACGGGCACGCAGCGCCTCGTGCGCAACCTGACCTCGGCCGAGATCGTCGCGCAGCTCATCGTCGCCCGCGATTCCATCGGCGACTGGCCGGACGCTGTCCCGCCGGAAGGCGCCTTCGTGCCCACCGACGGCGGACGCTTCGTGTCCAACATCGTGTTCATGGGCATGGGCGAGCCGCTCTACAACATCGGTGACGTGATCGCCGCCATCGACGTCATGTCGGACGGCGAGGGCCTGACCCTGTCGCGCCGGCGCATCACCGTTTCCACCTCCGGCGTCGTGCCGCAGATGGAGCGTTTGGGCTCTGAGGCCAACACCATGCTGGCGATCTCGCTCCATGCCGTGCGCGACGAGCTGCGCGACGAGCTGGTGCCGATCAACCGCAAATACAACATCAAGCAGCTCCTGGACGCCTGCCGGGCCTATCCCGGCCTGTCGAATGCGCGCCGCATCACCTTCGAATACGTGATGCTCAAGGGCGTGAACGATTCGGATGCCGACGCCCGCGAGCTCGTGCGGCTCCTCAAGGGCATTCCGGCGAAGATCAACCTGATCCCGTTCAATCCCTGGCCCGGTTCGAAATACGAGTGCTCGGACTGGGAGCGGATCGAGCGCTTCTCCGAGATCGTCTACCGCGCCGGCTACGCCTCGCCGGTGCGCACGCCGCGCGGCCGCGACATCCTCGCCGCCTGCGGCCAGCTCAAGAGCGAGACCGAGAAGCTGCGCGCCCGCGCCCGCATGATGGCCGAACAGGGCATCGGGGCGGAAGGTGTCTATGCGCTGGGGGATGGGGAGTAAGATTCCGATGCCATGCCGACGAGTGCGGCGTGGCACATCCGAACACTATTGAAACAAAGCATCATTTCTCGGACGCAATAATGCCGAGAGGTGGGCAATGGTTCGCGCTGTTTGGGCTGCACTCGTTGCAAGCTTTGCATCGCCCTACGTCGCAGTTTTTCTTCTGCAGCACCTCAGCTTATCCCGACCACCGGCTCAAACTCCTGTAGGGGTGAGACTGGCGCCTTCCGGCTCCTCCATGGACGCCCTCTTCCTTGAAATCTTTGTGAAGGCAATGACGGCAATCGGCCTCTTCGTGTTCATTGTTTCCTTAGCATTGGTCGTCGTTCTCAAGGCGCTTCATCGCTATACATTACGAAACGTCATCGCCAGCGGCTGCGCAACGGGCGCCATATTGGTCCCGATCGTCGCGATGGATGGCTATCCAGGTCCCTGGTCAAGCGGGGAAGGGCTGTGGAGACTGTCATTTGCATGCACGATCGGGCTCATCTCCGGCGCAGCATGCGGCCTGACTTACTGGGCGATCGCGACGAGCGGTCGACGGAGAACAAATATGCTATAGACGCCGCATGATCCGCTGGCTCCTCCTGATCCCCTTCGCGCTTCTCATCGCCATCGGCGCGAGCGGCACGTTCTTCCTCATCGCCGCCATCATCGATCCGGTCATGGCGATGCTCACCGGTGATACGCTCTTCGTCGGCTTCTGGTCGTTCGTGGACGCGATGTTTGCCGCGGAAGACCCGGGCCCCATCGTGGAGGACGCGTTTCTGGCGGTCGGCCGGATCGTCTTCACCCTGCTGGTCTTACCCCCGCTGATGATCGCGGTCGTCAGCGAGGTGCTGGGGATGCGCAGCCTCCTCTGGCACACGCTCGCCACCGGCGTGCTGACCGCGGCCGTGCCGTTCATTCTGCGCGGGTCGGCGCGGGTCGCCTCGCCGGACGAACTGCATGTGAGTCTCGTGCTCGGCCTCACCGGTGCGATTGCCGGCCTCGTCTACTGGGCGATCATCGGAGGGCGCGAGCCGCGCCGTTCCAGTCCTACCGCGTCGACGTCGTCAGGATCTTGATGGCGAAGACCGAGAACAGGCCGGCGAAGGAATAATCGATCCCGCGCATGAACCTCGGATGGCCGCGCAGGAGCGCGATCACCTTGTCGGCGCCCAGGATCATCAGCGCGCCCATCGGCGCGGTCAGCACGATGAAGTAGAGCCCGAGGAACACCAGCTTGTCGGCCGCATGGGGATCGGCCGCATCGACGAATTGCGGCAGGAAGGTCACGAAGAACAGGACGACCTTCGGGTTCGTGAGGTTGATCCCCACCCCCATGAAGAAGGTCTTCCAGAACGGGATCTCCGCCCGCCCTTCCTCTTTCACGTGCAGAGCCGAGCCGTGGCGCACGGCCTCGAAGGCCATCCACAGCAGATAGAGCGCGCCGACGATTTTCAGCACCGTGAATGCCGTAACGGAAGCTGCCAGAAGCGCCGAGAGGCCCAAAGCCGCCAGGAGCGTATGCACCGCGCATCCCGCCATGGCGCCCAGCATCGAGGCCATGCCGGCCTTGCGTCCGCCGGCCATGGTTTTCGCCAGGAACAGGCTCATGTCCGGCCCTGGCGTGATGAAGAGCAGGATCGCGGCAAGCGTGTAGGTGAGCAGGGTGCTGACGTCCGGCAGGAAGGTCATGGATCGACTCGATTGGCTTGAGACGGCGGGATCATGCCTCAATCCGGTGTGCACGGCCACCCGAAAGCCGCTTGTTGACAGACCGCCCCTGCCCCATGTGTTGATCCCAGCAAAGGTTCCAGGAACCGAATCGCGAGAAGGACAGATATGAAGGCCCTGCTTTTACCGACCCGGATCCGCGTTGCTCTCACCGGCATGCTTCTGGCGTTCGGGCTGTCCGCCTGCGGCATCAACACCGTCCCGACCCTGGAAGAACAGGCCAAGGCCGCCTGGAGCGAGGTGCAAAACCAGTACCAGCGCCGGGCCGACCTCATCCCCAACCTCGTTGAGACCGTCAAAGGCTTCGCCCAGCAGGAGCGCGAGGTGCTAACCCAGGTGACGGAGGCCCGCGCCCGCGCCACGCAGGTTCAGGTCGATGCCTCCACGGTCACGGATCCGGAGAAGTTCCGCCAGTTCCAGGAGGCGCAAAACCAACTCTCCGGGGCGCTTGGCCGGCTGCTCGCTACCGTGGAGCGCTATCCGGAGCTGAAGTCGAACGCCAACTTCCTCGCCCTGCAGTCCCAGCTCGAAGGCACGGAGAACCGCATCGCGGTGGCGCGTCGCGACTACATCGCGGCGGTGCAGGCCTACAACACGGAGCTGCGCACCATTCCCGGGCGGTGGATCGCGGCCGTCGTCTATCCGGACGCCAAGCCCATGGAGACCTTCACCGCCACGGCCGGCTCCGAACGTCCGCCCGAGGTGAAGTTCTGACGGGCTTCGCCCGATGAAGGAGGGCCCATCCTTCCTGCTCGTCTCCGCTCGGCAGGTGTTCGTGGTGGCGCTTGCCGCCATGCTCTTCCTTGGTCTCGGCCCCGCCCTCGCCCAGACCTTTCCGCAGCTGACGGGGCGCGTGGTCGACGGGGCCGGCATCCTCAAGCCCGAGGAGCGGGCGGCGCTCGAGGCGAAACTCAAGGCCCACGAGGACAAGACCACCGATCAGGTGGTGGTCGCCACCGTGCGCTCGCTGGAAGGTTATCCGATCGAGGATTATGCGAACCGCCTCTTCCGCCATTGGCAGCTCGGCCAGAAGGACAAGGACAATGGGGCGCTCCTCCTCGTGGCCCCGCAGGAGCGGAAGGTGCGCATCGAGGTGGGTTACGGGCTGGAAGGCGCGCTGACGGACGCGCTCTCCAAGGTCATCATCACCACGGCCGTCGCGCCCCAGTTCCAGAAAGGCAATTTCGCCGGCGGCATCGATGCGGGCGTCGACGCCATGCTGTCGATCCTGACCGGCGATGCGGAGGAATGGCACCGCCGCGCCGAGGTGCGCGAGGACGACACCACGAGCATCGATCCCGTCATCGCCTTCGTCATCCTCCTGATCCTGTTCTTCTTGATCTCGCGGATGATGGGAGCCGGCCGTGCCCGCGGCGTCAGGCGGGGCCGCCGCGGCCCCTGGATCGTCACCACCGGCGGCTGGCCGGGCGGAGGCGGCTGGTCCGGGGGCGGCGGGGGCTGGTCCGGCGGGGGCGGCTTCTCGGGAGGCGGCGGCTCGTCGGGCGGCGGCGGGGCTTCGGGGAGCTGGTAGATGATTTCACCCGACGAACAGGCGCGCCTCGCCCAGGCCATCAGCGACGTGGAGGATGACACCTCCGGCGAGATCGTGCTCGTGATCGCCGAACAGGCAGCGTTCTATCGCGCGGTCCCGCCGCTCTGGGCGCTGCTGGCCGCTCTCGTGACGCCCTGGCCGCTGATCTGGCTGACATCGATCAGCACGTCGCGGATCTTCCTGATCCAGCTCGCAGTGGCCCTGGCCCTGAGCCTCGTCCTGTCCTGGCCGAAGCTGCGTTACGCGCTCGTGCCACGCGCCATCAAGCAGGCCCGAGGTCATGAGGCCGCCTCGCGCGAGTTCCTGCGCCGGGGGCTCACCCGCACCCGGGAGAAGACAGGCGTGCTGATCTATCTGGCGCTCGCCGAGCACCATGCCGAAATCCTCGCTGATACGGGGATCGCCGACCGGGTCGATGCGGGCGTCTGGGCCGATATCGTCGCGGACCTGACCGACGCCATCCGGGACGGGCGCATGACCGACGGCCTGATCGAGGCCATCCAGCGCACGGGCGCGATCCTGGCGGAACACGCGCCGCCCCGCCTCGACGACGTGGACGAGCTGCCGAACAAAGTTGTCATCCTACCCTGATCAGAGCCCTGCCTTGATCAGAGGCCCGGGCCCTTCGCGGCCCCGAGGATGATGCCCGGTCGTGCAGCATCCGTGCTCTGCAGCAGCACCACATAGCCGTCTCCGCCGCTGCGTGCGGTCTCGAGGGGCACCTGGAAACGCGCCGAGCCGCCGAGCCATTCGCCGACGCGCGTCAGCCCGCGCACCACGTTGGCATAGGTGATCGTCTTGCCCCGGTTCTCGCCGCGCTCGATCGGAACAGTCTTCGCCTTCAGGACCGGCAGCACCCACAATTCGGCGGCACGCTGGGTGGTGTCTGGCGTCTCCTCGACGGCAATCGTCACGGTGCCGTCCCGCTCGTCGAGAGTGACGTTCACCGGCAGGGTCTTGCGGCCCTTCGTGGTATATTGGATCGCTTTCTCGATCTGCTCCCGGTCGGAGCCGATGCAGGATTTCTTGCCGTTGACGATCATCTGCGGCGTGAAGACCTGCCGGTCCTTGCGGGAATGGGCATAGGCCTTCTGGCGCTCGGTGAAGGCCACATGGGCGAGCGTGTCCTTCCAGCCGAGATAATCCCAGTAATTGACCGGCAGGGACAGGGCGATGATGTCCGGCTGGCGGGAATACTCGACCAGGAGTTCATCGGCCGGCGGGCAGGAGGAGCAGCCTTGGCTCGTGAACAGCTCGACGACCGCGCGCGGCGGATCCGCCAGAGCAGGCTGAAGGTACGCGGCCAGACCGAGGGCCGCCAAAGTCAGTGTCAAACGGGACGCCATGGTGCGGCTATCGAACACGAAACCAGCCTCAAGGGGAACTCACGTTACCTTGAACGCCAGCGCATCGCTCGTCAAAGAGCGGAGCATCGGGTCAGATCCCAAGAGTGGATTCCACGTGCGGGTCCGATGTTTTGGCCGGAACCCGCCAGCGGCGGTGCATCCACAGCCACTGCTCGGGAAATTCCCGCACCCAATCCTCCACCACGGTGGTCATGGCCTGCATGGCGCCCTGCACGTTGATCTGGCCGTCCGGATCGCGGGGCAGATCGAGCGGCGGCGTGAGCTGCAGGCGGAATCGATGGTTGGGGAGCCGGATCACCCGCACCCCGTGCACGGGACAATCGAAGCGGCGGGCGAATTTGCCGAGGATCGGATTCACCAGGGCTGGCCGACCCATGAAGTTCACGATCACCCCGCGGGTGAAATGCTGGTCGATGAGCATGCCGAGATGACCGCCCTTCTCCAGCGCTCCCTGCATGGCGAAGGCCGCGCCCTGGCGGGCCGCTTCCAGGTTGCCCATGGTTTCGCTGCGGATCTCGTGCAGCACCCGGGCGATGGCCGGGTCGTTGGGCGCGCGGAACACCGCCGTGGTGTCGAGCCCGAAGCGCGCGGCGCAGATCGCCGGCAACTCCCAATTGGCCAGGTGGGCAGAGAAGATGAGCCCGGGCTTGCCGTCGTCGCGAAGCGCCAGGAAATGGTCGATGCCGTCGACCTCGGTGCGGCCGGGAACCGTGCTGTCCGGATCGAAGTCGAACAGGCGGCCGAGATGCGGGTATTCGCCGGCCGTGCGGCCGAGATTGTCCCAGGCGGCCATCGCCAGGGCCTTCACCTCGGCGTCCGGCTTCTCCGGATAGGCCGCGCGGATGTTGTTCAGGGCCGTCTTGTGAGCCCGCAGAAGCGGGCCGAAGGTGCGGGTGAGGGCCGCCCCGACCGCGCCGGAGCGCTCGGGTCCCAGAGCCCGCGCCAGGGCGAACACGCCGCGCACGACGCCGACCATGATCGTCTCGGTGAGGCGCGAGACGAGGCTGCGGGGGCGGTGGGGCTGCTGCACGTGTGTCCTGTCCTGGTAAGGGGAGCCGGCTCAGCGTCCGGCTGGAAAGAAGGTCCCCGCGTCTTTTTCGGAGGCAGCCCGTTTCGTCAAGGTCTTGTGCGGTTCCGTGCGTGTGCGGCCCATTGTTCCAGCGGCCGTTTCCGGCTCAGAACGTCACGATGACCTTGCCGAAGACCTTTCGGCCCTCGAGCCGCTCCAGGCCCTTCTGGAACTCGTCGAGCGGGAAGACGGCGTCGATGACCGGCGTCATGCCGCCGGCCATCTTGTCGAGCGACTGACTGATGTTCTCGATCCGGCAGCCGAAGGAGCCGAAGATCCGGTATTGCTGCTGGAAGAGCTGCATCAGGTTCATGGTGGTGGACACGCCCGAGGTCGAGCCGCAGGTGACGAGGCGCCCGCCGCGCTTGAGGCAGAGCAGGGAGCCGTTCCAGGTCTCGGCGCCCACATGCTCGAACACCACGTCGACGCCCTTGCGCTTGGTCAGCCGTCGCACCTCGCCCTCGAAGCGCTCGGTGCGGTAGTTGATGACGTGGTCGGCGCCCAGCGCCTTCGCCTTCTCGCCCTTCTCGTCATCGCCCACCGTCGTGTAGACGGTGCAGCCGATGGCCTTGGCCATCTTGATCGCCGCCGTGCCGATGCCGGAGCCGCCCGCATGGACGAGGATCGACTCGCCGGGCTCTAGCTTGGCGTTGTCGAAGAGCATGTGCTGCACGGTGCCGAAGCCGATGGGCGCGCAGGCCGCCTGCTCGAAGGTGACCCCCTGCGGCACCGGGATCACGAGCCGCTCCGGCCGGTTGATCAGCTCGCGGGCGAAGCCGTCGATGTGGAAGCCCATGATGCCGGCGACGTTCTCGCAGAGATTGTCCCAGCCCTTTTGGCACGCCTTGCAGTGGCCGCAGGTCTCGGCCCCGTACATGGTGACAGGATCGCCCGCCTTGAACCGCGTGACGCCCTTGCCCACCGCGGCGATCTCGCCCGAGGCCTCGACCCCCACGGCCTGGGGCATCTTGCGCTTGGCGAACGCCATGCCGCGAAAGCCCCAAACATCGAGGAAGTTAAGGGCCAGCGCCCTGACCCGCACCTGCACCTCGCCGGGAGCCGGCGGCGGCGGCGCGTCGATTTCGGTGATGCGAAGGTCACGGTCGCCGAACAACTGAAGGGAGCGCATGAAAAATTTTTCCTGATCAGCGTCACCGCCGACGCTGAGGCGCAGCAGTCACGGAGCAATCCTTTTCCGGCGGCTTAAAGGGCGAGCGGTTGAATGGCAAGCTTCGGACATTGGGCCGAGAAGCGTTGATGCTGCCCGGTCGGTGCTGCTTACGTCATGGCCGGGCTCGTCCCGGCCATCCCGATACAGAAAAGCGCTGCGCCTCATTCAATCGGGATCCCCGGCACAAGGCCGGGGATGACAATGCCAGGCTGGTTTGCAGGATCCCGAAGGGCCGCGATGGTCCGTCTGATCAACGGTTCCCTTCTACCGGTGCACGCCCAGCATCGAGGTCAGGCCGCCGTCAATCGGCAGCACCGCGCCGGTGATGTAGGCGGCGGGCTCGCTCAGGAGGAAGGCGGCAAGACCTGCGATCTCCTCAGGCCTTGCGAAGCGCCCGGCCGGGATCTGCTTTTCCATGTTTTCACGATAGGCCGCGTAGGGCGCCATCATGTCCGTGTCGATGAAGCCCGGGGCGATCACGTTGACGGTGACGCCCCGCTTGGCGGTCTCGACGGAGAGCGTGCGGCAATAGGAGATCAGCGCGCCCTTGGAGGCCGCATAAGCCGCGTTGCCCGGATTGCCCTGGAGCGCCGCCACCGAACCGATGGCCACGATGCGCCCGGCCTTGGCGCGGATCATGCCGCGCATGAGCGCCTTGGCGATGCGGGTCAGCGACCAGAAGTTCACCTGCATGGCGGCTTCGGCCTTGTCCTGCTGCATCATGGCGGCAAGCGCGTCATAGGGCTGGCCGGCATTGTGGATGAGCCCGAAGAAGCCCTCGCCCTCGACGGCCTCGCAGAAGGCGTCGAGCGCCGCCTTGTCGGCAAGATCCACTTCATGGGCCTGGATGGTGCGGCCAGGGTTTGCCCCCGTCAGCTCGTCCGCCAGCGCCTTGGCGGCATCGCCCGAGGAACGGTAGGTGAAGTCGACGTCGTGGCCGGCCGCCACGAGCGCCCGCACGATGGCGGCGCCCACACCTTTGGCTCCGCCCGTCACCAGGACCCGTGTCATCGTCATGCCCCTTGCGGCTCGGCCCCGAAGACGAGGCAGGTGTTCTGGCCGCCGAAGCCGAAGGAGTTCGAGAGCACGTAATTCACCGGCGCGTCGCGGGCGACGTTCGGCACCACGTCGAGGGGGATCGCCGGGTCCGGCACCTGATAGTTGATGGTGGGCGGGATGCGGCCCGTGGCGATGGTCATGAGCGACATCACCGCCTCCACGGCGCCGGCGGCCGTGAGCGTGTGGCCGATCATCGATTTGTTGGAGGAGATCGGAAGACGGGCCATGCGCTCGCCGAACACGGCGGTGCAGCTCATGGCCTCCATCTTGTCGTTCTCCGGCGTCGAGGTGCCATGGGCGTTGATGTAGTCGATGGCCTCCGGCGAGACGCCCGCATCCTCAAGCGCCTGGCGGATCGCCGTGATGGCCGGCATGCCGTCGGGCGAGGAGCGGGTGCGGTGGAAGCCGTCGCCCTTCTCGCCGCAGCCGAGCACGTAGCCCAGGATCATGGCGCCCCGCGCCTTGGCGCTTTCCGCGTTCTCGAGCACCAGGGCGGCGCCGCCCTCACCCATGACGAAGCCGTCGCGGTTCTTGGAGAAGGGTTTCGACGCCCCTTCCGGGGTCTCGTTCTGGGTCGAGAGGGCCGAGAGCAGGGAGAAGCGGATGAGGGATTCCGGGTTCACCGACCCGTCGGTGCCGATGCAGAGCGCCGCCTGCGTCTCGCCGCGGCGGATCGCCTCGACGCCGAGCTGGATCGCCGTGGCGCCGGACGAGCAGGCGGTGGACAGCGAGATCGGCGAGCCCCTGGTGCCGAATCGGTTGGCCACCCGGTCAGCCACGGTGCCGAAGATGAAGAGATCATGCCAGGGCTTGAACTCGCCTGAGGCCGCGGCCTTCAAAAGATCCTTGTAGGTGATGTCCCCGTCCTGGCCTGAGACCTTGGCCAGCGCCTCGCGCTGCGGCCATTCCATCTCGACCGGTGGCACGGCGATGAACAGCGCCCCGGGGAAATCCTCCTGGGCAAGCCCCGACTGGCCGACCGCCTCCTCGGCCGCCAACATGGCGAGCCGCTCGGACAGCATGGGGGCGCAGAAGGGCTCCACGTCGACCGAGTCGATGGTGCCGGCGATCGTGGTGCGCAGGCCTTCGGTGGGGAAGCGGTTGATCCGGTGAATGCCGGATTTGCCGGCCGTCAGAGCGGCCCAGGTGTCGTCCTTGCCCTGGCCGAGGGACGTGACCACCCCCATGCCGGTGACGGCAACGAGCGGGCGACCTTGCTTATCGCGATACGCCATGGCCTTCTCCTCAAGCCTTGGTGAGCCGGATGGCGCCTTCGCCGCGCCAATGGCCAATGGAGGTGACGAGCGCCTCGCGGGCCTTTCCGTCGGCGATCAGCCCGGCCGCGAGCGCCACGCCCGTGGCCGCCTGGGCTTCCATCGTATGGCCGACGAGATCGCCGGTGGCGTGAACCGCCGCGCCAGGTGCGATGTCCTTCAGCGCCGCCTGCTCTTCCTCCGTGAGGCCCTTGATGCCGGTGGCGCCCGAGATCACTACGTCAGGCTTGGCATTCAGCTGCCTCGACAGGGCGTGGAGCGCACCTTCGACGCTGCCTGCCTTGCGGCGGGAGCGATCGGAGGCCACGGCCGCGACGGATGCCAGCGGCTTCGCACCGCGCGAGGCCGCATGCTCGCGGGATTCCAGCACCAGGAAGCAGGCGCCCGATCCGAGGATCATGCCGCCGCCCTCCGCAGGGCGCTCCCAGACCGGACGATAAGGCTTCTTCCAGAGGAAGCCGCCCATCTCGTAGATGAGGAGCACGTCGGCCCGCTCGGCATTGTAGGCGCCGCCGACGAGGAAGATGTCGTCCTGGCCCGAGGCGATGCGCTCCCGGGCGATCCGGATCGCATCGACGCCGCTCGATTCCTCGCCCATGAAGGTCCGGGATGCGCCGGTGACGCCGTGGACGATGGAAATGTTGCCGGCGAGCAGATTGGAGAGTTGCGCCAGAAACAGGGTCGGGCGCAGGTCGCCCATCAGGCGCTCGTTGAGGAAGACGCCCGGGTTCTCGGCCTTCGCCAGGCCGGTGAGGATCTGCCCGTCGACCGCGTAATCCCGCTCGCCGCCGCCGGCGGAGACGATGAGCTGCATGCGCCCTTTCAGGGCCGCATCCTCCTTGGCGCCCGCCGCATCGAGGGCGAGGCCCGCGGCATAGCAGCCGAGCCTCTGCCACGCTTCCATCTGGCGCTGATCGGACTTCTTCGGGATCTGCCGGTCCCATTCCAAGGTGCCGACGGGATGAACCGGGAATGGCTCGAAAGTGGCCATGTCCGTCTTCGGAGCGATGCCGCCGGCAAGCGCCGCCAGATGCGCCTCCAGGCCCTCTCCGGCGCTGGAGACGAGGCCGATTCCCGTAATCACGACATCCCGCATCAAACCGTCTCCTCCAGGAGGCCGATGCGCTTGGCTTGAGCCCGCATCAGGCCGTCCATGCCTTCCGGAAAGGGCATGATCCGGAAGCGCAGTTCCGCATCGCAGATCGGCTTGCCCTCGGCCGCGATCTTGGCCTTGGTCACCGCATAACCCGAGCCTTCGTGCTCCAGCTGCGCCGTGACGGCGAGCACCGTACCCGGTCCGACGAAGGTGCGAAAGCGCGCCTTGTCGACGCCCATCAGGAACGGCATGTGGGAAAAGCCCATGAGGCCGAGCACCAGGTAGCCGGAGGCCTGGGCCATGGTTTCTGTCAGAAGGACGCCAGGCACGAGGGGATGGCCGGGAAAATGCCCCTCGAAGACCGGGCTTTCTTGTGGAACGGTGGAGGAGACCTCGATCCGCTTGGTCTCGCGGTCGAGGCTCGTCACCCGATCGATCATTTCAAAATATTCGAGGCGCATCAGGTCTCTTACCGTCTTGCCTCCGGCAGGTTCAATGGGAAGAGCATCCATGAGGCGGAGCGCTGATGGATCGCCTCTTCGAGCCGGCCTCGACCGGCCGGCCCGCCGGGATGGTTTATATCTTTAGGCCTGCTTGGCGGCCACGAGCGCGTCGATGCGCGCCACGAGGTTCTTCAGGACGAAGTATTCCTCGGCGGGCGCCTTGCCCTCGTTCACTTCCTGCGTCCACTGCTCCAGTGGCAGCTTGATCCCGAAGGCCTTGTCGATGGCAAAGGCGATATCGAGGAAGGCGAGGGAGTCGATGCCGAGATCCTCGATGGCATGGCTCTCGGGGGTGATCTGCTCGCGCGGGATATCGGCGGTCTCTGAAATGATGCCGGCGACGGTCTCGAAGGTGGACGACATGACGCCGCTCTCCTGAACTGCTTGTTGGTCTCAACGATCCAGCGCCGGCAAGCTCTCGAGGCCCGGTGTCCAGCCGCTCGTTTCGTCAAGGAGGGTTGTTTCGAACGGCACCCCTTACACGAGAGGCCGCAAGGCGGCAACCGATTGGTTGCACCCCAAGGGGTTCTGCCTTTGCCGAAACCTCGGAATCGTGCCTGCGGCAACTACTTAAAGGGCAAGCGATTGATTAATCGGCTGCCATCGCCGATAAGGGCCGCCTTCGGTCGCAACCCGAATTACCTTACATTGATGACAGATTGCTTGGATCGACGTGCTGAACAGGTTCCTCAAGCCTGAAATCCGCTATGCCCGCCGCATGGCCCGCATCGCGCGCTGGGACAGGCCCGTCGAGGGCTTGGCCGGACGCCTGCGCGCTTGGGCCCATATGCTGGTCGCCGATCACGGGGTCTTCCGGCTCTTCTACCTGAACAAGCACCGGGTGACCGACCGCCTGTGGCGCTCGGCCCAGCCTGCCCCGCATCAGATTGCCGCCCTGAAAAGCGAGGGCGTGCGCACGATCATCAACCTGCGCGGCGGCCGGGAGCACGGCTCGTGGCAACTCCAGAAGGAGGCCTGCGAGAGACTCGGCATCCGACTGGAGGAATTCGTCGTCCGCTCCCGTGGGGCGCCCGACCGGGAAACGCTGCTGTCCGCCAAGGACTTCTTCGACAGGATCGAGTATCCGGCCGTCCTGCACTGCAAGTCGGGCGCGGACCGGGCGGGTTTCGTCGCCGCCCTCTACCTCGTGGTCTTCGAAGGCAGGTCCATCGACGAGGCCCAGCGCCAACTCTCCATGCGTTACGGCCATTTCCGCTTCTCGAAGACGGGCATCCTCGACGAGTTCTTCGACCTCTATCGTCGCGAGGGCGAGGCCAAGGGCATTCCGTTCCTGACCTGGATCGAGACCCAATACGATGCCGAGGCCCTGGAGCGGAACTTCCGCCCGAGCTTCTGGTCGAGCCTTCTCGTCGATAGGATCATGCGGCGGGAATAGGCCGGATCCTTAAGGCTCCAAGGCGACCAGGTCGTGCTCTCCGTCGTCGGAGAGTTGCAGGCGATGCAGGCGGGCGTAGGTGCCCCTCTCCGCCATCAAGGCGTCGTGCGATCCCGTCTCGGCGATGCGTCCGTTCTCCATCACCACGATCTTGTCCGCGTTGCGCACGGTCGACAGCCGGTGGGCGATGACAAGGGTGGTACGGCCCTTCATGAGGCGACGGATGGCGTCCTGCACCAGACGCTCCGATTCGGAATCGAGCGCGCTGGTCGCCTCGTCGAGGAGCAGGATCGGAGCGTTCTTCAGGAAAGCACGGGCGAGCGAGATGCGCTGGCGTTCGCCGCCCGACAGGCGGCCGCCGCCGGGGCCGACCGGCGTATCGTAGCCTTCCGGCTGCTTCAGGATGAAGTCGTGGGCCGCGGCTGCCTTGGCAGCCGCAACGATGTCCTCCTCGGATGCATCCGGGCGGCCGAAGGCGATATTGGCCCGGATGGTGTCGTCGAAGAGGATCACGTCCTGGCTGACCACCGCGACGGCCCGGCGCAGGGTGGCAAGAGTCACGTCCCGCACGTCCTGCCCGTCGATCAGGACGGCGCCCTTGTTGACGTCGTAGAGGCGCGGCACGAGGGACAGGAGGGTGGATTTGCCCGAGCCCGAGCGGCCGACCAAGGCCGTGGTCCGACCGGCTTCCGCCACCAGATCAATGTGGTTGAGGGCTGCGGCCTCGCCATCATAGGAGAAGCTGAGGTTCGAGAATCGGATCTCCCCGCCGTCGAGCGCGAGCGGCTTCGCTCCGGGCTTGTCCTGGATCCGGGGTGCCTCGTCCATGACGGTGAAGGTGCGGTGGAGGGCCGATGCCGCCTCCTGCACGATGGCGTTGAGGTTGCCGAGCGCCCGAATCGGCTGCGCCGCCATGACAAGGGCAGTGACGAAGCCGGTGAAGTCGCCGACCGTGCTGCTGCCGGAGAGAATCCTGTGGCCGATCAGCATGAGCACGATGGCCACGGCGAGGCCGCCGCCGGTCTCGAGAATGGGGTCCATCCGCCCCCGGGCATTGGCGGCCTTCATCTTGAGGTCGCGCACGTCGTCGAAGGTTCGAGCGGCCTTGGCCTCGAGGTAGCGCTCCAGCCCGTAGGTCTTGGCGATGCGGGTCCCGGCAAGGCTCTCGGTGATGAGGCTTGCCATCAGGCCCGTCTGTTCCTGGGTCGACAGCGCGACCTGGCGCAGCCTGCGGCCGATTTTGTTGACGGGATAGGCGAAGAAGGGCGCGATGACGGCGGCCACCAGGGTCAGGACCGGATCGATCCAGAGCATCGCTGCGATGAGCGCGACGAGAGTCGTGATCTCGCGCAGGAACACCGTCGAGAGGCGGGTCAGTGCCTCGCGGATGAAGGCGAAATCCGTGGTGAAGCGCTGGGTCAGGGCGGCCGGGCTCTCCCGCCCGATCTGGGCGAGATCGGCCTCGATCAGGTGGCCGTAGAGCGCCGTCTGCATGTCGGCCTCGATCCGCGTCACCACCTTGTTGGTGAGGATCGTCAGGGCGAGCAGCGAAAAGCCCTTCACGGAGGTCACGACTATCACGAAGAGCGGCGCCAGCATGATGGCCTGCGCGTCCTTGGCATCGAAGGCGTCGAAGGCGGCCTTGATCAGCACCGGATAGAGCCCCGTCGCGCCTGAGACCAGGCCCACGAGCAGGAGCACCACGGCGAGCGTCTTGGCGTGCGGACGCATCCAATCGCCCCACAGGCGGCGGACCAGGGGAAGGGTATCGCCTTGGAGAAGGCTTTTGCGGGCCATGCTCTGCCTTAACATGCTCGTGCCGAAGGGCTCGCGGTTAGCACGTGAAGCCCACCGGCGGCAAATCCTGGACAGGGCTGGACCTCGGCCAGCGCCGCTTTGCCGCTTTCGAGCAGCCGCATCCCTTCTCTCGACACCGGCCCGAATCCATGGCTGCATGACCAGATCGTCAGAGAGGAAACGCCATGACGCTTGAGACTTGGCTCGCCTTCACGGCCGCCTCCGCCGTGCTGCTCGTCATCCCGGGCCCGACCATCCTGCTGGTCGTGTCCTACGCCCTCGGACAGGGCTGGCGGACCGCCCTGCCCATGGCCATCGGCGTCGCCCTGGGCGATTTCACCGCCATGACCCTGTCGCTCCTGGGCCTTGGCGCCCTGCTCGCCGCGTCCGCCACCCTGTTCACGGTTCTCAAATGGATCGGCGCCGCCTATCTGGTCTGGCTCGGCCTCAAGCTCTGGCGGGCCGGCGGAGCCCTCGACGCCAAGCCGCGCACGGATGCGGCGTCCGCGCTCAAGATGCTGGGCCATGCCTGGCTCGTGACAGCGCTCAATCCAAAGGGCCTGACCTTCTTCATCGCCTTCCTGCCGCAGTTCATAGACCCGAAACTTGCCCTTCTGCCCCAGGTAAGCGTCTTCGCCGCAACCTTCCTGATCCTCGCTTTCGCGAACGTCCTCACCTACGCCCTCATCGCCTCACGGGCGCGCCGCGTCGTGCAGAGCCCGCGGACGATGCGCGTGATCAACCGGACCGGCGGCAGCCTCTTGATCGGCGCCGGCGTCGCGACGGTGGCATTGAGAGCGGGGCAGGCCTAAGGCTCCGCTCGCCTCACACGGCCTTCAGGTGCCGAATCGGGCGGCCGGGGGCGATCATCTCGGCGGCGGCGATGATGCCCTGAGCGTCGATGCCGAAATGGCGGTAGAGGTCCTTGATCGTGCCGGTCTGGCCGAAATGCTCGACGCCCAGGGAGCGCGTCCGATGGCCCATGACGGAGCCCATCCAGGCCAGCGTCGCCGGATGGCCGTCGATCACCGTCACCAGGCCGCAATGGGGCGGCACGTCGGCGAGCAGGCGCTCCACGTGGGACCGGGCATGGACAAGGCCGCGCTCCCGGGCGCGCTGCGCCGCCGTCCATCCGGCATTGAGCCGGTCGGCGGACGTGATGGCGAGCAGCCCGATGTCGCGCCGATCCTCGGCCATGAGCCCAACGGCCTCGATGGCTTCGGGTGCGACCGCGCCCGTATAGGTGACGACCACCTGGGCGTTCGGACCAGGCCTGCGCAGCCAATAGGCGCCGGCCATCACGTCGTCGGCGAGGTGCGGGGTCATCTCACGCTGGGGCTGCTCCAGGCTGCGGGTGGACAGACGCAGGTAGACCGATCCGCCGGTCTCGTCGCGCAGCCAGTTTTTCTCGTCCGCCGCGCCCTCGCCGTCGCGCTGCATGTAGTCGAAGGCCCAGCGCATGATCACGGCAAGCTCGTCCACGAAGGCGGGCTCGAACGAGGCGAGCCCGTCCTGCGCCATCCCGACGAGGGGCGTGCCGATGGACTGGTGTGCGCCGCCTTCCGGGGCCAGCGTCACGCCCGAGGGCGTGGCGACGATCATGAAGCGGGCATCCTGGTAGCAGGCGTAGTTCAGGGCATCGGCGCCGCGATAGATGAACGGATCGTAGAGGGTGCCGATGGGCAGGATCCGCTCGCCGAACAGCGAATGCGAGAGCCCGAGCGCCGAGAGCACGATGAACAGGTTCATCTCCGCGATGCCGAGCTCGATATGCTGGCCTCCGGGCGAGAATTCCCAGTTGTAGGTCGACGGAATCCGCTCCTTCTTGAAGGTGTCGACGAGACTCTCGCGGGCATAGAGCCCGCGCCGGTTCACCCAGGCACCGAGATTGGTCGAGACCGTCACGTCCGGGGCCGTGGTGACGATGCGCGAGGCGAGCGCATGGTCGGATCGGGCGAGCTCGTTGAGGATGAAGCCGAAGCCCTGCTGGGTCGACATGGCGGGATTGGCCGGGAAGGCGAGTTTGTCCGGCACCGGCACCTGCGGGGCTGCGTAGCGCCGGGTGCCCTTCTGGACGAAGGGCACCTCGGCCAGGAAGCGCTCGATCTCGGCCTGCGGGATCTTGAGTCCCTCGAACTTGTCCCATTCGTGCCCTGCGCGCACATCTTGGGTCTTCTGCCAGGCCTCCATCTGGGAGGGCGTCAGAAGGCCGGAATGGTTGTCCTTGTGGCCCGCAAGCGGCAGCCCGAAACCCTTGATCGTATAGGCCAGGAAGCAGACCGGCCGGTCGTGTCGGCGGGCCTTCTCGAAGGCGTCGAGCAGGCTCGGCAGGTCATGCCCGCCGAGGTTGGACATGAGCTGCGCCAGCTCCTCGTCCGAGCGCTTCTCGATGAGGCGGGTGACCGCCCCCTGGTCGCCGAGGTCGTCGAGGAGGCGCTTGCGCCAGGCAGCTCCGCCCTGGAACGTCAGGGCCGAATAGAGCTGGTTAGGGCAGGAATCGATCCAGTCCCGCAGGCGCTCGCCGCCTGGCTCCCTGAACGCCTCCTGCATGAGTGAGCCGTGCTTGAGGATCACCACGTCCCAGCCGAAATTGCGGAACAGGGCCTCGAAGCGCTCCCACAATCCCTCGCGGATGACCGCATCGAGGCTCTGGCGATTGTAGTCGATGATCCACCAGGTGTTGCGGATGCCGTGCTTCCAGCCCTCCAGCAGCGCCTCGAAGATGTTGCCCTCATCCATCTCCGCATCGCCGACGAGGGAGATCATGCGGCCCTCGGGCAGGTCCTTGGCCCAGCCATGGGCCTTCACGTAATCCTGCACCAGGCTGGCAAAGAGGGTCTGCGCGACGCCTAAGCCCACCGACCCGGTGGAGAAGTCCACGTCGTCGACGTCCTTGGTGCGGGACGGATAGGATTGCGCGCCCTTGTAGCCGCGGAAATTCTCCAGCTTCTCGCGGGTCTGGCGGCCGAAGAGGTACTGGATGGCGTGGTAGATCGGGCTGGCATGGGGCTTCACCGCCACCCGATCCTCCGGCCGCAGCACGGAGAAGTAGAGCGCCGTCAGGATGGTCGAGAGGGAGGCCGAGGAGGCCTGATGGCCGCCGATCTTGAGCCCGTCCTCGTTGGCGCGCCGGTGATTGGCGTTGTGGATCGTCCAGGTGGAGAGCCAGAGCACCTTGCGCTCGAGTTCCTTCAAGATGCTCAGGTGCCGCGCGTCCGCCATGTGGTCTCTCCCGTTTGGCCGAGATATACGCCCGAAGCCTCTGGGAGGCGAGGCCCAAGCCGGCGGCATCGGATTGGCTTTTGGGAGGGGCCTGGAAAACGAAAAGCCCGCCGGGGGCGAGCCTTCGTGACACTCTCTCGGTCGAGAGAAATTGGAGCGGGCGAAGGGATTCGAACCCTCGACCCCAACCTTGGCAAGGTTGTGCTCTACCCCTGAGCTACACCCGCGCTCCGCGACGCCAGGGCGTCGTTGCGAGGCCGTTGATGTGCCCCAAAACGCCGCGCAATGCAAGAGGGTCCCCCAGATCTTTTCCGGCGAACCCTTGAGCCTGCTTCATCCGGTCGCTAGAGCATCAGACCCAAAAGTGGATCCCACTTTTGGGATCCATCCGATGCTCCGCTCTTTGATGCGCATCGGTCGGCACGGAAAAACCGGGTCCACATTTCCGTCCGATGCGCTAGAAAGCCGGCCGACTCGGAGGTTGCAAGCTTGGCCCATCTGTCCCCGCAGGAACTCCTGGATCGCTTGTCCGCTCTCGGCATCACGACCGAGACGGTCGAGCACGAGCCCGTCTTCACGGTGGCGGAATCGCAGCACGTCAAGGAGCGGATCCCGGGAGCTCATTCCAAGAACCTGTTCGTAAAGGACAAGAAGGGCCGCTTCTTCCTGATTTCCGCCAAGCACGACACCGCCATCGACCTCAAGCGGACACACGAGGCCATCGGCGCCTCCGGCCGCCTCTCCTTCGGGTCCGCCGAGCAGCTGCGCGCCCTGCTCGGGGTCGAGCCTGGTTCGGTCACCGCCTTCGCCGTGGTGAACGATACGGCAGGCAAGGTCACGATGGTGCTCGACGCCAATCTCATGGAGCATGAACGGGTGAATTTTCACCCTCTGGTCAATTCCATGACCACCGGGGTGTCGCGGGAGGATCTGGTGGCGTTCCTGCGGGCCACGGGCCACGATCCGCTGATTCTGCGCCTGCCGGAACCGCCCGTGGAATTGCCAGACGGCCTCTAAGCGCCCATCTATGAAGCGTTCTTCTCACGACATCCCACCCTTCGAGGATCGCATGCTGTCCGACACCCCCCTTCCCTCCGACGATCTCGTGAAGGACACCACCACGGCGAGCTTCCGCCAGGACGTGCTCGCCGAATCCATGCAACAGCCCGTGCTCGTGGATTTCTGGGCTCCTTGGTGCGGTCCGTGCAAGCAGCTCACCCCCATCCTCGAGAAGGCCGTGCGCGCCGCCGGCGGCAAGGTGAAGCTCGTGAAGATGAACATCGACGAGCACCCGCAGGTCGCGGGTCAGCTCGGCGTGCAGTCGATTCCCGCCGTGTTCGCCTTCCAGCGCGGTCAGCCGGTGGATGGCTTCATGGGTGCCCTCCCGGAAAGCCAGATCAAGAGCTTCATCGAGCGCCTCGTCGGGCCGCTCGGCCCCAGCGCGGCCGAGGAGATCCTGGCCGAGGCCGACCGCCTGGTCGCCGAGGGCGATATCGGCGGCGCGGCTGAGCTCTACTCGGCCGTCCTTGCCCAGGATCCGGAGAACGTCGCGGCGCTGGCCGCGCTCGTGAAGCTGCATGTGGAAGTGAGCGACCTGGAGGGCGCCAAGCGCTTCCTCGCCATGGCGCCACAGGCGAAGGCCAACGATCCGGCCATCGCCGGCGCGCGGGCGGCGATCGAACTCGCCGAGCAGGCGGGCTCTCTCGGCGACTTGGCGGATCTCCAGCGCCGGGTCGAGGCCGACCCCATGGACCACCAGGCGCGCTTCGATCTGGCCGTGGGCCTGAACGCCCGCGGGCGGCGCGAAGAAGCTGCCAATCACCTCCTTGAAATCGTCCGCCGCGACCGCAATTGGAACGATGACGGTGCACGCAAGCAGCTCGTCCAGTTCTTCGAGGCCTGGGGCCCGATGGACCCGATGACGCTGACAGGACGGCGGAGGCTCTCCTCGCTCCTGTTCTCGTGACGCCGAACGGTTTGGGAGATCGGAATGGGAATGAACGCGGTATACCGAGGGCCGGAGGATTGCCCGTCGGTCATCCCCGTTTTCCCACTGCCGGGCGCCCTGCTCCTGCCCCGCGGACAGATGCCGCTCAACATCTTCGAGCCGCGTTACTTGGCGATGGTGGACGAGGCGCTGAGGACGGACCGCATCATCGGCATGGTGCAGCCCGACGCGGACAACGATCCCCTTGCAAGCGTGCCGAGACTCTACCGGGTCGGCTGCGCCGGGCGCATCACGCAGCTCGCCGAGACCGGGGACGGGCGGTATCTCATCACGCTGATCGGGATCGCACGCTTCCGCATCGAGGAGGAACTGCCGCCGATTGATCTGTTCCGCCGGTGCCAGGTGACGTTCGAGCCGTTCGCCGACGATTTCACCGCCCGCGCCGGGGAGAACGACGTGGACCGCGCCGGCGTGGTGAAGGCGCTGCGCGACTTCGTCAACGCGGTGCACGTGAAGGTCGACTGGCGGGGCATCGAGGAGGCTCCCAACGAAGCCCTCGTCAATGCTCTATGCATGATGAGCCCCTTCGGGGTGCGCGAGAAGCAGGCGCTGCTCGAGGCGCCGAACCTGAAAAGCCGGGCGGAAGTGCTCATCGCGCTCACCGAGATCGAGCTCGCCCGCGGCGGCGCCGGCTCCGACTCGACCCTGCAATAGGCGATTGTACTTAGGGATGATCACGATGGTTCCGGACACTCCTCAGGCCGAGGCGCCCCAGCCCGTCGAGGCGACGCGGATCGATCCCAAGCTCCTGGAGCTTCTCGTCTGCCCGCTCACCAAGGAAACCCTCGAATACGATGCGGCCCGGCAGGAGCTGATCAGCCGCCGCGCCAGGCTCGCCTACCCGATCCGCGACGGCATCCCGATCATGCTGCCGGAAGAGGCGAGGCAACTGACGGATTGAGGAAAGGTCGGCACTCTGCCTCCTGTCATTCCGCGGCCGCGGAATGACAGTGTGGTTACGCGTCCGCCCTTATCGCCTCCGCCAGCGCCAATGTGCGCTTCGCCATCTCGGCATGCAACCGCTCGACCATGCGGCCGTTGAGGCTGATGGCGCCCTTGCCGGCATTCTCCGGATGCTCGAAGGCCGCCACGATGGCCCGGGCGCTCTCGATCTCGTCCGGCGACGGCGCGAAGATCTCGTTGGCGGCTGCGATCTGATCGGGATGGATCAGCGTCTTGCCGTCGAAGCCGCAATCGCGGCCCTGCTCGCATTCCGTGCGAAATCCCTCCCGATCGGACAGGCCGTTGTACACGCCGTCGAGAATGTCGACGCCATGCGCCCGCGCGGCAGCAAGCGCCGTCATCAGCCAGGGCAGCATCGCGGCACGTCCGGGCAGCAGGCGGGCGCGGGTGTCCTTGGCAAGGTCGTTGGTGCCCATGACGAAGCAGGCAAGCCGCGTGTCGACGTCGTGCGCCGCGCTGGCGATGGATTCCGCCCGGAGGATTGCGAGCGGCGTCTCGATCATCGCCCAGACCTTGGTGCGCTCCGCGGCGCCGAGCTTGCGCAGACGCAGGCCCACTGCGGCAAGCGTCTCGGCCGAGGACACCTTCGGCACGAGGATCGCGTCGGGGGTTGCCGCGATGGCGGACGCAAGATCCGCCTCGCCCCAGGGGGTGTCGAGCGCGTTGATGCGAATCACCAGCTCCCGCCGGCCGTAACCTCCCGCCTGCACGGCGGCGCAGACCTGTTCGCGCGCCTGCGCCTTCACGTCGGGCGCGACCGCGTCCTCCAGGTCGAAGATCACCACGTCGGCGGCCAGCGTCCTGGCCTTTTCGATCGCGCGGGCGTTCGAACCGGGCATGTAGAGGGCGCTGCGGCGCGGGCGAATCGGGATCATGGTTTTTCCTCATGCGGCCGATCGGTTCTAATGCTCCCGCAAGCGTCAGCAAAGGAGAAGCCGAGGGATGTGGGTGGCGGGAGTCGATGGCTGCCGGGTCGGGTGGATTGCGGTGCTCATGCGAACGGACGATCCGGGGGCCTCTCGCATCATGACGGTCCCACGTTTCCAGGCCGTCGCCGATGCGCCTGAGCAGCCTGCGGTGATCGCCGTGGACATGCCCATCGGCCTGCCGGAGCGGACCGAGGGATCGGGCCGCCGGCCGGAGCAGCTGATTCGCCCCCTTCTCGGCGAACGGCAATCCTCCGTCTTTGCCATTCCGTCGCGTCGCGCCGTGGAGGCCATCGACTACGCCGACGCCTGCGCGATTGCGGCCGCGACCTCCGACCCTTCGCGAAAGGTGTCCCGGCAGGGTTTTGGCATCTTCCCGAAGATCCGCGAGATCGATGCGCTGCTGCGCGCTCGGCCCGACCTGGTGCCGCGCGTCCACGAGGTGCATCCCGAACTCGCCTTCTGGGCCCTGAACGGCCGGCAGGCTCTCGACCAGCCGAAGAAGGTGAAGGGCACACCCTACGGACCCGGCATGGCGCTTCGTCGCGAACTTCTCGAGCGATCCGGGCATCTTCCCAACGGCCTGATCCATGCGCCGCCGCCGTGCGGGGCGGCCCAGGACGACCTGCTCGATGCACTGGCGGGGTTGACCGTGGCGCTGGATCTCGCGAGAGGTGGAGGGCAATCCTTTCCCGACCCGCCCGGCCGTGACGCCCACGGCCTTCCGGTCGCCATCTGGACGCTCCGCAGGTAGCCCAAGGTTCAGCCATGATCATCACCCGCGCCGACATCGAAGCGGCCCGCGCCCGCATCGCCCCCCATATCCGCCGCACGCCGGTTCTGAACGTGGAAGACGCCTTCGGCCATGACGGGCCGGTGAGTCTGAAGCTGGAATTCCTGCAACATGCGGGCTCGTTCAAGACCCGGGGTGCCTTCAACACCCTCCTGTCGAAGGAGGTTCCGGCCGCGGGTGTTGCGGCGGCATCCGGCGGCAATCACGGGGCGGCCGTGGCCTATGCGGCCAAGCAGCTCGGCGTGAGAGCGCGCATCTTCGTGCCGGAGATCTCGAGCCCCGCCAAGATCGCCGTCATCCGCTCGCATGGGGCCGAGGTGGTGATCGGCGGCGCACGCTATGCGGATGCCCAAGCGGCCTGCGATCTTTATGTGGCCGAGAGCGGCGCCCTGCGCGTTCATCCTTTCGCGGCCGAGAGCACCGTGATCGGCCAGGGCACGGCGGCCTTCGAATGGGAGCAGGACGCGCCTGCCCTCGATACCGTCCTCGTTGCGGTGGGCGGCGGCGGCCTCATCAGCGGCGTGGCGAGCTGGTGGGCGGGCCGGGTGAAGGTGGTGGGCGTCGAGCCGGAAGGATCGCGGGCGCTTCATGCGGCGCTCGAAGCGGGACGCCCCGTCGATGTGGACGTGGATTCGGTGGCGGCCGATTCGCTCGGCGCGAAGAACACCGGCGATCTCGTCTATTCGATCTGCCGCGAGACCGTCGATCACGTGGCGCTCGTGCCGGATCCTGCGATCCGTGATGCGCAGCGGCTGCTCTGGCGCGACTACCGCATCGCCTCCGAACCCGGCGGCGCGGCGGCACTGGCGGCCCTCGTCTCGGGCGCCTATAAACCCCGCTCGGGCGAGCGCGTCGGCGTGCTGCTCTGCGGCGCCAATGTCGAACTCGCCAAACTGACCGAGATCACCCACCCGTAATGGAAGGACGCCCATGTTCCCGCAACGTCTGACCGAAGGCTACCGCGCATTCCTCGACGACCGCTTCCCGCGCGAGAAGAACCGCTTCGAGACCCTCGCCGAGAAGGGCCAATCGCCGGAAGTGATGGTGATCGGCTGCTGCGACAGCCGCGTCTCGCCGGAGGTGATCTTCGACGCGAATCCCGGCGAATTGTTCGTGGTGCGCAACGTGGCGAACCTGGTGCCGCCCTTCGAGACCGGCGGCGATTACCACGGCACCTCGGCGGCGCTCGAATTCGCCGTGCAGGCCCTGCGCGTGAAGCATATCGTGGTCCTGGGCCATGCCCGCTGCGGCGGCATCCGGGCCTTCGCGGACGACACGGCGCCCCTCTCGCCGGGTGATTTCATCGGCCGCTGGATGACCCTGATCAAGCCCGCGGGCGAGCGCCTGGGACCGCATCACGGCAACCTGGACGAGTACCTGCCGCGCCTCGAGCTCGCGGCGATCGAGAACAGCCTCCAGAACCTGATGACGTTCCCCTGCGTCCGCATCCTGGTGGAGCGCGGCAAGCTGCAGTTGCATGGCGCCTATTTCGGCGTCGCCACAGGCGTGCTGCTCGTGCGCGATCCGGACACAGGGGAGTTCAGGCCGGCGGTCGAGGACATGCCCGAGAGGGTCTCCCTGTTCAGCGCCCGCAGCGCCGACTAGCCGGTGGCGCTTCTGGAGTCCAGAAGCTTAACCATTCGGTTTATTCCTAGACTGTTTAGAGATTGACGGCCCTGGGACATGTAATAACATGTCTAAATCCTTCGGGGGGCCGTCATGACTACTTTATTCGTTACAGGTGCACGCACTACCCAAGTTGAGCTCGATCCCACGGCCGATGACGTGCTTCACGTCACGCAAAGCGGATCAATCACGACCGTCAACACGGCGGTCACAGGGTATCCTGGATCAGAGGTTGTCGTCGACGGCTCGATCCGCTCAGAGGATCTAGCTATTGCATTTTCGGGAGCCGGTTGCGCCATCACCGTCGGCAGCACTGGCACCGTCCGTGGTGGCACACATGGTATATCCCTGGGAGACAATGCCAATGTGGTGGTCAACAATGGACAGATTTCCGGTTCGTTGACGATCCCCTACACCTCCGCCATCACCCTCGGTGGTTCCGACAATCGTATTTTCAACAATGGAATTCTGTCGGGCTATTACGGCATCATCGGTACCGTCGACACAATCGAGGGCAGTCGCGACCACATCGCCAATATCGGCAGGATCGAGGCGACCGATACGGGCATTTTTCTTTTGGGAGTGTCGAGCCTCGCGCCCTCCGCCGTCGCATCTCCCGATACTCCCTACGGCGTGTTCAACAGCGGCACGATCGTAGCCGGTGTTGTGGGGGTCTGCGTCCAGTTCTCCGGCAATATAACCAATAGCGGCCTAATCCAGGCCGGCAGCTCCGGCGTTACCTTCGTCAGCGGCGATACCTTCCTGAACAATACCGGCACGATTGCGGCGCAGACTGCGGTTTTCGGCTCCTCCGACCGGGACACCATCCTCAACCAGGGCACGATCCAGGGCGAAATCCGTCTCAATATCGGCAACGATTTCTACGATGGGCGCACAGGAACTGTGACCGATCTCGTGGATCTGGGCCATGGTGACGACACCGCCCACGGCGGCAGCGGCACCGAGACCCTCGCGGGCGGCAATGACAGCGATTCCCTCTTCGGCCATGGCGGCGACGACAGTCTCGTCGGCGGAGCCGGTCTCGACTATCTCGACGGTGGCATAGGTGCCGACCACATGGTCGGCGGCACAGGCGACGACACCTATGTGGTGGACGATGTGGATGACGTCGTCACCGAAGCGACAAATGAGGGTGTCGATCTCGTCCGCGCCGCGATCTCCTCCATGCTTGGCGCGAATGTCGAGAATCTTGCGTTGATCGGCGATGCAAATATCGACGGCACGGGCAACGAACTGGCGAACAGGATCACCGGCAATGCCGGCCACAACGTGCTCGACGGCGGCGCGGGAGCCGACGATCTCGCCGGGGGGACCGGCGATGACACCTATGTGGTGGGCGATCAGAACGACATCGTGACCGAAGCGGCCGGCGAAGGCACCGACACCGTGCGCGCTTCCGTCGCGCACAGGCTCGCGGCGAACGTGGAGAACCTCGTCCTCACCGGCGCAGGCGATATCGACGGCACCGGCAACGAATTGGCCAATGCCATCACGGGCAATGCCGGCAGCAACCGGCTCGACGGCGGCGCAGGAGCCGATGCTCTCGCGGGCGGCGACGGCAACGATATCTACATCGTCGATCACGAGAGCGACCTGGTGACGGAGCGGGCCGGCGAAGGCACCGATACGGTGCGCGCCTCCGTGTCCTACGCGCTCGGCGCGAACGTGGAACATCTCGTCCTCACCGGATCGGGCGATCTCAGGGGTATCGGCAACGATCTCGCGAACACGATCACCGGCAATGCGGGCCACAACGTCCTCGACGGCGGCGCCGGCGCGGACGCTCTCGCCGGTGGGCTCGGCAACGACACCTACATCGTCGACGATGCAAACGACGTCGTCACCGAAGCCATCGACGAGGGCACCGACACCGTACGCGCCTCGGTGTCCTACGCCCTTGCGGGCAACATCGAGAATCTCGTCCTGACGGGCACCGGCGACAGCGACGGCACGGGCAACGGCCTCGGCAATACGGTCACCGGCAATGACGGCAGCAACCGGATCGTGGGCGCAGGCGGCAACGACCTGCTCGATGGCGGCGCCGGCCAGGACATGGCGGTGTTCTCCGGCCTGCTCGCCGACTACGCCATCGAGCGCAACCCGGACGGAACCCTCAAGGTCACGGACAAGACGGCTGCCCGCGACGGAATCGACACGCTGAAGAACATCGAGTTCCTGCAGTTCCAGGACGGCACGATCACGCTGCCGACGCGAGCTCCCGGGGCGCCCGCAGTGCAGGGCGCCGTGAGCCCGATCAACGAGAACGCCGCGCCCTTCACCTATGTGGCGAGCGTGCAGTCGCCCGGCCTTGCCGCCGGGGACGTGACCTATTCGCTCACCGCGAATCCCGGTGGTAAATTCACCATCGATCCCACGACCGGCGTCATCTCCCTCGTCGGCGCCGTGAACTACGAGGCCGGCACCGCGGATCCCGATCTGCAGACGGAAGTCGTCGGGACGCTGGTGCGGAAGTTCTATCTCCTGCGCGTCAAGGCCACCGAAACCGTCACGGGCTGGTCCTCCACCGACGCCCCGGTGAAGGTCTATGTGAACGACGTGAACGAGGCGGCGACGGGCTTCTCCTTCCTGGACGGGTCGACGAAGGCCGCGATCGGCGAGGCCGCCGCCGACGGGGCGGTCATCGGCGCCTTGCAGGCGTTCGACCCGGAAGGCGACGCGGGGTTGATCTACGCCTTCGACACCACCGGCGCCAACGGAACGAGCGGGGCCGGCAATGCGGGCGGCCGGTTCAAGATCGAGAACGGCCAACTCAAGGTGGCGGCGCTCACCGATATCACCAAGACCGAAACCTACACGATCACCCTGAAAGTCACGGACAGGAACGGCGGCCCGGGCGCGGTCTCGGCCTACAAGGATTTCCAGATCACGGTGAATCCCGGAGAAGGCAACACGCCGCCATCTGCGCCTCAGCACGACCCTGACGCCGTGACACTGCTCAGCGAGAACGGCGCCCCCGTCGTCACCGTTGCGACTGTGCAGTCGACCGACGACAATTTCGGCGGCACGACGATCCAGTACGAGATCGTCCACAATCCCGGCGACCTCTTCTCGATCGACCAAGACACCGGCGTGATCTCGTTCGAGGGCGGCGCGAATTACGAAGCGTCGAACATCGAGCTTCAGACGGAGAATGCCGGCACGCCCAACGAGAAGAAATACTTCAACCTGGTGGTGCGCGCCCGCGAGAGCGGGGACAACGGTCAGGTCTCCGGCAACACGACCGTGAAGGTCTACCTCGAGGACGTCAACGAGGCCCAGACGGATGCGATCTATGCGGTCAATGCGGTATTGAAGGACGCGCAGGCTGGCACCATTGTGGCGAGCCTGCAGAGCGTGATCGATCCGGATACGCGGTCGACCTTCCGCAATTACTCCTATGCCCTCGTGAACGC
>JAESFT010000393.1_pt1 | contig 29374 bp, 28 predicted proteins | sample 9269451 | NCBI WGS metagenome assembly JAESFT01 (sample SAMN14502557, study PRJNA617106) | algae metagenome | isolation source: Scytonema hyalinum WJT4-NPBG1 and co-occurring heterotrophs from well... | place: USA: Mojave Desert, Joshua Tree National Park, California | collected 2006-05-25
ATGATCAGGAAGGGAATGAAGATCGCAAAGCTGATCTGGAATGCAGTCTTGAGTTCGCTGGTGATGAACGCCGGAATCAACACACGCAATGGCACATCTTCCGGGCCGTTGAGCTGCGGTCCGTTGGACAGTTTTACATACAGCGCGAGGTCGGCCTGGCGTGTCTGCTTCATCATGAATTCCTTCAGCGGCGCGGCGCCGCGCTCCAGCGCCTGTTGCATCGTGATCTTGTTTTCCGACAGCGGCTGGTAGGCGTCGGCATAGATGCGATCCATCACCGGCCCCATGACGAAGAGCGTCAGGAACAGGGCAAGGCCGACCAGTACCTGGTTCGGTGGCGCGGTCTGGGTGCCGAGCGCCTGCCGCAGAAGAGACAGCACGATGATTATGCGCGTGAAGCTGGTCATCATCAACAGCACCGCCGGCAGAAAGGATAGGGCGGTAAGGAACAGCAGCGTCTGCAGGCTGAGCGAATAGGTCTGCCCGCCGCCGGCGGCCGGCGTGCTGGTGAATGCGGGAATGCCGGATTGCTGGGCGTGTACCATCAGTGGCAGGGCGAGCAGGGCGATAGGCAGCAGGCGCAGAAGCGCAGCTGCCGTTGATGTTTTTCTACCGGTTGCCATTTCGCTTTTCAATCGTTTGCTTGAGCCAGGATGAGAAATTGGCAGGATCGGGGGTGGCGGAAACCGATGCCTGCGCTTCCTGGCGCGGCATGGTCGACAGTGTGTTCACGCGCCCGGGTGCGACACCGACCACGATCCACTGGTCGGCAACCTCGACGACGAGGATGCGCTCGCGGCCGCCGACGCTGATGCCGCCGACGACCTTGAGTGGCGCACCGGCGATCGACCTGGCGACGCCGAGCCGCTTGAGCAGCCAGGCGGCGCCGCCCATCAGCCCGAGCACCGCGATCAGGCCGAACAGCAACTGGAACAGGCTGCTTGCCGGAGCAGGGTTTTCCGCTGCTTGAGCAGCCGCCTGCGCCGTGACCGGCAGAAGTGCGGCCCAGGGCAACGCTCGGCGCATCATTTGTTGAGTTTCCTGATACGCTCGGATGGCGTGATGATGTCGGTCAGGCGGATACCGAACTTGTCGTTCACCACCACGACTTCGCCCTGGGCGATCAGGCAGCCGTTGACCAGCACGTCCATCGGTTCGCCGGCCAGACCGTCAAGCTCCACCACCGACCCCTGCGCAAGCTGCAGCAGGTTCTTGATGGCGATCTTGGTGCGGCCGAGTTCCACCGTCAGCTGAACCGGGATGTCGAGGATGAAGTCGATATCGTTGTGGGTGCCGGTCTTGACGCCGGCACTGGCAAAATCCTGGAATACATTGGGTTTGGCTTCCTGCATCGCCATCGCGGCGGCGGCTTCCGCCTGTGCCTGTTCGGCAATCGCGGCGCCCCAATCGTCGTCCATGGCGCTCTGGCTTGTGGTGTCGTCAGCCATGTCAATCTCCTTGCGTAGTTTCGTTGGTACTGTAGGTCAGCAGCTTTTCGACGCGCAGCGCGTACTGGCCGTTGAATTTGCCGTAGCTGCATTCCATCACCGGCACGCCGTCGACCTTGGCTTCCACCATGGCCGGCACTGCAAGAGGAAGAATGTCGCCGGCCTTCATGTTGAGGACTTCGCCGAGCGTCGCCCGGGCGGTGCCCAGATCGACGACGATTTCCACTTCCGCCGTCTGGATCTGCTGTGTCATCAGGCGGATCCAGCGCTTGTCCATCTCCAGCGTCTCGCCCTGCAGGCTGCTGGTGAGCAAGTCGCGGATCGGCTCGATCATCGAATAAGGTACGCAGAAATGCATTTCACCACTCACCGGCCCCAGTTCGATGGTGAAGGTGGTGGCTACCACGACTTCATTCGGGGTAGCGATGTTGGCGAACTGCGTATTCATTTCGGAACGGACATATTCGAACTCGATCGGATACACCGGCTCCCATGACTTCGCATAAGTTTCGAACACGATGCCCAGAATGCGCTGGATGATGCGCTGCTCTGTCTGGGTGAAATCGCGTCCTTCGACGCGGGTATGAAAGCGTCCATCGCCGCCGAAAAGGTTGTCCACCAACAGGAAAACCAGGTTCGGATCGAAGACCATCAGCGCCGTTCCGCGCAGGGGCTTCATGTGCACCAGGTTCAGATTGGTAGGGACGACGAGGTTGCGGATGAATTCGCTGTACTTGTGCACGCGCACCGGGCCGATCGACACTTCCGCGCTGCGATGCAGGAAATTGAACAGGCCGATGCGTAAAAGACGGGCAAAGCGTTCATTGATGATCTCGAGCGTCGGCATGCGCCCGCGCACGATACGTTCCTGGGTGGCCAGGTTGTACGGACGGACACCGGAACTGTCCTCCTGGGCCAGGGATTCGTCCTGGTCCCCGGTGACGCCCTTGAGCAGGGCATCGACTTCTTCCTGGGAAAGAAAGTTCTCGGCCATGGTGCTACTGGATGACGAAGGAGGTGAAGAAGACGCCGGTCACATCCTGCGGTTTTCCCTGCGGCGTGAACGGTTGCTTGACCTGGGCGATGATGTCCTCCGATAGTTTCTTCTTGCCTTCCACGGTGAGCAGTTCGGACGCCTTCTTGCTCGACAGGAGCAACAGGAGCCGGCTGCGCACCTGCGGCATGTACAGCTTGATCTGGTCGACGGTGGACTGGTCGGCAACCTGCAGGCTGAAGGCCAGCTGCAGATACTGGTCGACGCCATCATCGGGCTGCAGGTTGACCGTGAAGGAATCGAGCACAACGAATACCGGCGGTTTTGCCGCTTCGACTTTTGGCGCGGCGGCCTTGTCGCCGGCGTCCTTGCCCATGAACCAGTATGCGCCGCCGCCGGCGGCGGCTGCCGTCACCAGCATCAGCACGCCGCCGATGATCAATGTTTTACGGGACTTCTTCGGCGCCTGCGCGGCCGCGGCGGTATCGTCGATCGGTACGACCTTGGGCACTGCTTTCGGCGCTGCCTTGGGAGCTGTTGCCATTTCATTTCCTCTTGTTTCGCTCCGGGCGGGCCGGGAAGATCAGGCCCGCTCGTATTGGATGCATTCCGATTTCATTATCTGCAAGAAGCACCTGCCGGAATGCGTCGAAAAGAAGGAGGAAGCCGGCGCATATCATCGTAAGGACAATGGCAACCGCGCCGGACGGCGGGCTATGCGAAGGTATCGACCAACCCCTGTCTGAGCGTGGCTGGAATGACACGAGCAGTAGCGGGCGCGGAAGTGTCGCCGCCCGCCGTTAACCGGCCATCATGACGGGAGGCCGGCGCATGCTGATCGGCGAAATTGCCGTGCTGGTTCGGGGTGCCCGCATTGACGCTGGATTGGCCAAGCTGGATGCCCGCTTCGCCCAGCATCTCGCGCAGCTTTGGCATCGCGGCTTCCAGGGCTTGCCGCACCTCGGGCTGCGCCGATATGAAGGTCGCGTTGGCCTGGGAATTGGACACATTGAGAACCACCTGCAACGGACCGAGGTCCGGCGGATTCAGGGTGAGCGATGCGCTCTGCTGCTCGCCGGCCACCATCCACACCACCTTCTGGCCCAGCGCCTGATCCCATGCCGGCGATCCTACCGGCGGCGTGAGTTTCTCGGACTGCGGGCCTGCCGTTTGCACGCCTTGCAAGGCTTGCTGCTGTATCGGCTGCATGGTTGCCGGGGCGGCGCCGGTCAAGCCGGGTAGTACTTCCTGCATTTTTGCAGCGACATCCGTTGAGGGCGAGGCCGTCGCCGGCGCTGCGGAAGTTGCTGCGGCGAGTTCCTGGGCGAAAGCCTGCGCGCCGGTATCGGTGCCATTCCTGCTTTCCATGGCCGGTTTTTCGCCTGCATGGCGTGCAGCATCGGCAAGTATCTCCGGCTTCATTGCGGCGGTTTTCCCAAGTGCCGCGTCCGGTTGTGTCGCTGCGTCTGCGGGCAGCTTTGCGGCATCGATGGATGGACGCCTGTCCGTTGCCATTGCCATCGGTGCGGCCTGAACCGCAGCCGCGATAATTGCGGGCAGGGAGGCGTTGTCGGACGGGGCGCCGGTGATGTCGTCCGGTTGGGGCTCCGCATCAAGCTTGGCGGGCGTCGCGGCGGAGATGATCTGGCCTGCTCCGGCCACCAGGGCCAGCATATTGTCGGACGCAGTGGAAGCCGTGGAGATCCCGGTATCCTCCAGCTTTGCTTTTTTTGCATCCTTGATGTCCTTCAGGCTAAGCGAAACCTTAACGTCCTTTACTTCTTTTACGTCTTTGTGCTCGCTGCCGGTTTTTGCGGCATCCGTTGCCGAAGCGGTGTCACTTTTCGAGGGGGCCGTGGACTTCTCGGCGGCTTTTTCAGTCTGTTTTTCCTTCGCCGCCTTCGCAGTCGCCGTGGGCTTGTTCTCCTTCACCGGCTTGGGCGTTTCCGCTGCGCTATTCCGTCCTGCGATTTCACGCGAGAGCGTCTGTCCGAACGAGGATTCACCGCCGTTCTTGTCGGCCTGTTTTACCGGTGCCGGCGACGAAGCGACGTTGACCGGATTGATGATTGGGGGTGTTTGCATGGTTGCCGCCGTCTCTGGATTTAACGTTTGTAATAGGACTGCCGGTTCGCGAATTCGTCCATCAGCTTCTGGTCACGCTTGTTTTCCTTGCGCTCCGCTTCTTTCTGCGCCCGCGTTGCCAGGGTGCCGTAGGACATGCGCTTGCGCTCGCTTTCCTGCCAGGCTGTACGCTCGTCGTTCATGCGCCGCTTCGCCTCGTTGACGATCTGCTCCTGGCCGCTGATGGCGGTGTCCAGCTTGTCGAGGAAGAGCTGGAAATTGCGGTATGTCGCCGCCGTGATACCTGCCGCCATGCCGGACTGGAAGCGGGCGGCGTAGTCATCCCGGTATTGAAGAAGCAGGGCAAGCTTCTGTTCGGTGTCCTCGCAGGCGCGGATTGCCCGGCCGAGCCGCTTGGCCGCTTCGTCGGTTTCGCCGGTCGCCAGTTCAATCAGGGTTTCGAGTGCTGGATTGATCGCCATAATGCATCCATGTTAATGGCGGCCGCGGGTATCCTATCGCTGGAATAGAGAGGCAAGTTGCCCCAAACTCTCGTTTATGCCCGACCGTTCGGTGATGTCCTGCTGCAAAAACTTCTCGATCCTGCCGATGAGCGTGATTGCCTCGTCCAGCACCGGATCGGTGCCGGCAGCGTAGGCCCCGACGCTGATCAGATCTCGGCTGCGCTGATAGCGGGAATACAACTGTTTCAGCCGCCGCATGGTTTTCTGGTGCTCATGGGAGGTGATGTTGTGCATGGCGCGGCTGATCGATTGCTCGATGTCGATGGCCGGATAGTGGCCGGCCTCGGCCAGGGTACGGTTGAGAACGATATGGCCGTCGAGGATCGCGCGGGCGGAATCGGCGATCGGGTCCTGCTGGTCGTCGCCTTCGGTCAGCACGGTATAGAACGCCGTGATCGAACCGCCGCCCGGTTTGCCGTTGCCGGCGCGCTCCACCAGGGTAGGCAGCTTGGCGAATACCGACGGCGGATATCCCTTGGTCGCCGGCGGCTCGCCAATGGCCAGCGCGATTTCCCGCTGCGCCATCGCATAGCGTGTCAGCGAATCCATGATCAGCAATACGTTCCTGCCCTGGTCGCGGAAATGTTCGGCGATTGCATGGGTATAAGCCGCGCCCTGGAGCCGCATCAGCGGCGGCGTATCGGCCGGCGCGGCGACCACCACCGAGCGGGCGAGTCCGACCGTGCCGAGGATTTGTTCGATGAATTCCTTTACCTCGCGCCCCCGTTCGCCGATGAGACCGACCACGATCACGTCGGCGGCGGTATAGCGCGCCATCATGCCGAGCAGGACGCTCTTGCCGACACCGGAGCCCGCGAACAGGCCCATGCGCTGGCCCCGGCCGACGGTCAGCATGCTGTTGATCGCCCGCACGCCGACATCCAGCGTTTCGGTAATTGGAGCACGCGAGAGCGGATTAGCCGCGCGCACGTTCAGCGGCGCGGCATGTGCCGCATTTAACGGCCCGAGCGTATCGAGCGGACGCCCGGCCCCATCCAGCACCCGGCCGAGCAATTCATCGCCTACCGGAAGATGGCGGCCCCGGTCGCTCGGACGGCGGCGAGGATGACTGACGGTGCCCGGCTTCGGCAGGCTTTGCACGACTTCCACCGGATAAACCCGTGTGCCCGGGACGATACCATCGACATCGCTCTGCGGCATCAGGAAGAGCTTGTCATCCTGGAAGCCGACGACTTCCGCCTCGATGCGGGCGCCATTGGGGAGCGGTACGGTGCAGGCGCTGCCGACCGCCAGCTTCAGGCCAACCGCTTCCATGACGAGGCCCGCGACGCGGGTTACCCGCCCCGAAACCAGCATGGGTTCGGCAATCGATGCCAGTGCGCTGCAATCCCTCAGGTAGGCTTGCCAGCGGTTGCTGTTGGAATGAAGTGCGTTCATTCGAGCCAGTCCGATTCCTTGCCGAGGGCGGCGGCGATGCGCTGCCACCGTGTCGGCGCGGAAGCGTCGATCTGATTGCTGGCGGTCTCCACGCGGCAACCGCCACGGTCGAGATGCGCATCGTCCGCGACGCGCCAACCGGCCTTTGACAGTTCATCTTCCATATGGCTGCGCACAAGCGTGGCATCGTCCGGATGCAGGAACAGCAGGGCGGGTTGCTGCAGCGTCGGCAGGTAGCGGATCGCTTCGCTGACCACCGGCAGCACCAGTTGCGGGCGGACGGCAAGAGCAGTCTTCAACATAGCCTTCGACAGGTCCAGCGCAAGGTCCAGCATGTCGACGGCGATCAGCTCGTTTGCCTGCGCGACTTCCATCCCGAACGTTTCCGCGATACGGCGCAGATGCTCGATATCCTGTGCAGCGGCGGCACGTCCTTCTGCCAGCGCCTGGACCCGACCCTGTTCCAGGCCGGCGGCGTAGCCTTCCAGCCTTGCCTGCTCCCGCATCAGCGCAAGTTGCTCGGCGTTCCTGCGTTCGGCCTCGGCGGCGGATTCCTTCGTCGCGGCAGGACGTTCGTCGCCGAAGGATGCCAGTTCCCAGCGCTGGTAGGCGGACATCTGTTCTTTGGGGAGGACGTTGGAGGTCATTGGAGTGAGTCGATTTTAAGTATCAAGGTTTGCGCTCTTGGAAGGAAAACACCCGGTCTTTCAAAGCTATCGCGGACGGCTCCTTCCCCTTGAGAGGGGACGGACCTTTCCAATATGTTTGTTGAAGCAAAAGCGATTCACGCACAGCCGATCAGATAAACGCATCATCCCCCTTCGCTCCCAACAGGATCTGCCCCTCGTCCGCCAGGCGCCGTACGATCTGCAGAATCTCTTTCTGCTGCGCTTCCACTTCGGACAACCGCACCGGACCTTTCGACTCCAGGTCCTCGCGCATCATCTCCGCAGCCCGCTGCGACATGTTCTTGAAGATCTTCTCCCGCAGATCCTGACCCGCGCCCTTGAGTGCGATGATCAACGATTCCGACTGCACTTCGCGCAGCAGCAACTGGATGCCGCGATCGTCGATGTCAATGATGTTCTCGAACACGAACATCTCGTCCATGATCTTCTGGGCCATGTCGTTGTCGTAGTTCTTCAGGTTGTCCATCACCGACGTCTCGAGTTCGCCCGACAGGAAGTTGAGAATTTCGGCGGCGGCACGCACGCCACCAATCGGCTTCTTCTTCAGGTTCTCGTTGCCGGTCAGGAGCTTGGTCAGCACCTCGTTCAATTCCCGCAGCGCGGTAGGCTGGATGCCGTCCAGCGTCGCGATGCGCAGCACCACGTCGTTGCGCAGGCGCTCCGTGAAATAGGTGAGCACCTCGCAGGCGTGGTATCGCTCCAGGTGAACCAGGATGGTGGCGATGATCTGCGGATGCTCGTTGCGGATCAGGTCGGCCACCGATTGCGCATCCATCCATTTCAGGCTTTCGATGCCGCTCGCGTCGCGCGTGCCGAGAATGCGGCTCAGCAGCGATGCCGCCTTGTCCTCGCCGAGCGCCTTGGTCAGCACGGTACGGATATATTCGTCGGAATCGACGCCCAGCGATGTGTTCTGCTCGGTCTCGGTGCGAAAATCGTCCAGCACCGCTTCGAGCTGCTCGCTCGGAACGGCCTTCATGCCGGACATGGCCGCACCCAGCCGCTGGACCTCGCGGGGACCCAGATATTTCATGACTTCGGCTGCCTCCTCCTCGCCCAATGCGAGCATGAGGATGGCGCCTTTCATAACGCCGTCTTCACTCATTTCCCACCCACGCCTTCACTACGTTGGCCACCATTTTCGGATCGTTCCTCGCCAGCGTCTTCGCCGCATCCAGGTTGTCCTGGTAGGTGCGCGGGCGGGTTCCCATCGGCTCGGTGTCGTGCGACAGCTCCACCACGACATCATCCGGTTCCGGGAGTGCCTGCGGCGGCGGTGGCATCAGTTCGCCGCCGATGCGGGCGAGCAGGGGCTTCAACACCTTGAAGAACAGGTACAGCAGCACCAGTCCCGCAACCAGGTATTTGCCTACCGTCAGCGCCAGGTCCTGCATGCCGGGCTGTTTCCAGATCGGCGGTTCGACAATGGCTTCCTTCACCGGCTGCGCGAACGGGCTGTTCACCACGTTCAGGCTGTCGCCGCGGTCCTTGTTGAATCCCATCGCTTCCCTGACGAGGTCGGTGATCTGGGTCTTCTCGGCCTCCGACAGCGGCTTCATGGTGACCTTGCCGGCCTTGTCGACTTCCTTCTTGTAATTGACGACCACGGCAACCGACAAGCGCTTGACGCCGCCCATCGGCTGCTGAACATAGCGCACGGTCTTGTCAACTTCATAGTTGACGGTCATGTCTTTCTGAACGGCAGTCGGCGCGGCGCCTGGCGCGGTACCCGGGGTGCCCGCCGCTCCGGCAGCGGGCGCAGTAAGCGGCGCGGTTGCCGGGGCAGGCGGCTGGTTCGACAGCGCGCCCGGCACTCCGGAAGCGGTGGCACCATTGCCATTGATCGATTCGCTGCTTTGCTGGCTGCGTATCGCGGAAGTGGCCGGTGTCTGATTGGGCTTATAGACTTCCGCCGCCTGCTCGCTGTGCGAGAAATCGATGTCCGCAGTGGCTTCGGCGCGGACGTTGCCCGGACCGAGAATGGGTGTAAGGATCGACTCGATGCGCTTGACGATGCTTTGTTGCAGCTCGTCGACATACTTCAGCTGGCTCGGATCGAGCGTGTTGCCGGCGGCGTTCCTGCCGGCGTCCGACAGCAGGTTGCCGTTCTGGTCCACGACCGTGACATTCTTGATCGGCAGGTCGGGGACGCTGCTGGCCACCAGATGCACGATGGCGCTGACCTGTTGCGGGTCCATCGTTCGGCCGGCATGCAGGTTCAGCAGCACCGATGCGGTGGGCTTCTGCTGGTCCCGTACGAAGACCGACGCCTTAGGCAGGGCGAGATGCACGCGTGCCGCCTGCACTGCCGCCACCGACTGGATCGAGCGGGCCAATTCTCCTTCCAGTGCGCGTTGAAAATTCACCTGCTCATGAAACTGCGATACGCCCAGTTTCTGGTTTTCCATCAGTTCGAAACCGACGCTGCCGCCTTTCGGCAATCCCTGGGATGCCAGCTTGAGCCTGGCGTCATGCACCTGCTCGGCGGGCACCAGGATGGCGCCGCCGCCTTCGGCGAATTTGTAGGGAACGTTCATCTGCTGCAGCGCAGCGACGATCGCGCCGCCATCGCGATCCGAGAAGTTGGCGAACAATACGCGGTACTCGGGCTGCTTGCCCCACATCCAGACGGCGGACATGACAGCGACGACAGCTGCCACGCCGAGCATGAGAAAGAAGTTCCGCCCGCCGGTGGTCTGCGCAAAGCCGACCAGTCCGGGAGCGACAGCGCCGTCCGCTGTTACTGCCATGATGCGCCTCCCGTGATGAAGTTATCAGTGATCGTTTTTGTCATGATTGTTTAGCCAGATTGCCTTAGCGTGAATTGTCAACTTCCCCGCGATATTTGATCGGCGGAATAGAGCGTGCTTTGTACTGCTTATTGTTCGAAGGCGGAAGAAGCGGGCTGGTAAGGTAGCGGTGTGAAAAATTGCCGTCATGGCGCATGCCGGGCGGTGGAGTCAAGGAGGAAGCAATGAAAGTCGGCATCGATACCGGGCGCATCGAAGCGATGGTGGCGCAGCTCAAGGCCGCCGCAACCCGCCCGCAGGGCGGCATCAATGGCATAGAGGACGGCGTGGCGACCGGCAAGCCGGTGGCGAAGGCGGATTTCGCCGATGCGCTGAAAGCCAGCCTCGATCAGGTCAACAGCGCGCAAAAGAAATCGGAAACGCTCGGCAAGCAATTCGCCATGGGCGACGACAGCGTCAACCTGTCGGATGTGATGATCTCGATGCAGAAAGCGAGCATCTCGTTCCAGGCGACGGTGCAGGTACGGAACAAGCTGGTGTCTGCGTATCAGGACATCATGAATATGCAGGTGTAGCTTTCCTTTCTCCTTGGACGAAAAATCCACAGCTCAACTTCCGCTGCTCCCAAAATTATTCTTTCGGCTGTGCCGATGTGGCATGCAGACCCGGCGGACGACCTTCCTGGTTTCTGCCGTCATGAGCGACCGCATGGTTTTCCATAGCAGCGGACGGTCTTTATCGTCGCTGCTGTCTCATTTCCCATCCGCACTAATTCGCTGACCGGCTGTTTCGGCGCTTTCCTTTTCCCAGGGCGGCTATCCATTCCGCCGTTACACGGACGATCCCTGTCCAATTGCCGGTCGTTTTGTTATCAAAATTAAATTGAACTTCGGCGCTGCTGTTGTTTCTGAATTGTTATCTTTTCCCGGGCAGGCGTTTCGAGATACCAGTCCGGACCGAAGACTCTTCCCGAGTCTTATTGGAAACCCGTATCAGGATTCCGGGAAAACAGCGCAGCAGCGGCCAAACAATGTCAGGCGTCACGAATCTCTCGAACAGACACCCGGCATGAATGATCGGCGAGCGGCGGCTATCACAATCTTTGCGGATAGGAGAACGATATGTTGGCGATGAATTACAGAGGTCCGTTTCGGGTGCGTGCACAGCAGAAACCTGATCCGGTTATTGAACATCCGAATGATGCAATCATCCGCGTCACGCGTTCATGCATCTGTGGATCGGACTTGCACCTGTACCACGGCCTTGTCCCCGATACACGGGTGGGCATGACGTTCGGCCACGAGTTCACCGGCATCGTCGAGGAGGTCGGACCGTCGGTGCAGAATCTGAAGGTCGGCGACCATGTCCTGGTACCGTTCAACATCTTCTGCGGTTCGTGTTTCTTCTGCGAAAAGGAGCTGTACGGCAACTGCCACAACACCAATTCCGAAGCCACGGCGGTAGGCGCGATCTACGGCTATTCCCATACCGCCGGCGGCTATGATGGCGGGCAGGCGGAGTATGTCCGCGTGCCGATGGCCGATGTCGGTCCCACCATCATTCCCAAGGACCTCGATGTCGATGACGCGGTGCTGCTCACGGATGCCTATCCGACGGGATATCAGGCCGCGGAGATGGGGGACATCAAGCAGGGAGACACCGTGGTGGTTTTCGGCGCGGGACCGGTAGGTATCTTTGCCGCCAAGTCGGCATGGCTGCTCGGTGCCGGCCGGGTCATCGTGGTCGATCATGTGGAGTACCGGCTTGAATTCGTGAAGAATTTCGCCCAATGCGAAATCGTTAATTTCAAGGATGTGCGGGACATGGCGCTGCACATCAAGAAGATGACCGACTGGCTGGGCGCGGACGTGTGCATCGATGCCGTCGGCTGCGAAGCGGCCGGGAATGCGGTCCAGAGCCTGACCGGGCGCTTCGTCCCGCTGCAGGCGGGAGCGGCCACCGCGCTGCACTGGGCAATCAATTCGGTGCGCAAGGGCGGCACGGTATCGATCGTCGGCGTCTACGGGCCCACCTTCAATGCCGTTCCTATCGGCAATGCGATCAACAAGGGCCTGACGCTGCGCATGAATCAGGCGAGCGTCAAGCGTCACCTTCCGAGACTGATCGAGCACATTCAGGCCGGACGCATCGATCCGAAGCAGATCATTACCCACCGCGTGCCCCTGGAGGAGATCTCGGATGCGTATCACATCTTTTCAAGCAAGCTCGACAACTGCATCAAGACCGTGCTGATCCCGCCCCGGGCTGCCCAGGCGGGACTGATCCATTAACCACCTGCGCGCATTGTATAAGGAGCATATTGTATGGAAGCAGATCGAAACGAATCGGCACGGACCGCTACGCCGTCCGTTGGCGCATTGCAAACATCCGGTCAGGAAACGGGATCGTCGCTTGTGCTCAGCCAGCAGCCACAGCGCGACAACGCAGGGCAGAATCGGCGCGACCCCAGTCTGAAGAGCGAGGAAACGCATTCGCATATTCAAGGCTGGGCTGCGGACCTTGATCATGCGAACCGGCCGGCTTACCCGATGGAGCGCACCCCGCCACGGCTGGACAATGTTCACTGGGATCGCCCGGAAGACCAGCCGATCAGGATGAAGGTCTACCATTCCACGGAAAGGCAGGGCGTCACGCCGGTGTTCGGCACCAGTACGCCGCCGTCCGGTCTGAGCGGCAAGATCCGCGACGTCGCGTATTCGCTGACCGAAAACGACATCCGCCATTGGCTGCTCCTGCTGCTGGCCGATCGTGTGAACATGGTCGAGGGAATCGGCGAGGATCTCATGAGCGGGCATATACCCAACATCTTCGCCGAGATGGGCATCAAGTCGGAATGGAAGTACAACCGGGCCGGATTGATACGCAAGGTTGCAGTGACGACGGCGGTGGCGGGGCTGGGCTACTACCTGCTCAGGCGCGGAAGGCCGCAGTGGAAGTACAAGGTGCCGACATCACCGTTGTGATCGCCAACGGGTCCGGCATGCACGACGAAACTGAGCGTTGTGCATACCGGATCCGTCAGTTCATTCCTGTCGCTCTTGCATTCTGTTCCCGCTCCAGTTTCGTGATGTAGCGCTGCACCGCGGCCAGCATCGGCTTTGGCAGATCCACGAACAGGCAACCGATCCGCCGGCTGGTCTTCCCGTTCGGCAGGGTCGTGTCGTAGCAATTGCGGATCTGCAGCGTGGCCACGACAAGCGTGCCGCCCGGCAGGTCGATGCGGCAGTTGTGATAGATGCGGCCCACCGTGTTGTCCAGCAGTCGTTTCTCATCGACGATCGCGATGCCGCCGCCGCTGACATTCTGCAGCGGCATCACGACGGTCGACCCCGCATTGCCATCCTCCTTGGGGATCTGGATGGTGCAGCGGATCGGATTGGCGATCGGCGTCGGGACACGGTAATGTTCGCGCCGCTGAAGGCGGACCACGCTAGTCGGAAGATCAATGCACAAGGCGGGCGAGTCGCCGTAAATGCATTCGGAAAGCCGCGGTGCAAAGAACAGGATGCGAATATTGTCGAGTACGCTTTCGAAAGCGATATTTTCTCCTTCCAACATGCGCTCATTTACGGCGTTGCTGGGCGAGCGGTCGATCACGACAATGCCGCTTTCTTCTTCCAGTTCAAGAACCGTGGTGATCACCGAGTCGGCGCCGCCGTCGGCATGCATGGTGAGAATCTGTTTGCGTTCCTGCAGGGCGCGTAGCAGCGTGATGATTTCACGGCGCGAGCTGACTTGGTAAGGCGTCAAATCGTCGACACCGAAATGCTTGTTGAATCCCATCTGCTTATCCTGATCTACATAGTGTAAGGCTGCTGTGCGTTCCTGGCGTGGTTCCCGGAATGGGGCGGGGAGCGAATTTTAGTCCCGTAGTGCGCGACCGTCACATTTGTACGGGCGCGCATCGCGGAACGACCTTGCTCCTTGCACCGTCCTGAGAACCACTCCGGACCTTATTTGAAAAACCGGTCGGGGGCGATATCGGATCGGCGATGTACGCCGCACTGGTGTGCGACATCGCTTTTCCGTCCGACCTCGACCCGCTTCCCGGAGTTCTCAAGCGCTCTATTATTCCGGCGGTTCTCCGCCTTGCCTTGCGGCCTCGATATGGTATAGCCATGCCAGCAATTCCGCCACTGCGCGATACAACGCAGGCGGGATGTGTTGGTCCAGATCCACCTGCATCAGCAGGGCGACCAATTCTCTTGATTCATGAACGAATACGCCATGTTCCTTGGCTCGGGCAATGATCTGCTCGGCGATCAGGCCGCGCCCGCGCGCCACGACCTTGGGCGCGAGGTCGCCGCTCTGATAGGCGAGGGCAACTGCGTTCTGCCTGGCGTCAGGGCGTTTCATCGATTTTTACCGTGAATACGTCCAGCGGCGATCCGGCTGCCAGCATCGCGTCGGCCAGCGCCGCCCCATGGGTGCGCAGTGTCGCGGCAATGTCCTCTGATGCCGCACTGACATTGACCTGAACCCGGTCCCCGCTGAGAACGATCCTGGCAGCGACCGGCCCGAGGGTCGGCAGCTCGAAACGCACGACACTGGTCCAGGCCGCGAGGTCGTAGTCCGCGCCGCCGGTGCCATCTTTGCGGACCGCAGGGTCTCGTTGCTGTGTATCGCGGCTGATCTCCCATTGCATCGGCACGCCAGGCCACACTTCACCTTGCCAGCGCACCTGTTGCTGTTCCAGCGTGTGCAACTGCAAATTGACGATGCGTGCCGCTTCGGGCTTGATCGACTCGGTCGCAGACGCGACCTGCACAGCGCCGTGTGCACGAGGGTCATCCGCCGGCGGCTGGTGATAGACAATTACGTCGGCATCGAGATCCTTGTTCTGCGGCAGCGCCTGCATGTCGAGCAATCGGCTCATCAGCTCGGCGTCGTTTGCCAAGGCGGGCAACAGATTGTTCCCTTCTTGCCTGGCTTCCATGCCGCGTGACTGGACAGAGGGTGGTGTGGCGGCTGACAGGCTCCGCGGGGAGGGCGCCGCAGGATTACCCCCTCCGGTGCCCGACGCAGGTTCTCCCAGCGCAGCCTGTGGTTCCTGCAGCAAGGCGGCCAATGGCCGGCGACCGCTGATCCACTCATGCAAATGAGATTCATAGAAAACGCCGCTCCCGGCGACTTCGCTCTGCAGCCGTGCCGCGACTTGCTGTGCGTCGATTTCCGATGCGTTTGCCGCCAGCGGGGTTTTTGCCATCACGGCGGCGTGGGTGGCGTCCTGCCGCGCCGCCTGCAATATCTGATCGATCAGCCGTCCGGCATGACTGAGCGATGCGGTGTCACTCGCGGTTTGCCGGACCAGCAGAAAAGCAGGCCGCGGCGCCTTGGCCACCAGCGTCATCACCACATTGTCACCCACGCGCGTCCCCGACGGCAGCGCCATGCGCGCGACCGTGTCGCCGATCTTGACTGAAAACGTACCGTCGTCCAATCTCGAAAGGACGCTCGCCAGCATTTCCTTTCCGAGGGCAATCTGCGTCAGGCGTTGGAAAATTTCCTGGCGCGCATCCGCGCTCGCGGTGACGGGCGACGCCGCTTCGACCGCGCTAACGGGCCGTGATGTCTTGAGGTCGGCCCGGGGCAACATGGTGCTAACCGGATTGGCCGGAACCGTAGGCCTTGGATAACTTGCGCTCGGCGCCGGTGCTGTTGATCATGGCGGAAAGTTGTGCCATCCATGGCTCCGTGAGGTTGCGGATCTGGCGGTCGTCTTCCAGGATCTTGCGGATGATGCGCGCCTTTTGCTCGCGTGCAGATCCGGTCATCGGCTCCCGCGGTTCCGCCTTTTTAATGATATCGACTTGGCTGGAGCAGCGTGATTCCAGCGCCGCCAGCCTTTCCCAATCACTGTCGCGGGCGGCGGCCAGCATCTGGTCGGTAATGACGGCAACGTTCTCGTAAAGCGAAATGATTTCCTGACTAGTCATCTATTCTCAAGCCTTTACCATACGGGATTGCATTGGGGCGAGCGAGTCATATGCCGGCATTTTCGGTGCGCTCTGCACGGCGGCCTGGGCTGGTGGCTGGGCCGCTGCAACGGCTGGCGCCGGCGCAATCGACTCCCATGCATCTTTCAGACCTTTCAACAATTGATAGATTTCGTCCAGAATCGCGGGCTGGTTTTTCAGATTGGCGATCACAAGCCGGCTGCTCATGTACTCGTAGAGCGCATCGAGATTGAGCGCGATTTCGCCGCCGACTTTCTTGTCCAGGCTGGCGCGCAGGCCTTCATCGATGATAGTAATGGCCTTGGAAATCGACTTGCCCTTGGCCTTTACATCTCCGGCCTGCATCTGCTGAATGGCGGAACTGATGGCGACCATTGCGCCTTCGAACAACATCACGACCAGCTTGTGCGGACTGGCCGCAACGACACCGGTTTCGACACCGACCTTGGCATAGGCGTTCGCGCCGCTATTCGTTGATCCAAACATCGTGTATCCCCTTTATTCTACTTTTGGCAAGTTAGCCAATTGTTGCTGCAAAAAATTGCTGGTAGTACTCATGCTGCTGATCGCAGTATCGAGTGCGAGGAACTGCGCCCTGTAGCGCCGTTCGGTTTCAGCGAGCCGGGTGTTGATCGTTTCACGGCTCCGGTCAATATCCTTGATGCTATTGCTGATACCTGATGTACGTCCGGAGATCAGGCCACTTGATCCAAGAAATGTATCGACGAGTTTGCTGAGTTGATCCGCGAAACCACGTGAAAAGTTAACTGTGCCACGGTTACCAATTGCGCCCCCGGTAATTTGAAGTTTCAATCCCTCCGAGGCAACGCCTGTGGCAGCGGTCAACGTCTGTCCGGAACCAGAAGCCAGCGAGCCGTCGATGGTGCCAGCCACATTTTGTCCTGTTGTCGCGACCGGCAGATTTCCAAACAATGTCGCAACGTCGGTGCCTGTGCCACTACTGATGCTGACGCTGGAGGCGGACCCGAAGCGAGCCGACGCGATACTCAGGAACCCGCCGCTGTCGACATTGGCGGTTACCGATGAACCAGCAGCGCCAAAGGCGGCGGTGCCGTTGACGGCTGACTGCAACATGGCGGCCAACTGCGCCGAACTGTAACTGCCGCCGGCGAGCGCGACACTAGCGGTGGTGCCGTCCAGAGTAATATTCAACGAAGTTCCGTCGGCAATTACCGTTGGACCGGGATTCAGGTTGAGGTTGCCGACGAAGCTGCCTTGGGTTGCCAGTGCCGTGAGGTTAACCGCATATTTGCCCGGCTTCGTTGCGGCACTGGATCCGATTACGCTGGTGAGGCTATCCGTGCTGGTGCCAACCGCAGCAAAAAGTGCGCCGACGTCAGCCACGCTGGTATTGATGGCGTTTTGCAGTTTGGCTGAATCCACCGCCAGTGAACCATCCTTCTGAAAACTGACGCCGACATCCGAAAGCGTTCGAAAGGCGCCACCGGAATCGGACACCGCTGTCGACAGCATCTGCCGTATGCTATTTTGCACCGTCCTGACGGTCGGGTCGCCCAGCAATAGTCCAGCCTCTTTCGTGGCAGGATTGTAGGCCGTCAGTTTCTTCAATGTGTTGTTGATGTCGTTGTAGGCCTTGACAAAACCGTTCACCGCCGACGTAACGCCAGCAGTATCGCGGTTGATCGCAAGTGTCGTGCTGCCGGCTTTGCTGACGTTCAGGGTCACGCCCTGAATTGCATCGGCAACCGTCTTGGTTGCACTGTTGATGGTAATTCCGTTGACGGTGAGCACGGTGTTTTGTGCGACGGTCGTTTCGGTCATTTTCTGTCCAGACCCATCGGCCGGGTTGTAGGAGAGCAGGTCCTGCAATGCCGAATCACCAGTCGCGGAAATCTTCATACTCGACGTCAAGCCCGTTTTGGTAGACGTGAAGACGAGATAGTTCGGTGTAGCACTGCCATCGGAGACGATTGTCGCGGTAACACCTATATTTGCCTTGTTGACGGCATCCCGGATGCCTTGCAGCGAGTTGTTGCTGCTGTCGATGGTTACACTGCCGGTGCCGCGTGTGGGATCCTGAGTGAAGGTTGCCCCGTCATATACGCCGCCGGTTGACGTGCCGCCGGCGATCGTGCCGAATTGGAAGGTGAGCGTGGTTGTTGCTCCGCTGCCGATGGTTGCTGATGTCGTCGCCTGGGCGGCTGTCTTGATGGTCTGGGACTGCGCCAGGGTACTGACGTTGATATTGTAATTTCCCGGCACCGCTTGGCCACTGGCGGATGCGGTGACAATGGAGGAATCAGCGGACGTCGCTGTAAGCGCCTGGAATTTTGCCGGCGTGCTCAAACCGTTGACCGCGGATTGAAATGCCCCGAGCGCTCCGCTGACATTGCCGTACGCGGCCAGCTTTGCCTGAAAACCCGCCTCTTTCTTGGCAAGCGCGGTTAGCGGCTGCGATTCCACCGCCATCAGCTGCTTGATGATGCTGTTGACATCCAGATTGGAACCGATGCCTGGGGATGAAAGCGCCACTGCGGACTCCTGCGAAAATTTGAACTGACTATAGCCTGTTATCGGCAGGGCCAATCCGGACTTTAGAGGAGGATTTACCTGCCTGTTTCCAAAGGAGCAAACAAGACGAAGCTGACACGCTGGAAGCGATGGGGGGCAGCCGGAAGGAGGTACGCAAGGGCAAGGAGGCGGGGGAAGCATGCCTTGTCGGATTGGCAAGCATGTGGAAAATTGGCCGAACGCCTGGAATACAATCGAACGTCAGGCCAGGTCAGACTTGATCAGGCCTGTTGATTAATAAGCACGCCTTGCATGCGGTCGAGCGCCTTGGCAATTTCCAACGCTTCTTTCGACGGGAGCTGGCGTATCACCTCATTGGTCTGCTGGTCCACGACCTTGACGATTGTCCGGTTACTGTCTTCGTCGACCGAGAATTCGAGGTCTTGGGACATTGCTTTCATCGTCTTGTTGAGATTCTGGATCGCTGTCTTTAATTGTTCCTGACTTGGAACCGGAGCGGTTTCGGAAACGGCTGATGCAATTTCAACCGGTATCAAGGTCGATTTTGATGTCACAGAAGCAGCGGTGACGGCAGATGCCGTACTGCGTTCCGGCTGAGATGGGCCTTGGGTTACAAGTGTACGAACGTCCATGACAAACTCCCTGATGGGAAAAAACCCGGTCGGTGGAAACCGACCGGGTTATGCGGCGACTGGTCGGTTTCCCGATTAGCCTCTGAGCAGTGCAAGCACGCCATTTGGCAGCGAGTTTGCTTGAGCCAGCATTGCGGTACCAGCCTGTTGAAGGATCTGGCCGCGGGTCAATGTTGCTGTTTCCGATGCGAAGTCGGTGTCCTGGATCCGGCTGCGCGATGCGGACAGGTTCTCCGACGTCGTCTGCAGGTTCGAGATCACGGAACTGAAGCGATTTTGCACCGCACCCAGGTCAGCACGGGTGCTGTTGACCTGTGCCAGGGCTGCGTCCACAACGCTGATTGCGCTTTGAGCGCCCGCTGCGCTGGACAAGGTCAAGCTGGCGAGGGATGCGAACGCGCTGGTGTTAGTGCCTGCGGCGGCAAATACGTCTGCACCGGCATTCGCAGAGGTGATCTGGCCCTTGTTGCTTGACAGCGACACGGTACCGGTGCGGATCGCCGAGTCGGTGGCCGCGCCGCCTGTCAGTGACACACCCGAGAAGTCGACCGTTTTGGTGGCGCCGGAATTGTTGAAGTCTTCAATTTCGATATTGCGGCCATCTGTCGTCGACAACGTCAACGAATTCTTGCTGCCGTTTGTCGTAAAGCTGGCAGTTACGCCGGTCGCACTGGAAGCGCCGTTGATCGCCGACAGCACTGAAGTCAAGTCTGATGCGTTCGCAACAGTAGCCGAGATCGCTGTGCCATTAAGTTCAAATGTCACATCACCAGCAGAGCCAAGACTTCCCAAGGTTGCGCTGTTGCTCGCGGTTGCAGTGATGCCGATGCCATTGGCAGCGGTGTTGATGGCAGCAGCTATCGTCGTTGCTGATGCATCGGCTGCATAGCCGAAGGCTGCAGTCGTACCGCCCTGTGCAGTCGTCAATGTCAAATCGGCTTCTACCGCGACGTTGTTGCCGGCGGAGACGTCTGCCGCGGCTGCACTGGTGGAACCGGTGACTGTGCCGTCCAATGTCATCGTGTTGCTGCCGAGTGCTGTGGCGCGAGAGTCGGCGATCGAATTCACGTTAATGGTCTGGCCAGCATTTGCACCGATCTGGAATGCTTGGTTGGCAAAGCTGCCGTCGAGCAGGTTCACGCCGTTAAACGATGTCTGGCTGGAGACACGGGAGATTTCCGAAATCAGCTGGCTGGCTTCTGCATCCAGCGCGGCGCGGTCGGAAGAGCTGTTCGTTGCATTCGCGGACTGCACTGCCAGTTCGCGGATACGCTGCAGGTTGTTGCCGATCTCGCCGAGCGCGCCTTCAGCTGTCTGCGCCAGCGAGATACCGTCGTTGGCGTTACGTGCTGCCTGGTTCATGCCCTTGATCTGCGATGTGAAACGGCTGGAAATTGCGAGGCCGGCGGCGTCGTCCTTAGCGCTGTTGATGCGCAAGCCGGAGGACAGACGCTGCAGGGCGGTTTCGAGGCCGGCGGAAGAGGTGCTGAGATTGCGCTGTGCATTCAACGATGCGATGTTGGTATTGATGAATGAAGCCATGTTGATTCTCCTAGTTGGGTGCGAAGGTTCCGCCTTGAGCGTTATCCACTTTGGTCCGCCTCCCTGCTTATTGAGGCTTGCAAACCGCTGTTGTAAGTTGTAACGAACGGAACTGGAAAAACTTTAGGACTAATTTGCGATTATTTTTTCAGTGCCGTCCGTACTCAAGCCGGACACTTGCTTCTTCGGATCAATTAGAAAAATCTTTAACGATTTTTATGCTGCCACCGGAAGCGAATTGTCGATTTGTCATCTATTGACGCTGCGGACTGGGAAAGGAGGAACCCGATTGGTCCGTGCGGAGAGGGAGGGGGTATTATTTTGCGGCGATGACGCGGTTCTTGCCGGCCTTCTTTGCCTGGTAAAGCGCGGCATCGGCGCGCTGGATGAGGGTTGCCTGTTCTTCGCCTGTTATATATATCGCGACGCCGGCGCTGAATGTAATCAGCAGTCGCTCGTGGTTGTACATGAAAATGCGTTTCGTCAGTTCGCGCTGCAGGCGCGTAACGGTCTGCATGGCATCGTCGAGCTGGGTGTCCGGCAGGACGATCAGGAACTCTTCGCCGCCGAATCGGGCGATCATATCCATCGTCCGCAGAGTGTCCTTGATGACGCGAACCAGGTGGATCAGCGCCTGGTCGCCCGCGCTATGGCCGTGAGTGTCGTTCAGTCGCTTGAAATCGTCGAGGTCGAGCAGGGCGATGCACAAGGGCGACTTGCGTCTGTCCGCGCGGGCCAGCTCCCTGCTGAAGACGTCGTCGAGGCCACGCCGGTTGAGGCTGCCGGTGAGTTGATCTTCCATCACAAGTTCGCTCATCTGCCGGAGCTTGGTCTCCAGATCATTGATGCGGGCTTCGGCTTCCTGCACTTCCTTGCGAACCGACATCATCTCGTCGCGTGAACGTAGTGCTTCTGTTTGTGCAGTGCGGGTATCGCGCATCACATCGTCGAGAATCCTGTTTAGTTCCGTGATGTCCGATGCCTTGCCGATTTTTTGCGAGTACTCATCGATCTTCTTGTGGTAATCGCCGGTGCTCGCAGCGATCAACGCGAGCTGATCGATGAAGGTCAGCATCATGGTCTTGACGGTCACTTTGGCTTCCGCAAGGCTATGCTTGAGCAGCCCTTGCTTGTAAATGACTTCCTTGAGGCTGCGCGTCGCGTCCATTAGCGCGCCGTGCGAGATGGGACCTGCAAGCAGGTTCTGGACACCGGCGATCTGTCCGCTCAGCCAAGAATCATCCTCCAGCAATTCGCTGACGTTTTCCAGCAACAGGTTGAAAAGGCGCAGCAGAAGTTCGTGCTCCTCCGCCATGTCGCCGCTTTTCAATTCAATCTTGAAGCAGAGTTGCTTCAACCGCACGCTGACGTCCTGCAAGGCTTGCTCGGTACGCGCTACCTTGATCGATTCCGCCAGCGCCTCGGATTCCCTGGCGAGTTCCGGCGCGCCCTGCAGCAGCGAACTGACCGCCAGGGTCAATGTCCGGGTAAGCAAATCGCGCAACATCCGGGTCTGGTTATCGTCGGAAAAGGAAAAACCCGTCCGGCGGGGAACCGGCGCTTCGGTCTCAGACGCCGCTGAAGGGGGCGGGACCGGGGCAGGGAGCTGTGCCGCGGTATTCTGCGGACCTCTTTTCAGGTACTCGGCAATGAGCAAGTTCAGTTCGCGATTGGTTTCCGCCCAGTTGCGGCCCTCGATCGATCGGGTAAAGCGCCGGACCAGTTCATCGGCGGCAGTCGACACTTCCGAAAGCGTCGCGGCTACGGAAGCCAGCATCTGCTCGGCGCCTGGTTGCGGCACCTGCCCGGCGACTTCCTCGTACACCTGCCTGTAGGCATCCGGTGTGGGGGCGATACGGCGTGCGCCGAGCCGGCGAAATGCTTCGCGGGCTATATCGGCAGGGCTTTGTCCGGCGGGCTTTTCTTTTTCTTGCATGGCATTACAGCAATTGCAGATGGAATTTCCTGGTTTGATTCCATGCTACGACGCCGAAGCCATATCCCAATTGCGAATCAACGGCAAAAAGCCGAGGTAATTCGGAGTTTTGAGCGGTATTACTCGACCAGGTGATTCTTGATCGCGTAGTGAGTAAGCTCCGCGTTGTGCCGCAATTTCATTTTTTGCAACAGGCGCGAGCGGTACATGCTGATGGTCTTGACGGACAGTGAAAGCTCTTCGGCGATGTCGCTTACCGCTTTTCCGGAGGCGATCATGACGAGCGTCTGGTACTCGCGGTCCGACAAGGTTTCATGGGCAGGTACCTCGCGGTCCTCGCCGATCTGGTTGGCCAGTTCCTGAGCCAGCGCGGCACTGATGTACTTGCGGCCGGCGGCAACCTGCCGGATCGCATCCACCAGTTGATCGGGCGCGCTTTGCTTGTTCAAGTACCCCGACGCACCGGCTTTCAGCGACCGGATCGCATACTGGTCTTCCCGATGCATGGAAAGCATGAGCACGGCCAGTTTGGGTGTTTCTTTCTTCACCTGTTTAAGTACCTCGATGCCGCTGCGGTCGGGCATCGAGATGTCGAGCAAAAGTACGTCGGCCCCCTTGCGGGCAAGCTTCACCGCTTCCGCACCGTTTTCGGCGTGACCGGTCACGACGATATCCCGGGTATCCGCAAGTATCTGCTTCAACCCCTCCCGTACGATCGCATGGTCATCGGCGATCAGAATCTTGATGGTTCCTTGTGCTGTCATGATGCGGCCTTCATTAAAAGCTCTTCTGAAACTGTCAATGGAATGCGCAGCGCTACGATGCTGCCGCCCGACGGTGCGTTGCCCACGGTAAGGTTCCCCCCCAGCGCATTTGCCCTTTCAATCATGCCGCGGATGCCGAAGGACTTCGGCTTCAGCCGGTCTGTTGCGCCGATTCCGCGGCCGTTGTCCACGATCTCCAGGCGGAGATTGCGGTTGGTGCGAACGAGCTTGACCGTGACACGGTCGGCATGCGCATGTTTACCGATATTGGTCAGCGCTTCCTGAAAAATACGAAACAGTGCCGTCGCCTGGTCGGAATGCAGCTCGATATCCTTTTTGTTGCATGTGAACTCGCAAGGAATGCCGAACTGCTTCTCGAACTCCGCCGCTTGCCATTCAATCGCAGCGACAATCCCGATGTCCAGTATGCTGGGCCTCAGGTCGACCGCTATACGGTGCACTGCCTCGATGGTTCTGTCCACCAGGGAGTCGACATACACGGCTTTTTCCAGAAGCGCCGCCTCGTCCTTTGGCAGCCGGCGCACCAGCAGCGACAGCGCCATCTTGATCGCCGTCAGATTGCCGCCGAGATCGTCATGGATTTCGCGCGCGATGCGGGTACGTTCGTTCTCCTTGACGGTTTCGACGTGGGCTGAAAGCTCAGCAAGTTGGGCACGCGAACGCTTGATCTCCGCCTCCTCGAGCTTGCTCTGCGTAATATTGGTCATGATGCCTTCCCATTGCACGCCTTGGCCGGGCAGGGAGCGCGGGGTACTGCGCAGGTTGATCCATTTGATGTCTTTCCACTTCTCGATCCACAGGCGACCTTCCCAGTTCCATCCTTTCATGGTCGCTGCGGACGCCGCCATTGTCTCCAGATAGGAAGCACGGTCTTCAGGCAAAACGAGTTCGAGAAAGAGCGACGAATCGGCACGCAGGCTTTCGGCGGTGATGCCCAGCAATGCGTGGCAGCCGTCGCTTAGATAAGGAAACGAGACACTACCGTCGGGTCGCAGCAGGAACTGATACACCAGGCCCGGCGTATTGGACACGATGGCGCGAAACCGCGCTTCGCTTACGCCGAGCGCCTTGGCCGACTCATGGCGTGCACTGATGTCGTTGCCGATCGCGATGAAGGCCGGCGATGCGCCATTTGCGCAATAAAACAGGCGAAACTCGATCGGATACTCGCTGCCATCCTTGCGCACATGGCGGATCTCCAGCGCCGCACGACTTGCATTGCCGGTTTTCAGCGAGTGCAATGTTTCCGCAAGCACGTCCGGCGACAGGCCCGGCGCAATATCCAGCGGTGTCATCCGTGCCATCTCCGTCACCGCATACTGCAGATTCTTGCGGGCAGCCTGATTGACCTGAATAAAGCGCAGGCTCGCGCAATCGATGACGTAGATTTCGCTGAACGAACCCTGCATCACAATTGGAAGCCATTCTGCAAGCATCATGCCCTTGTCTTTCTTATTGATGTAAAGATGGAGTCAACAGCGCCGGGCCGGTCACGAACACGGGCGGCGTCCAATTGACAAGCCATTCAGGCAGCACCTCGGCCGGCATCGGCCGGCTGATGAAGTATCCCTGTCCGATATCGCAGCCCATGCGCGCAAGCAGCTCCCAGACTGCTTCGTTCTCCAAGCCTTCCGCGACGACTTTCAATCCCATATTGTGACCCAAGTCGATCGTCGAGCGCACAATTTTCGCATCGTCCGCGTCCTGTTCCATATTCATCACGAACGATTTGTCGATCTTCAGTTCGTCGACGGGCAACCGCTTAAGGTACGCCAGCGATGAGTATCCTGTGCCGAAGTCATCGATTGACAGGTCGACACCCATTGCATGCAATCTTTCCAGGGTCTGCTGCGCACGAACCGGATCATCCATGATGGCACTTTCGGTAATCTCCAGGCAAAAGCGGGAGGAGGGGACTCCATGCCTCTCGAGAATGTCGCCAAACTTCGCCGGCAAATCCTGGTCGAGCAGGTCGCGGGTGGAAATGTTCACGGATACGCGAAGCGGGAATCCACGCTTCTCCAGTATGCTGCATAGCGCTGCGGATTGATCCAGCATCCATTGCGTAAGGGTTCGGATAAAGCCGGATTTTTCCGCAAACGGGATGAAGCTGTCAGGGAATATCAGTCCCTTCTCTGGATGCGCCCAGCGTACCAGCGCTTCCATGCCGACAACTTCGCCGGTGTCGAGCATGACCTTCGGTTGTACGTACAGGCGAAATTCCCGGCGCTCCGCAGCGCGCCGCAAGTCCCCGAGTAAGGACAGATTTTGTTCACTGCTCTTGTCGATAGCGTGGTCATAGACGACAGCCTCGTTTCCGCCGGTCTTTGCCGCATACATCGCCACCTCCGCTCGACTCAGGACCGTCTCGGCAGTTTCGCCGTGCCGCGGGAATCCGGCGATGCCGATGCCTGCGCCGAGATCGATATTGTGATCATCAATTGAAATCGGCACTTCCAGCGATTTGAGAATTCTTGCTGCAACCGCACGAGCCTCGTCTTCGCACATCCGTGGAAGCAGCGTTGCGAATTCGTCGCCCCCCAGGCGCGCTACTCTGGGAGCGTATTCGCCACCAATCTGGTTCTGCAGTCGTTGCGCAACATGCTGCAGCAATGCGTCGCCCACTGCGTGTCCCAGCACGTCATTTACATTCTTGAAGCCGTCGAGATCCATCATCAGCACATGGCATTCGCCGCCTTCCTCCCTTGTGCGTGCAATGCACTCGTTCAGCATGGTCGCGAATTGCACCCGGTTGGGAAGTCCTGTCAGCGTATCCCAGTAGGCCAGTCGACCGATTTCTGCTTCACGCCTTGAGATGCCGTCGCGCATGCTTTCGAACGCTTTCGACAGATCGCCGATCTCGTCATTCTTGCCGATGTCGATGCGGCCTTCATAGTTGCCTGCGCCCAGTCTTTTCGCAATATCGCTCAACTGCCTCAACGGCCGGGTGATGCGTCTCGCCATGATCATGCTTCCGGCGAATGTCACCATGATGCCAAGTGCGGTGAGAACCAGCAGAATCAATTGCAGCCTTTGATAAGGCGCGATAGCGTCGCTGATTGAATGCTGCAGGACCACCGCTGCCGTTTGTTTTGCATCTTCTGCGAACACCAGGATCTGCGCGCTGTAATCGGCGTCCGCGATGCGGATCTGAGAAATGAATCGCGGACGTGAGCCGATTGTCTCCATGCGCCGAGCCAGTTCCGTGGACGCAGCGGCGGGAAGCGAGGAAGCGGTTACTGCCCAATCTTCAGTCGGAGCGTTGACCAGCACGGAAATATGCATCAGCGAGAGTTCCCGCATATCTGTTGCGAGTTGACGGGCGACCGGAAATGCCATAGCAACCCAGCCTATCGTTACCGGCGCCTTTACCGGGACGACGACGACCTGGTATGGCTGGTTATCGATGATGTTGTTGCCGGTGGCGCCGTCGCTTTTGTCGGCGGCATCCAGTAAATCAATAATCGAGTTTTCGAAACTTCCCAACAGCTTGCCCGTGGTCGATGCTTTGATACTGCGGTCCGCTGCCACAAGCACTGCGTGCGATGCGCCGATGCGCTCTCCGTGATTGGCGAGCGCCGACACGATCGTTTCGCTGTCGTCGCTTGCGATTGCTTGCTTGAATCCGTAGTCCGATGCCAGAACCCGTGCACCCTGGGTGAGGTTGTGCGCGTACAGATCGAGCAATCGGCGGAATACGCGTTCGCCGACGACAAGTTCCTGCTGTATCGATGCTCTGGCGTTCTGGTCGATGCCGATGCGGATCGCTATGAAACCTGCCGCCTGCACAGCAAGAATCAATACCAGGAACAATAGAACGATGCGGCTTTCTAGGCTTCGCATGCGCATGGAAGTCGTCCTATTGAGATGCCGAACCGGCTTTCACGTTGACTTTGAAAGCAATAATCTCGTCAGTCGATGAGAGAGTGACGAGTTGCTCCGGTAATGGCGCAGTTTGTGGCAAGCCATAGTGCCATGCTTTGATGCGATATTTTCCGGCGGGCAGACCGGACAGAACAATCTTTCCGCCGTTATCGGTTTTCCCGAAGTAGGGCGTCGCCACGACGTGAATATATGTGATCATTTTGTCGTGAATATTGCAGCCGACTACTATGGTGCCAGGTTTGTCAAAATGGACCGGTGTGCCGGGTACCCCGGAATAAAGCTGCAGTTCGAAGGATTTGGCCGGTGAGAACGAATAAACATGATGCCGTACCGAATCGTTGTTCGGAAAGGAGATGTCAGTCCCGGCTTGAACGACGCTGACAAGCGGAAGAAACTTTCGCCCCTTTTGTTCAATGACGACGGTGCTTCTTTTTGAGGCCGCTACCGGTCCGGACAGCGGCTCGGCATAGATAACCGTATCGATGACCGGCGCACCGGCAGAATCCTTGACGTCAATTGTCAGATCCGCTGCGGCGGCGGAAGCCGACAGACCGCAGAGCTGAAGGGTTGCGGCAACAAAATGGATCGAGCTAAGCCGCATGAGGTTATCTTCCTTGCATGTTCTGGAAACGGTGTTTGATGCAGTCCTTCGCGTAGTAATGCCCTGGGCACAACGTGCCGCGAATCCGGTAAAGGGATACGCCGGCACGAATCCAGCGCGAGGATGCTCAACACAATAATTGTCGTGAGGAAAGTTTTTGAACGACTTTATCATAAGTCGTTTCCAAACAATTTCGCCTGCCGAGCAAACTCGAAAAATCCGCTTGTTCGGCGCGATTTGTTGGCTACGGGCGACACCTGTCAGCTCAGGCGTAGTGAACACGGTGTTTTGAAAACCGAAATCGCCCGCCAGGATAACAATTGATCAAGCAGGAAATTGCCGCTCTTGAATGCAAAATAAAAAACGCTCTTCCAAAAATAGTTGAGGGCGTGCTATACTTTTGTCTTCGCGGCTGTAGCTCAGCTGGATAGAGTACTTGGCTACGAACCAAGGGGTCGTGGGTTCGATTCCTGCCAGCCGCACCAGTAATACCAAGGGGTTAGTCCGAAAGGACTGACCCCTTTCTCGTTTACTGCGCGACTTTTGCGCGACTGTGTTCCCTTCGATTTATCACGCGCAACACCGTCGACGTGTCGCGCGTGTCCTGCAGCACTGCATTTGCCATCTCGCTCAATCCCGCGATCGTGGCCGTCGCGTAGAGGCCGGCCATGTCGTTCGAAGTGTGCCCCATCAGCAGCATCCGGTCTTCGCTGGACACGCCGGCCTGTCGCAGACGCTGACCGAACGTATGTCGCATGTCATGCACCCGAAACCGTCGCAAATTTGCGCGCGCCCGCGCATTTTGCCAGGCCGTGTTGTTCATCGTCCTGATCCGGTCCGCCGGCGCGTATTTCTGCGGATGTCGATCGACAAAGACATAGTCCGGATGCTGTCCTCGGCACGACTCCACTACCTGGCGCGCGACATCGTTTAAAACCACCACATGGTGCCGGCCGGACTTGAACTCTTCAGGTGGGATCACGAAGACGCTGCACTTCAATCCGGGAATCATAACTTTCCAGCGCCACTGCAATCCGCATACATTCTTGTCACGCAGGCCGGTTGAGGGCAAACAGCGCCATTTTTTGCAGATGCAATGGCAGTTCATTCAACAGCCGTTCCTGCTCTTCCCAGGTAATGGGATACGGTTTGCGGGGTGCTTCTTTCAGCATTTCAATCAGGGGTGCCGATGACAACCAGGGAGCGCCATCTTCATCGCGCCAGGAGCGCGCCGCCCGGTTCAGAATCGTGCGCACGACTTCCAGCGTACGATTCACTGTGGTTGGCGAAACCCGGTCTTCTTTAAGTCGCTTGTTGATGAAAAGCTGCATGGTTCCTGAATGGACGCTATTCAATGGCTCGCTGCCGATGTGCGGCAGCACCAGATTGATGTGATAGGCAATGATTTCGATGGTGCGCTTTTCACGGTGCCCACACTTCATCAAGTGTTTTTCCGCCGCATCGCAGAACTAGCGTTGAAGGCTCTGTTCACGTTTGGCGTCGATCCGATGCTGCTCGTCGCGGAGCCACTGTTCGGCTCCAGCCTGGCTGACGTTGCCGAGGCGTTTGAACGCGCCTCAATGTGAGGCTGGAATTTGTCTACCGTACCGGGGGTAGTCCAGTTGCAATGCTTT
>JAESFT010000394.1_pt1 | contig 29322 bp, 20 predicted proteins | sample 9269451 | NCBI WGS metagenome assembly JAESFT01 (sample SAMN14502557, study PRJNA617106) | algae metagenome | isolation source: Scytonema hyalinum WJT4-NPBG1 and co-occurring heterotrophs from well... | place: USA: Mojave Desert, Joshua Tree National Park, California | collected 2006-05-25
ATATTGGCTGAAACCCTCATTATCTCGTAACTTTTCGATCTACTGAAAATTCATATTTGCGATCACCTCAGAGCGGAATGTCGGGTCTAGCATCTTTTGGCTCATTTTTTCTTGCGCTTACCCTGCTATCTCAAAGGCAACGCTCTTAAGATTTGCCAACATCAACTCATCCCGTTGCTGCCAAACTGCAAATATTTCTTCTCTGCCATCATAAAGCGTCTTAGTGTCAATTTTATAGATTGCATTACTTACCCGCTTCAGCTTCAAACCCAACAAATTCAACAACCGATTGAGTATTTTTATCGGTGAAATAGACTTTTTCTCATTCAATAAATTAATACCAAGCGCTCTTTGAATATGTTTACTACACCGATAAGTAATATTTTTGAGTAACAACAAATCAGCTTCATTTCCGGTAAACTCTCTTTCTGGTTCGAGGAACTCTAGCACTCCTAACGCCCTCAATGCCTCAACTTTAAGCGTGTTAGTCTTTAAATCTGGCAGAAAAACTTTACCTTCACCCCAAGACAATTGCTGATGCCATTCTTGCTTATCTCTCAGGCGAAGAAACTCGCTTTCGTGAGTCAGATAATAATGTGTTAATAATTGGCAATAATATCCTTTGTCATCCCGCAATTTCAGCAGGGGAGTGGCTTCAATACCATACCTTTGTCTGAGAAGATATTTATTAATTTGGTTGCGTTCCTCTTCGGTAAGTGAGTGTTTAATTAATAGCTGTTCATATTCCACGTAATCAATATCCTGAGCATTAGCTACAGCAGTTGCAGCCGCTAATTGATTTCGCCGCTTAATTTCTCTGATTTTAATGTCAATTTCTTTTGATTTTTTGCGGCTATGAGACCAATCTTTCTGGACTTTGAATATTTCTAAAATCAACCTTTTACGGGTTGCCAAGTCATTGGTGTCAGTTGCGAAAAAGGCAAGGCGTAAATCTCGGACAATATTTTTTTGTACATCATTACTTCGTACATGGATTTGATGCCCATCTCCAATCAAACCATCTTTCATAGATTGACGGTAGAGGGTAATCGAAGCATTCACCCTTGCAGATAACTTCGCCCAAGTCCGCAAATGCATTGGATCATACACTAACGGCAAATCTACATCAACTTTATGCAGCGGACTAAGTAAAGCTAAGTTTTCTTTTTGATTTTCCTGATACCAATAAGACAAGGAACGATAATTGGTGCTTCCACTACCAATGAAGCCAATTCCTCGCTTAGCACACCAGACAATACGCGGTACATCATCGCGTACTCTTGCTAATGCTTGTCGTGCTTCCGTATCAGGGATGACTCCTTGAAAAATACCATAAACGCGGTCAAAATGTTGGACGTCGATGCTAATTCCCGTACCAAGGCTAGGAGTCACAAAAACAGTGCTGTATTCAGTCACTTTTTGATTGAGATTTGCTACAAAATCAACAGCTTCATGTCCTGGTGTGTTTGTCGTGTGACTGCTAATAACCAGACTTTTTGGAAATTGCTGTTTCAATCTTTCTAAACGCTCTTTCAGGTAACGTTCGATTGTTTCACAACTGTAACGTCCAGTGCGACTATCCGTCGTGACATAACATTTTTGTCCTGTAATTAAATCGAGTTCCAGTTGATGAATTAAGGGAGTTGGGTTTGGAGAATCATAGAAAGTCACATCCCAACCTTGCTGTGGTTTCCACTCATTCACAACCACCCAAGGCGTTATTTCAATTCCTGCCAATCCCTGTAAATATTCTAAGGAAACATCTGATAAATCAGCATCTTGAGCAATAATTAACCCTCCAGTTATTAGCACTGTGGAAATAAGCTGTTGGAATACTTTTAGAATTTTGACGCGCTTATCTTTACAAGTATTGCTATTAAGTAGATGCCATAAAGACTGTTCTACTTCATCCAAAATTATAATCGCCCCTCGCCAATCTTCAGGACTCAGCTTCCAAATAGAATCGATGCATAACCCAAGAGATTGAGGAGATGGAAAGATGGGGAGAGTATTAGTCAAGAATTTGTCGGTGTGCCTGCGTCCCCGCGTCCCCGTGTCCTCTTTACCCATTCCCCACTGAATGCCGATTTTATCGCATAAAAAGCGTCCCAGTTGGATTCTGTGAGTCATTAATAAAACGGGTTGATTTCTGCTTTTAGCTTGATTAACAACTGCTTGCACTGTTGTGGTTTTCCCTGTTCCTTTTGCAGACTTCACTCCCACTAATCCAGATGTAGGGAACGGTATTTCCCCTAAATAGCGACGGTTAAGGGTAAGTGCAGCAGGAATGGCTAACTCGGTGTGGGCTTTGATTTGGGCAAGGTAAACTTCTAAATCAATACTTTGCCGATAGATCGCCTCGAAAGCAGCTGCACCTTTGGCGACGATAAAATCATCAACCCCTTTTTCTATTCCTGGAAGTTGAATGACTTCAACGGGGCAATTTTTTTCTTGGAATAGAAATCCTAGCTGGGAAATAGCATTATTAACCGTTGCGGTTTTCTGAGGTTGAGTTTCAAAATCAAAACAGATGTAAAAGATGCGCCCAGCGATGGCAAAAGCTGCCAAGTCGGGGATAAGCTGGCGAGTGATCACTTTGCCAAAGTCATCTTTGATGACGCGGTAACCACTGGTAATTCCAGGGATGGCTAAAGCTGCATATCCTTGTGTCAGTAGTGCTGCTGCTTTTTTAACACCCTCACAAATAACGACGGGGATATTTCGTTCCATAACCCATTGCCAAAAGCCCTCGGCTTCACCATTAGGAGCAATGTTGATATTGTCAGGTATGGCTAGATTGTAACGCTGGGCAACTTGCTGCCAAATACGTAGTGATACCCGCAGACAAAATACGCGTGTTGGTGTGCTGGGGGGATGTTCGTACTTAATCAACTTGTTATTTTCATTTAATCGAGGTTGGTTGGGCTTAAAGCACCCCCACTCCATTGCTTGCCAATGATTCAGGGGATCAAGTCCAGAACACCACCAACCACCTTCAGCAATATGGGCGTAACGCTGCAACCACCCACTTCTTACCATCCCAGTATTTGTACGGGGGAGATGTTCAGAAATCAACAAGTAGTCATAAGAGGTTCTGCCTTGTAGAGACAAAAAATTAATTTTTGCAAGGTCTAAATCTATACCACTATCATTGACTAATTCCTCAAAATGTTGGGGGTGTAAATAGTACAGATGCATTGGCTTAGGCGGCAAAGGATGACAAGGGACTTAACACCTTATCATGCATTTGCTGGTTTTGAGATCAGCGATTATGAAACTTTTGCGAGACTTATTTGTTTGTGTAAAAAAATACATTTTTATCTGGAACTGCGAGAATTCATGCGGTTATAGACAAGACGAGACATCTTAGGAAAAATTTCTACCTCCTCAGCATATGCCGAGTCTGGAGCGAAAATCGCCAAAATATAAGTAGCTTTACTATTTTCTGTGACAACCATTGCCGCTTCTGCGCGAGAAATAGAAGTCCAGCCAGCTTTAGAATGTAAACGAACACGAGTATGGGGTAAAGACTCACCAAAAAAGGTGCGTACAGGGTTGAAATCATAAGAGTCTGGCGATCGCCAAGCTTTGGGATTTAAATCTCTTTTTAGCCATCCACACATTTTTTTGCTAGCTTGCACAGAAACAGCCTGCCCGGCGTAACAAATTTCGTACAATAGTCTGGCTGCGTGTTGAGTTGTTATCCTATTCCAGTCCCCTGGGTTACCTAGCAGCTGCGATTCGCTTCCCTCAGGCTCTGGAAGGTTAATGTAGTCAATGGGAAATGTTTTTTGAATAACACTAATATTTTTGTAACCTGCTTGTCGGAAAAACCGGTTAACTTGTTGGCGTTTATTTTTCCACAGTTTAAACTTTTCACTTTTTAGTTCTGATTCAGAACGTGTTCCTGTGACTTCGTCAAGAATAAAGCTAGCAGCCTCATTATCAGACTCCTTTATCATTTTTGCCAGATAAGGAGCAAAATCCTTTTCATTTTTCCAAATACCCTTTTCTATTTGGGCATATAAAACGACCATCCAAAACATTTTAATGACACTAGCGGGATATCTCGGTGTATCTTGCTGATATCCGGCTGTTTCGCCTGTTTTTGCATCTATTAAGGTAATTGATAAAGGCTTTTTAGGCAGACTTTGATCAGTAGCAAGCTCCACCATATCGTTAACAATGGCTTGCAACTGTTGAGAGTGTTTGAAATTTGGAGGCTTTTTGAGATTGTAGACGACTTCTAAATCTTGTTTTTCTGGTTGACGAGAGGGAATAGGCAGTGACTTGGCAACAGCCCAGTCAGGAACTGGTGGAGGTGGAGTCAGTGATTTGAACTTTTGTCGCGCGGGTGATTTGGCAGCAACCTTGACAGCAGGAACTGGCAAAGGTGCAGTTGGTGATTTGGCAGCAACTTGGACACTAGAACGTGAAGCCGGTGTCGGTAGATTCAATGAATATTGGGCAGATGATTTTACAAATTGTTCTGCCATATATTTAGTTATCAAAATCGCTATCAATACACTTAGAATTGTGAATTTAAGTGTCAGATGATTGACTTTGCTAGCTAAGCTGAGTTTTGAGAATTGGTGAGAGAGGATTTGAGATTTACGCCGTTTCGGCATTTTATTTAATTTTTAATTGGTTTTTCTAAGGACAAAAAAGTTAACATGACGCATTTTAGCAAAAAGGCGTAATTTATACCAAAGACATTTAGAGAGATTTTGAAAATCAAGGCAACTGTACTTGTAGCGGTTCTCATTTGCCTTGAATACAGTTTTTGTGGGGTGTGCCGTCCTGCCATACGTGTCAACAATCACGCTCAAATACCCAATTTACCGTCGTTTAGATCCCCCAACCCCCTTAAAAAGGGGGCTAAGAGTTGATTTCCCCCCTTTTTAAGGGGGGATGAAGGGGGGATCGAAAATCTAGATGATACATCGAAAAATGCTCAAATGCTTGTCAATAATGACTTTTGGCTTAAGTTGACATCAATGCTGTCCTGCCCGCCCTGAATCGGTTCTCAGCCGGTTCAAAAATGCTGATCATTTTTTTGGTTGAGTCAGTGCTATGACTTGCTCGAAGTCGAAATTTTCAACCAAAACTTTCAAAGCCTCGGGTAAATCTACTTTGTCTGCTGGAATTTGTTCCATAAGTTGAACAATCAGCAAATCATTGCCTTGGCTAGCAGCATTGTGAAGCTGTTGTATCCACTCAGCAGGCATACTTGCTATCTCAGCAGCCAAGTTAGCAGAATTGGTAACAACCTGACGAATAGGTGGAGTGATATCTGCATTTGGAGTGTCTTGTTGGTAAAGATATCGCACACCCAAGTATTCACTTATTTTTCCTAGCAGATCATCCTCTTGAAACGGTTTACTCAAGACATCGTCACAACCAGCGCTCAATATTTTGTGTTTTTCTTCTTCAAAGGCGCTTGCCGTTAGGGCGATGATGATGGTTTGGTGAGGATGAGGAACCATCTGTTTCATCTGCTTCTCCCTTGCCTTAATCAATCTAGTTGCCTCATAGCCATCCATCACCGGCATCCGCATATCCATAAAAATCAAATGAGGTTGCCATATTTCCCAAAGAGTGAGAGCATCTTGACCGTTGGTGGCTTCCTGTACTTGAAAGCCTAAGCTGTTGAGCAGCTTGACTAATAGCATACGGTTGGTTTGCTTATCCTCGACAACTAAAATCCGATAACTTGGTTGCTGGGGAGCTAAACGTATGGCTTTTTGACTCGTGAACTCAAGAGTTTGTGTTTTCGCTTCTGTTGCCTGACGCACTGGAATAAAAAAGGTAAACTGAGTCCCAGCCCCCAAGGTACTGCTAACCTGGATTTGCCCACCCATGATTTCCACGAACTTTTGAGTGATGGATAAACCCAAGCCAGTACCCTGACCAGATTTTAACCCAGTTGTGGTTTGTCCAAACGCTTGAAATAATTTATTGAACTCCAGAGGATCAATGCCAGGACCAGTGTCTGTTACCTCGAAGTGTAGGGTGTAAGGGCGAGAAAAAACTCCTCCCTGTTCCGTATCTTCCTTAATATCGCCACTTGCCCCATCTGTGAGCGACACCCCCAAAATTACACTCCCAATTTCTGTAAATTTGATAGCATTGTCCAGTAAGTTAATCAATACTTGACGCAGTTTACTTTCATCAGTTGTGATATGTTGCGGCACTTCGGGGGTACGTTCAAAGACTAAGTTTAAACTCTTAGATTGAGCCTTGAGTTTGAGCATACCCTCTAAACTATCAAGCAACCGATGTAAATCAAAGTTATTTTTATTAAGTGTCATGCGTCCTGCTTCGATTTTGGACATCTGTAAAATGTCGTTAATCAACTCCAACAGATGTTCCCCACTACGATTAATGATTTTTAGGAATTGCTGATGCTCTGCTTTTATGGAGGAGTCGCGGTTCATCAGTTGGCTAAAGCCAAGGATTGCATTGAGTGGCGTTCTCAGTTCGTGGCTCATATTTGCTAAAAATTCGCTTTTAGCACGGTTAGCTTTATCAGCGATTTCCTTAGCTTGTTTGAGTTCGGTTGACTGCTTCTGCGTTTGTGCTAACAATTCTGCCTGTTGGATTGCCACTCCCAACTGTGCCCCAATCTGAACCACCATTTTTATTTCTGCTTCTTTCCAATGACGAGGAGCAGAATTTTGATACACTCCTAGCAAACCCCACAGTTGATTGCTGCAAAAGATCGGAACTGTGATGTATGCGCGTGCTTGAAATTGTTCTAATAATTCAAGGTAACAAGAGTCAAAACCAGCCTCGTAAATATCCCAAACACAGCGATAGTTTGTGCCAGAACGGAAAATACCGCCCTGGGTGTTGTACAGATAGGTGTCTTGTATGATCTTATCTACATCCCCAAAACCTTTAATAGCGCAATTGTCTTGGTTGACAGCAACTTGTGTCAATTCAGGTTGATTTTTTTGTACTTCTATCAGTGCTTTCCAACCTTCTGCTACTGACTCGGAGACAAATTCTCCACTCCAATTAGGATGAAAGCGATAAACAAGGACGCGATCGCAGTTTAAAGCTTGTTGCAACTCTTGCGTTGTCGCACTAAAAATTTGCTCGATTTCCAGAGTTTGACGCATCCGTTGAATCACAAAGGCAATTGCCCTTTCTCGTTCTGCACTTGAAGCGAGCAACTCTTCTGCGAGTTTCCGTTCTAGTTCAGCGCCTGCACGAGCCGCAAAAATTTTCAAAATTGACTCTTTGCCAAAATCAATCTCTAATGGTTTGACATCCATCACCACCAAGTAACCGATAACCTCCCCGTTCGACTCAACTAGGGGCACCAAGTAGCTGTGAAGATTGGACTTGCCGATATCTTGGTCTCTAGGTAGAAGCACTGAAACGTTGTCGTCAACTCCGCCAAAGACTGGTTTGCAGTGTCCATCGGTAATACCAGCTATGTCGTACTCGAAGTTTTTACCGAAGTCAACACCATTCCAAAATGCCAGAGTACGAAGTTGAGTTTTCCCCTCATTAGTAAACTCACTGACAAAAGCGTAACGAACTTGTAAAACTTGGGCAATATAGCGTACGCACGAGCGAAAAAACTCATTACCAGTTGTATAAGCTGTTCCCTCAACAATGAATTGCAGTGTGGCTTCAACTTGCTTTCTTTGAGTGATATCGCTAAAAGTGCAGACAACCCTGTCTACACTACCATCATTTCCCATCTGAGGGTCTGCATTAACTAACAGCCAGCGTTGCTCTTGGCTTTTGGGATCTTCAATCCCCATAACAATATTGTGAATCGCTTTTTGTAGGGTTATTGCTTTGTAGACGGGTCGTTCTTCTTCTGGCAGAGGCGTACCATCTTCACGCAACAACAACCAACCTGCACCAAAGACCTGGCGCTGTTCATTCTTAGGATCGAGATTGAGGAGATTTTCTGCTGCTTGATTGCTGATCAGAATTTCGCCATTGCAATTGAGCAACAAGACTCCCACTTGCATCTCTCGGATTAGCGTCCGAAAGCGTTTTTCACTTTCCTCTAAAGCTTGTTGTTGTAATAACTGAGCTGTTAAATACTGGTCGAATAGAGAAGTTAATAAAGCTAAAGTTAAGAGGAATAATGTCGAAATGCTAATAGCAATAGCTAACCAGGACTGACTTATGACAGGAGATTCCAGTTTTGATAAATTCTTGTGGCCGATAAAGTGAGTTGCCCACATTCCAGTGTAGTGCATCCCACTGATGGCAATTCCCATTAAAAAGGCGCTGCCAAGTTTCTGCCATATTACCCCTTTCAAGTCTTGATTTTTTTGCAGCCTAAATGCCAGCCAAAGAGCTGCAAAAGAGGCAATAATTGCAATGGCAACTGACAAACTAACTAAAATTAAGTCATACTCAATCTTCGCTTGAAGTCGCATAGCTGCCATGCCTATGTAGTGCATCCCAGCAATGGCAACTCCCATACAAACCCCACCACCAATGACAAGCGGTGTTGAAATAGAATACGAGAGTAAGAATAAAGCGATACCAGAAGCTAGGACTGCACACAACAGAGAAAGCACAGTGATCCATACATCATAAGTCACTCTCTGAGGCAATTCAAAAGCGAGCATGGCAACAAAGTGCATTGACCAAATGCCTGTTCCCATAGCTACTGAACCCCCCAGTAGCCAAAACAAACGCCTCGGTTTACGAGCAACCTGCACTCGTCGTGATAAGTCTAAGGCTGTATACGAGGAAATAATTGCGATCGCCAAGGAAAGTATTACTAGTTCTAATTTATACGTACCTGTCATTTCGCTATACATATTTTTTTATGCACCTAACCGATGACTGAAATTTGATCTGGCTATTTTCAGGAAGTGTCATACTTATATTTTGTAGGGATGCAGCAATATACCCTACTGGGCATTTTTAATTTATGAAAGCATTTGATAACATTATTTTCTCAATTTATGCTTATTTGCAGCTGCAATCTCAGATAAATCCTATCCTCCACATCATCTGCATTTTGTAAAAAATCTATATTTATCAATGATTTTTAAGTAATAAAACGATGAGGAAATCTATTTTATTTCTGGCATACCTACGTAATTTCACGTATAGAGTGAATTTCGTGATTCCCCACTACAGTTATACCAATTCTTTGTAACGATGAGCTTAATAATTACCCGCGTTTCCGGGTTCCCCCTTACGAAGCAGGGCTGTTTCATTCCACAAGGGTAAGTATTTTGTCAATGCTGAGACAAACGCTTGGTTGATGAAGTTTTTGCTCCATTACAATAGCCGACCCCATCGCAGCGAACCTCATTCCCGGATGGAGGACTGGGTTAGCAATTTACCTACTAACGGCATCCGTCAAATGTGTAATTGGGAGCGTTTTTGTACATTTGCACGCTGACCCGAACGCCGCAAGGTGGGCATTGATGCTCGCGTTACGGTTGAGGGAGTGGCTTATGAGGTTGAGCCAGATTTAGCTGGAGAAACCCTTATATTTATTGCGCGTGCCTATTAACGGGTTCTTAATGTACGGGTATGAAGTAAATATCTATTTTAAATCAGTTATCAGTTATTAGTCCTGACGGCGTATGGTGGGGGATGCGCTCACCGCCCTCCGGGTTCGCCACTTGCTCTACTTGGGGAAACCCCAAGACCGCAGTGGCTCACCACCAACGCATAAAGGTCCAATTGGTGGGGGACGCGCGACCACTCGTATTTAACTGATAACTGCGTAGGTAGCTGTTCACTGTTAATGTGTGTCTGATTTCATGCACTCTTATTTTGGGGATGCGATTGCCTCTGTCACTGCGCTCGCGAGAGCGCTAGCCTTCAGGTCCCAAGCGCGATATCGCCTGAAGTCCTGAATCAGAGGAACTTTTCTCATGCCCATGTACTTTGCTGAAATGTCCATGTGGCAGGGCTTCAAAAAACTTTGTGATAACGCTGAAAGTGCATAAGTAATGAGTGCTTACATCTATTAAGAATTACAGAAGGAAAGCAAACAAGCTTATCTGACCTTTAGCAAGCTGCTAGGGCTATATGCACACAATCATATTTTTGTCAATGCAGAAGTTCTAGTAATGTAAGTTCAGACCAAGTCCTTAAATCCGATCATATAAAACATTTAAGCAGCAGCAATGGAACAGCAAAGAAATAGCAACGACGTAACGCCTTCTTCGTCCTCACCTTTGAACTCGGTCAGCCTCGAATACACAATCAAGGATAAGAGCGGATCCATTATTAAAAAAGACTGTGAATTACTTGTCATAGCTTGTGATCCCAGGAACTTGTATACCATTTGTGATTACACGTCTAAAGAACGCGCTATCTTTGACAGGTTGATAAATTTCACATTCCATACATCGCTACTCAAAGTCGAGGTCAAGAGTTCATCTCCCCAGACAAATAAACATGCTGTCATGTTTGCTCCGAAACTATTGGAGCAAATGAACGGAAGTGTCTATTGCATTCGTAACGAATCCGCCAAGCAATTTGGACCTGAGCGTGCGAATGGGATGACGCATAACTTGGTGACCGTCTATCAATTGCTAGGCGAAACGGAGACCCCATTGCCCGCCAGCGAGTTTGAGAAAATACTTGAACAGCAATTGAAGGACAGCGACTGGTGGCCATTCTCTAGCAATTACGAGGTACTGGAAACCGTTACTACGCCATACTTTGATCACTTCTCGAATGAAGACTTGAAAAAGGGTTTGCCTTGGGACCTTCTGAGTTTGCAGGGACAAAATAATACCTTGTATGTGCATGGATTCACTTGTTTTGAATCGGTCTTGCATTGCTGGGATTACGCCAAACTGATGCTGGAGGTGGATAGTGCAGAAAAAGCCTTGCCAAAAAATTTAAACGCGCCTATTGTAATCCTGGGTGCTGGTGTTAGCGGTCTCTTGTTTGCCGTTAGGCTAAAGAGGTTGGGATACACGAATATAGAAATTCTGGAATCAACCGACCGATACTGTGGAAAAACCCATACCATCACTGTAGACGGACCTTATCCAAGCGGATCAAATGAGAAGACGGTCTGTGAGTTAGGCACATGTTATTTATCGCCTGCCTATTTTCATATGATTGAGGATCTGAAGGAATTTTTAGTGGACAACGATCAAATCGATTTTGCTAAGAATGATCCGAATTTTAGAGGAATTGTCACCAAAGGGGAATTTCCACCAAGTTTTCATGTAGCTCCCATTATTAACTATCCCGACTATATCCTTTTGAAGGCTAAAGCCTTACTAGGTCAGCCCCAAGATTTTGATCCAAACTTGGTAAAAGGTCAAATTGCTTATGACCTCGTCAAATACAGTATCCTTCATTGGGAGATCATGGGTTCACAAAACCCGATGCCACCCAAGCCACCAACGGCATTGCTGCAGAAAACGTTTTATGAGTTCTTGGAAGACAACCGCTTGCTTTCCCTTGTGGGCATGATGGACTATATCTATGCGGTGCAGGGGTATGGTGTGATCAAAAGCATCCCCGCTTATTATGGCTTAATCTGGATCACACCCATCGTTATCCAAACGATTCTGTTCGATAGTTTGAGTGAAGAAAATAGACCCGTTGTGAGCGCATTGAAAAAAGGTTGGGGCGATTTGTGGGATCAAATAGTAAAAAAAGAAGAACTTTGTATTACCTATTTGGCGGAGACTAGATCCATTAAACGTCATGCTGAGCGACAAATCGAAACGCAGAATACGGGTCAAAAGTAGCGAACGTGCAACGAGAGGCAATAGTAGAGTGTAATCATCTTCAGGTAAGCATTTCAGTCATTTGAAACGCAAGTTGGTGCTGGCGGCGATCGCCAGCTTCGCATTCCAATCACCAAATCCCGTAGCCATCAATCAAGTATCAAGTTAATTAGTCGTAGCCAAGCAATCAAAAAGATAATCTTTAGGCGGTTTCTGAGAAAGAATTTACCACTTAAAGCAAGGCATCTCGCTTACCCACAAGAAGTTCAGCCAACTTCCCCGGTAATTTGTTTCCTGAAAATCACCTTACAACATCCTCTCGCTAACTTCAGGAGCATTAAGTTGGTCAAGAATTGACCAAATGTGCTGTAACATTGGTTCCAAACCAGCACGCGTAACTGCCGAGATCAGGAAAACAGGGGAATAGGAGAGGTGATTGAGCTGTGTCGCTAGGGCTTCCAAATCCTTTGTTTCCCTATCAACAGCATCAATTTTACTCAGTGCCAAAAGTTGCGGACGCTCTACTAAACCGCGTCCGTATGCTTGCAATTCTTCTTGAATTGTGTTATAATCTGCAACCACATCATCGCTCGTTGCATCAATCAAATGTAGCAGTACACGTGTGCGCTCAATGTGACGCAAAAAATCGTGTCCCAGCCCTGCTCCTTGGGAAGCACCCTCAATCAGTCCAGGAATATCAGCAAAAACCGTACCATCTCCACTGGGCTTGCGCACGACACCCAAATTTGGAATCAGGGTGGTAAAGGGGTAGTCAGCAATTTTGGGACGTGCGGCGGATAAAGCTGAAATCAAAGTTGATTTTCCGGCATTTGGCAACCCAATAATCCCTACCTCCGCTAAAAGTTTCAATTCCAAACGCAGTGACTTGATTTCCCCTGGTAATCCTGGGAGGGCGTACTCAGGGGCGCGGTTGCGGTTACTTAAGAAATACTTATTTCCCAGTCCACCTTTACCGCCAAGAGCAACCAGCAAAGTTTGCCCAGGTTCGACCAAATCCCCCAGTATTTCATCAGTTTCCGCATTATAGGCAACGGTACCGCAGGGAACTTCGATGATCAAATCCTTGCCATTTGCCCCTGTGCAATTATTTGGTCCCCCACGAGAACCGTTTTCTGCCTGAAAGCGGTGGTTATATCTAAAGTCAAGCAACGTTTGCAGGTTTTCTCTTGCAACTAACAATACTGAACCGCCTTTTCCCCCATTCCCCCCAGCCGGACCACCCGCTGGTACGTACTTTTCTCTGCGGAAGGCGACAATACCATCGCCTCCCTTTCCTGCTTCAACTTCAATTTTTGCTTGGTCGATGAATTGCATAATAGAGTCCTGAGTTATGAGTCATGAGTTATAGTCATGAGTTATAAATTATAAGTTTTTCACGAACTCCTCACTTTGTCTTTGGTTAAAACCAAAGGCTCACCTGATTCTTTACTTGTAACTCAGGACTCAGCACTCAGCACTTAGATATATGGCGAAACATCCTCACCGCAGTCATCCGCAAGATAGGATAGAGCGCGGAAACGTAAGCCCACAAGTTGTTCATAGAGTGGGTTGAGTTTGCACAGCGGGGGGATGTGAACAATTTTGCGTTTGAACAGCGTGACATCACGCTCGAAGGGACACTGATTAGGTATCATCTTACATAAAAAACGAGCAACTCTAGGGTCTTGGATGTCTAGCTTGTCAAGCCAGTCGCGCATAGGGCGCAGTGCATCAATTTGACGCTTTGTTGGTGCAGCTTGTAAGGGAATTGGAGTCGTCGTTCCGGAAACCTGCGGCTGTGGGTGTTCGACGGTGTGACGGAGGGCTTCTAAGAGATCCTCTGGCTGTTCTAGGGCTTGGCACAACTGGTGCAGCAGATAGTCCTCGCTAGAAGAATATGTACCATCTGCGATCGCGACCATAACTGCTGTGCGTAAGAAATTTTCTGCTGTTTTTGTACCTTTCCCCAAAACAGCGGCTAATTCCTCTGGTTCTATTGGGTCTAATGACTCTATTTTGATGCCAGGAGCCAGGTCATCTTCGGTGATGGTGGCAATTAATTCCTGTTCTTGGGCATCGAAGTCACCATCAGCCCAAGCAATCGTGAGTAATCCACGTAGCCAAGCGGCAATTTGTTCGCTGGTATAAGGAGATTTCACAGCGCTTGTCATAAACTCATGCCTCAAGCAACTCTCATGTCTATATTAACCTGCGGTTAGATGACAAACTGTGGTGCTTATTGCCAAAGCCTTTAAGATTCCTAAGTGCTGAGCAATAAGTTTTGAGTCATTTTTTCCATAATTTAGCACTTAGTACTCAACACTCAGCACGGCCTTGCGTACCCTACTTAGCACTCAGTACTGTCTTGCGGTACAATCCGTCTGAAGGAAGTATTGAAAATTTTTTCTACTTATAACAACAAACAGCAAATCAAGCAATTCTGTCGAGGTGTTGATGACTAAAACCAAAGTTGACTTAGGTATCGTACAAGAAACACTACTCATTCCCCTTTGGGCAAGAGCCGTTGAACTACAGCAACCTGACCCCATCATCTGTGATCCTAAATCGGCTGAGATACTTGAGGCAATTGATTACGATTTTGATAAATTTGCTACTGCAAATAACTCTCAGATAGGCACTTGTTTGCGAGGGATGATTCTTGACAACTGGGTACGCACCTACCTCAAACAGCATCCCCAAGGTGCGATTGTCGAGATTGGTGCAGGACTGAACACGCGCTTTGAACGAGTGGATAACGGCGAAGTGCGCTGGTTTGATTTAGATTTACCAGCTAAATATCTACGACGTTTTTCTCTGATAACTCGCTTGCTATTTTCGTATATCCCTCCCCTACGAAATTCCTTTCGCTTGGCTTTAGTGAAATTAGGTTGAATTCAAGTCATTTAAAGTTTACACAGGGGCATACATCATAATGTTCTATTTCGGTATCGAGCATGAAGTGGCTTTCCTAAATCAAGAAGGGAAATTTGCTGATTTTTCCTGTACAAAATTTGATGATTTCCATCAAATTGTTAAACAACTTCCCATGTATCCCAATGACTATCTTCAACTGCGTCTTGGAGATGCGGGAATTAGGAAAAAAAGATGGTATATTGAGGGATTTGAACGTTTTGCAGATTCCGAACAAGTTATTGATTGTGTTCCTAAAGGCATCGAAATCAGAACAACTATACACTCTAACATTCAAAGCACTATTGCTGAATTATCAGAAAGCTTTCATCTGCTGTGTGAGGTTGCTGCACAATTTGGTTTTTCGCCGATTTTAGTCAGTTTTAATCCGTACCGTACTGTTTATCAGCCTGATCCACCATTAAATGATTATGAAATAAGACAATTACAGGGTGATCCGGAAGAGCAAACTGCCAACATTCACATGGTGACATATGGACCAGATTTAAATATTTCAGTAGCTGACTTGCCTGTTGAACATCTAATTGATATTGGCAGAAAGCTGACTTATTACAGTCCCTACATCGTTCCTTTTAGTTATAGTTCTCCCTTTTATAAAGGTGAGTTGTGGCAAGGACTGTCAGTACGAACGTTTATTAGGACAGGAAAAAGACCAGCAACGCTGGTTTTTGTAGAGAAACAAGAACAACTGATTAAGAGTGTCCCTTCATTGACGAAAATAGCACGTATCCCAGCAGAAGTCGGTCGTATCGAATTTAAGGCGTTTGATAGTTGTGCTGATTTTTCTATTTATGCTAGTTTATTAACCTTGTTGAAAGGTCTTATTTTAGACCAATCCCTGATGGGTAGAGCAACGACACCCGATGTCGCTTTGCACCAACTCTCGGCGCAAGAAGGATTTGACAACGAAGATATTTTTGCGATCGCCACCCAAGTTTTGCAAGCAGCCGAAGTTGCGCTTGCGGACGATCCAGATGTTCATTTGTTAGCGCCGCTTAAAATTCTTCTGCAAAAGCGCAGAACTCCAGCGCATGAACTGATTGAGGTTTTCAAGACGGTAGGTGAGATACCACAGGTACTGAGACAGAGTTATTCAGCACATTTCTAGCGCTTTTCAAGCAGTTATCAGTTATTATATCAAGTCCAGTTAATTACTTATAATTACTGCTTGACCTCACCCCAACCCTCTCCTTACCAAGGAGATGGTGCCGGAGGCGGGTGAGGTTTTTCGTTTTTTATAAGTGTTCATCCGGACATGATATTAACTGTTGACTGTTGAGTGTTGACTGATAACTGTTGCTCGGCGGACTGTCCACTCCACCCCACAAGAATTCTCAAAGGTAGAACGTGCTTCTGCTAGGAAGTAGAGGACGATGCTTGTTAAATTTGATTAAGCTATTAGCTACTAGCTACCAGCTGTCAGCTTTTTGGGTGTTGGGGTTAGTTGCCAACTAACTCCTATCATGTCCGGTTATATAACCCTAATAAATTCGTAGTGGGGACTTTAGTCCTCTTTACCAACAAAGCAAGGACTGAAGTCCTTACTACAAACAAGTTTTATTATGGGCAATTAAGCGAACATGATATCAATCCCTAAAAATGGAGACGGCTGATATCTAGTCGCTATTAATTAATGGAGATAGATTTGGTGCAAGCGACAAACACAGAAGCCAAACAGCGTGTTCAAGAACTGAGACAACTACTACAAAAAGCTAGCTACGCCTACTACGTCCTCGACTCACCCATCATGGAGGACGCAGTCTACGATCGCCTGTATCGAGAATTGCAACAGCTGGAAAATCAGTATGCAGAATTGGTGACACCTGATAGCCCGACTCAACGGGTGGGAGAAAGGCCAGCAACCCAATTTATCTCGGTACGCCATAATATTCCACTATATAGTTTAGAAAATGCGTTTAACATTGAAGAATTAAAAGCATGGGAAGGACGTTGGCGGCGACAAGCACCGAATGTAGGTGAGGTGGAGTATGTCTGCGAGCTGAAAATTGATGGTTCTGCCTTAGCATTGACATATGAAAACGGTGTTCTAGTAAGAGGTGCAACCAGAGGTGATGGAGTTATGGGTGAAGACATCACCCAAAATGTGCGGACAATTCGCTCAATTCCCTTGCGGTTAAATGTAGAGACGTTGGATGCAAACTCTCTCCCAGACAGGGTAGAGGTGCGGGGTGAGGCGTTTTTGCCCTTGGAGGTGTTTAAACAAATTAATGAGGAAAGGCAAAAAGCAGGTGAAGCAGTTTTTGCCAATCCTCGAAATGCTGCTGCGGGAACCCTCAGACAACTGGACTCCAAAATTGTCGCCCGACGGCGCTTAGATTTCTTTGCCTACACGCTGCATATTCCAGGGTTGGATGATGCTAGTATTGCTAATACTCAGTGGGAAGCGCTGGAACTGTTACAAAAGATGGGATTTCGCGTCAACCCTAACCACAAACTGTGTTCCTCTTTACAAGAGGTTGCCCAGTATTACGAATACTGGGACACGGAAAGATTGAATTTGCCCTACATGACAGATGGGGTGGTGGTGAAGCTGAATTCTTTTAAGCTTCAGGAACAGCTGGGGTTTACGCAAAAGTTTCCTCGTTGGGCGATCGCTCTGAAGTATGCAGCAGAAGAAGCACCCACGCGCGTGGAAAATATTGCTGTGAACGTGGGAAGAACGGGGGCGCTGACTCCACTTGCAGAAATGCGCCCGGTGCAACTCGCAGGGACAACGGTTTCCCGTGCTACCCTACATAATGCTGACCGTGTGGCTCAATTAGATATCCGCATTGGCGATACAGTGATTGTTCGCAAAGCAGGGGAAATTATTCCAGAAGTGGTGCAGGTTCTCAAAGAACTCCGTCCTGCTGATGCTCAAACCTTTGTCATGCCCTCCCAATGTCCGGTTTGCAGTCAACCTGTAGTCAGGGAAATGGGAGAGGCGGTGACTCGCTGCGTCAATGCTTCGTGTCCAGCTATCCTGAAGGGGGCGATCGAGCATTGGGTGAGCCGTGATGCTTTGGATATCAAGGGTATGGGCGAAAAGCTAGTGCATCAATTTGTGGATAGAGGAGTGGTGCATTCTGTTGCCGATTTATACGACTTGACAGAAGAGGATTTATATGGATTAGAACGGATGGGAAAAAAGTCGGCACAGAAGTTGGTGGAAGCGATCGCCCAATCGAAAAACCAACCTTGGTCGCGGGTGTTGTATGGTTTGGGTATTCGTCACGTTGGTAGCGTCAATGCTCAATTGTTGACACAGAAGTTTCCCATAGTCGAACAGTTGGCGCAAGCAACGCAAGCTGATATAGAAACTGTTCACGGTATCGGTGAGGAAATTGCCCAATCTGTACACCAGTGGTTCCGCATTAGTGCGAATCAAACTTTGATTTCTCGCTTGCAAGATGCTGGGTTGCAATTGACTACCGCGGAGGAAACAACAGCAGTGAACCAGAGTCAGCAAAAGTTAGCTGGTAAAACTTTTGTGATTACTGGTACACTTCCTACGTTGAAGCGGGATGAAGCAAAGGCGTTGATTCAAAAAGCTGGTGGTAAGGTGACGGATTCTGTGAGCAAGAAAACAGATTATCTGGTTACAGGCGAAGATGCTGGTTCTAAGTTGGTAAAGGCGCAAGAGTTAGGTGTTCCGCAGTTGAGTGAAGGGCAATTGTTGGAGTTGTTGCAGGATTAACGAATTGTAGAGGCAAGAGAGAACACAGACGACAGGAGTTTTTCTCTCTTATGAGAGTTGACAGATGACAGTTAACAGTCAACTGTCAACCATTAACAGCACCTTCAATGACCAGTTCCACATCAAAAACTTCTGCGAAGCACTGCGCTACATGAGAGCGTACCTCTAACAAAGAAATGTCAGGAATCCATTGAGCTAAACTGCCTACTGGCTTATCAGCAATACCGCAGGGTACAATGTGCTCAAATCCTGTCATGTCAGGACAGACATTTAATGCAAAGCCGTGCATCGTAATCCAACGGCTGACTTTAATCCCAATAGCAGCGACTTTACGTCCTTCTAACCAAACACCCGTGAAACCGGGATTGCGCTCTCCCTGTAATCCATAGATTTTGAGTGTACAAATTAATACTTCTTCTAATTGGCGCAAGTACCAGTGGAGGTCTTTACGGTAACGTTGCAAATTTAAAATTGGATACCCCACCAGTTGACCGGGACAGTGGTATGTGACTTCGCCGCCACGTTCAACTCGATGGACTTCATACATACTTTTCGTGGAGTCAAATTTGATAAATTCTGAACTGGCTCCTTGTCCCAAAGTATACACGGGCGGATGTTCTAGCAATATAAGCACGTCCTCTAAGCTGGGGTTTTTGATGCGCTCAGCTAGGAGAGTGCGCTGCCACAAAAGTGCATCTGAGTATGGTATCACTCCCTGGTTATATAACAAACATCGGCGATTGTGCAAAGACATATTACAAATTAAGGAAAAACTGAATCAGAATAGAGAGCAAAGTGTATCGCATATGACTAATATGAGTCAAAGAATGTCAAGCTTTGCAAAGGATTTTAAAGGAAAGTCAAGGGAATTGGTTTTACAAAATACAAGGTGCTAGTTTTGAATATATAACCTCAATGGTGTTGGGAGGAATTCTCTGCAATAACCGTCACGCCAAGAAAATAGTAACAGATGGACTGGCTGATGACGCCTAAACAATGGTTGACATAAAATACAAGATTAAGAAGTGCAAAAAGACTTGTGTATTTTAGGAAAAACAATTAAGCCTCCAGCAAGGAGAAGACCTACGATGTCTGCGTGGACATCCAATTGCTTTTCAACCAATTGGAATCACAGCAGAAGTTCGTCGTAGATAAACACAGGCTACACGTCCAAAAAACTCGGCTTTGGTGGGCTTAAGGTAGTAGGTTGTCAACATGAAGTTGATGTGTAAGTGTTTGTAGTCAGCGCTTTAGCGCTAAATCGCTGACTACGAAACCGTCAAATCAATGTTGACATAGGCGTCATACCAGCAGTAAGTCTAATCTAAATCTGTCCAAGATTGGTTCTGGCGGCAGCGATAGACCTTACCGCAATTCCTTTTTATCCCAAACCAAATTCACATAACATTGAGCGGGAGAGTTTACATGAAGCTTGTCATCCACGGCAAAAATATTGAAATCACCGAGGCAATTAGGGATTACGTGCATCAAAAGATTGAAAAGGCAGTAAATCATTATCAAAACATCACAAATGAAGTGGATGTGCATCTAAGCGTAGCGCGTAATCCCCGAATTAATCCCAGGCAGGCGGCTGAAGTCACTATTTATGCCAATGGCAGTGTCATTCGTGCGGAAGAGAGTAGCGAGAATCTATACGCCAGCATAGATTTGGTGGCAGATAAAATAGCCCGTCGGCTGCGTAAATACAAAGAACGGCGTCAAGAGAAGAAAACACACGCCCAAGAGACAATCGAAGGAACTGTCCAACCGACAATCGTCACAGATTTAATTGGCGATCGCACTCCCGAACTGCCTGAAGAAGTTGTCCGCTGCAAATATTTTGCCATGCCACCCATGACTATGGCAGAAGCTCTAGAACATCTGCAATTGGTGGGACACGACTTTTATATGTTTCTCAATGCTGAAACTGGCGAAATCAATGTCATTTACGAACGTAATCACGGCGGTTATGGTGTGATTCAACCCCGTAATATTCACACCAACGGCAAGAACGGCAAGAACGGCAAGACAGCTAATGGTTATGTTCCCATGCCGGAGAAGACTTTCCATAATAAGGTGTAGTAGTCTATCAATTTTGATTTGAAAAGTTCGTAGTAAGCGCTTTAGCGCTGAAGCGCTTACTAAAAACTAAAACGCTACGAATTTATGACTAGCTGTACTTAGGCTGTTTGCAGTTGTTGCAACGTTTTGAGCGCTTCTTCAACGTGACCTTTAAAGTTAAACATTGAGTCGAAGACATACCGCACAGTTCCTTGTGGATCAATGACGTAAGTCACACGACCAGGGATTAAACCAAAAGCTGTGGTTGCACCGTATTGCTTCCGCACTTGGTCGCCTTTGTCGCTTAAAAGGGTAAAAGGCAACTGGTACTTGGCGGCAAATTTCTGGTGAGATTCGGGTGAGTCGCCACTCACACCGATGACTTCTGCGCCTGCTGTTTTGAACACTTCGTATTGGTCGCGAAAGGCACAAGATTGAGCCGTACACCCGGGTGTGTCATCTTTAGGGTAAAAGTACAGGATGACTGGTTTGCCGCGAAAATTATTGAGACTTACTGGTGTACCGTTCTGGGAGGGTAATGTGAAATCGGGGGCTGTGTCTCCTACTTTGACTGGCATAGATTTAAAATTCCAAATTTAAATTCAAAAAAATCGCAGGTGGCTGGAGTGCGTGATGCAACATTGGTCTTAACAAAATTTTAACTTGTGTGTTGCTTTACAAATTTATCTTGATGACCTGCATAGGGTGGAGTACTTTAGAGTATTTCCTCCAAAATTCCATCTATGGGTCGTCTCACTTCACTTGATGTTTTTCGCGGCATTACCATTGCTGCGATGATTCTCGTCAATATGGCGAGTCTTGCCGACAAGAATGTCTACCCTCCACTACTCCATGCAAATTGGCACGGCTGCACACCAACTGACTTAGTCTTTCCTTTCTTTTTGTTTATTATCGGTGTGGCGATGACTTTCTCTTTGTCAAAGTACACCGACGACAATAAACCTACAGCACCTGTTTACTGGCGTATCCTGCGCCGCGCCGCGATTTTATTTGCTTTGGGGTTATTACTTAATGGCTTTTGGAATAAAGGTCCTTGGACTTTTGATTTGAGTACTATCCGCTTTATGGGAGTGTTGCAACGCATCAGCCTGACATACCTACTTGCTTCCGTTGCAGTTCTCAACCTTCCGCGTAAAGGACAATGGATACTGGCGGGGGTGTTACTCATCGGTTACTGGTTAGCAATGATGTATGTTCCAGTTCCCGGTTATGGTGCTGGAGTGCTGACGCGAGACGGAAATTTAGGTGCTTATATAGACCGTTTGATCATTCCTCAAGCACATCTTTATAAGGGCGATGGTTTTAATAATCTGGGAGATCCAGAAGGACTTTTTAGCACTATTCCCGCTATTGTTAGTGTACTGGCTGGTTACTTTGCCGGACAATGGATACGCACTCAGCCAGTTAAATCTCGTACAAGCATAGGTTTAGTATTATTTGGTATTGGTTGCTTAATTATCGGTTGGGCATGGGGCTGGACGTTCCCAATCAACAAAAAGCTGTGGACAAGTTCTTATGTAGTTTTCGTTAGTGGTTGGGCATTATTGTTACTTGCAGCTTGTTACGAACTTATTGAAGTGCGACGGGTGCGGCGTTGGGGTAAACCCTTTGAAGTGATGGGATTAAATGCTATCTCCCTTTTCGTTGCTTCTGTACTGCTGATTAAAATCTTGGTGAGAACCAAAGTTGGATCTGGGGAAAATGCTCCCAGCACCTACAATTGGATTTACCAAAATCTGTTTGCATCTTGGGCTGGTGCGGTGAATGGTTCTTTATTTTTTGCCATTGTCACTGTGTTATTGTGCTTGGCAGTTGCCTATGGGATGTATCAGCGACGATGGTTTTTCAAGGTTTGAGGTTCAGGGAGTTTGGCATAAAGGAAGAGTTGCACCTCACCTTATGCCAACAGGCTTAAACGACCTCAGACAAGGAATTTCACCATCACTTTCTGCTGACAAGTGATGTAGTTGATGGGGTGCTGCTAGTTGCTACTTGCTGATAGTGAGGCGCTGTCCTGTGAAGGTGAACCTGAACGGCTCACCCTCGCCCACCGGAACATTATCGTCTAAGGGATTTTGGCTTAGGTCGAAGGTACGAATTTCAAATGTCCCTTGCAATGTCTGAGTCTTTGGATTAAACGTCGCACGATAATCGGCTCGACCAGTCGTGACGGGCTGTGCGCTTTCCGGAGAAGGAAAATTGAAGTTGAGTGCCGTGGCGGTAATTTCTCCCTTTTCAGTACACTTCCAAACGCCTTGTCCACTGGTGAAACGATTGTTGGGGAAGGACTGAGCGGCGCTGGGCACGCCCTGATTACCGCCTTGGTTCGAGTCAATGGCAAAAAAGTTGCCGTCTTCGGTTAGCGTTATCACCCTACGTCCTACAAAGTCGTCATTAAGAAAGGTTGTCACGGAGTATGTACCGGCGCTTGATCTACGACAATCCGTTTGGTTATGACTTGCGTCCGTCACGAGTTGAGCCTCTGCGAAACGTGGGAAAAGGGCATCCGGAATGGTGAGCGCTGACAAAGCACAAATTGTCAATACGGTGAAAGTTTTACGAGTTATCATCACTGCCCCTGTGTTTGATGTGATTAGAGTCCCTAAAGACGATAATGGCTTTTGCTCCAAAAAAGCTTAAATTTTTATGAAAATCGGCACAGCAAGAGACTCGTATTGTTTCCCAATCGAAGCAACATCTAATATCAAGTCTGGATAAATACCAGTAGCGATCGCGCGGAGCGCACTGCCCCTTGGGCAATCGCTCCCACTACCCGCCCTATCCTACAGAGTACAGAGAGTATGTCACCTGCTCAAAATCGCTGTTTCAAATAGGCTCTCAGTTCATTCTGCTTTTGGACAGTTCCAGCAAGCAAGATACTAATTTTTCCAACCAGAATAGTCCCCCAGTTCACCAGCACAACACCCGTATTGCTTTCAGGATTAAACTCAATATCACTCAAATCAAGGTTTTCGAGCGAGCAATATTGCGTTTTGAAGGTTTCGCAGCTCCAGCTGAGGATATTAAGCTTCTTAGCAATACCTGTGGGATATGATGCGCCATTAAAGCGTGGATTGCACTCGATCGCCAGATAACGCGTTTGTGTTGTATCTTCCACGACAGCAACATCAAAAGCAAAGACGTCTTTCATCCCACGTTGCGCCATCCATTCGGCTATTGGTTCAACAGTTTCCCAAGGTTGATGCTTACTGGGATACCGATTGCCTATATGGGCGTAACCATCAAGTATTTGAGAAGTTACGGCGAAACGTTGAAGCTTTGAAGCTTCAACACAGTATTGCAAATTTAAAAAGGAGGAAGCTGCGACTTCCTCCTGGATTTGCAAAGGTATTTCATCGGGAAACGTTTTCAGAATTTTGGAAAGCTGTTGTTGGTTTTCACATCGGCTAATCCCGGCACCATCAACGGAAATCGTAGGTTTGAAATAACACGGATAGGGAAACTCAGATAAGTCTTTGATAGCAGCCTTGTTTTGAAAACAAAACGTTAGAGGAACGCTAACTCCCAGCTGTTGTGCAAGCTCTATAAAGTTGTTCTTGCAGTTCATAAACTTAACCGCGTTCAACCACTCGGAATCTAACTGGCGAAACCAATCTTCATCACAATCGGCTTTGCTGGTAGTATTGCCGAAGAAGAAAAGGGAAACGTTATGGTTAGGATACTCTTCCAAGACTTTTAGCGAAACGTCCCAGATGACATTTTTGCTATAGCTTAAACCTATCCGTCTATAGTGTTCGGTAATAATATTCCATTGCGACTTTAAATCTGGGTGCAACTGAATAATATCCTCTGGTTCAGTCAAACCTAGCACCCTACCAGAATAAAGATGATTACCTATCACAGACTCATGGGTGCAGACCATGATGTCATGGTTGAAAATTCTATGGTGAGTCACTTTTCAATCGGTATTATTAGGTTAACTGAAAACTGACGAAAAATGGCAAACTTGAGATTATAATCTCATCAGATAAAAAAATTAAAAATATATCTTTAGATAGATATTAGGGGTAATGTGATGGTATCTGCACTTGAAGTGCCAACCCTCGCTCTCACACCTTAAACCTTCTCCTTAGGTGGTGTCGCGATACCTCGCCGGATCAGATTTGCCTCTAGTTCCTTGATGAATTTTAAGTCTTCTTCCAGGAGGGGCTGGCTTGAGCTTCCAGACGTGTTCCTCTCAAGGAAAGCAAATGCTTGCCGGAATTCATGTGGACTCGTCGGAATTGGTGAGTCAAAGTGACAGGAAATAATCCGCCCAAAATCCCAAGTTGCAACCTTGTCAGCCCAGCTAAGCACTTGGTTTGGTGCTTGAGGAAGAATGAGAGTTTGCAGAATCGGTGCTACAAATGGACGCCCATTTCCTCGTAGGGCATCAAATGACTGCTGCCAATTTTCTTTCCATCGAAACGGAAATAAACCAAAGTATGCTTTTGGGGACTTATTCGGTGCTTTGAGAGCATCGCGTAACGTCTGCCCCACTCCAGCTGTCTCCAACACACTTGGACGTAAGTAAATCGCAAACAATGAGATGCGTTGCCATCCCTTGCGACGGTTTGCCTCGTTGTCCTCGATGACTTCCACGGCATTCTCCCTGGCGTGAAACAGCAAGGGGTATGGATCTAATTGGACGATCGCGGGGGGGTCTTCTGGCACACTTAGCACAGAATCTGTCACAAGTAAAGTGCGCGATCGCTTATGCAAGACTGCTACTTCTGCAAAAGAACCCCGTCCCAAGTTGATGTCCAGCACCGCGTAGTCAAACTCATCAGCAAAAGGAGCTTGTCTGCTGTCCTCTGGAAGCAATGAAGTCCGTTTTTGAGGAAAGCCAAGCCAACTCAGCGGTAGGTTGAATGGGAAGCTCCACTGGTGCGGAGCAACAAAAACCTGCGCTTGTGGAAACCGTCTGGCGAAGGGACCAACGAAGACCTTATGCTCTAAACCAGAACTGGTTGGGAGGATAATGTACTTAACGTCACCCTGAACAGCCACCAATTCGTTCACTAAGCGGACACACTCGGTCGTCGGAGCAACGGGTGCATAGACCAGAAGACCACCTGCAGCGAGCTTTACCACGGTCATACGAATCGGCACAATCGTGTAGAGGATGCCCTGAAGCTGATCGAAAGTCCAGATAGTGTCCTTAACTATTTCCCTGCGAAGTGTCCGCCGCTTGTTGTAAGGGTAGAGTGGTACAGCAGGCCAAAACGACCATGACCAATCTCTCGGATGCTCCTGTAGTTGTACCTTCCTTTGACGTTCCTGTGAGTTCATCATCCTTCTACCCCGGAAGTGTTCCTTTCCAATAGACTTCTCGCAAAAGTTATGATTTAAGAATATTTAGAACCACAGATGGACACAGATGGACACAGATAATTAATTAGTGTCCATCTGTGGTTTGATTTTCTCCAATTTTGACTTTTGTAAGAGACTCCATAAGCTAAAGCTTACAACCAACAATAAAAATGGTTATTCCTTGCTTCTTCTATCCTTGGAGTGTTTCTTTCCAATAGGCTTCTCGCAGTTATGATTTTAAGGATATTTACAACCACAGATACACACAGATTAATACACATAAATTATCTGTGTCCATCTGTGTCCATCTGTGGTTTAATTTTCTCCAATTTTGACTTTTACACTCTTGTTTCATCTTTAACACTGGAACACTTCTTGCTTGTGCTGGGAGAAATTTGTGAGGACAACTCCCTATACACAAACAATCGTGCCTACAAACTACGCGCCCACAGATTCCTTAGCAGCGTACATCACTTCCACTGTGATGACACTCACATTCCGCTCACGAGCAAATTTCTCGGTATTGCGCTTGACTTTACCACGCACAAAGCCAGGAATCTTGTTCAATTCTGCTTGAGCATCCTTCGCCCACGCCAAATCAGAATCAGCAGAAATGCCCTTGGTAATCACTTCCTTGGTATCGTGTCCGCCGAAGATTTCCAAGAGGTGGTCTTCCATTCCTAGGGTGAAGGAATTGTAAACCAAATCCGCAATTTGATTTGTCCCTTCGTAACCCATGAATGGCTTGTAACCAATGGGGAAGTTCTGGATGTGAATTGGTGCAGCAATCACACCGCAGGGGATATCCAGGCGCTTACCAACGTGGCGTTCCATTTGGGTACCGAAGATAGCAGAAGGTTCAACGCGGGCGATCGCATCCCCAATTGCACCATGATCTTCGGTGATTAGCACTTCATCGCAGTACTCGCTGACCTGTTCGCGGAACCAGTCTGCATCATACTTACAGTAGGTTCCAGCCCAAACAACGTGAATCCCCATTTCCCGTGCCAGAATCTTGGTCATAGCAGCAGCATGAGTGTTGTCACCAAACACCACAGCTTTTTTGCCGGTCAAGTTTTGACAGTCAATGGAACGGGAGAACCAAGCAGCCTGAGAGACATACAGGGTTTGCTCATTGATGTATTCTTCGTATTCCACTTCAGCGCCTTGGGCGTTAATCACCTGCTGAATTTTACGGATGCAGCGGGCAGTTTCCACAACACCCATCGGCGTAATGTCTACGTAGGGGGTTCCAAATTGTTCTTCTAGGTAACGAGCTGCCATTAAGCCGATCTCACGGTAAGGCACCAGGTTAAACCAGGCTCTGGGCATCTTCTTCAACTGGTGAACCGAAGCACCTTCGGGAATTACGGTATTCACCTCAATCCCCAAATCAGCCATCAGCCGCTTCAGTTCGGTGCAGTCGTGCTGGTTGTGGAAACCAAGCGTGGAACTACCGATGATGTTAACGGAGGGCTTTTCGGTTTTACCTTCGGGCAGTTCGCCCTTCTTGCGAGCTTTCTCGATGTAGTATTGGACGATTTGTTGCAGAGTGCGATCGGCGGCTTGCAATTCGTTGAAGCGGTAGTGGTTCACGTCCGCTAGCATTACGTCTCCTTTCGCTTCCAGCTGCGCCCGCTCCACAAAGTTATGCAGGTCTTCTTGCAGAATGCTGGAGGTGCAGGTGGGAGTTAAGACAATCAGGTCTGGGCGTTCCTCGGCGTCTTTGCGGGTGATGTTGTCTACCACCTTCTCTTGGGAGCCACGTGCCAAAACGTTGCGGTCAACGACACTGGTTGTCACCGGGGTGAAGTTCCTCTCCCGCTCTAGCATGGAGCGCATGACGTTGAAGTAGTCATCACCCAGTGGCGCGTGCATAATAGCATGAACATTTTTAAAGGAACTAGCAACCCGCAAAGTGCCAATATGGGCGGGACCTGCATACATCCAGTAAGCCAATTTCATGTTTGTGTTTTCCCTTTTTGTGAAACAAAATGTGTCCGATGAGAGGTGGATTAATGAGTGCTTGTTTTTTAAATCGTTTCTGATTTTCTCAGAACTTGCAACTTGGAAGAAGCGAGGGTTAAGAAAGTTCAAATAGAGGTGCGATCGCGAAGCGGGCGCTTTGCGCCATCGCCCTGCATAGCACTGCGCAAGAGCGCGATTGCGTTTGGCACTGCGCTTTGCGCAATCGCTCAAACCTCCTTGCTGATTATGATTGGGCTTTCGACTTAAACAACATCTCTGTTGTCAAAGTGAGACGAATCTTAATTTTTAGGCAAATTTCTTATAACTAGCGAGTTTCGTGATCTTGATCTTGTTTGGGATTAACCTTTGACTATGCAATGACATATCTAATCCTGAAGTTGGTTTAGTTCAGTCTCAAACCAGGCTACAACCTGAAAACTGATACGAATTCCCTGTTGACTCAACTGCTGAACTGCTTTTAGAGCTTGTGTCTTAGAAACTTGCCAGCCTGACAAGCTGCAAGCTATTCCTACAGTCCCTTTGACAGGTAAGTTCATTACTCGCGCTATTCGCCTACCCAAGCGTTCATCGATGATTACCCAGTCTGCATGAACTTCTTGAGCCAAGAGTAACACTTGCAATTCACCCGTATCCAATCCCAATAGCAAAGGTTCAATCGTTGATAATGTCGATGGGGCTTGTACTTTGCCCTCAAGTTATGAGGATTATGACTTGAGCGCACTGACTTCTAATTTCACCATACGAACATGTACTAATCCATCTTGGTCAGGCGGAATCCTTTCCAGGTATGTCTCCACAAAATGAGTGATAAAATCGCCCCGTTTACTCTCAGGAACGCACTGTCTGAAAGGCATCCAGGTTGTGCGTATCCAAGCTGCTAAACCCTCTTTACCAACATGCGTCATGTCTTTTGGAATTAACTCAAGCCGCTCAATGTTGAAACCAGCTTTTTCTAACCATAGTGAATAGTCCTGATCTCCGTAGAAGAAATAGGGATTGTGAAAGCCATCAAAATAGTGCTTCCAAGGTTCGCAGGAGATAAGTTCAGAGAAATTTTGCAAAATATCCGCCGCAGTTCCCTGACCACCACATGCAATAACCAACCGACCCCCACGCCGTAACGACCGACTCGCACCTGCAAGAAATGCTTGGTGATCGTCAACCCAGTGCAGCGCCTCATTTGAAAAGCACAGATGGAATTCCTGCTCGAAATCGAGAGAACGTGCATCAACACAAGCGAAAGAAAGGTTTGGATATACATGAGCCGCATAGGTGCGAGTAGCATAAGCAATCATATCGGGGGAACTATCTATACCAACCACTCTGCCTCTGGGTAAAGTAGTTGCAAAGTTAGCCGTGATTTTTCCATCTCCACAGCCGACATCCAGAACGGATTCATCACCTTGCAAATTAAGACTTTGCTTTAGTTCCTTTGCCCATTTCAATTGAGCATCCGAGTTTTTAGCATAGTCTTCTGGATTCCACTTCATAAGACCTCGTGGGAAGTATGGAAACTCAGCGTCTTCAGACCTGAGAGGAAATACGACTCGTGCGACTTTAGTCGCTTTGTTCCATTACCGCCTTGGGGTTACTTGAATCGGTGTACTTTTG
>JAESFT010000395.1_pt1 | contig 29287 bp, 29 predicted proteins | sample 9269451 | NCBI WGS metagenome assembly JAESFT01 (sample SAMN14502557, study PRJNA617106) | algae metagenome | isolation source: Scytonema hyalinum WJT4-NPBG1 and co-occurring heterotrophs from well... | place: USA: Mojave Desert, Joshua Tree National Park, California | collected 2006-05-25
CCCTACTCCCCCTGCTTCCCCTGCTCCCCTGCTCCCCTGCTCCCCTGCTTCCCCTGCTTATTGACTACCCCTCTCCCTTGTCAAACCATCTATGGCATCGCCTAAGGCGGTGGTTAGGCTTTTGCGCGTTTGGGCGTGGTTGTCTTGCTCTGTTTTCAAAGCTTGCAGCAGGCGATCGCGTTCTTTGGTGACCGCAATCAGTTTTGCTTTCAATTCCTCCACAGATTCTAGTTGTTCAACTTCTTGTTGAATGGCTGTTGTGGCTGTGGGATCATCTAGTTGTGCTGCCTCAATACCCTGGATTTGCTGTATTTGTGCTTTTAAGGACGCGATTGTCTGCTGCGCCATCTGGGCATCTGTACGGCGTTGTTCTGCTTCTGTGTTGTAGAGTTTCCGCCATTTTTCGGCACTTTGCCACCCTGCATCATGTTCTGTTTGAAGTTCCGCTATGTGCTGTTTGAGTGCCTTAATTTCTGCTAACCACTGGGAAGTTAATTCTTGAGTCATGAATTCTACAAAGGTAAAACACATTTAACTAAGGATAGTCTGAGTTGTCAGTTAGTTAGAGCGTGTTATTGAAGTTGGTAGTAAAGCATACCCTTCAGTTAAGGATTTTTTGTGACAATTCCAGGCTTGTAGAGACGTTGCATCCGAAAGTTCTACATTAATATGCCTGTAAACCATTTGACTTATCACTAACCGTATTAAGTAGTAAACGCGGTCTTAGCGAGTACCAAAAAATAAATTATTTATTATGTAGGGTGGGTTAGGCGCACGACAATTGAGGTTTTACATTCAGGACTTGCATTGCGCCGTAACCCACCATTGTTTTGGAGAGTACTACAAATTGGAGATTTTTTTAACGTGAGTTCGATACACCTCTCCCACCCAACCTCCTCCTACAAGGAGAGGGAGGAGCAACGTAAAAATCAGAGTTTTAAGCCTCTCCCCTACAAGGGGAGAGGAATGGAAGCGAGGTCAAATCAAATTCATCGAACTCACGTTTTTTTAATTGGAAGTCCCTTATCTTATAAACTTTTGTAACGAATTGGCAGGTTTTGCATAAAACTCATACTAGTAAAGCTGAGTAGTAAGCAGGAGTTAACTTGATGTCCAGTAACTGTGGTTAACTGAACACTGGTGCAACTGCTGCAAGCAACGGAGGAGTGCAATGTCTGGGATAAGTACTCGTTGGGGCGCTTTGTTGAGTATTGCGATAGGTGGTGCGTACGCATTCTCTGCAAATTCCACTCTCGCTCAAGAACTCAAGCCCGTAGCTGATAATACGCTGGGAGCAGAAAGTTCTGTAGTTACACCAACAAGCCCGCAAGCTGACAGAATTGATGGTGGAGCGATTCGCGGCGCTAACCTGTTTCACAGTTTTTCACAATTTAATATTGGTGAAGGACGAGAGGCGTATTTTGCTAATCCAAGTGGGATTGAGAATATCCTGAGTCGGGTGACGGGGAATGATGCATCCAGGATTTTTGGGAAACTTGGTGTTTTGGGTAATGCTAATCTGTTTTTGATTAATCCGAATGGGATTATTTTTGGGCGAAATGCCAGTTTGGATGTTAGGGGTTCGTTTGTAGGGACGACAGCTAATGCAATCGGGTTTGGCGATCAAGGTTTTTTCAATGCAACAAATCCGAATACTCCTGCATTGTTGACGGTTAATCCTTCGGCTTTTTTCTTCAATCAAATTGCTGCTGCGCCGATTCAAAACAACTCAGTTGCACCCGCAGGAAAAGATCCAGCAGGCTTTGACGCATTAGGTTTACGAGTACCAGATGGTAAAAGTCTACTGCTGGTGGGTGGTAACGTCAGCATGGATGGGGGACGATTAAATGCCTTTGGTGGACGAGTTGAGTTAGGAGGATTGGGCGAACCTGGTACTGTCGCGCTGGGTGTAAATGGCGATAATCTTAGCTTGAGATTTCCTGAGAATGTTGCGCGAGCAGATGTATCCTTTACCAATCGTTCAGGTATATATGTAGAAGGGGCTGGTGGCGGTAATATTGCAGTCAATGCCAGGAATCTAGAGATTTTAGGAGGAAGTGTCCTAAGCGGTGGTATTGGGCAAGGTTTGGGAACACCTGAAACTGTTGCAGGAGATATTACGCTTAATGCTACCGGGGAAATCAAAGTTGTAGGCACTAGGAGCGTAGTTGCCAATCAAGTGCGTTTGGGGTCACAAGGCAATGGGGGTAATGTTACTATCAATTCTGGTTCTTTCTCGTTACGAAATGGCGCTCAACTTACTGCCTCAACATTTGGACAAGGCAATGCGGGGAATGTGACAGTAAATGCAAAAAATGCTATTTCCCTTGCAGATGCTTCCATCCTCAGCACGGTGGAAGCAGGGGGTGTAGGTAAGGGTGGCAATATCGACATCAATGCTGCAACCCTCTCGCTAAAAGATGGCGCTCAACTGCAAACCCTTACTCGTGAAGCATCTGATACCCAGCCAGCAGGACGGGGGGATGCGGGGAATGTCAATGTGAAAGTTACTGGTGCTGTTGATATTGCTGAAAATAAAAACGGTTTTGCCAGTGGGATTCGCAGCTTGGTGAGAACGGGGACAGTTGGCAATGGTGGTAACATCACTATCGATTCTGGTTCCTTCTTATTACGAGACGGCGCTCAACTTTCTGCCTCAACATTTGGACAAGGCACTGCGGGCAATGTGACAGTGAATGCACTCGATGCTATTTCCCTTGCAGATAATGCTTCCATCTTGAGCACGGTGGAAGCAGGAGGTGTAGGTAAGGGTGGCAATATCGACATCAATGCGGCAACCCTGTCAATAATTGATGGCGCTCAACTGCAAACCCTTACTGCTGGTGCATCTAATACCCAGCCAGCAGGACAGGGGGATGCGGGGAATGTCAATGTGAAAGTTACTGGTGCTGTTAATATTGCTGGGAACAAAAATGGTTTTGTTAGTGGGATTTTCAGCCGGATGAATACGGGGGCAGAAGGCAATGGTGGTAACATTACTATCGATTCTGGTTCATTATCATTACGAGATCGCGCTCAACTTCAAGCCTTAACCCGTGGACAAGGTAATGCAGGGAATCTGACAGTGCGGGCACTCGATGCTGTTTCCCTTGCTGCTAATGCTGGCATCTTCAGCACGGTGGAAGCAGGAGGTGTGGGTAAGGGTGGCAATATCGACATCAATGCTGCAACCCTGTCACTCATTGATGGCGCTCAACTGCAAACCCTTATTCGTAGAGCATCTAATACCCAGCCAGCAGGACGAGGGGATGCGGGGAATGTCAATGTGAAAGTTAGTGGCGCTGTTGATATTGCTAGAAACAGTGGGATTGGCAGCTTGGTGCAAACGGGGACAGTTGGCAATGGGGGTAACATTATTATCGATTCTAGTTCTTTCTCATTACGAGATGGCGCTCTACTTTCTGCTGAAACCCTTGGACAAGGCAATGCAGGCACAATAAAAGTTAATGCGGCTGATTTTTTCACCATTTCTGGTAAAAGTGCCAACTTTAACAGTGGCTTGTTCGTTAACTCCCAAAGTACGACGGGTACTGCTGGAGATATTATCGTCACCTCACCTAGAGTTACCCTAGACAACAGTGGCAGACTCGACGCCGAATCTGCATCGGGTAACGGTGGCAACATCAACTTACAAACTGATTTACTCCTTCTGCGTCGTGGCGCTCAAATCTCTACCACCGCAGGCACAGCACAAGCTGGTGGAAACGGCGGTAACATCACCATCAATACCCCTTCGGGCTTCATCGTCGCTGTCCCTACTGAAAATAGTGACATCACCGCCAATGCCTTCACTGGCACTGGTGGTAGAGTAGACATTAACGCCTTTGGCATCTATGGCATTCAACCCCGTCAAAATCCAACTTCCTTAAGCGACATCACTGCCAGTTCAGAATTTGGTGTAGACGGCACAGTAGAACTCAACACACCCGAAATTGACCCCAACAGCGCCTTAATCAACTTACCAACAGTCCCCGTTGACACCGAACTTGCCCAAGGCTGCAACTCTCCCAACTACGCTCAAAGCAGTTTCATCATCACCGGACGCGGCGGCTTACCCCCCAACCCCAAAGACATTCTCACACCTGATGCCGTAGAAGTAGATTGGGTCACTCTCAATCCAAACATTGACAACCACAAGAGTCCATCTGTTTCCACACTAAAAAATCCCACACCAGAACCCATCATTGAAGCTACTGGTTGGGTGTTCAACGCCAAAGGTGAAGTGGTTTTCACAGCTGATGCACCCACTACCACGCCTCATCAATCATGGCAGAACCCCGCATCTTGCCGTGCTTCTTAGATATCAGTGTCCACATTAGTACAATTGTGATAACTGGGTTAATTGATCAGACTATACGTCCTGCGTTGTTTTTTGTCCGATTGCGCGCAACGCCGTCAAGATTGTTATACCAATTCTCTATGAAGTTGAGCTTAATTCGACCCCCCTGTAGTCCCCCCTTACCAAGGGGGGACGCCAAAGGCGGGGGGTAATTATTACGTGTGTTAGGAATCAGCTTTAACTTTCCCAACTAAAGAGTAGAATATTTAGCGGTTTCACAACACAAATGCAAACGCGCTAATGTCTCAATATCCCTCAATTGAACCAGATGCGAAAGCAAATACTTTAAGAAAGCTGCGTCAGTTAAGCCGCTTACTGGATAAAGTCATTACTGTTCCAGGAACACAGCTTAGTATTGGTCTAGATCCAATTCTGGGACTCATACCTGTCGGCGGTGATTTTTTGGGAGTTATGCTTTCGGCATACATTGTCCTAGAATCTGCGCGGTTAGGTGCGCCAGCATCTACTTTAAGTAGAATGGTATTGAATATCATCATTGATGGCTTAGTAGGTGCAATACCCATAGCAGGGGATTTATTTGATGTCGGCTGGAAAGCTAACGAGTATAATATCAAGCTACTGGAAGATCACTTAAGGTTTCCCAGTCAGAGGAAGAGGGCAGACAAGTGGTTTGTATTTGCGCTTATGACTGTATTGTTGATTGTCGCTATTGGATTAGCAGCATTTGCCGTGATACTCATGAGATTGCTTGGAACGCTGCTTGGAATGCTGCAGGGTGTCTTAACTGGCAGTTAGATAAGTTACAACAAAATTAATGAAAGACTGGTGGCAAGAGACTTTCCCCAAAGGTCGGCAAAGTTTCGTAATTACCGATGCTAATGGGTATCCTGTAAAAATCGCTTACGGTGAAAAAGGTACAGGCAAACCCCTATTTCTCTTACATGGTGTTGGCAGCTGGAGCTACAATTGGCGTCACAGCGTCCAGCCACTCTCTGAGTATTTTCGGGTTATTTGTTTTGATGCCAAAGGTTACGGGTTTTCCGAAAAACCTGTGTTTCGTCGAGAACAGAGTGGTCATCAAATCATTGAGTTAGAAAGAGTCATTCTTTCGTTGTGTGATGAACCCGTGGTTCTTGTGGCAGAATCTTTAGGTGCATTAATTGCCCTTGGTCTTGCCCAAGCAAATCCCCAGTTAATAGCGCGGCTTGTGCTGGTAAATGTACCTATCTTTCCCCAACGTTTACCTCATTGGGGAATGTGGTTGCTTTCTCAGCTACCTTTAGAAATCGTGCAAGCAATTGACTCCTCTCGTCTAGCGCACCTATTTGCACCACTGGTGAGAGAAATTATGGCAATAGAAAGGCGTGGAGTCTTATACGATCCATCAATACTGACGCAGGATGATGTTTACTGGATAACTTACCCTTACACTGAAATTCCTGGGACTCTTACGAAGGTGGCGGAAGAGTTACAAATAGCAGCGCGGGAAATTGAACACTTGCAAACAAATCAACCAAGTTTTATCAGTAAACTTCAAAATAATCTCGGTGCAATAATATGTCCGACGCTGATTTTATGGGGCGAACACGATAGTTGGTTTCCGGCTAGCGATGGGGAAAAATTACGTCAGCGCCTTCCCGATGCTAAATTACAAATTCTGCCTAACTGCCATCATGATGCGTCTACTGGTGCTTCGGAAGCGGTGAATGCAGCGATTCTTAATTTCTTGCAGGAAACCAATTTCTGTTGAACAAGGATTAAGAAGAACTCAGTTGTCAGAACACAGAACTCAGTTTAATTCTAAGTCCAAGCGCTGCGGAGTTCTGAGTACTTAGTGGTGTCCACGCGATCGCATCCTAAGCACAACTTGGATTGCAGACGTTCGTATTAAGAAGGGTGAAAATTCGCCTTTTTGGTTGTCGCGTGTAGAGGCGCAATTCCCCACGGATGATACTGATGGTATTATTCCGAAATCATGGCTTTTGCAAGCTCGCGATCGCTATGATGCTAACCCGCAATATTGGGATGATTTGGCGACGAGTGATATCTGGCGGCTGGGTTTGGATGTTGGGGATGGACAAGATAATCACGCTTTGGCGATTTGGCGTGAACCTGTGCTGTATGATGTACAGATACATCCGACGGTGGGCGATGCTCCAGCAGGGAGCCGCGCAAGGCGCGATCGCATGGATACTGTAAGATCTGCTGAAATTGCTCAAGCTGTTATCCGTCGGTTGGGTGGTGATTACAGAATTGCTGTTGATAATACTGGGGTGGGTGCGGGGACGTTGGCAAGTTTGCTTGCAAGTGGGATGATGAATGCAAGTGGTTGCCGTTTTGGTGATGGGGCTGATGACCGTTCTTTGTTTTTTAACCGGAAGTCTCAGTTGTATTGGGAGTTTCGTGAGGGGTTGAGAACTGGGAAGATTGCGATTGCCTTCGGCAGAGCTTCGCTTAACGCACCTTTGGGTGAGAAAGAGGATTATATTTTTCAGGATTTGTGTGCGACTCGTTATAGTATCAATACGAAAGACCAGATTTGTTGTGAGGCGAAGGAGAAGACGAAAGCGCGGTTGAAGCGGAGTCCGGATGCGGAGGCGGTTGTGATTGCTTTGGAGAATTCGATGCAGTTAAGTGGTGTGTGTTCTCATGTTGTTGGTGTGGATGGGTTGGAGTCGCGGGGTGTTGGTGAGTTGGCTTTGTTGCATCAGCTTTTTGATGGGGGTTGAGAAGCGGGTTATGGAAAGTGTTTTGGAAGTTAGTGTTGTTTACTTGTGTTGTAGGGGAATGGCAACTCTAGCTGTATACAAAATGTAAACATTGTATACAAAGGGCGTTTTCGTAAAATGCCCTTTGCAACGCCTGTTAGGTTTAGTCAATATGGAAATTATCATTGTCTAATTCATCTATTGCCTCATCTCGTTGCTTTCTAGCTTGATTTACTATTTCATGGATATGAAGAGCATCAACAACGCTTTTACAACAACGTTGAGTATCTTCATAACCTTGTTCAATCCAAGATTGAATATTTTTGTCATCAAAGCCTATTAAGTCTTTTACTAGACCTTGACGTTTTATAACTCTTCCTGGACGAATTTCTAAAACAGTGGTGTTTGGAAAAGCCTTTGAAAAAGCATTACGATCCCATAAACTGCCATCACTTAGATGATTGACAATAATATGGGTACAATTTGCTAATTCAAGCAATGGAGTAATGGGAGTATTGCCCTGAACATTTCTTACACCTCCTTGACCACCATCCGAATAGAAATAGTTAGTTTCGTTAACCTCAATCTGTTCAGCTTTAAATAACAGAGGAATAGCAGCTGAAGCAAGAATGGCTACGCGTTGTTGAGTTTGCTCCAGTTTTTGAATATGTAAAAATTCAGAATGTCGAGTATTAATTAAGTTTACTGAAGCAAGAATGGCAGAAAATAAGTCATTCAAGCTACCTTGACTTCGATATACGGAAACGTATAAAGGTAAACCTTTCTGAAGTTCTTCTAAGTCTAAATATCTGTCTAACAACGTATGGATAGGACTTTTGTCTCCCAAACCTACGTTTTCTGACAATAAAGTCTGAAGATTGGCTACAGCTGATAATGCATCACTTGTTCCTGCTATTAGTGGAGCAACTTGACCAAGCAATATCTTGCCAATGTACTCAATTGTTTTTGTACTATTAATCTTGATAGGACTATTATCAGCAAGTGAGTACCAAATTTCTTGTAAACTTTTTGACGCTGTATCGAGATTGGGTGCTGCTGCTACAACTGCACCATTTAAAGCACCGATACTAGCACCAGCGACAGCATGAATTGGAATGTTCATGTCAGCTAGGTATTTAATCACACCTACATGATATGCACCTCTAGCACCACCGCCAGATAAAACCAAGCCTACTCGATAAGGTTTAGTAGTCATTGGTGCGCTGTATTCGTTTTTTGTTTTCATACATCAAATGATTAACTGCATGTTCTCCTGAAAAAACGCGAGGAAAATCATCAGGAAGTCCAGACTCAAGTAAGGCAGCATTTCTAATCGCCGAAGTAACAGGAGCAGTTTGTGGATCTGCCCAATTGCTCAAATAGCTCAGTACTTCACGCGATTCTTCAGGTAAATTCTCAATAGGAGATAACCATTCTTTTGGAAGCATTAACTGAGAAAAATCACCTCCTAAATCCCGTTCCATCTGAGTCAAGGCTTTATCAAGTAACTGCTCCATCAGTTGATGCACTTCGCTTGTTCCAAATTGGCTACGACAGTAAGTTCCAAAGTAACCCCAGTAAAGTTCATCTATCACTATATAAAGTCGTGCTAGAGGTGGATAGTTATTTAAGCGTTTTGCCTGCCATTTATCAAACACTTGTTCTAAATGAGTACTAGCTAATCTTCCAGCATTGACCTGTCGAATTTGAGATTCTAATTCAATCCGATGATCCTGAACCTGAATCTGCAATCGATCAACGTCTTGAGCAATCGCTTGCACATCTTCTGCTAGCTCGTTGTGTCCCTCTTGTAAGCGCATCACACCTGTACGGGTTTCTTTTAACTTACCTGCCAACTGAGCAACAGCAATGTCACTTTCACCTTGATGGAGTTGAATATCCTGTAGCCAAACAGAAACTGTTTCCAGGCTATTAGTGATATTACCATCAATGATTTGTCGACGTTGTGCTATCCTACCAGTGATGGAATCCCAGATTCTTGTTAAGAACTCATTGTTAGTTTGGTCACCGAATCGCAAATGGTCACGAAGAACCTCAAGACCGTTGACATAATCGACTATTGCTTTTTCTGTTAACTGAGGATGTAGCCTTCGCAGTTCATTCAGTGTAGTTGAGTTATCTCCGTCATTCTGGTTAAATTTTCTCATATCATTTCAAATTCTGCTTGATGGATTGAACATCTTGTCTGTGCAACTCTGCCCGTTCTTTCAATTCACTAATTTCACTAATTTGTTGCTTTAGATTTTCCTTTTCTCTGTCTGCTCGGGATTCTCTGTCTGCTCGGGATCGTTCAAGATTATCTTTGAAATCCTTGAAATAGTTGTCTAATGGAAGCTTGAGTTCTTTTTCCAATAAAGGTCGGTAGTTTGTGCTTACATTTTGAATATCATCGTCTAAACGTGTCAGCAAATTTTTCTCGATATCTGCTATATCAACAACAACGTAGTAAGATTTAGTTTTTGGTATTGTTTCACTAGATTTTTTCATACTCGATTTTAAAAGTTGAGTAAGCCCAGTCGTATCGATAACCTTAATATTTAACTGTGGGACATTAAATTGCAGTGGTAATCTCTCACTTTCTAGTATTTCCCCCACTGCATCTGTAATTATTTGAGGAATTTGTTCTTCAAGCCTATATGATAAATCTTTTAGTTTTGATTTTAGCTTTTTTTCATTATCATCGTTATTATCACAAATCTTTAGCTTAAGTTTTGCTAAGAAAAGTTCTGCGTCCAAGTTAGATTTGTATTTATGTTCTGTATTATTATCATTCTCTTCCAAGTAAAAAATCAGGTCTTTTCTCAACTCCTGTTTCGTCTTTTCATACTCTTGTTGAGCAGCTTCTAAAAAATTATCTATCAACTGTTTTAACGCTTTATCGAATTTTGCTTTAGCCTTTTCAAATTTTTGTATATCTTGTGCAAAATCTTTTTTCCATTGATTAATTTCTTCTACACTTTTAGTCAAAGTCTCAGAGTATGACTTTATAAAATTATTCAGAACCTGTCCGCAAGAAAGCATTTTGGCAGTAGCAGATTGTATACTAATCAGTGCAGATTCAGATATAGTGGGTGTTCTTTCTACAATAACTTCCTTAACCTTTTGCGCTTCGTCCTTGAGAGTGGTTTGCCAGCCCTTCACTGTGTTGCTATCGGTTATTTTTCCCTTGAGTAAGTCAGGGATATTCAGTAACTCACATATAAGCTTATCCTGATTATTAATCAGGCGTATAACCTCTTTACAAGTTGCATCAATCAAATTAAAATCAGCGGCCATCATTTTTCCTCCTCGTTTACCAAGTTGCATGATTTAAACCGTCTTATATAAACCCGCAAATCTCTCCATATTGATAGTAATACGCCTTTAGGCGTATTACTATCAATATGCTCCGCCGAAATAGTCAGTGTTGCCCTCGGTAACACTGACTCCCCCCTCTACAATAATCATCATTTTTGATAGTTGATTATTTTATTCTTCTGAATTCTTTGTATCGAATAAAAGAGATCTAATGAGATCTAGATCAGCATTGAGCATATTCATGGGTTTTAAAAGCTCTATTATCTCTTCATCCTTTATTCCCAATTCCTTCATTATCTTCACTAATTCTTTGTTAACGTGCCAAATAAATTTATTCTTATTTGGTAGATCAATAAGCTCAATAAATGAATTCCAGACACGCTGTAACAGAAGGATGAATTGGTTAGAATTATCAAAAAGAATTATCGGCTGTGACGCTGAATGCTTCAAAATTGAAGTACAAATTGATTGCTGAGACAATGGCCATAACTTTAGGAAAATATCGTTGAGATCTTTTCTTTCAGCTTCAGGAAAACCTACACAAACAATATCATCGTAATATAATCCCGCATTTTCTATATATGTTTTGTTATCTATCCCGTTATCGTCCTTGTTATATAGCCAATTAGACATAGGATCATAGGTTTCACAGTTTGTAACCACAGCTATTTTAGGAATTTTATTTTTAGTTATACTTTCTATAAACAATTTATAGTTATTTTCATCAGTTTGAGTAATCCTCCCTTTTTTAAGGACATGAATGAATAGGTTATATCCTTCTTTTGAATCTCTTAAAAGTTTAAGAAGTGATAACATAGAATCTTTACTTGGAACTGTTCCTTGACTACTTTCATTAAGACCTATAGTATCAGTTAAAATGGCTTCTCTATTATCTATTTGAAAAATTTGGGTTGTACGGCTTTCAAAAGTGACACCTTTTACACCATCATTTGCAGGTTCATCTTCACTAGCTAATACATTACAGACAGTTGTTTTTCCAACACCTGTTGTTCCAAATACAAGAATACGTATTAAATCTGACATTCTTTTTCTTCCTTTTCCTTTAAGTTAGATTGTTCTGTTTTTCCGGTCAGTAGTCTTCAGGCGTGAGTCCTCACACCCTTTGAAATAATTTTCATTTATTAATTCAATACCTTCGCCAAATTTATGAACTGGTAAAGGATCGGCTGGGTGAATGCGCCATCACTTTCTTGAAATATGTTGGGAATTTTCAGTAAATCACTCAAAAGTTTATCTTGTTTGGTAATTAAGCGTAAGACTTCTTCGCGAGTTGGTTCAATTAAATCAGCGTGCATCAATTTTCCTCCCTGTTTACCAAGTTGCATGATTTGAACTTGATTCAATCTTATATAAACCTACAAATATAGAAATGGAAATTCCAGGAGCAATGCTATTTGAAAAGCAAATACACTCTACTTAAGGAGGACTTTAGTAATTCTTAGAGTTTAACTGTCTCAAATATTTATAGTCGCAGCACTAATAGTTAAGTATTATCAACCTTAAAAGAAATATTTTTCTGCCCTAAATAGTACTCATGAAACTTTGCAAGGAACTAGGTCTAGATTTGTCTTAACTCTCTTTCCGTAAAGGTTTTACATCGATTAGCTGTCTATATTTGATGTAACCTTGGTTACATTTTCAAAGCTCTACTTAATATTTATATATCATGTATGAGCAACTTGATTGATTTAAATAATTAATGTGTTAATTTAAACAAACTATTCTTCTGCTATTATTTAAAAGCTACCTATTTATTTATCTAATGAGACTTTCGGTACTGGTTAGTTAAAAGGTGGTAAGAGTATTTTTAAGCAGTTGTAGAAGCTAAGGACAACAACCACAGCGTCGGGAGTGGGATGCAACAAGTTCTTAGCTACGCGGAAATACTAGATTTACCGTTTGCTTATAGTTCTAATAGTGACGCTTTTATGGAGTGCGATCGCGCTCTGCACCCTTAGTGTATCGCTACTCTGGCAAGAACACCCGCTCGAAAGGTTTTTTACGATAACGGCGATAGACATCAAAATCACTGTCCAAAGTCGCTATTGCAGCGATATCTAGGCGCTCCGAAATGACAATTAGGGATAAATCTGCAAAATCTCCTGGTAAGTCAAAGTAGGTGGCATTAAGTTCAGCAATGCGCGAAAAGTCTTGAGGCAATAGCTGCTCACACTCGTAGAGTCCTTTGGCAACGTCTAGAAGAAACTCGTTTTGTGTGCGCCAATCAGAACTAAGCAACCACACTACCTCTGCGATGCAGATAGGTGTAGTTACCAGCTTTGAAGTGCAGCTTTCAAAGAAACTACGTACTTGTTGATGATGCTTATCTCTGGCGCTGTAGTAGGCAAACAAAAACCCGCTGTCTGCGAGTATGAGCGGATGGTAAGTCATGAATGCCGCTCTTTGAGATATTGGGCGATCGCTTTCTTGCGGTTTGCTCGTTCAGATAAGTCTGTTGGTGCATCTTGCAGGAGATGTTGAGGGTGTCCACCTCGCCTATCAACCAAAGTTCTGCCTGCTTGCAAGTTAAGCCAGCGCTCAGCAATCAAGCGTCGGATCAACTCACTCTTGTCTGTTTTCTCGTGAGCCAAGATATCGGCTAGCTGGCGTTCTGTTTCTTCGTCTAGTCTGACTGTGAGCATGGCTTTTGTCATACTTGTATTGCGCTTATGACAAGTATAACAGAGGGCTTTTTATTAAAGCGATTCGTCCAAAGGACAATCGCCTGTGTGTTGGCAGAAAATCACGTATGCGTAATTTCTGCTTGTTAATTTTCCCCAGAACTGAAGGGGCGATAAGCCTCATCATCGTTACTATTGAATTGCACAATAGTGTTCAGTTCCTCCTCTTCTTCCTTAAAGACATGGTAGATATCCCAATTCTGTTGAAGATTCAACCAAAACTGTGGGCTATTCCCAAAAAACTTTGATAATCGTAAAGCGGTACTTAAGGTAATACCACGCTTTTCATTCACAAGCTCATTGATTCGTTGATAAGAAACATGAATTGCGTTTGCAAGGTCACTTTGTGACAACCCGAGTGGCTCAAGAAAATCTTTGAGTAATATTTCACCTGGATGTGTAGGCGGTCGTTTGCTGGGAATTCTCATATCTTTATATATATCTCCTCATGGGCTTAGTGATAGTCCACTATTTCAACTTCTTCTGCACTCTCTTGTGTCCATACAAAGCAGATGCGATATTGGTCATTAATCCGAATGCTATGCTGACCAACTCTTTCACCTTGGAGTCCTTCTAACCTATTTCCTGGTGGAACTTTCATCTAAAAACTCCCTTGAGTGTGGAAACCTTGTGTCTTTAGACCAAGGAGGAAACACGACAAGGGCTATTTATTAGCCGTCAAATGCCTTTAGATACCATTACCGCCTTGGGGTTACTTGAATCGGTGTACTTTTGTGATGTACTTTCAATGGGACAGTTACCATTTCAACTCGTTCACCCCAACGGGAGAGCCAGTTCCCTACGGCGGGAAACCCGCCTAAGCCCTTCGGGCAGGCTGCGCCAACAGGACTGGACTCACCTGTACGCATAACGGTTTTGCACTCGATGTGCCTTCCCAAAAGGGAGTAAAGTTAGCCTTGACAAAGTTATTGGTCGGTACTTTCCAGACGACACTGGCTTAACCCTCTAAACCTGTTTAATCGTCCGGTTTCAGAGTCCGGAACTGGCTGCGCATTCTGGAGTGAGAACTTGAACACTTACCAATAACGTAGTACGCTTCGGTACTGAGTCGGGTCAACTAATCCTATTGGCTTGAGGCTAGAAGCCCCCTCACCGTAGGGCAGGGGTGTTGACATCATCCAAAGTATGTGGTGCGTTGAGTTGATCCAATTTCCTCTGAGCGACTTTCCAAAGGGTTTGAGGACACTGTTTTCGAGCGTCTTTTGAATCAATGCCATCAAAAATGTCTTCAGTCCCTTTATCTTTGAATGATACTATCATACATAGCATGGTAGCACGGATATCATGCTATAAGCAGAAAAATCGCTACAACACAACAGACCTCTGTTTATATAACCGTTGCCAAGCCGCTCTTTGAGATCTTCAGCGGATCGCCCTTGGCGGAGCTTTGCCCAATGCCCAAAGGGCACGCTACGCGTTGGCGGAGCCTGCGCTTTGCGCTTACGCGCAAGGCGCGGCTCCCTTGGAGCATCGCCTTCTTGCGGTTTGCTCGTTCAGATAAATCGGGCGGTGCATCTTGCAAGAACCACTAGCTGCGGAGTACTTTTTGTTAAACGACTCGGTTCTGACGGATACATTCTGCGTACCATTCAAAGCTGGCTTTTGGGATGCGTTTTTGTGTTTTGTAGTCCACATAAACAATCCCAAAGCGTCGGGAGTATCCCCAAGCCCACTCAAAGTTATCCATGAAACTCCACAAGAAATACCCCTTTAAAGGATACCCTTCATTGATGGCTTGATGAGCTGACTTTAGGTGCTGGCGTAAGTACATAATTCGGTCAGTGTCAATGACTTCACCAGTAGAATTCACTTCATCTTGTGCAGCACAGCCACTTTCAGTAATGTACACTGGTAAGTCATTGCGCCCCACCGTTTCGCTGATATGACGAATGCCCCAATAAATACTCTCAGGCAAGATATTTAGCCAGGGCATATGCATTTGCGGGTAGCCTTTGGGAAGGTTGAGGAATTCGTAACCATCTTCATTACTGGCAGCACGAACATAAGTGCCAGTGTAGATGTTCAGACCAAGGGAGTCGAGGGGTTGGTGAATGATTTCTAAGTCACCAGGTTCTATACTTGGGGCATCTTCTTTCAACTTTGCCAGCATTGCTGGACTGTAGGTACCAGTGAGGGCTGGGAAAATAATGCCGCCATTTTGTCCACAAGTGTGGAAGGCGCTTTTTGCTGCTGCAATATTGACAGAAGATTCATTGATGGGAACTGTAACGGCGATGTTATCCACCAAAGCAACTTTACACCGAACCGGTGAAGCAGCACGGATAGCTTGACACCCCAAGCCATGAGCAAGTAAGGCGTGGTGAGAAGTTTGCCAAACTTCCTTTCGACTCTTGACTCGCGTCCCAGGGGCGTGCTGTGGTTGCTGCTTAACGTCATAACTCATGTGAGTAAAACAGGGAATTTCGTTGAGAGTCATCCAATTGGTGATGCGATCGCCCAACCGCTTCGCAACTGTCGTGACATAATCAGCGTAATCGTATGCTATCTGACGACTTTGCCAGGAACCGTATAAGTCTTCTAGTGCTTGGGGGCTATCCCAGTGAAATAAAGTCGCATGGGGAGTGATGCCGTACTCTTGTAAGCAATCCACCAAGCGTTTGTAGAAATCAATGCCCTCTTCATTGACTGCGCCGCGACCATCAGGAATGATGCGAGTCCATGCGATACTAAAGCGATAGTGTTTGATGCCCAATTCTGCCATGAGCTGCACATCGGCTTTGTAGCGATGATAATGGTCGCAGGCTACAGCACCCGTATCACCGTTAAGAACCTTTCCCCGAGTCGCGCTGAAAGTATCCCACACGCTGGGTTTGCGTCCACCTTCTCGATATGCTCCTTCTATTTGATACGCAGCAGTCGCAGCACCCCAGCAAAAATCTTCTGGAAATTTATACATAGTGATAATTTTGGGCAACTTCACTATTCTCTGGGAGAATGACAAAGTGTGCTAAATCAAGTTATTGTAAAGATTGATAACAAAAGCCGAAATCTCTGATGAAGAAGTTGTATTCCACAGAACCACATAGATTTTTCCGGTTATGATGTTAATCCGTGACCTCGTTCAAGAGGCAATAACAACTGGATATCTGAGCGTTGCAGCGGAAGAACAACTGCGAAATCTTCTGAAAAAAAAGTACGAGTTGGAAGATTTTGATGCTTTCATGACGTTGCAAGAAGCTGCTAGTTCAGGGAGGATTCGCCAGGAGTCCCGTGAATTGAGGTGTGACTTGCAGGAGGTGCGATGATGGATTGGCGATCGCCATTTCATGTGATCGTTGCAACCGGGCGAGCCTAAAAGTAACCTTTGTTATAGTGTCACTTAATCAAATATCAGGGAATTAGACAGACTCTGTGCGCAGCTTTGGGAGTCTGTCTTTGTCGTTTTTTCTTTTTCCGGAAATTACAGATCATAAAGTGATGATCTAAATAGAGATTTGGGCATATAGATGAAGGTACAGGCAATGATTGCAGATTTATCGATGCCTCAAGAATCACAGACGCCGAAACGACAATATAGAGGTGAATGCCATGACTACTGTAGAAATAGACTCCAAGAAACAGGAACACAAATCCGCTAAGAAAAAACAAAAGTCTTTTCGTCCCACAAATATTGGTACTCCTCAAGCACCTTTGCGCCCACATCAGACAAAACAGCACGAGCCTGAGCTACTGAGCGATTGGGAGCATTCAAGTTGATTTTGACAAGCCTTAAAGCTTGTAAAATTTTATATATTTAAGTAGATATCAGTGAATGTGATTTCGCGCGGCACCGTAGCACTGCGCCGCGCGATCGCCATTATTGTAGTGAAAGTCGTGCTATCCGCTAAACACTGGACAACAGTGGACAAGATAGCCAGTCTAAGCCTTTCGGGGCTACGTTAGTGAGGTCAAGACACCTATAGGTGCTTTCCAGCTTGTAGCTCTGTCGTCAAAGATTAAGTTCTGTATTTAGCTAAGGAAGTGTCTTTGACAAAACACAAGCCTCACTAACATTGACGAGGAAAACTTTACCCCAGAGATGGGAGGACAAATGTCTAATTTTGTATTCGTTCTAGATGCCGACAAACAACCACTTGACCCTGTACTACCAGGACAAGCAAGACGATTGCTAAAACAAGGAAAAGCCGCTATCTATCGGCGTTACCCGTTCACAGTTATATTAAAATACGCGGTTCCCAACCCCAAGACACAACCGCATCAACTAAAAATTGACCCAGGCTCTAAGACTACCGGGTTAGCAATTGTGCAGTGTGGCAAAGTTATCTGGGGTGCTGAGTTAACCCACAGAGGGCAACAAATCAAAAATGACTTAGAATCCCGTCGCGCTATTCGTCGCAATCGGCGCAACCGCAAAACCAGGTATCGCAAGCCACGCTTTTTAAACCGTACTCGTTCAGATGGATGGTTGCCGCCTAGCCTGCAATCTAGAGTAGAAAACGTATTGACTTGGGTTAATCGTATCCGTCGATATGTTCCAATCACAGGCATATCTCAAGAGCTAGTGAAATTTGATACGCAAGCAATTCAAAATCCTGAGATATCTGGGAAAGAGTACCAACAAGGTGAGCTTGCAGGATACGAAGTGCGAGAATATTTGCTCGAAAAGTGGGATAGGAGGTGCGCTTATTGCAACGTTCAAAATGTACCGCTTGAAATTGAACACATTCACCCAAAATCAAAAGGCGGTAGTTCGCGCGTTTCTAACCTCACTTTGGCTTGCCGTCCATGCAACCAAGCTAAGGGGAATAGGGACATTAAGGATTTCCTGACTCGGAAATCAGATGTACTGAGCCGCATCTTAAAGCAAGCCAAGCAACCTTTAAAGGATGCGACCGCAGTCAATTCCACGCGATGGGAACTGTTTAGAAGACTACAGCAAACAGGCTTGTCCATTGAAACCGGGACGGGTGGTAGGACAAAATATAACCGCACCCGCTTGAAACTGCCTAAAACTCATTGGCTAGATGCTGCTTGTGTTGGGGTTGTCAATGACCTGCATGTTTTGGCACAAGAACCGTTGCTTATTGCGGCTAAGGGATGGGGAAGCCGTCAGATGTGTACACCAAATAAATACGGTTTTCCCGCTAAGCATAGAACACGGTGTAAAACGTTTTTTGGTTTTCAGACTGGCGATATGGTATGCGTAATTCTCCCATCTGGGAAGTTCGCAGGGACTCACGTTGGTAGATTGACCGTTCGAGAAAGCGGAGTTTTTGAAATGAGGACACCCAAAGGCAAAGTTAGTCCAGTGCGTCACAAATACTGTAAATCAATTCATCGTAACGATGGGTATATGTATGCGTTTTCCACAAATGTCCAATGAATCAACGATTAGAGGAATAGCGATCGCCTTTATGCGATCGCAAAAATAACCATTGTGGTTTTGTAGCAACTATTTAGTCACAGCATAAAATCAGAATTTTGTCAAAATTTTGTCTAAAATAAGAACAAAATAGGGCAGAACGCTATCAATTATCACAATTGACAAACGGCAATAGTCTGTTGGTCGTATTGTAAGTTAGGGCTTTTTTTCAAAGATTAGAGCGAAGAATCACCGACGCCGACATCTTTCAAACGCTAAAATAAGCACAACTTCTCGTTGCTATCTTCTTCTTTGCTCAGTCTAATTCATGACCAAGTATCCTAGACAACCTTTCTTAGCATTGCTGAAAGTCGCCCTCTTGGGAGTTTCATTTCCCCTGCTGTTGACAAGTCATAATTGGGCGCAGGCATCTAAGCAGGACAATAGTCTGGTATACGCTCAAACACCAGCCCAGTCTCCACTCCAACCGAGCAAAATCGCTACACCCCAACCGAGTCAACCTGCTGATGCAAAAAAGACAAATCCAGCAACTCAGGAGAAAAAGCAGGAGGAAGGGAAAAAATCTGATCAACAGAAAATGCAGGATCTGTCTTTGATTGTCCTGGGGGTAATGCTTGGGGAACTCGTGGTTGTGTACCTGGGAGTTCTCTGGTTGCGTCCGCTTTGGTTGCTGTGGCTACCTGGGGAATTGAAGCTGCCTAAATTAGGAATCATCCCAGAATTCAAACTACCACTTCCTGTGTTGCTTTGGCTGAAATATCGACCCAGGATACTGGATTTTTGGGTGAAGAAACACATTGACACTTTCGCCCTGAACTTTGTCAAGAATGAGACAGTTGCCGAACGCAAGTATTACGTTTCCATTCCAGTGCGATTAGACACCGAGGAGATTAAGGAACTGAGTGCAGAAACCTTGAGGAAAACTTTTAAACAAAAGCGAGTGCGACTGCTGATTTGGGGAGAGGGAGGTTCGGGTAAAACAGCCCTTGCTTGTCAGATTGCTAAATGGGCAATGGCAGATGAACAGTCCAAACGCCTGACAGAACACAAGATGTTACCAATCCTGATTGAGCAAGAACTTGACTCCGATCTTGGGGAAGGCAAGAAGCCTTTGATGGAAGCAATTGCTGGAGAAATCCAGGATGCTTGCGACAACGAACAACTGATTTCTGATGAATTACTCGAACAACTTCTCCGACAGCGCCGGATTTTGGTAATTGTGGATCATCTCTCAGAAATGAGTACACACACCCGTAACAAGATTAAACCTGCTTTCCGAGAGTTTCCAGCAAATGCTTTGGTAATTACCTCCCGAATCGAGGAAAATTTCAAAGGAATTGACACCAAGATTGAGACTCTCCGCTTCGATGGAGAGGAGTTGGTTTCCTTTATCAAGAATTACCTCAAGCAGCTCGAAAAGTGGCATTTATTTGAGAACGAGGACGAGCCAGGGGAGTTGTTGCAAGAGTGTGCCAAACTTCAACGCATCGTAGGTGACAAGAAAACGATTACAGTTTTGCTGGCTAAATTATATGCGGAGCGGATGATTAACGCTAAAGAGAATATATCAGCATCTGCTCGCTCGCTTGACAACATTCCAGACCTGATGCTTGATCACCTAGAAAAGCTCAACCGTCAGGCAGAAAGAGTCATCGGGCAAGAATATCCCACACTCAAAGACGATGCCAAGGTGATTGCTTGGAAATGCCTGGAACGCGAATATAAACCAAGTTATGTAGAGCGTGAGGCAGTGGTTAAAGCGTTGGGGGAAATTAAAGCTGATGTGTGCCTTCAGTATTTTGAGGGAAAGCTCCATCTGATCAAGTCTGGATACAATAAAGACACAATCAGCTTTGCTCTCGATCCGTTAGCTGAATATTTGGCTGGGCTATATCTGGTAGACAGTTACGGCGAAAACGAGACATCCTGGCGGGAGTTTCTGGCACAAGCAGAAAGCAAACCACAGGAAGAAATTAAAGGTTTTTTGCTAGCAGTGAGAGACTGCTGTCTCTCCAAAGGCTCACAAGCCAAAGTACCCGGTTTTGTTGCAGAGGAACTGGGCAAACTCGCAGGAGTGGATCTCGAAGCCCTAAAACAAGAACAACTGAAGCGACGCATTCGACGCTTAACGGATGATCTGTTTGTTCCAGAGGTAGAAGATAGGCGACGTGCTGCTGAAGAATTAGGGAAGATTGGTGTAGCAGCTAAATTTGCAGCTCCTACTCTCCTGAGAGCTTTGAAAGATGAGGATTATGAGGTGCGTGCCATTGCTGCCTCTACCTTGGGCAAGTTAGGCAATACCTCAGAGTCAGTGTTGCAAGGACTACTGGCGCTGCTTCAAAATGAGGATTCCTATGTGCGTCTTTGCGCTGCCGAGGCGTTGGGCAAGTTAGGTAATGCCTCAGAAGCAGTGCTGCAAGGGCTACAGACGCTGCTGCAAGATCAGGATTCTTGGGTGCGTGACGAAGCAGTTAAGGTGTTGGAAAAATTGCGTAATATTTTTGAGAAAGTTTAGTAATAAAAATCACTATATACTTGAGACAGTAGATTAGCTTCCGTTACCATAACCCAATACCGTTGCCGATAAGACAATTTGCAAAAATCACAACAAGTGTAGAGACGTTCCATGGAACGTCTCTACACTTGTGAAATCTATGGCACATTCGTGCCACCCGCTTGTCGCAAAGCGTCGCGTGAGGAATACGCTATCAGAAAAAATCCTTAAAAAAATCCTTAACTGAACGGTATTGTACCATAACCCGCGCACATCCATCTGTTACTCAAACAGCATTGTCATCTACCAAGCGATCGCCCACAAGAGTAACTACCAACATCAGTTAGTATCGAGCAAGTAACGGTTACTTAATCGTAAATATTCTCTTGGGGCAAAGCTTAATCAGGTAAATTAGCACTAACAAGGTTTTTATTTACGTCGGTCAGTCATTTTTTGTCACACAACCTCTATATTGTGCCTGGTATGGAATCACTATCTTCACCACCTCGAGATCCGACAGGATTCGCTAATTCTGTTAACTCGTTAACCAAAGAGCTAATTACAGCAACTGCCCCTCCGCCAGCAGCTACAACTTGACTGATTCTAGAAAATACACTAATTAACTTTGCAAAAATGCCAATGAATGTATTAAATTTTTTTAATTCATCAATTGCTGCTTGTAAATCGTTTATTGTTTTCTCTAAAACTTTTGCAGCTTCGCCTTGTTTAAGGTCAGTAGCTATTTCTTCAATTGCCTGATTTGCAGCTTTATTTGCTTCATTTAAAAGCTTTACCTCCTCATTAAAAATAAACGCGTTTTGATTGTTATTTATTAAACCTTCCTCCAACAAATCTATTCTTTGTTTTGTAGATATTTTCACTAAGTCGAGGATGAATTTTGTCAATTTCAGCAAGTCCTTTTTAGTCAATAAATCGTTAGCCATTGGTAAATCTCCTAAATTCAAAGAGTTCTATTTTTATGCAAAGATTTTACTGTTTGAGAATATTCACTCAAAATTTCTTGAGCTTTTATCATCTCACTTTCTTTTAAATCCAATTTAGTAGACAGATTGTTTTTTTCTAAATCATTTTCTCTTTCTGCTAAAACGCTTTGGCATAATTGCTTTATTTCCTCCGTATTAATAGCATCTTTTCCTGTACCTTTAAAAACATCTTTGAGCCGAGAATGAGCTTGTGCAGTTGCTTTAAGTACATCAATATAGTTTTGAGCATTATCTTTTTTCTCTTGAACTATTTTCATTGCTTCGTTGTAATCTTTTTCGACTTCTAAGGCTACAGCAATCTGTGGCTCAGTAGATGTTCTTAGCGTTGCAAAATATGTTTGATAATAGCCGTTAATTTGTGTTTTTTCTATCTCGAGAATTCCATCAATATAACCTTCTTGGACTATGTTGATTAACCCACCATTTTGCTGCTGATTATCTATCTTTTAAGCTGGAATTTCCTTTAATGTAAATTTGTAAAGAATCATCAGCACATAAAATCGCTTTTTTAAGGGATCTTCCTCTTTTTTCTTTAGATAAAGCATTTGCAAAAATCTGGAAAACATTAATTCCAGCTTGTACAGTAGTTTTAGGAAGTGTAAAACTTCCAACCTTTAAATTTGTAAGTGCTGTTTGAAGGTCAGTGATATTCTCATCGAAAGAAACAGTCTTTCCACTGGCAACTTGACCTAGTTGTGTCATGTAATTAAGTAACACACTATTAGCACTTTTCACTTCCTTGATATTGGGTTTATTGTCAGAGTTACATCCTTGTAATGTATTCTCACGCGTTTCTATACCATTGGAAGCAGTTAAAATAATATAGTTAACTCTTCTTAAACAAGAGTCATAAATATCCTGTGCAACCAGATCAGAAGAATTTTTAATGGCAGCGTGATGATTGTTAACAAAGTTTTCAACAGATTTAAAATCACGACCACAACTATTTAATAGAATTGTCACCGGAATGAACAAAACAAATAATTTTAAAACCTTATGAAAATTGTGTTTCATGATAGTTGTCAATATTAAAAAAATAAGTGGGTTGGACTGCGTATGATTCAACGCTCAAATCGTTGTTTCAGAAATTGCATAGCCTTCTCTATGTAGAATGCCAAGTTTGAGACTACGGAAGTTAAGCATGAATGAGCTTTGCTTCCGTATCTAATAAGTTCATAGATGTAGGCAAAATTAACTTATGCACTTTGGGAAAGAAAATGCCCACCCTCAGATCTTGCACCTCTGGGTATAAACCTAGGCTAGGTAAAAAGCGGTGCGATAAAGTTACATTACTTATTTGGACTTTTCCCACTAAATTAAGGGCTTTAGGTTTTATACTGAGTGATTAAAAAACAGAAATATTTTTTGGTGCAAGATGTCAGTATACGAACCTGATATTATTGCCTGCCTCGTAATGATCACCCACGCTCCTGAAGCACGACTGTAGAATCAGCAGTACGCCCAAATTCTTCTGGTGCATATTGCAGGTGAACTTCAGCACCAGGATAAAGAAATGTACCCGGAGTCACAGAACGCACTAAGTAATGGAGGCTGTAAACTCCTGGTTCTAGGTGGTCGGCGTAGGCGATAATGCGATCGCGATAGATAGTCCTGAAACCAAGTTGCCAACTGTCTGCTTTTGCCTGTAATGTAGGTGTCGTAGTTTGAAAACTCGCATCCACCGCCTCAAAACCAGCTGGTAACGGATCGCTCATCACTACATGATTCACAGGATGGTCTGCTATAATTTCCAAACCAAAGGCACGTTTGCTAGGATTAAATTCTGCAAAAGTCTGGCTATATTTTTGAGATAAAGTTTGCAGATTCGCAGCAATAATTAACTGACTCGTCGCAGGTTCTGCGAAAGGCAAATCATCATCTTCCCAAACTTGTTGCGCTGGTGCTTTAATCTCCGGTATCAGGGTACTCGCCAGTTGAATGTCTAAACCTCCCGCATCAGGGAAAGTGTTTTTGTCAACATTGAGGGGAATCTTCGCTTGATCCCTTCCCCCCTTATTAAGGGGGGATTGAGGGGGGATCACACCTGTCTCAATCACTTGTTCTGTAATTTCTAATGGCTTAATTTCCAAAGGCACTTCAAAAGCATCTGCTGCTGTACGATTCAATTGAGTTGTAAAGCGAACTTTGCCGAATCCCACACTACCTGCTACCATCCCAAAACGATATGCACGGGTAGCTGTTTCAGCCTGGGTTTGCAAATTCGCAGTTGTGGGGTTATTCTCAGCAAACTTGACTGTACCGCCTACTTCACCATGAATTGTGAGAGTTCCTGTGTTACCAGTGTTGTTAGTGACGGATAAGCCAGCGAGGATGCGATCGCCAGAACGTGCAAATTGTGGCAATATGGCGTTAGTGATCAACGGCTTAGTTGTGATGAAAGTCGCTTCCGAGTTGCCGAAACGCAGATTTCCATCAGTGGCGATCGCCCTTCGTGATGACGCTTTTTGCATCATCCCAGCATCTTGTCGTTTTTGCCGCTCCTTATGTAGTATTACGATGCTTTTTGTTTTATTAATAACTTTTAATATTTACCAGCTTCCCTTCATCTCATGTAATATTTTGTACTCTTTATTTGCCTTTTGCGGGTTTACCCAGTTAGGTGCAAGATATGAGATGACAAGCGAAAGTATGGTGGACAATGCCCACGCAACAAAGATATATAAGGATGATTTACATTGATACCCAAGCTAGTCTGCTTGTTCCGGAAATGGCTAGATTTTTTATATGAAGTATTATGTAATTATTAAACTTCTTGCAAAAGTCAAGAAGAGTGAAAATTAAACCACAGATGGACACAGATGGACACAGATAATTAACTAGTGTTAATCTGTGTTAATCTGTTTTGAAATATTTCCTGATTCTGTCAGAACCATAGCGCAAAAATTAAGATATGTCTTGCTGTGCAGGGGATGCGCTGATGAAATTAGCTTTGGGGTGGCTTACCAGATGAGAAAGAAAATTTGGCATCAGCGCGATCGCTCTAAGGGCAGTGGCGGAGGCGATCGCACAAGAGGCAAAGTTATCATTGCGTTACTGCTGATATGCGTGACAGTGCGCTTACTCCCATATTTCGCTCCCGTTCACACCGCAGACATCACACAACAGCAACTAGCACTCGAATTTACGGATCGCAATGGGTTACCACTGGGAACTTTGCTTACTCGTGACCAAGAGCATACATCTGTGGTGCCATTAAATCAAGTGTCTTCTCATTTTATCCATGCGATTCTCGCTGCGGAAGATGGGGACTTTTATGATCATGGGGCGCTGGATCTCAAAGCAGCAGCCCGCGCACTTAAGGACGCACTACACACTAAAAGAATTGTTTCCGGTGCTTCTACAATTACCATGCAGTTGGCGCGGATGTTAGATCCAGTCTCCCGCACCTTATCAGGTAAACTTCAGGAAATTTGGCTTTCTTGGCGGTTAGTCGCTGGAATGAACAAAGATGAAATCCTCTCTTCTTACATCAATCGTTTACCAATGGGGGGGAATATCTATGGTTTGGAAGCAGCTGCTCGTACCTATTTTTCCATATCTGCGAACGACTTGAATCTTGCCCAAGCTAGTTTGCTCGCTGCTATCCCTAATAATCCCACTTACTTTGACCCACTGCAACATTATCAACGCTTAAAGCAGCGGCAGAAATACGTTCTCAATCGTATGGTACAAGATAGGTACATCATTCGCTCTCAAGCAGAACGAGCATACGCTGAAGAGATTTCGTTTCAGTCTCGCCAACGAGGAATTATTGCTGCGCCACACTTTTTGTTTTGGCTAGCGAGTCAGCAAACAACCCCACCCCACAAGCAGGGAGGTGCAAAGCCGGGGTGGAATTCTAATCCTATCCATACCACCATAGATCGTCCCTTACAGCAGTTTGTGGAAGCACAGGTGCAGCAGGTACTTTCCACCCTCGCCGCTAACAATGTCCATCACGCAGCTGCTTTGGTGATTGATAACCACACCGGAGAAGTTTTGGCTTATGTCGGTTCGCCTGATTACTTTAATGAAGCAAAGCAGGGAAGAAATGATGGTATTCAGGCGCTGCGTCAACCAGGTTCTACTCTCAAGCCGTTTCTGTATGAGTTGGCTTTGGAAAAAGGCGTGATTCGCCCCAATACAATTTTGGCAGATGTCCCTGCTCACTACGCAATTCCCGATGCAAAACTCTACAGTCCTACAGATTATACCAATAGCTTCCTCGGACCAGTGCGAGTGCGTGTAGCTTTGGCAAATTCCCTGAATGTTCCAGCTGTCAGGGTGTTGGAAAAAGTTGGTGTGCAGGCTTTTTTGGATCGTCTCCACGAGTTGGGGTTTGAACACCTCAACCAAAGCGCAGAATACTACGGGTTAGGATTGACTTTGGGTAGTGGCGAAGTCAGTTTATGGGAGTTGGCTAGAGCTTATCTCACAATGGCACGACTGGGAGAAGCAACGTCGCTGATAACTACATTTAATCAACTAGAACCTCACCCCCCAACCCCCACGCCAGTCGCCTCAACGGGGGGAACCCCCGCACGGCGCTGGCTCCTCTCCGCAAGCAGAGAGGGGGGCATTTACTCCCCTCCTCGCTTGCGCTTAGGGGCTGGGGGTGGGGTGACGACATGGCAATTAATTACCGATATGCTGAGCGATCGCCATGCGCGTGCAACAGCATTTGGTGTAGACTCAGTGTTGAGTTTACCGTTTCCCGCTGCTGTTAAAACTGGCACTTCCTCGAATTTTCGGGATACTTGGACGGTTGGTTTTACGACTGACTACACCGTAGCCACTTGGGTAGGTAATTTCGATGGCGATCCAATGCGCCAGGTTTCTGGAGTGACGGGAGCAGCACCCTTATGGAATCGGATTATGCTACACCTACATGAGCATGAGGAACCAGCAAGTTTTCCCCCTCCACAATATATGGTAGAATTACCCATCTGTGCAAACTCTGGGTTACGACCTACACCAGATTGTTCCTCAGTGGTACAAGAATATTTTTACGCAGAAAACCTTGGCGACTACGAACGTCAGAACCGTTTCACTTTCTCTGCTGAGTATGATGAGTGGTTGGCAAGGCAAGACCAATCTAGTTTGACTTCTATTTCAATTTCTGATAGAGATTCAGACAATTTACCACATTCTCGCACGCCCGATGTCTTCGACTCAAATGAAAACCGCCATAACAGGCTGAAGATTGTATCTCCTCATCAGGACGATGTATTCTTGCTGTATCCAGGTGACGAGGCGAAGCAAAGACTTGAGTTTAAGCTTGCAGGGACATCCGCAACGCCTGTGCAATGGTGGCTGAATGGTGAAAAGTTAGCTACATCATCTCATTCTGTCTTTTGGACTCTGCGCCCTGGTACATGGACATTGGAAGCGAAAAGTGGTGGAATGAGTGATCAGGTGAGTTTTCAAGTAGAATTAGCAAGCGTAAAACCCACACGTCGGGGCTTTTCTGTTGGTAATCCTTAACAAAAATGTCCTACCCTACCCTTAAAACAGTGAACAGTACCAGCCGCAGTGACGCCTGCTTCCTGGTGGGGGATTTAAACCCGCCACCAACGCTCTCTGGTGCTCTTGGTGTGGTGTTTCCCCCAACGATGAAACTGATAACTGATAACTGATAACTGATAACTGGTAACTGTTAAATAAGCCGTCCGCCGGATATCTATGCGTCTTAGCAGTTGGTTTAATAAATTTGTATAAAAACGCAGTATAACAAACACTCTACTGATAAAATATTTCACCATGCAAGAAAAAAAACTAACTGCACACACAGAAATTTTACTGGGACCAGGCACGTTGTGGAAACGTGTCATAGAGCAGACTGAGCATGCTCTCGGATGCAAAGCGTTGGTGTCAATTCCAACAGAGTATGAGTTCGTAGAACAGGGAGGCGTTCGCTTTTTGGTGCGAATCTTATCTAACCTTACGCGTAAAGAGGCAGCTAAGCAGAAACAGGAAAAACAAACCACCCCCTCTGGTGAGGAGTTCAATCCTTTTCTTCCCTACGAGGAGGATTTATTTGTTGCTGATATTTCCGACACCCATGTATGCATCTTGAACAAATACAACGTTGCTGAGTATCACCTGCTGCTCATCACGCGTGCGTTTGAGGAACAAGAAACTTTACTGACGCTGCAAGATTTTACAGCTATGTGGGCGTGTCTTGCTGACTTTGATGGTTTAGTATTTTACAACGGTGGTAAGACCGCAGGTGCCAGCCAGCGACACAAGCACTTGCAACTTGTTCCACTTCCACTCGTACCCACTGGACCGCAGATACCTATTGAACCTCTGCTTGCATCTGCCAAATTTCAAAATGTTGCAACTATACCGGAACTTCCTTTTGTACACGCTTTCACAAGGTTAGACCCTGATTGGGCAAAATCTCCATTACAAGCGGCTCAAGCAACGCTTTTGTGCTATAATAATCTACTGAGCGCTGTGAACTTAGAAAACGGTGACATAAGTTCAAACAGGCAATCTGGTGCGTATAATCTTCTGGCTACACGGCAATGGATGTTGATTGTACCGCGATCGCAGGAATCTTTCGAGTCAATTGCTGTAAACTCATTAGGATTTGCGGGTTCGCTTTTCGTGCGAAACGAGCAACAAATGCAGATTCTCAAAGACTTTGGACCTATGACCATTCTCCAGAGGGTCGCCGTATCAACACAATAGGAGCAGACAAATCATGTGCATTGACACTCCCCGCCCTAAAGGGTCGGGGATTCTACTTTCACCCTAGTTACTTGCTCAAGCAGGCTTTCACCGTTCGGCTGAGCGCTCACGGCGAAGCCAACCAGAGTAGAGGTCACTAGTCCAGTAGCGTTACTTCCCGTCTGCCCGACGGTAGCGATGCCGCGATTGAGAATATTTAAACAAAACTCCAAGCCCATGCAGAAAAACTTGGAGTTTCAATGTCTGAAATTATTCAAGATTGGATCAAAGCACTTCCTGAACCAAAAAAATAGCTTCACCGTAGGCTAAAGCCTACGGGGCGCGGCTTTCATCCCGACGCACTTGGGCAAAGAAAATATTCAAATCTCTCACCTAAAAAGCAGATGAATATAGAGAGGATGTAACGCTCTACTTCTAATTAGATAAAACATCAACACGCTAAAGTAAAAGCTTATGACTAACAAAAAGGTCGTGCTAGTTACAGGAGCATCATCCGGGTTTGGGCAATTAACTGCTCACCTACTGGCTCAAAAGGGATATCAAGTCTTCGGCACTAGTAGTTCACCACAGAAATTATGACAGGTCAGGAGTAGGATAAAGACTGTTGAGTTTAACTCGTGCATCCTTAGTGGTGAAGCGCCAGTTAACAGTAGCTCGTTGTTGATTGCGTTCTATTTCC